>JAABUK010006076.1_pt1 | contig 18301 bp, 24 predicted proteins | sample 5559141 | NCBI WGS metagenome assembly JAABUK01 (sample SAMN10711869, study PRJNA513367) | rock metagenome | isolation source: Antarctica rocks | place: Antarctica: Victoria Land, Pudding Butte nord | collected 2016-01-03 | reverse complement strand
AGACCCCAGCGCGGCGCAATGTACTGGGGCTTCGGCGCGACTTCGTGGGGCGGCGGGGCGCTGGGAAGGGCGTCCCACCGGGGGACGGCCAAACCGTCCCACGGCCCGTGGGACCTTGGAGACCGACCCTTTGCACCTGCAATCACCCGGATCTCTGTGTAAAGCTTGTCACGGTGCCCTACGCTGCTGCAGCATCGTTTGATACACATGTGTTAGGATCTAACCAGATCAAGCAGCTTGCCCGCAGCTGACCTTGCTTGTACAGTTTGATGCTGTGACCTATTACAGATTTTGCTCTGTCACCGCTAAAGTTGACTGCCCCAAACTTTCCGTCTGCGACATCTGCAAGGCTGCAGAATAGCCAAGTTCTGGATGTAGTGAATTGAGTTTTCCAGAGGCAAAACCAGACTGTGCATGCCAGTTGTTGCACCTGAGCGAAAGCAGCGCGCTGCCAAAATTCCTCTCGATTGCCGACGGCGGCCGAGCTCTGATACCAACACTTGTCAGCTTTCTAGGCGAGACAACTCGGTGCTGCCATGGTGGATGTGCAGAACAGGCTGACAGATTTGAGAGAGGAAGCATATGCTAAAGTTTTGAGATGCTTGCCTTACCCTCGCCAATGGGTATGTCACTCGCTCAGCTCTGATCGATGAAGTCTATCAGGGAAGTAGCTGGCTATTCATGGGGTGCAGCACCTGAAGTTTCTGGCTTGCTGCAATAGGCTACTGAGCTGTTGATCACTGGATTGCGTAACGAGTTTGGCATAGTGGATGATGTCCACGAGGAGATTCTCGAGGCAGTTATGACAAACACAGAGCGTCCCAGGAAGAAGTAAGACATTGCATGCATCCTCGACCTCACTGTGCACCAGCTGTATGGTCAGCTGGTCCACACAAAGTCTGCAACAGCATCACGCAGTGGAGGAGTACTCATGACCTGAGCAGTGCACTATGCCTGTTTGCAGGCATAAGAGCTCACACAACCAGCCGCATGTGTATGAGCAGTCCTCACCCAAGCACAGAAAACTTGGACATCAAACTGACCAGTTTGATGCTGAGCAACCGTTTGCAAGGGCGGGGTCAGGAGCGTTGCCATCTGGCTTGGCCAGGAGTACTGTTGCTGATAAGGTGGAGCTGGCAAAGCAAAAGATCAAGGCCCAAGGTAGTGCCAACATGGGCCCTTCCAGCAGATTGGCAGCAGCTGTTGCTGGGCCCATCAAGGCAAAGAAGCGAAAGGTAAAGTTGCTGTGTACACACCATGACACAATGCATGCATGCATGAAAAGTACGTGCACAAGATCTTGCTGAGGATGTTCATGCATGCATGCAAAGTACGTGCGCAAGATCTTGCTGAGGATGTTCTGCCAGGGTTCATGAAATCTGCACAGTTGTTATGCATGCCATTTGCAAATACATGTATGCGTTGTCATAAAACAGCATCCATTGTGCAACTGGTGGCCATGCACAGCGCTCCACTCCAAGCGCCATGCTAACAAGGCTGCAAGGTGGGCAGAGAATGGTCCCACCACTGTATTGTTGACAGCATGTCACAATACATGTCTCAAATGGACATGACGGTCCACGAGAAGCGGTGGCAATGACATCACTGATCGCGTGATTTATCTGCTGTCTGGCAACAGGAGCGTCTAGAGCCCAGCATTTCTCATGCTGCCCCTGCCTATGAACCCCCTCAGCAGACACATCAGCAGATGCGGCAGCTGACAGAGGATGAGATTGCTCAAGGGTGCAAGCTGGATCCCTACATAGGGATGCGTGTCAAGCGGCTCTGGCCTGAGGTGTGCCTCAGCTTTGCATGCATGCCAAGGCAGGCATGGTTGTATTGCACTCATGCCTTTTGTTGTGCTCATCTTGCCAGGCAAGCACGACGCAGAACATGTGCACAATGCAATGTAGCTCATTGTTGCTGTGTCCTGGGTACTTGCTTCTTGCTCTTGTATTGCTGAGGTCTGCTCCAAATCTGCATGCGAGGTGTGTGATTGCAAGCACTTGACATGAGAGTGGTAACACATGATAGCATTTAGCTCGATCATAGCTTGCAGCTGAGTTAGTGAGCTTTAATGCAGATACATAGTCCAGACAAGCTGCAACTGTTCTGAATGATGTGAATCTCATTTTGTGTAGGATGGAGGCTGGTTTGAGGGGGTTGTGACTGACTACAGTGCAGTGAACAAGCAGCACTGGTGAGTTCTTGCTAATGACTGTGGCCAACATTGTGTTGGTCATCAGGACAGACACTGCTTGTTGATGAAGAGTTGTTTGCTGCAGTCTACAAGCTACAACCTATGCATAGCACAAGAGCAGCAGCGTAGTGTTTCCTTTTGTTTCCTCATGCTAGACATCAAGGTGCTTGCTCCCATGGGGTGTCGGCAATTGGGAGAGCATGTTCTGGCCAGCAAGTTCAAGACTTCCACCTCCCCAACATAATTGAAATCCGGCCACCTTTTGTTCACACTTGCTTGCTCCCTCAACCATGGCTCATGCATGCACACTTGCTCGCTGCCTCAGGATTGCACCAAAGCTGCACCACCCACTTGTCTTCTGACTTGCAGTATCACGTACAAGTTCAATACCGATGATGAGAGCTTTGAATGGTATGACCTACGCAATCGCAACCAAGAGGAGTGCAAGATCCTGAAAGGCAAGGTGGATGTGCTGGCCAAAGTTGCACAGCATCAGCAGCCTGCTCACCCAAAGGGCCTGCCAGTCAATGGCTCAAAGCCACCCAGGAAGCCAGGTACATTAACACCCAAAACATTCCCACAATGTAGAAGCACCTTTTACTGTCCCCAGACGTTTCTCTATTTAGATTCCCACTGCAGGGATGACGTTTCTGTATGAAAATACACGTTTCGGGATCAAGAAGAGCTTTCTGTATCACAGCTGATCGATGCAGCTGTCTTCTCGACTGCTGATTCATAGTAACGCGCAGTCATTGCTGCTGAGTCACAGACCTGACGCTTGGACAGCAGCATGGTTGCCTGGACTGATGTGCACCACTTCTAGCCAATCACTGATCATGCAGTGCTCTGTTTCTGGTGGCTGATGTAATCCGCAGACCATGTTTCTGGCTGTCAGCTTGATTCACCATGCGCTGCATGCAATGCCAGACTGGACAGACCGTGTGTCAGCACCAGTCCAGGTCAGCAAGTGTGTAAGCTAAGGAGTGTTTGTGGCCTTGTTGCAGGTCAAGGCTTTGGCAGGGGCTCTAAGAAAGGGCCAGGGCGACACAGCGCATTAGGGGGTAGAGGGGGTCACAGCCAAAGGGTGGCCCCCTATCAACCACCAAGCAGCATATCGCATCAACCTCCTACTGCGCATAAGTTTCAGGTCTGTGCAGACTTTCTGTTCTTCCTTGCTGCACTTGCATGATGGTGGTTGGCATGAACTTCTGATGCTGAGCAATGTTGTAAAGCCAGTGTTACGAGATCACAGTCAACTCTCTTGACTACGCAGTACAGATGCAATTGTTGATGGCCATGCATTTTGTACATGCTTCTGTGCTGTTCTTAAGTGTAATTTTGTATAGGTGGTGAGCAGCGATGATGATGATTATGGAGCGGGTGGATCTGATGAGGATGTATCAGATGATGGTGACTATGGCCTATAGCATGACATTAAACCATTGAGTGATGCCAGTCTTCTGCAAACAAATGTTACCTGTTGTTGTTGACGATTGATGCCTGCCTAGTAGGGTGCTGCACTGTGTATTTGACATCATTTTCTGTACAGCTCATGACGTCATTCCTGAGTCGTCTTCAAAGTTTTCCTCCTGGTTCTGTTCCCTTCATAGATTGGATTTCAGATACATGTTCTCAATATGCACTGATTTGCAGGATTCTGATGTGGAGTGAAGTGTTGTGTAGTATAAACGCCGCCCTGCATGAGTGAGGGTGCCTATTGCAGCACTGTTCAAAACATGCATTGCCTGCTGCTTTGTTGCAGCAACACACACAAAGTGTTGAACACATTGCAACTAGTTTAATTCAACCAACTTCACACTTGCTGTCTTCTGAGAGGTGGCTAGAAAGGCAGCGAAATAAGAGTCACGTTTGTGGCAATGTGATGAAGGGTTGCTAAATCCGTGATGTTACACACTCTACTTAGCTCTACGAACTTTCAAAAGCCACGCTAATACTGAGCTGGTCAGGAAAGAGTTTTGTGCAAGAGGTCTCCATGTATCAGCCCACACGTGTTGCAGCAGAATGGGGGTTTGCATGCATGCATGCCACTGAAATCCTGCCAATAACTCCTGGGGTGGAGTTGATGGCAATGCACTGGCATGCATAGGCCCAGGCTCGAGGAAGGCACCTGCCGACAACAGACTTAGGTTGGCCTTCTGTAGCCGGCAGGCCGGTTTAGCCGGTTCAGCTGTGGCACAGGCTGGGGCATGCATGGTGGCATGATTGAGGACATGGTTCGATAGGTATCCGACGACTTGCAGACTGCTAGCGCACGCATCGATAGTGTCCCTTGTTAGTGTTTGTCGCCTCGTCAAGTCCAGACTGAATTTTGCACCAGCGAAGTCGCTTGGCGGACCAAGTAAGTCGACCAAGCATCGTGTGTGATCACTGCAGACTTACTAGCTTGTGAAGAGAGTAAGTCGAGGCGCTTTCGACCAAATGTGCTAAACAGATGCAGAGAAACACTGGTTGGACAGTGTCTATACTTCTCCTCGCTTTGCTGCGTACGGCGTTTGCTGATGAGCCGAAAGGAGTCACCGTCAGTTTACGGGTCAAGTGGCCGGGAACGTCAGTCTTGCTTGAGGCCGCCGAATTTCTGGTGGGCTTATGGCCTGTCATGAACAGCATGGTTATTTCTCACAAACACACCATGCATTTGACCACTGTTGTGCGTGCACGTCTGCAGGCAAGCGAGAACTCAAACGCCTTTTGGAGTTTCATAGAGACTTGGCAGGAACCCAATAACGAAGTCGACGATAGCTGTTGGGGTGCTGTTTACGCCAGCGCCAGTCAGCACTTGTCGAATGGGTCAAGTATGTCCCTGCAGCAGGCACTGGCAGCAAGACAATACACGGCAAAAGTTGAGATGCTGCGCAACTTGGCTGAGATACCTCAGGTGCCTTCCTGACGCAGATGATGCCTGTGAATGTGCTTGTGCAATGGTCACCAACTAAATACTATCCACCCAAGGAAAGCACGCCTGCGTGCTCTGTGCCGTCTTGCCTTGAGTTGCTGCTGTCATTCCCAGGGGCAAGCACCTGCAACTCTGCTCCATTCATTCAGCCCCCAGGACTAGTTGTGCGTGCTTTTGTGCATATGTATACTACTCACGCTCTGTCACACAAGGTTTGAGTCTGGTCAAGCAGATGCGCAGTCAAACTGTATTTTGCTTGACAGCGGACAAGCTCTTCCTGACATTGACTGCCTTAGCCTGTCTTCTTTGCACAGCATTGAAGCTTAACAGAAATGTCTGGTCCAAATCATGGCAGCGCTCATTGGGCGAGTCAGCTTTGCTTCCTGCTGCAGGGCAGCTGCTGTCAAGTAGAACTTGCTGGGCAGATTTTCACAGGGGCAGGCCAGCTAGACACAGCCCTTCAGAAGGAGCTGCAACCATCATCAGAACCACAGCTATATGCGTTTGACCACATCTATTCCAGCGACCCTCAGACCAGTCTCAAAATCTGGCATGCCAACAATGCTAGTGCTGCTGTGCTGTATGGAACTCCTGGCACAACATGCTTCCAGGATTTGCACAACCTGCTGAAAGATGCGGTCACAAGGCAATACACTGAAGGTCTGCCCTTTCTCCAATCCCTCTATGACCACAAGGAGGCATCTGCTCTCCAGCGTAGTGCACTTTGGCCTTGAATGATGCATGCAAATGCTGGCCCACATGTTCTCACAGCAGCATGGTCAGCTTATGTTCTGGTCAACACAGCAGGTTTCCATGCAGTCTGCCGGGACCCCTCTGCACTTTACCTTGTCCCCCCCCCCTTCCCCACTGACCATGCCCTTCACCCATTATACTTCCTATTCACCTTGCCTGACCCCCCACCTGACCCCCCACAAACATTCCTACTGACCTGGGCCATTGACTGCAGGTGGTGTGCCCTTGACGTATGCCGTGCGACCCATGCTGCTGGAGGGGTGCCCCCAGCTGGGGCCATGCAGCTTGCTGGGTACTGGGGAAGTGCTGCACTTAGCTGGATATGGCGTCGAAATGGCCATCAAGAATATGGAGTACAGTGCCCTAGATGATTCCCAGGTACGGTGTCTGAACACATGATGGTGAGAGGCCGCAGGAGCCCGATTAGGCACATGCAGCTGCGGCTGGCTAGGGCCGTAGTTCTAGCAGTAAATTCCTGTCTTAAGGCACATACACTGTTGAAAGCTGTTTTGGCACCCAATGTGTCACCAGGCAAAACAAATGCTACGCAAGGGTTGGGCGTGGGGCAAGGGGCAGAGGGGAAAGGGGGGTGTAGAGGGACTGGAAACACAGCCCAGACAGGGAGCTGTCAATCACAATGTGTATGTTGCTGCTGAGTGATGGCAATCATCACGGCATGAGCACAAACAGTGGCTGCAAGTCCAACAGCAACCAACTTCCAAAATGTTGAACAGGTAGCAGCAGCAAAGCAGGCGCAGCAGGAGGCTGGAGGGCTCGAGGGGGGTCCAGTGGAGGTGAAGGGGTTCCTGTTGGGGCGGCTGCTGGAAAGGAAACCAGAGCTAGAGCAGGAGCTGCTGACCTTCAGGGATCACCTGCTGGCCGCTTCTTCCTCTTCTTCAGACCAGACTCTCAAGGTGACTCTCCTGCACTGCAATCTTGCCACGTCACATCTTGCCTAGGTAAGGAAAAACAAGACACGACTTAGCCGATTGTTTTGTGCCCTTGTACATGGGGATGCATGATTTTGTCACACTGTCCCACTGCCCTCCACTGTCCCCCACTGGCCCCCAACTGCCCCCTACCGCCCAAAAATGTCCCCAACCGCCCCAAACTGTCCCCAACCGCCCCCCACCATCCTAAAGTTGACAATAGATCAAGGTAGCCAGGCACAGATTTACAATAGCAGCTGCTGCAAGCAGGCGGCTTGCTAGCAACGCGCATTGCAGTGTTTCATGAAAGTGCATTGCAATTTGTTGGCGTATGGCTGCAGCATGTGCAAGCACTGCTGAGCAGCTGTGCAAACATTTTCCACATGATTGCTCATGCGCGTATGTGCTGGCAACATGCAAGTGCTTGAATGCGTCAGCTCTGTGATGAATGCATAACCCAAAGGCACTTGGTTCATCCTCTTCTGCCTTTGCAAAAGTCAGCAACCAGCATGACACTCGAGTTTACAGGGCACCTGCACCTTAAGCTGTGTTATGTGTTGCAGGTATGGGACCTGAAAGACCTAGGGCTGCAGGCCAGCCAGCGCATAGCCCAAGCCGGTGATCCTCTGCGTCTGTTGACAGATATCAGCCAGAACTTTCCCACCCTGGCGGCCTCCTTATCCCGCCTGCCTGCAAATGCATCCCTAGCAGCTGAAGTCAGATCAAACCAGCGCAGCCTTCCTGCAGGTCTGCTCCTCTTCCTCCTCCTGCTGCTGTTGCTGCTGCTGCTGCTGCTGCTGCTATACACCCTGCATGTTTGATAGGTCTGAGAGCAGAGTGTCTCACACCTGATCCTGCTCCTGCTGCTGCTTCTGTTTGCCATGGAAGCAGTGCAACTTGCCTATTTGCTGTAGCAAGCGTGTGAGCTGTTGGTGCAATGGTTGCGTCAACAACCCCTTAAGCTGACATGCTTGCTGCAGCAAACAGGTAAGTTGCATTGGTTCCTGGGTCACGCAGTGTGCTGTGCTTGGGGTGTTGATCATGACTCGGCTGAGCAGTCTACGCTACACTTGAGTGCATTGCTGTCTGCTTTAAGGTTGAATTGCTCTAGTGTATGCTTGCTGATCTTTGCTGTGACAACTGAACGATGATGAGCAAAACATATTGTATTTCAGTGGGAAGCAAGGAAATCATGGTTTTTTGTGTCTTTTCATCTCGACATACAAAATCTGCAAAGTTTTTGAATCTACTGTGTGTGTAGGTGCAAATGTGATGTTGCTAAATGGCCTGCCAGTGGATGTGACAAGCCTGGAGCTGTATGAACTCATGGATCGTATCTCTGCTGAGGTGATTTTTATTCATCAGTGTCTGTTGTTGCAGTCCACGACTCCACTTCCGTCGACCAAACACATGGTATGGTCGTTGTGATGGTTGCTTCCCTCATATGACAAAACTTGACTGGTCCAAAACAGCATAACTACAACTGATAATTGAAGCGATATCTTTGCAAGTACCAAATTGCAAAATGAGGAGGCATATTTATATGTATGTATGTATGTATGTGTGTGTGTTGGTGCATGGTTACGTGCATGGTTCAGCACTAGCCAACCAAGGACCAGTTCACGAGTTTGAGACCAGTTTGAGACCAGTTTGAGACCAGTTGTTGAATGATAACCTGCAAGCTGAATGTGGTGCAGGTACGGCTGACGGACATGCTGAAGACAACAGAGCTGCAGGCTCAAGACATCCAGGCTCTGCTGCAGCTGCGTGCCACCACCAAAAGCTTGGACAGCAGCAGCATCCGCATTGACCTGGCTCCTTATAGCCATGTTCACTGGCTGAACAACCTAGAAAAGGTGAGACAAGACAAGAAAAGAAAAGAAAGGAAAAGAATAGAGAGACTACACCTTTCGGCATCAATTCATTGAGAAGCCAAGTATTACACCGGGCTGCCTGAGAAAAGGTGAGCTGTGCTGTTGCTGTGGCTTCAGCCCTGAACTGCTCTTTAGCCTTCTGCCAAGAACACGAACCAAATGCTGTTGCTGTTGTTTTCTGATCATCTCGATCATCTGGTCAGTGTGAAGATGACGCTGCATGTACACTGCTGTGTCGCCACAGCTGTCATGAAATGACTGTTCTGGCTGTCGTGAAATGACTGTTCTGCCTGTCATGAAATGAGTGTTTTTTGATTGACTGCTCTACCAGCATCCAAGGATGTTTGGGCTTGAGCCAGACCTGAAACAAGATCTGAAGTTACAACAGCGTTATTTGCAGTGTTGGCATGCAGTCAATGATCTCCTGTTGCCTGTGTTACAAATGCTCAAGGGAGGTACGTTGCTATAGCTTCCAGGCAACTGCCGCAAAGCCCATGCCTTGGCAGACAGACAAGCATGTGAAGTGCAGTCCAGCTGCCAAGTGCACACTCGCTGGTTCTAGCTACTGCAGCTTCTCAGCATCTTGACTTTTCATTCATTTTATACAGTCTGGGGTGTGGAGCCAGTTGTGACTCATCAGACATCCTGGCTTGAAAACACTTTTGAGCGTGTGCTCAGTCTTTGAGTGTGAGTCAAGAGCTGCTGATGCAGGATAAGAAAAGGTACCGGGGCTTCAGTCGCACAGTCACAGATCTGCTCATCCCCAGCTTCCCCGGCAACTTGCCCAGCATAGCCAGAAACATCTTCAACGCCGTGTTTGTTGTCGACCTGGGATCTGCTCATGGGATTGGGTAGGTACATGAGAAAGTAACAACAAATTGCAACTGCATCAGCAGCCTGCATGTTGGTGACTGTGCACTCACTGCCTGTACACTCATTGTCTAGCCTAAGCAAACTGATGGAGCCTGATGAAGGAAAGATCAGATACAGCCTGAATTGATTTGCTGCCCTTCTGTACATGCGATCAGTTGTTGGCCTAGCAGCTCTTCTCAACCCCAAAACGTTTGCTTTCATTCAGAAATTCATCCCTACACTGGAAGTCTCAACTTAGAAACGCCTGGAGACAGTGCAAAAGCGTCTCTACCTTGTGGAGATGTTTCAGATCCATTTCAAGTTGTGCTGGCGGTTGTGTCCTTGATGTTCTTCCTTTCAGACGACATTGGCTGCTTGCCTAATCAGGCGCTGGGCTTGCAAGGCCACAATGCTGGCCATGGATCTCTAGCATCTTGTGTACAATGGACAGTAGATAGTAGACAGCGATAGTAGACAAGGAACAGTGGACAAGAAACAGTAAGCAGTCAAGAATAACAGTAGACAGCAGTCACTAGATAGTAGACAGCAGTCAGCAGTCAGCACACAGTAAACATCGACAGTAAACAGTGGACAGTGAAGAGTAGACAGCAGACAGCAGACAGCAGATAGTGGACACTGGATAGTAGACAGTAGACCTGGTACCGGGTGCAACAGTTGCTTTTGCTGTTGACAGAAATATTCTTTCAACTCCAGCACAAGGTCTTAGTGGTTATAAAGCCATCAGCTGCAGAAACTACTTATGTATGCACTTGGCTCATGCTGAATACTATACATGCAGTGTTGCTGAAGCAGTTGTGAGGGCAATTGGGAGCAGGTGGCCTGTCAGGCTAGGGCTGTTGCCCATTGTCCCTGAGGCGTTGCTGAAGTCAACACAGAAAGGTATGCACATCACAGAAGTGTGAAGCAACAGAACTGCTATTTTTTTGCGAGTTGCACTTGTTAAAGAATGACCAAGGTTCAAGGCTGGCTACCTATCAGCACTCTCATTTGTAGGCACACATGTACTTGAATGACATTTGTGCGTGCAACATGTACTGATGGCCACAAACTGTATCTCACAGTTGGCAGAGCTGTATGTCGCCTCTCATTTGTAAGTAGCATTCGTCGCACACAGTCCTCAAAATCATCACTCTAGTTGCTGTAATCATGCAGCATGGCTGCCGACATCAGGGCCACTGTTGTTTTGCATCAAAGTCCCTGTGAATCTGCTTTCAGATAACCAATGGCTTTCATTTCAAAATTCAATTTATAGTTCTTGTATGGAAAATACAGTGTTTGCATGATATTTGGGCAGTCCGGTACCGTATTTGGCTTCTCATTAGATTGAGGCTGAAAGGCGTAGTCTTATCTTTTCTTTCTTTTCCAATGTGTGATGCTTGGGTGCGTCGAGCATCACGCTAGCTGCCCACTGCTGCTTCATCAGCATGCCACAGCTGTAAAATGCTGCCTTCAGGAGGCTCCCGTTATGATCGCTGAAAAGCGTAAACTTTTCTTTTCTTTCAGCATGCCACTGATGTGCAGGCACCACAGACGTATCCACAAATCAGCCTGTATCAGTGTCAGGTCAGGCAGCGCAAGCAATGCAAGTGCTGGATTCTACCTTTGGAGCAGCAGCCTGCTTGGCCTTCCTATCTGATTTGCTTCCCAGAGACACACATGCAAGCGCCGATGAGCCAGCTACACTGACCTCTGCCCAGGTATGCTGCTGATCTGCCTGTTGCTCTGTGCTGTAGAGGGAAGCAGTAGGCAAGGAGTAGGAGCTTTGCCTGTCGCTAAGGTTGCTCTTTGCAACAGGAGCCAAACTTGACAATGGTTGCTACGATGCAGATCGAGAGGGCGTTTACGGAAGCTTGGGAGACAGCTGCGGGGCAGCTAACAAACCCTAAGGCCAGCCCGGATGACCTAGAGCTGGCGGCCATTGAGCCTGAGGATGCATGGCAGCAGTTGCAGGACTCCACTGGTGTGGCAGCAGGCGCACTGCAACAAACCCTTGCAGCAACCAAATTTGCTGACTCCAAAGGCAAGCTCTGCCTTGCGTACACACAATGCGTACCCTTGCAGCTACCAAATATGCTCACTTTAAAGGCAAGCTCTGCCATGAGCACACACACACAATGCATACCCTTGAAGCAACTACATTCGCTCACTCCAAAGACAAGCTGTGCCTTGAGCACACACACAATGCGTAAGCTGTGTGTTGAGGTCCAACAAGATTGCTCAGGCTGATGTGCTGTCAAAGCAAAGGATGCCTGATGGCAGAAGTCACAAGACTGTAGCAACTTGGTGGTAGACGCAAGGTTACAGGTGGTAGGTACAAGGCCACAGGTGGTAGACGCAGGGTGACAGGTGGTAGACGCAAGGTTACAGGTGGTAACGCTGTTTCCTCCTGCTTTGCTGTCACAAGAATTGCCAACTTTGCGGCCAATGGATGAGCAGCTGGCGCTGTTTTCTGGTTTTATTTTCTTTTCTTACCTGGTGGGGTTTGCAGGCTCCTGAAGCATCAGCATCGAGTCTGCAGGCCTAGTGACAGCAAATCAGCTCCAATCAGGTGCATGCAGCTCAACAAGGCAGCCTTGTAGCATGTCAATTTGCAAATTATCAAGTAATTAGCGTTGGGTTTGCAACTAATTAGCATTGGGTCTGCAATTATTAGCATTGGGTTTGCAGGCCTTGTGACACCAGATCAGGAGGGGTCCCTATGGCTGAATGGGCTGGTCTTTGGGGGTGTCCAGGGGGGTCCCCAGCAAGCCCTCATGAGGGGCATCTTTGCAGAGATGCAAACTCTACAAGAGCATGTGTACTACCAAGCCATTCAAGACGACACACCAGACATCTTGGCTGAGCTGTTGCGCTTGGAGGGCGCTTTGCAGCGGTACAACCCCAGGATCCTGGAAAAGCCCTCCTCCCCTGACAGGTACCACCACTGCACTCTGGAACAGCCCTGTCCTTTGATGTGTCTGCTGTCCTTGTATGCTGGAGCTTTGGACAACACAGACTCTTGCATTGGCTGATTGAGTCTGCACTTCATACTAAGAGAATGCCTGACGCTGTCTGTCACAGAACACGCCTTCTTTTCCTGCTTTATGAGTGCAAAAGATAGCAGATTTTGTTCAACACTGGGCCGGCTTGCTCTCAGCTTTGCAGCACGCCTACTCTCCTGACAGAGAAGGCTCTCATCAGGCCAAATAATCAAAAACAATAATAATAACAAAAAATAACAATAATAATAACAACAATAATAAAAACAATTAGTAATATTAATAATTAAAACACTTTTCAGCTCACGATGAGCTAGGTACATGCAGGACAAGTCATCAAGCCAAACCTGCATACAAAACAAAGATGCCTGCAGACTGATGAAGCTTCCCTTCTGCAGGCAGGATGTGAGGCAGCATGCTTTGGATGGGGAGGGTAACAAGCCAACAGGGGGTTGGCTGTCCCAGCTGGGGTATCTGTACCCCCCCGGGGCAGAGGACACCATAACTGCAGTAACGCACTGGGTTTGTGTTGACCCCAACACCAAGGTCTGCAGCTCCATTTTTCCACATCACACCTGTTTCTTCAGCATGTGTATCTCTAGAATGAAGCAAGTTGGCAAATGCGTCACTAGTTGTCATGCATATGGTCATGTACAATATGCATCTGCGCCCAACACGTTTATTCAGTTTTTGTCATTGCATATGTCATTGACAGTGTTTGTGCGCGTGATTGTTCAACTAAAGTGGAATTTGAACTGGTGCAGGCAGGGCAAGGGCTGCTGCTAGCTGCCCTAGACCATCTGCAAGAAGCCCCAGCAGCTGAGGGAGCTGCTGCTCGGGTGGGTCTGCTTTACAATCCTGCAGATACAGCAGCAGAACCATCTCTGCTGGCCAGACTGCTTCTAGCAACCAGCCAGCTGACCAGCAGACGACCCAAGATTGCTGGTGAGCCCCTGTTGTTCTTCAGCGTCCTTCGTGTCGTCCTTCAGCATCTTTTATGTCCTTCTTCAGCGCCCTTTGCTGGTGTGACATGACATCCTCACGACAGAGTGTCAGTGTCTGGAATCGTACCCGGGAAAGATGCAATGTAGCGTGTGCTGAGTGCGCATCGTTGTTGTGATCCTGAGGGACATGTCACTGCTGGCCAAGCCTTGTCTGAGCCTGAAATCAGCAATGTTTCTAAGATCGATGGCAGGGACCATTGCTTTGATGTGTCATGTGCATGCTTAATGTGCATGCTTAATGTGCATGCTTAATGTGCATGCAACATGATGCCTCACATGGTGCCTCACATGGTCTCACATGGTGCCTCACGTGGTCTCACATGGTGCCTCACATGGTGCCTCATATGGTGCCTCACATGGTCTCACATGGAGCCTCACATGGTGCCTCACATGGTCTCACATGGTGCCTCACATGGTGCCTCACATGGTCTCACATGGTGCCCCACATGATGCCTCACATGGTCTCAAATGGTGCCTTACATGGTGCAACATTTGGATCATTTATGAGACAAGCTTGTGCTGATCACTTAGTGTCGCTAAAAGCTGCATCACAGAGAGAGCATCAAAGAGCACAGCATCTGCTGACCATACTTTGTACTCATGTGCTGCAGTGGTGGTCAGCAAATCAGATTTGGCTCTTTCTCTTGTCACAGCCTCAATTCACTCAGGAACCCTCACCAATAGATGTCTGGGAACGTTTGCAGCAATGAGGGATGTTTGTGTTGCATGCAGGCTTCTTGACAGCTTTACTATCAGATCCAGCTCAGCTCACTCAGCTCAGCTCAAGCTACAACTCAGCCCTCGAGTTGATTCAGAGGAGCGGACTCAATCTGCAGGCAGTAGGCCGTGCTCTTGAGGACACTCAGCTCTCAGAGCTCGATGACCAGCTCAAAGCTCAGGCCGAGCTGACTCAGAAGCTGTTGAAGCTGCCAGCTGGCAGCAGCGCAGTGGTGACTAATGGCAGGGTGGTGGTTGTTGAGAGCGCTGAGTTAGGAGTGTCAGAGGACTTTGGCACAGAAGATTTTGGTCTGTTGGTGAGTGTTGGAGTCTCTCACCTAAGTCATTACATGCAACCTTGCCTACGGCAAAGGATTAGCAAACCCTAAACATACAGTGCATGTACACCAGCATATGAGCCAGAGATCATCAAAAGCTGATGTCCAGCGCGCTGCTTGATCAAGCTGTAGGCTTCCCTGTTGGTATCACCAAGTCGCGGTTTATATGTGTGCGTATTTGTGACTTCAGAACCATAAGACACATAGAGTGTCGACGTTGGTATGTCAACATACCAGGCCTGTCATTTTGCATCACAGACTACACCTTGTCCTCTGGGTCCCAGACTGCCGCTGCTACTAGCCTTCACCACTTGCCTCTACAACCTGCTTCTAGCAGTTGCGTCTACCAGTTGTGTATACCACTTGCCTGTACCACTTGTGTCTACCACTTGCGTCTACCACTTGTGTCTAATACTTGCGTCTGTCACTTGTGTCTCTACTACTTGTGTCTACTGCTTGCCTCCCCTTGCCTGCAACACTGCAGTGCCGTACACCAAACACATCCCAGAAAGAAAATCCTTCTTGACGTTGTGTGACTGCACCACAGGAGCTGTACGCAAACAGCCAGCAGATGGCCGCCGGCATCCAGGCTCTGCTGGAAACAGCCCTGACAGAGGGCAGGGCAGTGGCAGGCAGCCTTGCTGACTCAGAGTATGGTGAGGCTGACGGCGAAGGCGAAGAAGATACAAGTGTGGGAAGGCTGAGCAATGCAGCAATGCTGGCTTCATCCATTTTGGCCACTCATGGGGTAGCTGAGGTACATTCCATGCTGATGTTGTCCTCCTTTGGAAATCTCTCTTTACCCTGTCATCTCGTCTCCTTGGGCTTGTCTTTCCTTTGTGATTTCTCTTCATCTTGTTCTTTGCTTCAGTCATGCATGGTGCTGGCACTTTGAGCCTGATGACCAAACTGCAGTGGCAGCAGCAGAGGCAGCAGCAGCAGTGGCAGCAGCAACAGCAGCAGCAGCAGCAGCAGCAGCAATAGTGGTAGCAGTAGTAAATTAATAAGAATATCAGTCCTGGGGGCCATAGCAGTATTTGACATGACACACCTGCTTGCCTGTCTGAGTTTCCTCTTGTTCCAACTTGCAGGTGTCTGAGCGAAACCAGGGCTTAGGGCAGGCTGTCAATGTCCTGCAGGGCCATTACTGTGCCATTACAGGTGATTGACGTCATGACCAGGCTGTACAAGCTTGTATGCATGGTTGCCAAATCGGATTGATGACAGCGCTGTTGACATGCCAATGCTCAGCACCACTGCAGTCCCAGCTGCTGGCTGTGCAATGTCTCAGTGCTTGCTGCTGTCGCAACATCTAACAGTGTGGCAGTGTAGTGCAGTGTATTTCAGTGTATTACAGCGTGATGCGGCCCGTCACCACATGTTGTCGGGTGAAACTCCACTTTGCACATTAGATGCCCACTGGGTCACTGTACGCTGTTACATCATGTACCAATCAGCACCACCTTCCCCACTGGTCAGATGTTGGTTACAGCAGATTCCACAAGGTTTCCAAGCAAACATGGCTGAAGCTGCCTGACACCAAAGACGACAACAGATCTGCCTTGTTGCATCACAGCTGTTATTGACTTTGAAGTCAGGCACCTTCAGCAATGCTTGGCATCTGTTTCCCTGTTTTACTTCAGTCGTGATTGGCCTGCTGTACATGGCTTGCCGGCGGAAGTTCGTTCCTGTTGAGGCTAAGGCCCTACTCGGGGGGGGGGGGGAGGGGGGGCATTGGCTCTTGTCTTGGCAACCATCTGTACTGCTGTGACCGAGACTGCACCGAGAGCATTGACCAATGGCATTAGTCAGCGTGTATGTAGTGTGACATCACTTGCTATCTTTCAGGGCATTCTGGAGGTGCCCCCAGGGATAATGCCCCTTCCTACCTGCACGTGGATGTTGTCCTGAACCCTCTCAGCAAAGCTGCTCAGAGGGTTGCACCCATACTTGAGTGGCTCAGGTCCAGCTTCCATGCCAGCATTAAGGTGCGCTCCCTGTCTGACTGTATATTATGCTGTGTTGTACTACCCTGTACCATGCAACACCCAATGCATGCTGTCCATTGGCATTGCATTGCAACTCACAACACATCACATGCTCCTGATACGTATACTATACAAATGGCCTGCATAAGTGCATGGTACGCTGACTGCCAGAGCAGGTTTTCCATACCGGGAGGTACTCATGACTGTATGTATCTGAGCCTAGGGGGAGACACGTGCTTCCTGAACAGACGAGTGTGTGAATGAATCCAAGGACCATCATCACCATTGTCCAGTACTGAAGTGTACACTTGCACAACAAGTAATTGAGTTAGAGGGCAAGCCGTGAAATGAGGTTTGCATAGCAGTCCAGCTGTTCTGTTTGCAGACCTGCACAACAATGCGAGCCTTGTTGATATATGGCGTTGGTCTGCCCTCCTCACGTTCAGCAAACGCATGCTGACACAATTTTGGGGCTCAATGTGCTGCCCGTGAGGTGCCTCCCCTTTCTGTTGTTAAAGATCAACACCTTCTGGCTTTTTACTCTCCAATCTGCGAGTTGCTCAGAGACAAGCGACACACCCGTGTGTGACCTACAACCACTTCAAAACAACCCTTCATTGCCCAAAATGATAGCACAAATGTCTTCAAGATTGTTTCAGGCAGTCTGGGCCAAACAGCGGTGATGATGAACGATGGTGCTAAGCATTTGGCACATCTGTGCAACCTAGTTGGTCGGTTGAAGATGGCCATCCTTCCCGCTGAAGAGCACCTGCTTTCAGGATCAGGTCTTTTGTAGCCTTCATGTTCACAACCAGGCACACCGCAGCACACTTCAGTGTCCAGGCAGCTCCTATAAATGTTGATATGCGATGTATCGGGTTGTTGTCTGTTGCAGGTATACTTGAACCCAGAGAGGGAGCTATCTGACATGCCCCTGAAGACCTTCTACAGATACGTCTTACCAGAGCCCTCACCAGCTGGTGAGCCAGATTTCTCTTGTCTCTGAATTTTGTGCTATCTTTTTTTACCTTTTTGCTGTCCCGCTTGTCACAGCTGTCTTGCGTGTCACTCTTTGCGCAAAAGGCACCAGATTGGGACCAGAGTGTTTTGTCGCCATTGTTGCATGCACATGTAGTGTGACTGGAGGCCAAGCAAAGCTCAAATCAAGCTGCCAACAACGCTTGCTGCCAATGAAACCTGTAAGGGTGCTTGTGGAATGACACTGCTGGAATTCTATGAAACCAGCCAGAACAGGATTTTGTTCAGGGAGCTGCTCAGGACTGTATGCACCTGACCTATGTAGGCAAAGATGCATCTTGTGCCTGAGTAGTTGTGCTCAACTCTGTACTGCAAGACCCAGATTAGCTTCTTTCCAGCAGCTGCTACAGTCAGAAGTCCCAGGCCCTGACCAAATCCCCCTCTCCCACCCCATTCTTTCTGATTCTTTTGCATCGCTTTGTCTCTTTACAACACCGGCATGGAAAGCTGTGCGTATGCATGTGTGTAGGTATGCCACAGTTCTGATTCCTTTGCATCGCTTTGTCTCTTTCCAACACCGGCATGGAAAGCTGTGCGTATGCATGTGTGTAGGTATGCCACAGTTCTGATTCCTTTGCATCGCTTTGTCTCTTTCCAACACCTGCATGGAAAGCTGTGCGTGTGTGCATGTGTATAGGTGGTATGCCACAGCCGCCAGCTGCTGTTTTTAAGAGCTGCTACAGTCAGAAGTCCCG
>JAABUK010006075.1_pt1 | contig 18302 bp, 16 predicted proteins | sample 5559141 | NCBI WGS metagenome assembly JAABUK01 (sample SAMN10711869, study PRJNA513367) | rock metagenome | isolation source: Antarctica rocks | place: Antarctica: Victoria Land, Pudding Butte nord | collected 2016-01-03 | reverse complement strand
ACCCAACGTGCCGCAAACGCAGGTCGCCAAACCCGCCAAGATCACCCTCACCCACCAAACCCACCCCACGCGCAAACACTCAGGTCGTTCCAGACATGTGTGACCGCCGTAGCCCGGAGGGAGAGGGAGCAGCAAGCACTCCCTCATCCTACCAAGCCAGGACATCAGGCTATGCGGACCTCCGCAGCGCCGCCGCCGGCAGCAGGGCGCGCAGGTAGCGGCCGGTATGGCTGGCGGCGCAGGCCGCCACGTCCTCCGGCGTGCCCTCCGCCACCAGGCGCCCGCCGCCTTCGCCGCCCTCCGGCCCCAGGTCCAGCACCCAGTCGGCGGTCTTGATGACCTCCAGGTTGTGCTCGATCACCACGACGGTGTTGCCCTGGTCCACCAGGGCGTGCAGCACCTCCAGCAGCTTGCGGACATCCTCGAAGTGCAGGCCGGTGGTGGGTTCGTCCAGGATATACAGCGTGCGCCCGGTTGCGCGCCGGGCCAGCTCCTTGGACAGCTTGATGCGCTGCGCCTCGCCGCCGGACAGCGTCGTGGCCTGCTGGCCCAGCTTGATGTAGCCCAGGCCGACCTGCTGGAGGATCGTCAGCCGGTCGCGGATGCGGTTCACGACGCCGAAGAACGGCACGGCCTCGTCCACCGTCATGTCCAGCACGTCGGCGACGGACTTGCCGCGGAACTTGATCTCCAGCGTTTCGCGGTTGTAGCGGGCGCCCTTGCAGGTGTCGCAGGTCACGAACACGTCGGGCAGGAAGTGCATTTCTATCTTCAATACGCCGTCCCCTTGGCACGCCTCGCACCGGCCGCCCTTCACGTTGAAGGAGAAGCGGCCGGACTTGTAGCCGCGGGCGCGGCTTTCCGGCAGCTCGGCGAACCAGTCGCGTATGGGGGCGAATAGGTCGGTGTAGGTGGCCGGGTTGCTGCGCGGGGTGCGGCCGATGGGGGACTGGTCGATGTCTATGATCTTGTCGAGCTGATCCAGCCCTTCGATGCGGTCGTGCGGCGCCGGGGCCTCGCCGCTGCCCATCAAGCGGCGGCTGGCGGCCTTGTAGAGCGTGTCAACGATCAAGGTGCTCTTGCCGCCGCCGGACACGCCGCTGACGCAGGTGAAGGTGCCTAGCGGGATGTCGGCGGTGACGGTTTTCAGGTTGTTGCCGCGGGCGCCGACGATGCGGACCATGCGGGCGGGGTCCGCGGGCCGCCGCTCCGGGATCGGGATGCCCCGGCGGCCCGACAGGTAGGCGCCGGTGATGCTGTCCGGGTTCGCCGCGACCTCGGCAGGCGTGCCCTGGGCGATGATGTGGCCGCCCAGCATCCCGGCAGCCGGCCCCATGTCTATCAGGTGGTCGGCGGCGCGTATCGCGTCCTCGTCGTGCTCCACGACCAGAACGGTGTTGCCCAGCGCCTTGAGCCGCCGCAGGGTGCCCAGCAGGCGCTCGCCGTCGCGCTGGTGCAGGCCGATGCTGGGTTCGTCCAGCACATACAGCACGCCCGTGAGGCCCGAGCCGATCTGGCTCGCCAGGCGGATGCGCTGGCTCTCGCCGCCGGACAGGGTGGTGCTGCCGCGGGACAGGGTCAGGTAGTCCAGGCCCACGTCCACCAGGAACCGCAACCGCTCGACGATCTCCCGCAGGATGCGCCCGGCGATGGCGGCGCGCTGCGGCGTCAGCGTCGCCTCCGCCGCCTGGAACCAGTCCAGCGCCCGGCGGATCGGCAGGTCCGCCGCCTGCGCCAGGTTCTGCCCGGCGATGCGTACCGCCAGCGCCTCCGGCTTCAGCCGCGCGCCGTGGCAGACGGCGCAGGGCTTCTCCGCCTGGTAGCGGCTCATCTCCTCGCGCACCCAGGCGCTGTCGGTCTCCTGCCAGCGGCGCTGCAAGTTGCGGAGAACGCCCTCGAACGGCTTGGTGACGCCGTAGGACCGCACGCCGTCCTTGTACTGGAACTCGATCTCGTCCTTGCCGGAGCCGGTCAGGATCGCCTCATGGACGGCCTGCGGCAGGTCGTGCCAGGGGGTGCGGGTGCTGACGCCCATGTGCTTGGCGATGCTGCGCAGGGTCTGGTCGTAATAAGGCGACTGCGCGCCGCTCCAAGGGGCGATGGCGCCCTCGGCCAGGCTGATGCGCTCGTCGGGGACGACCAGGCTGGGGTCGAAGAACTTCTCGGCGCCCAGGCCGTCGCAGGCCGGGCAGGCGCCGTGCGGCGAATTGAAGCTGAACAGCCGCGGCTCGATCTCCTCGATGGTGAAGCCGCTGACCGGGCAGGCGAAGCGGCTGCTGAACACCGTGCGGGCGCCGTCGTCGGCGCCCTCAGCATAGACGACGCCGTCGGCCAGGCCCAGCGCCGTCTCGAAGCTGTCGGCCAGCCGGGTCTGGATGCCGTCGCGCACGACGACGCGGTCCACCACGGCCTCGATCTCGTGCTTGGTTTTGCGGTTCAGGGCGGGGACCTCGCCGATCTCATAGAGGGTGCCGTCCACCTTGACGCGGGCGAAGCCCTTGCGCTGCAGGTCGGCCAGCTCTTTGCGGTATTCGCCCTTGCGGTCGCGGACGACGGGGGCCAGTAGCAGCAGGCGCGTGCCCTCCGGCATGGCCATCACGCGGTCCACCATCTGACTGACGGTTTGCGCCTCGATGGGTTCGCCCGTCGTGGGCGAGTAGGGGACGCCGGCGCGCGCCCACAGCAGGCGCATGTAGTCGTGGATTTCGGTGACGGTGCCGACGGTGCTGCGCGGGTTGCGGCTGGTGGTCTTCTGCTCGATGGAGATGGCGGGGGACAGGCCCTCGATGCTGTCCACGTCGGGCTTGCCCATCAGCTCCAGGAACTGCCGGGCGTAGGCGGACAGGGACTCGACGTAGCGGCGCTGGCCCTCGGCGTAGATGGTATCGAAGGCGAGCGAGGACTTGCCGCTGCCGGACAGGCCGGTGATGACCGTCAGGCTGTCGCGCGGGATGTCCACGTCAATGTTCTTGAGGTTGTGCTCACGTGCGCCGCGCACGCGGATGTTGCCGGCCATGCGGTGCAATCCCCCAGCGGCCGGGGCCGCTTCACTGGCGTTCTGGTATCGTTCACCCCATATGGCATCAGGCAGGGGCGTTGGGAACCCCGGCGGGCGGCTGGCCCGCTGGGCGGCAAGCGGCTATGGTGTAGGACCGTCACGAGTCCAGCGCGGGATGAGGTGCAGTATGGCAGGCAGCGTCAACAAGGTGATCCTGGTCGGCAACCTGGGCAAGGACCCCGAGGTCCGCAGCTTCCAGAACGGCGGCAAGGTGGTGAACTTCACGCTTGCCACGTCGGAGACCTGGAGCGACCGCGCGAGCGGGGAGCGCAAGGAGAAGACGGAGTGGCACAACGTCGTCATCAAGAACGACAAGCTGGGCGAGATCGCGGAGAAGTATCTCAAGAAGGGCAGCAAGGTCTATCTTGAGGGCCGGATCGAGACGCGGAAGTGGCAGGACCAGTCGGGGGTGGACAAGTACACCACTGAGGTCGTCATCCCGGCGTTCCGCGGCGAGCTGACGATGCTGAGCGGGCGCAACGAGGAGGGCGGCATGGGCGGCGGTGAACGCAGCAGCGGCAGCAGCTATCAGGCTCGTGAGCGCAGCCCGGCGCCTGCGGGCGCGGCATCCAAGTCCGGTGGTGGCGGCAAGCCGTCTTGGGACTCCGAGAAGAGCGGCGACCTGGACGACGAAATTCCGTTCTAGCACTGGGCTGCAAGCTGCTTCTGACGACTGTAAAGGAGCGTCATCATGCCTGGGACACACGAGGCGGCTGAGTTCATCGTGGGCCATAAGGCCATTGAGGGAGTAGCTGGTGCAGGGCCGGTTATCGAGTCCGACCCTGTCCTGCTGTTCTCCCTAGGCGTGATCAGCCGCAAGCAGGCGATGCGTCAGCTAGGGGTCACCTATGGCGAGCTTCTGGACCGCGTGGCTGACCGGGGCCTGCCGTTGCCGCGCCTAAGCGACGCAGAAACCGACGCTATGGCGGACGTGTTCGTTGCCTTGATGGAGCAGCATCCTCGTTGAAGGTCATCCTCGTGGTCCCCGACGCGGGACCGCTTATCAGCCTTGCCAAGGCTGGCCTGCTGGATCTGCTGCTTCTTCCAGGTTATCCCATCTATGTCGTGGACCAGGTGCGTTACGAGGTCACAGGGTCCAAGCAATATCCCGATGCCATACGCATTGAGGAGTTCATCTGGCAGCATCCAGGGGCTGTGCATGAGTTCTTAACCGCCGTGGGTCAGGCAGCCGCGTCGAAACGCGCCCAGGGCGAAATTCGGCAGCCTGGACAAGGTGAGGCAGCCATTGCCGAGTTCCTGCAACGTTTGGACGAGATAACGGGTGATCCAGAGGCCCCTGTCTTGCTGCTGTTCGAGGATGGCGACATAGGCAAGAGCCGCTTCCTTCTCCCGAACAGCATCCATCCTCTGTCAACGCGAGCTTTCCTGCGTGGCTTGGAACGCAGGCGCTTGATCCAATCCGCGGACGACGCATGGAAGCGAATCGAGGCTGCCGGGCGGTCGCCGTCATCGGTCTCGGTGGACCAGCCAGGCTCCGGCGCGGGACGCCTGACACGGTGGTAAGACTGTAAGCCGCTCACCTCAAATGAGACGACTGGGAGTGTAACCTACCTGTGTGGGTCAATGCCTACACGCGCATCCGCTTCGGTCGCCTTGAATACGTCAGCGCGCACTCTCGCTCGCTGACGTAGGCTGATGGCCTGAGTTGCTGACCCTGGCTTGCGCTTGCGGTCCCGGTCAGCTTCACAAGTTCACATCTCTCTGGCCCGCCGGGGTGCTTTGCCCCCGGCGGCCTCCTTCGACAGCCGCCGTGCAACATCGTAAACAGGGCCGATCCCTCCTATATCGGATGCACGTATCGTTGCTCCTCCCCACCAGCAAGAAGCCAAGCATTGTCCGACCTAGACCCGCCCACCCTGCCCCCCCCCCCCAGCACCCCCCCGGTGATGCTGGAGGACGAGATGCGCCGCTCCTACCTCGACTACGCCATGTCCGTCATCGTCAGCCGCGCGCTGCCCGATGCGCGGGACGGGCTGAAGCCGGTGCATCGCCGCATCCTGTTCGCCATGAACGAGAGCGGCTACACCGCCGACAAGCCCTACCGGAAGTCCGCCCGCATCGTCGGCGACGTGATGGGCAAGTATCACCCGCACGGCGATGCCAGCATCTACGACGCCCTGGTGCGGATGGCGCAGGGCTTCTCGATGCGCGTGCCGCTGATTGACGGCCAGGGCAACTTCGGCAGCATAGACGGCGACCCGCCGGCGGCGATGCGCTACACCGAATCCCGCATGGCCCGTGCCGCGGTGCTGCTGCTGACGGACATAGACAAGGACACCGTTGACTTCTCGCCCAGCTACGACGAGAGCAACGAGGAGCCGCGGGTGCTGCCCGCCTCCTATCCGGTGCTGCTCATCAACGGCGCCAACGGCATCGCGGTCGGCATGGCGACCAACATACCGCCGCACAACCCGACCGAGATCATAGACGCCGCCCTGGCCCTGATCGCCGACCCGGCCACCCCGCTCGACGACCTGATGAAGATCGTCCCCGGCCCGGACTTCCCGACCGGCGGCATCATCCTGGGACGCGCCGGCATACGCAGCGCCTTCGAGGGCGGGCGCGGCAGCGTCGTCGTCCGCGCCAAGGCGGCCATCGAGGACATGCGCGCCAACCGGCAGTGCATCGTCATCACCGAAATCCCCTACCAGGTGAACAAGACCACCCTGCTGGAGCGCATCGCCGAGCTGGTCCGCAGCAAGCAGGTCGAGGGCGTCACCGACCTGCGCGACGAGAGCGACCGCGACGGGATGCGGATCGTGATCGAGCTGCGCCGCGACGCAACGCCGGAGGTGGTGCTGAACCACCTCTACCGCTTCACCCAGTTGCAGACGAGCTTCGGCGTCAACATGCTGGCGCTGGACGGCGGGCGCCCGCGGCTGATGGGCCTCAAGGACGCGCTGGAAGTCTTCCTGGCCTTCCGCGAGGAGGTGATCCTCCGGCGCAGCCGGTTCGAGCTGTCCAAGGCGCGGGAGCGGGCGCACCTGCTGGTCGGCCTGGCCATAGCGGTGGCCAACATAGACGAGGTGATCCGCGTCATACGCACCAGCCCGGACAGCGCCACGGCCCGCGCCGCGCTGATGGACCGCACCTGGCCGTCCGGCGACGTGTCGGCGCTGCTGGCGCTGATTGACGACAGCGGCAACCTGATCGAGGACGGCCGGGTCCGCCTGACCGAGGCGCAGGCCCGCGGCATCCTGGAGCTGCGCCTGGCCCGGCTGACCGGCCTGGAGCGCGACAAGATACAGGCCGAGTTGCAGGAGGTCGCCACCCGCATCGGCGAGCTGCTGCTGATCCTCGACAGCCGGCCGCGCCGCCTGGAGGTGATGCGCGACGAGCTGCTGATCGCTCGGGCCGAGATCGGCAGCCCGCGCATGACCGCCATCGTGGACGCCGCCGCCGACCAGGACGACGAGAGCCTGATCGAGCCGGGCCAGATGGTCGTCACCATCACCCGGGACGGCTTCATCAAGCGCACGTCGCTCGACATCTTCCGCCAGCAGAACCGCGGCGGGCGCGGGCGCACCGGCGCCGGCACGCGTGGCGACGACGTCGTGACCCGCAGCTTCAACGCCCACACGCACCAGTGGGTGCTGTTCTTCACCAGCGGCGGCAAGGCGTTCCGCGAAAAGGTGTGGCGCCTGCCGGAGGCCAGCCCCACGGCGAAGGGCCGCGCCCTGGTCAACCTGCTGCCGGAGCTGGGCGGCGACACCATCACCACCGTGCTGCCGCTGCCGCAGGACGAGGCGATGTGGGAGAACCTGCACCTGGTGTTCGCCACGGCCAGCGGCGGCGTGCGGCGCAACCGGCTGAGCGACTTCCGCAATGTCCGGTCCAGCGGCCTGATCGCCATGAAGCTGGACGAGGGGGACCACCTGATCGGCGTCGCGACCTGCCGGGAGAAGGATGACGTGTTCCTGGCGACCAAGCTGGGCCGCTGCATCCGCTTCCAGATCAGCGACGACAACCTGAGGGTGTTCTCCGGGCGGGACAGCAGCGGCGTGCGCGGCATCAGGCTGGCCGATGGCGACGAGGTCATCAGCCTGTCCGTGCTGCGCCATGTGGACGCCGGGCCGGATGAGCGCACGGCCTACCTCAAGGCCGCCGCTGCGAGGCGCCGTTCCCCCGAGGAGGAGGAGGCCGCTGCGGTTGACGCCGTCGTGGCCGACGTGGAGGACGCGGACGAGGGCGCCGGGGAGGCGACGCTGTCCGCCGAGCGCATGTCGGCGCTGGAGGACGGCGAGGAGATCCTGCTGACGGTGACGGATGCCGGATTCGGCAAGCGGTCGTCGGCATACTACTACCGGGTTTCGGGCCGGGGCGGGCAGGGGATCGCCAACGTCACCTTGTCCGCGCGCAACGGCGCCGCGGTGGTCGCCAGCTTCCCGGTGCGCCCGGGAGACGGCGTGATGCTGGTGACGGACGAGGGGCGGCTGATCCGCGTGCCCTCCGACCAGGTTCGCATCACCGGGCGCAGCAGCATGGGCGTGACGCTATTCCGGCTGGGCGACACGGAGAAGGTGACGGCGGTGTTCCCGGTGCTGGACGCGCCGGACTTGAATGGGCCAGACTTGAACGGGGCGGACGTGAACGGCATGGACGCGAACGGGGGCGACGTGAACGGGGGCGACGCCGAGGCCGCGGCGCTGCTGGCGCCCGATGCCTGACGCCATACGCCACGTCGGCATCTACCCCGGCACGTTCGACCCGATCCACAACGGGCACGTAGACATTATCGGCCGTGCCGCCCGCGTGCTGCACAGGCTGGTGGTGGGCGTCGCCGAGAACGCCGGCAAGGGGCCGCTGTTCCCCTTGGAGGAGCGGGTGGAGCTGGTCCGCGCCGAGACCGATGCCATCGCCGCCCGCACCGGCACCGAAATACTGGTCCGCCCGTTCAAGGGCCTGCTGATTGACTTCGCGCATGAGGAGGCCGCCGGCATCATCATACGCGGGCTGCGCGCCGTGTCCGACTTCGACTACGAGTTCCAGATGGCGGGTATGAACTACCGGTTGGACGGCGAGGTCGAGACGCTGTTCCTGATGGCGACGGAGCGGCACCAGTTCATCGGCTCGCGCTTCGTCAAGGAGATCGCGCGGCTAGGCGGGGACGTGTCCAGCTTCGTCCCGGCGTTGACCTTGCAACGCACGCTGGCCCGCGTTCGTTAGGGCTGCGGCCACACACGGAGGATCACCGATGCAACGCCGAACGCTGCTTGCAGCCCCGCTTGCCACAGCCCTGATTGGAACCCTGATGTCAGACGCAGCCGACGCCCAAGCGGCGATGGACCCCGAGAACACGCTTTACATGGACTTGAAGGACGGCCGGGTGGTCATCCGCCTGCGGCCGGACCTGGCGCCCAAGCACGTCGAGCGCGTGAAGGCGCTGGCCCGCAAGCACTTCTATGACGGCACGCCGTTCCACCGGGTGATCGAGGGCTTCATGGCCCAGGGCGGCGACCCCACCGGCACCGGCACCGGCGGCAGCGACATGGGGACGCTTCCGGCGGAGTTCACCAAGAACGCGCACTTCCTGCGCGGCACCGTAGGCGCGGCCCGGACCGGCGACCCGAACAGCGCCAACAGCCAGTTCTACATCTGCTTCGCCCCGGCGCCCAACCTGGATGGCCAGTACACCATCTGGGGCCAGGTCGTGCAGGGCATGGAGTTCGTGGACAAGATCAAGCGCGGCAGCGGCGGCAGCGGCAGCGTGAGCAGCCCGGACAAGATCGTGCGCGTACAGGTGGCGGCGGACGCCAAGGGGTAATATACCGTGCCGCGGCCGGTCCATGCCGGCTGCGGCGCACCATATCCGGCGCTGTGGGCCTCTAGCTCAGTTGGTAGAGCACGGGACTTTTAATCTTGTGGTCGTGGGTTCGAGTCCCACGGGGCCCACCAACTCCCCTCGCTGCAATTAGATGGCTGCATGTCCAAGGAGCTTGCCTCTAAGCTGCGTCACCAGCGCCGAAGCGTTGCACCGCGGGTTGCCAATCAGCCCTGGCAGGTTGTGGGCCTGGGCGATGGCGGCGTTGACGGTAGTGGTTGCGGTCGTGAGACGCCCCCTTCGGAGGAGGGCGCCCCCCGTATGGGAGCGACGAAGTAGGAGAAAAACAGCAAGCGCCGACTTCGTACATGATTTCCCGAAAGCCTGCTTTGCATCCTGATTGACAGCCTTCAAGTTGTCCCTCACATCGCGGACATAGCTGCGGGGTTGCCCCCGGCTGAATGAGGGACGCCTCCATGAGCGAACCCAATCTTGAGACCCTGAACCTGAGCGATGTGATCGCCCGCATTGAGCGCGCACAGGCCGAGACACGAAAGTTCGTGGCCGAGCAAAACAAGCTGAACGCCGAGCAAAGCAAGCCGTCTGCGGAAGCTTCCAAGCCGATTCGGGATCGCAATTTGGCCCCGCTGCAGATCGTGGTCGGTGCGATGGCGGCCGGAGCGGCGCTGTTCGGGGCTGGCGCCGCGTTCTGGAAGGTGGTGGGAGGATGACTCCAGGCCGCCTCCGCGAGTGCCTTGGGTTGCTGCGCTGGTCACAGAGGGGCCTGGCGGAGGTCCTGGAGTGCGACGACCGCCTGGTGCGCCGCTGGGCGTCCGGAGACGGGTCGGTGCCTGCCGAGGTCAGCGCCTGGCTTGAAACCTTGGCTGCGTTCCACGCGTCCATTCCGGTGCCGCAGGACTGGCGGCGCAGGGCTACCGCCTAGCCGACAGGCCGGCCCTGGCCGTGCATCATGCCTGTCGTCATCCAACCAGGCTCCGGCGCACCCGCCCTGAAAATCAGAAAACCTGCAAGAAGCATCCGCATTGGATGCACGAGATTGGTCCTCCTTGCTGGTGCTGCCGGCTACTGAGCCTTCCCAGGCTGCGGCGGCATCCTAAGCCGCCTCGTTGAACGTGTCGGCGTAGCCGAACAGCCCCTGCGCCCCGCCGGTGTGCAGGAAAACGACGTTCTGCCCGGCCGTGAACGTTCCGCGGCGCACCAGGTCAATCAGCCCCGCCATGCCCTTCCCGGAATACACCGGGTCCAGGAAGATACCCTCCAGCCGCGCCACCATACGCACCGCCTCCACCATGCCCGGCGTCGGGATGCCATAGCCCGCGCCGACATAGTCGCAGTTGGCCTCCACGGCGTCCGCCGGCACCGGGCGGTCTAGGCCCATGTGCGCCACGGTCGCCTGCGCCAGGCGCAGCACGTTGGCCTCCTGCTTGTCCCTGGGGTTGCGGACGCCGATGCCCAGCACGCGCACCGGGCTGCTCATGGCGTGCAGCCCGGCCACCAGCCCGGCCTGGGTGCCGGCGCTGCCGGTGGCGTGGACCAGCCGGTCTATGCGCAGCCCCATCTCGTTGGCCTGCACCAGCAGCTCCAGCGCAACGGCGGCGTAGCCCAGGGCGCCGACGGCGTTGGAGCCGCCGCCGGGGATCAAGTAGGGCTTGGCGCCATCCGATTGCAGCCGGGCGCCGACCTCCTCGATGGCGGCCTGCATGTCGGTGCCGCCGGGGCGATACTCGATGCGGGTGTCCATCAGGCGGTCCAGCAGCACGTTGCCGCTGTTGAGGTAGGCGCTGTCGTTGGTCTCGATCCGGTGCTCCAGCACGGCGGTGCAGGCCAGGCCCAGCTTGGCCGCGACGGCGGCGGTCTGGCGGACGTGGTTGGACTGCACGGCGCCCTGCGTGACCAGGTGGTCGGCGCCCTCCGCCAGGGCGGCACCGGCCAGGAACTCCAGCTTGCGGACCTTGTTGCCGCCGCCGCCCATGCCGGTCAGGTCGTCCCGCTTCATCCAGATGTCCGGGCCGACGCCGCCCGGGCCTTGCAGCGCCGCCGTCAGGCGCGGCAGGTGCTCCAGCGGGGTCGGGGCCTGGCAGAGCTTGACGCGGGGAAAGTGGGCGAGATCCAAGGGCGGCCTCCAGCGGGCAGGTAAGGCGCCACCCTTGCAGCGCCGGGTCCGGAAATCAACGCGGGGCGTGCCGGCCCACAGAAGGTTGCGCGTGACATCGCCGTCCCACGCGCTACATCATGTCCAACTGTGGGGATACGCACCATGAATGTGATCAGACGCCGGGGCTGGGAACTGCCGGACCGCGACGCAACGCCCGAGCACCTCGTGCTGGGCCGGCGCACCTTGATGGCCGCCGCCGGGATGGCCGGCCTGATCCTGCCGGCCGCCGCCCGCGCCCAGGGTGCGCCGCGCAACGCCAAGTTCGACCCAGGCCGGGAGATGACGGCCGAGCGGGACGCGACGACCTACAACAACTACTACGAGTTCGGCACCGACAAATCCATCTCGCGCGCCGCGCAGCGCCTGCCGGTACAGCCCTGGACCATCGCCATGGACGGGTTGGTCGAGACGCCGAAGACGGTCGGGTTCGACGACCTGATGCGCCAGGTGCAGTTGCAGGAGCGGGTCTATCGCCACCGCTGCGTCGAGGGCTGGGCGATGACGGTGCCCTGGACGGGCTTCCCGCTAAAGGACCTCATCAAGATCGCCGCGCCGACATCGGCGGCGAAGTATGCCGTGTTCACGACGCTAGCCGACCCCAAGACCATGCCCGGCCTCCGCAGCAGCCAGTTCGAGTGGCCCTACGTCGAGGGCGTGACGATGGCAGAGGCGACCAACGACCTCGCCTTCCTGGCGACGGGCATGTATGGCAAGACCATCCCCAAGCAGAACGGTGCGCCGATCCGCCTGGTGCTGCCGTGGAAGTACGGCTTCAAGTCGGTCAAGTCCATCGTGAAGCTCACCTTCACCGACAAGAAGCCGGTCACGTTCTGGGAGGGCATACAGCCCAGCGAATACGGCTTCTGGGCCAACGTGAACCCTGCCGTGCCGCATCCGCGCTGGAGCCAGGCGACCGAGCGGCTGCTGGGCAACGACCAGCGGGTGCCGACGCTGATCTACAACGGCTATGGCGAGCAGGTGGCCGGGCTGTATTCCGGGCTAGGGTCGGAAAGGCTGTTCATGTGATGATGGCGCGCACGTTCACGGTCCTGGCGGCGTTCCTGCTGGTCGGCGCCATCGCCGCCGCGGCGCTGGTCCCAACCGGCACGACGCTTGCCCGCGGGCTTGGCATGATGAGCGGCGTCATCGAGCCGTGGCTGCGCGTCCACAGCCCCGGGTGGCTGCAGGACTGGGTGGAGATGCCGATGCTGTCGCGGCCGTTGTGGATGCTGCCGGCTGCGCTTGGCGTCATCTGCGCCGGCATCGCGGCTTCGGCCACCCTGGGCGCAACTTCGCCCTCGCACCGCCGCCGCAGCTAGGGCATGATCGCATCAGGTTGAGCAACCTGATCGATCATGCTCGCAAAAACAAAGGCCGAAGCCTGGTAGGTGCATCTGCCTGCCCCCACCAGTCTCTAGGATATGGCTGGCGGCGGGACCGGGGAACCGGCGGTGTCCGGGTCCTGACACGATACGCCTGCCGCCGCAGGGCCGCCCCACCGTGCCAAGGCTGCCGTGCCCGCCGGCGCTAGCGCGTAAACCCCCCGGGACAGCCGCGTGAACCAGCCATAGACGTCCCGTTGCAGGATGGCGGCGGCCCTGGGCGCCGTGGGCACCAAGTCGCGGGGGCGCAGCGGACCCGCGTGCAGCGCCGCGGCGCAGGCCAGCGCCTCCTGCCGGTAGGCGGTCATCACCGGGACCGACCGGGTGCCGCCGGGCGACGGGTCGCCGTGCCGGGCCGCATGTTCGGCCAGCACGGCCCGGCGGCGGCGCTGGTTCGTGCGGGGCCGCCACGGGCCAGGCTCGGCCAGCACCTCGACGGTGCCCGATCCCGGATGCACTGCCAGCAGCCCGAAGCCGAGCATCCCGCACAGCGCCCGGGTGCGCCGGTCCCGGTCGCGGCCCCGTCGGGTCGCGCGCACCGCCAGCCAGACCTGGTCCGCCACGCCGGCGCGCTCCACCCCCTGCAGCACGAGGTCGAGCGTGAAGCCGAGCTTGAGTTCCGCGATGACCAGCAGCGGCCGGCTGCCGTCCGCCGCGTCCATGCGGACGGCAGCGACGTCGCAGCCCTCGACCTCGCCCTTGGCCGCGTAGCCCCGTGCCGCGAGGAACCGCTTGATGGCAGGATACAGCGCCGTCTCGGTCAGCACTGCGTGGTCCGGCGCAGGCTGGGACCGAGGTTGCCGTGCGGCCCTGGAACAGCTTCCGTCCGAGCCAGGCCGCAAACCGGCCCGGGTTTTGTCGAAGCAGGCAGGGGAGCGCCGCTCAGGCAGGGCCGCTTCGCGTCCAAGCCTGGCGGCGGCCCTGCCTAGAACCCGACGATGGCATCGGCGGCGATGGTCACCATGTCGCGGCGGCGTCCGTCGTTGAACGAGCGCACGCCGTCCAGCGTCTGGTCGTAGCGGACTTCCGGGCGGAACATCACGGTGCTGAGCGCGGCCGGCATCCCCGCGGGCTTGTAGGTCACGCCTGCCGTCAGCCCGCTGTAGGTGGCGGCCTTGGGCGAGGTGACGAAGCGGCTGAACACCCCGCGCTCGAGGCTCACGAAGTCGCGCTCCGCCACCGGGGTCGAGACGAAGAAGTTCTGGTTGTCGCGGAACACCTCCGCTCGGCCGTTCAGGGTCAGCGTGTCGGTCAGGGCATAGGAGGCGTAGCCCGCCGCGCCATAGGCGTTGGCGTTGAAGCCGTCCTCCTGGACGTAGTTGAACTCGGTCGTCAGCGTCAGCTTGTCCGTCGTCTTCCAGGTCACGACGACATCGTTGTAGTAGCGCATGGCGGTGTTGGCGAAGGGCGTGTTCCGCTTGCTGTTCTCCGGTCCCATGTGGGTCAGCGCCAGCACCGTGAACTTGCCGCCCGGCGCGTTGTAGCCGATGCCGGCGATGCCGCCGGGCCGGTTGTTGTTGTCGCCGGTGCCGTAGCCGACCCCTGTGTTGGTGCCGCTGTCTATGCCGAGATACAGGTCGATGGTGTCCGAGACGTGCGCCGTAGCCAGCGCGCCGACGTGCTTGTAGGGCAGGCCGTAGTTGAAGATGTAGGAGTGCGAGTAGAACGGGTTGCTCTTGGGATCGATCAGCTCGAAGCCCAGCGGCGTCGGATACATGCCGGCCTTGATGTCCAGCCCGCCCGCGAACAGGTCCGGCAGGCGGACGCTGACGCTGGCCTCCGTCACGGTGAGCTGGTTGCGGTCGTGGATGAGCTGGTCGAACACGCCAAGGGTGTGGACAATGCGCGCGTCCGATCCATAGAACGCCTGCAGCTTGAAGCCGATGTCCACGCTGGTGGCCTTGGGGTCTATGTCGCGGTTGACCGTTATCATGGCCTGGTTCAGCACGGGCCGGTTGGCGTTGTCGTCGAACAGGCGGCCGAAGTTGCGGCGGCTGCCGGGGTCGTCCGGGTTGCCGGTGATGCCGCCGTCAATCTGGAAACCCAGCTTGATGCCGCTGGCCCACTCGCTGAAGTTGCGCGGCGCGACATAGGGCTTGTCGGCCGGCACCGTGGCGGGGCTGGCCGGCAGTCCCGTCTGCTCGGCCGGAGTCGGCGCTTGCTGCGCGAGCGCGGCGCCTGGCCCGATCAGGGCGGCGCAGGCGGCGAGCAACGGGATCGTCTTTTTCATGGCGGCCAACTTTCAGAAGCTTCTGCCGGGGCAGTGCCACCGGAACGCATGAACGACCAATGCGGGTTGTGCGGCGAATCGGGGTCGAAACCCCCGGCAACGCTGCCGGGGGCGCCTGCCGCGATCAAGCGGAGTAGTACATCTCGAACTCGACGGGATGCGGCGTGTGCTCGAAGCGATGCACCTCCGTCCACTTCAGCTCGATGTAGCTCTCGATCTGCTCACGGCTGAACACGTCGCCGGCCAGCAGGAAGTCGTGGTCGGCCTCCAGCGCGCCCAGCGCCTCGCGCAAGCTGCCGCAGACGGTCGGGATGCCCTTCAGCTCCTCGGGCGGCAGGTCGTAGAGGTCCTTGTCCATGGGATCGCCGGGATGGATCTTGTTCTTGATCCCGTCGAGGCCGGCCATCAGCAGCGCGGAGTAGGCGAGGTAGGGGTTCGCCGTCGCGTCGGGAAACCGCACCTCGACCCGCTTGGCCCTGGGGTTGGTGGTGTAGGGGATGCGGCAGGACGCCGAGCGGTTGCGCGCGGAGTAGGCCAGCAGCACCGGCGCCTCGAACCCGGGGATCAGCCGCTTGTAGCTGTTGGTGCTCGGGTTGGTGAAGGCGTTGCACGCCTTGGCGTGGCGGATGATGCCGCCGATGAAATAGAGGCACATCTCCGACAGGTCGGCGTAGCCGTTGCCGGCGAAGGCGGGCTTGCCGTCCTTCCAGATGCTGAGATGGGTGTGCATCCCCGATCCGTTGTCGCCGTAGATCGGCTTCGGCATGAACGTCGCGGTCTTGCCGTAGCTGTGGGCGACGTTCTGGACGCAGTACTTGTAGATCTGCATCTGGTCGGCCATCGTCAGCAGCGGGCCGAACTTGGTGCCCAGCTCGTGCTGGCTCTGCGCGACCTCGTGGTGGTGCTTCTCGATGGGCAGGCCCATCTCGCCCATGCTGCTCAGCATCTCGGCGCGCAGGTCGCTCTCGGTGTCCACGGGGGGCACCGGGAAGTAGCCGCCCTTCACCGCGGGGCGGTGGCCCATGTTGCCCTCGGGGTAGTCCTTCATCCGGGCGTCGGGGCCTTCGACGCTGTCTATGTGGTAGGTGCCGTAGTTGGGGCCGGTGCCGAAGCGCACGCTGTCGAAGATGAAGAACTCGGCCTCGGCGCCGCACATCACGGTGTCGCCGATGCCGCTGGATTGCACGTAGGCCATCGCCTTCTTGGCGGTGCTGCGCGGGTCGCGGGCATAGGGCTGGCCGGTGCTCGGCTCGAAGATGTCGCAGAAGATGATGAGGCTGGGCTTGGCGGCGAAGGGGTCCATGACGGCCGTGGACGGGTCCATCATCAGAATCATGTCGCTCTCGTTGATCGCCTTCCAGCCGGCGATGCTGCTGCCGTCGAACATGATGCCGTCGCGGAAGGCGTCCTCGTCTATGGTCGAGATGTGCTGCGCCGTGTGCTGCCACTTCCCGCGCGGGTCGGTGAAGCGCAGGTCCACGAAGTCAACCGAGTGCTCCTTGATCATCTCCATGACGTCGGCCACGGTCTTGGGCTGCGTTGCCATCCTAGTCTGTCCTCCTGGTCCTGGCCGCCCCGCGCGGCCCGGCTCGTGTGTGCGTGTAGTCCAGCCCCGGCGGCACCGGAAGCCGCAGGGCCTTGGATTGCGCTGGCCTCATCGCCCCGGCTTGGATCGCCCCGGCTTGGATCGCGCCGGTCTCAGATCGCCCCAGTCTCAGATCGCCCCAGTCTCAGATCGCTCCAGCCTCAGATCGCGTCCGTGCCCCGTTCGCCGGTGCGGATGCGGACGACCTCGTCAACGGTGCTGACGAAGATCTTGCCGTCGCCGATGCGCCCGGTGCGGGCCGCGTTTACGATGGCCTCCACCGCGCGCTCGGCCAGGGCGTCGTCGCAGACGATCTCGATCTTCACCTTGGGCAGGAAGTCCACGACGTACTCGGCGCCGCGATACAGCTCCGTGTGGCCCTTCTGGCGGCCGAAGCCCTTGGCCTCCACCACCGTGATCCCCTGCAGGCCAACCTCGTGCAGCGCCTCCTTCACCTCGTCCAGCTTGAACGGCTTGATGACCGCCTCGATCTTCTTCATGTGCCACTGCGCCGGGGCAAGCCGCCCGGCGTCCCTCCCGTTGTTGCCCGCCATCGCCCGCAATGCCCGGGAGGACGGGTGACAAGGGTTGCATGGGCCGTGCCAGCCGGCAACGCCGGGTGCCGAACAGGGGTGGCTTCTGCTCCCTCTCCCGGAGGGAGAGGGAGCAGAAAGTAGGTCCCAGGCTGCCCCAGCGCGGGCAGCGTGCGCCGGGATTGCCCAGGCCGTAGGCACGTTGAAGCCGCCCGGCCGATGCCGCATAAAGAAAGCCATCAGCCCCGGAGGCCCCCGACCGTGAAGCCCGCCAACCAGATGCTGTCCGCCATGGGCACCACCGTGTTCACCGTGATGTCCGCCCTGGCAACGCAGCACGGCGCGATAAACCTGGGCCAGGGCTTCCCGGACACCGACGGCCCGGACGACGTGGTGCAGGCCGCCGCCGACGCGCTGCGCGACGGGCGCAACCAGTATCCGCCGCTGACCGGCGTGCCGGAGCTGCGCCAGGCCGTCGCCCATGCCAATGCCCGCTTCTACGGCCTGTACGTTGACCCGGCGTCCGAGGTCGTCGTCACCAGCGGCGCCACCGAGGCCATCACCGCCTGCCTGATGGCGCTGCTCAACCCCGGCGACGAGGTGGTGCTGATCGAGCCGCTGTACGACACCTACCTGCCGGTCGTGCGCCTGCTGGGCGCCGTGCCGCGCCTGGTCCGCCTGACGCCGCCCAAGTGGGAGCTGCCGCGGGCCGAGCTTGCCGCGGCGTTCGGGCCGAGGACCAAGGCAATCCTGCTGAACACGCCGATGAACCCGACCGGCAAGGTGTTCACCGCCGCCGAGCTGGCCTTCGTCGCCGACCTGGTCAGCCGCCACGACGCCTATGCCATCTGCGACGAGGTATATGAGCACCTGACGTTCGACGGCTGGCGGCACATTCCGCTGATGACCTTGCCGGGGATGCGCGACCGCTGCCTGCGTATCGGCAGCGCCGGCAAGACGTTCAGCCTGACGGGCTGGAAGATCGGCTACGTCACCGGCTCGGCGGCGCTGTGCGGCATCGTCGCCAAGGCGCACCAGAACCTGACCTTCACCACGCCGCCCAACTTGCAGCGCGCGGTGGCGGTGGGGCTGGCGAAGGACGACGCCTACTTCGCCGGGCTGGGCGAGGCGCTAGGGGCGAAGCGGACGCGGCTGTCGGCCGGGCTGTCGGCCATCGGGTTCGAGGTGCTGCCGGCGATGGGCAGCTACTTCGTGACGGCCGACTTCGCGCCGCTCGGCTTCCATGGCGACGACGTGGCGTTCTGCCGGCACATCACGGAGCAGGCCGGCGTGACGGCGATCCCGGTGTCGGCGTTCTATGAGGGGGAGGCGCCGGGCCACTATGCGCGGTTCGCGTTCTGCAAGCGGGACGCCGTGCTGGACGAGGCCGTGTCGCGGCTGGCCCGGCATTTCGGCGGCGCGCAGGTCACAGGGCTTCGAATCCAAGTTATTTCGCCTCAGAATTGAGGAGTGTTTCGAGGTAGGCCGGGGTCCAGGTGGCGAGCTTGCGTCGCAGGCGGATGGAGTGTTTGTCCTTGGCGGCGCGGACCAGGTTG
>JAABUK010006074.1_pt1 | contig 18303 bp, 29 predicted proteins | sample 5559141 | NCBI WGS metagenome assembly JAABUK01 (sample SAMN10711869, study PRJNA513367) | rock metagenome | isolation source: Antarctica rocks | place: Antarctica: Victoria Land, Pudding Butte nord | collected 2016-01-03 | reverse complement strand
GAATGATGCAGAGGGCGAGGCTAAGGAGATGAGGGAGCTATCCAGTTTCACAGTGCAGCTCGTGTTGGGCGTGATGAGGCAAGAACTTAGAGTGGACAAGGCCCCTGGCCATCATGTTGTGGCGTGTGGCTTTCTTTTGAAGGCCATGATGCCCAGCAGCAATCCCTGCTTGCGGCAACATGTTGTTGGTAGTATTGTGACTCAAGGTGTGCAGCATTCATACCAAATCGTGTCTGGTCCATGCAAGATGTGCACGCAGGCTTTGTCTGCTGCATAACACTTGCTGAATGCGTGGGCAAAACAACAATTTATAACCATGTTTGCAAATTGTTCCTGCTGCAGCTAGGCCTTTGCTTCCTAGGACAGACCAAGCTGACATTGCAGGACCTGCCAGGCGACTCGTCAGAGTTGCTGCTTCTCATGCAGGTGGCATCCCGCTTTTGGTGGCTGCTCTAGATGGCAGCTCAAGGTTAGCAGCCACCGAGGCACACAAAGTGGTGTCTTGCCTGTTGGACACCACCACAATCCCGGCAGAGCAGGTCCAAGCGCATGAAGTCATGCTCTGGCGTATGCAAGGCTTGCACCGCTATGCAAACTTGTTGTGCCCACTGCCTGTAGATGAAGGCAAGGCTATGGACCCTGACAGCCAACTAGGTACTCCTGCCAAGCTCTTGTTGCAATGCTCACCAGTCTTGGAACTCCCTACTATTTGCTGGCCAACTGCACTTGACGAGGACAGTCACAAGACAGAGCAGAAATGAAGTTGTGGTGTTGACATATGCTGACATAATTGTATGAGCACATGGTGCTGAGAGTGTATTGCTTAATCCTCAATGGGGACCTGATCTGCACCAGCTAAACATCATCAGAGGATCTGCATTCCATTGGGACAGCTGAGCTGTGCTAAGCTGATGCATGCTGATGTGATGCAGTGGCAGCATATGCCGCCAAATGGCATGATAGTACCAATCAAGACACCTCGATCAAAAGTCAAGATGAGTTCATGGATGACATTATATCAGTCATGTTGAGGTTGGCTGAGCACGAAACCAGAAGCTCAGATGGCTCACAACCACCAAAACAGTCTCCAGCGTCATGGAAGAGCACTGAGTGCACTGCTATCAAGGTTGTGGCCACCTTGGGCTGGCTGCAAGCTTATGCACAGCAGGAAAGAGCAGACGCAGTTGCATCAGAGTTAAATTGTCGCGAGAAACTATGGAAGCTGCTTGATGTCGTGCTCACTAGGCACCTACATGATGATAAGCTTGATGTCAGAAAGGTATTCCAAGATATCCTTCTTGGTATGTAAGTCTTGTGACCATGCCTCTGAGTCATCATGTCCAGCAATACACCAACGTGAGATCAACTCCTCATGTGGGTTATAGGGAAGGCACTGATGTGACTTGCTGAAATAATCAGCAGATTGACCATGCCATGTAGGAACTAGCACAAGTCACAATTCATTTGTGCACGCAAAACATTGTGTCCACATGGCAGCTCAACACATCAGCATCGATGTGACAGTAAATGCCACTTTGTTGCCAAGGAGTTTACTTGTTGTCAGACAGGCAAAAATCACATCTGCTGCACACTGACATCTCTGATTGATGTGCCACGGTGTGTGACCAAGCTGCATCTGTGTTGCAGGTGTTCTTGCAAGCAGTGGACCCTCTCGCAGATGTGTGGCAGTTTGTCAAGAGAAACCCAAAGGTTGGACATATTGAGAACCTAGGCCTAGCTCTGTTGGAACGGGCTGTCTGGGACAAGACATTGTTCCGCGCCCAACCCACAGACTTTATGGAGGTCAGCGATGAAACCTGGGCCATTTACCCAATCTGGATCATGTTCAGTGAGTAGCGCCTTGCTTGAACTGATCTAAGCCTGTTGTGTGGGATGTGATGTCCGGCCATCTTGCGCGGTCTGGCTTTCATCGTTCTTGTAGAGGATGTTGTCTTATTGCCTGCATACATGGCGGTGTGGTACTGCCCACATTGAGTTTCTACAAGCCTGCTATAGTGCCTGTCTTGCAGCTGGTGTCAGCACACCAAATTGCGCACACTCCGGCCCAAACTGACAAATTGTTTGTGTTCACAGGTTATGTAGCAGATCCACCCATGCACGCTCCATATACCAAGGCAGTGGTGAACGCATTCTATGCTGTCCTGGACAACGCCCATCACATGATAGTCTTCAGACAATTTATGGTCAGAGACAAGTGTGACCACCTCTTATCCCGGCCCAAGTTAGTTTCGAGGATCTTGGCTGTTGTGGGTGGGTTCAAGGGGCATGCAGCAGAGCAACTGACAGCCAGTGCCTGTCTGGCAAGAGTATGCAGCCTTGAGGATGAGTCAAGCTGCAATACCAAGCCCAATCACTACAGGGTGACAGCTCTAAGGGAGGGCGTGTTCCACCACATCTTCCTGGCAATCAGAGATGCACTTGGTGTAGGCATCTGACTGTGGCCAGTGCAATGCTGTTATATTTGGCAAGGATGTTGCATGGACTTGTTGCACTTGCCACTTTGTACGTTGTATTGTGTTGTCAAGGAATATCTCAACAGAGCTCTGTCACTTACTTGGAAGTTATGTCATGCTATTTTGAATGCTATTTTGAATGTTTTGTCTGATCACCATATGCTTTGACAAAGCATGTGAATCATGGCAAGGCCAAATCCTTCCTTCGGTGTATTGCATCACACAATGACCCAATGTGCTTTAGCAAACGTTACTGTTGTGTCATGACCCAACTCACAACCAATGTTTGGCTTGCAGACGCCCATGCCTTGGTCAACAAAGCTCACACGGGCCATGGTGAAGGTGCTCTGGCAATGCTCTCACCTGCTGCTCCAATCTGATCTAGCCCTGGCTCAACATGTCGACTCAGTCAACCATGTGCGATGTTCTCACCGATTGCGCACTTGACATGCGTGTATTTGCAGAATGATGTCACACCTCATTGCATGCATCTGTGACTTTGTTGTCAAACAGCCTTGGGTTCCATGTGAATGCACTGCGGGTGCGACGCACCCCTCAGTGGCGCATCAAGCATACGCGCATGCAGAATATGAACAATGCTTATGTTCTGATGTGCCCAAATGCATAGCAACACAATGCATTGTTTTCTCTAGTGGGTTTTCAAGCTTGCAAAATCATCCCCACACAGCCTGGTGTCTAAAGTCTATTGCATGTGTGATTGCATCAACAACGATTTGCTTATGCTTGCATGACCAGCCCAAGCTGCTTTTGATAGCACCCTGGTTGGCTTGTCTTAGCCACACTGTCAAGAGCACAACCTGAAACAAACAAAGAACAGATGTGTACAATCCAATAGTGCCCATTTGCTTGTGCTTCCGAGTCTGGGGGTGCCTGGGATGCTACTGCACCTGATTTCTCAGCTTGACAAGGCGACGCCCAGTTGGGATCCAACTGCAGCTCCTGCAAGCGGCTCTTGGTTCCAAACCCAGAAGTCTTTCAGTCACCGCAGGCATGTAGCAGTTGATGAGCAAGCTGTGCACAGTGTCTCACACTGACTGCAATGCTATGCTGCTCAAAAGCCCCGTTTTGTGGGCCTAGGGCTGTTTCTGTGGCCCTTGGTCTTCACTAGCAAACTGGGCACAAGAGACTATGATTTGCAAAATCAGTCGAGTCATGAACAGGGCAACCACTCCTGTTTGTTGATGGTGAATTGATGATACAAGCTGGACATGAAGCATGACTCTCAATCACAACACTGCCCGAGTCACTTGCAAGAGTCTTGATATCACGATGTCCACCTGTTGATGCCGGTTGCTCCCATGCTTGTAGGGACTGGTGCCTGTGTTGGTGGATGCACTGGTGAAGTACACATCGACTGACTGCATACAACCCTTTGTCCCCAATGGGCACCTGATGCATCTGTATAGGCAAATAGAACCTGCACAGTGTTGAAGCCTCAGGCAAATTGACCCAAACAGCAAGTTAAAATACCAGAGAACCAACTCAAAACAGCTCATACTCACTGTTGTGCTTTGCAGCTGGGTACCCGGGGGGCATTCTTGATGATGCCTCCTTCTTGACCTTGGCAGCGCATATCATGATGCTTACCCTCTTCATCTCCATCCTTAGGCTGTCCATGCATCTGGGGTACAGCACATGGGTGGCCAAGGAGCTGAAAGGAAGGAAGTCAGGGTCACGGCAGCAGAAGCAGGAAGTCTTCATGCAGCAAAGGGATCGAGTTAAAGAACTAGGTGATGCATGTTTTTGCTCAGTACCCTGTTCTGATAGTCAGGTTGTTTTGGTCCCCTGCAAGGGATCATCACTGGTGGGTGATTTGCAAGCTATTTTGACTAGGACAGACAGCAATTTGTCCGTCACAAAACCGGTATGTTGCTCGTTGATGCATTATTGCAGGTTGAATGCCTTGAAGTCCAGTGACAGATAGAAATCTGTTCAGAGACAAGGAGCCAACAAGCATCATACCATCAGATCAGTCAGAAGTGCATAGGCTGACATGCTTGCCCATTGCACTCAGCCCACCAACTGCACATCAGGTAACATGGCTGGGCCCAGCGATTGCCAATGTATGTACTTGATCTTCGAAATTTGACTTGGACTGAATAGACATGGTGGAACAGTGGCACAGCTGCATGCAACAGCGTTTGGTATAAGAAGCCTCGCAGCTTGTCCAGTTGGTGGTGTGCACACCAGTCCATCTAAGCATTGCTGACTCACGACTGAAGCAAGGGTTGGCCATACAGAGAGGGCCTTCATTACTATTATCGCCATCATCTTTATTGTTAATATTATTTTTCTTATGATTATTATTATTATTATTGTTATTATTATTGTTATTAAAAAAAAATGTTATTGTTATTGTTGTTGTTATCATTTTCATTGTGATTGTCATTGTGATTGGTGTTTGTACTATTATACAGAGAGGGCCATTGCAGCTGTGCTGAAGATGCAAGGCAAAAGGATGTGGGCATCTGCCATGACTACAGCAGTTGCCAAGGCTTCTCCTGGGATGGCATTCAAGCTGGAGCCACAGCTGCAGGAGCTGACCAAGAAGCACGTGCTACGCAACAAACTTGCGCGAGATGTCTGAAAGTGCTTCACCCCTTTGCAGGTCACCTTCTTTTCAACGCCAGCGCAATTGACGTTATGTTCATGCACCGATGTATCCCAATATTGGCACTGCAGTCTAGCGTCTGCCCAATGGCTGTCACTGCTGAACTGCCTCATCTCCTGTTGTACTGTCATCACTCTGCTGACACTGAGCAACTCTGCTGGCACCTAGAATGCTTTGCGCACCCAAAAGCACCCATGCAGAGCATTGACTCGCCACTGCTTGTCTCCAAAATTGATGGCTGCGATGCAGCAACTTGAGTGCTTAGTGACAGCCCCCATGCAGGATAGCATGCTTGCAGCTGACTCAGCTGCCAACAAACTGCCGGCAGAAGAGGCACAGGAGAAGGCTCAAGCAACAGCCAAGAAAGGCAAGAAGAAGAAGCAGACTCCCAAGAAGCTTTACCAGGTTGCGTCAGCTGCACAATCTTTCTGTCTTTGTCTGCCTGTCCTGGAATGTTTTTTCAAATCTGACATGTCTATTTTATTTCAGAAACGTCCAATCTATGATGGAAATTCAAACTCAGAAATGCATATAGACAGTAACAACGCACTGCTACATTGGGCAGGTGTTTTATGTTTGCAGAGGCTCATGCCTGCTGCTGCAGAGTCAATCTGAGCAAGAATTCCAATCTAGCTTTTGTGTGACAAGCAAGAAGGCTTGCCTGAGTAGTACCATTTTACTGTTGAAGGGCAGCAGCTAAAGGGCAAGCAGTGACATCTTACTGCGGCCTTGAAATTGCTGCCCATACAATCATGCATGTCTTCAACTGTCCTGTTTACATGCTGACTTGAAGCACCCCATGTAGCCCTTGTTTTGCCAAATATGCAGTACAGCATGACAGGCATCAAGATGAGCATATCTGTTCTGAGCTGTCAGCACATTGCCTGACACGCAAGGTTGGCTATGTCTCAGGAGACCAAGGAGCATGGTGGAAGCCATGAGGTAGCTCATAACTCCAGCCCTGGAAAAGCTGCAGGCACGCAGAAGCTACCAAAAGCAGCCAGTTTCCCAGCAGCTGCATCCGCTGATGTGGCAACAGGGTCTGACCAAGAGGCTGTCAACCACTTTTTGCAGGATCTCTTCTGCTGCCCTCTCACACAGGTAAATTTTTGCTGACATTGCTAAGCAAGAGCTGTATCTAATGCCAAACTTGAGGCACCTGAGGATGCAATCAAATGATGACATTCTTTGCACTTGCCTGCTCACTGCACGATCAGTACTCTTGATGAAAGCGGCGCTGAAGGACCATCTGTGTGATTGATTTGTCAATTGTTGGTCCAATGCAACTGCATTGATTGCTTGATTGATTTGGTCAGAGACTAATGGGTGCTGAGAAACTAGTCCCTTGCAAGCTGACCATAACATCTGGGTTCGCTACAGGTGACTTTGGTCGATCCAGTGATTGCTGCTGATGGCTACACCTACGAGAGAACTGCTGTTCAGTGCTGGCTTCAGAACCATGAAACCTCTCCTGTCACAAGCACGAAGCTGGCACACAACCGCCTGGTGCCCAATGTCATCATAAAGAGCGCTATTGCAATCCAGCAGCTGCAGCTCAGCAGGTCGAGATGCAGCTGAAAGCAGCATTGCAAAATTATCGCTAAGCATGAAATTCAACGCTGCTGAGAGCATCTTTGTATCATGTCTGCTGTCATGACTCTGTGCATCAAATGCTGTTCTGTGACTGGTGGCGTGAACAACGTTCAGAGCAGAGCGACCTCAGCCTGTTGACCGTACGATTGATAGGGGACGCCAGCAGCCCGCAACTCTTCACCTCGATGGCCCATAAAGACTTGGCATATTGCAGGTATGCCTGCTTTTTGTCTGCTTGGTGCAGGTGTCTGCAACAATACACAAAATGCTTCTCTCAAATCTAAGGCTGAAGAAGTGTTGCAACAACTGTTTGCAGCGAATGGGGTCACAGCAGGGTATTGGAACATAAGGCAACTGCGGTGCCTTTGAACTTAATACTGCTGGTCCTCACCAAACCAGAAATTGTTAAACAAGCTGTTGCTGGCGTTCTCAGTGGTCAGATCAGCTTGTCAATGTCCAATGTGGAAGCTGTTCTTGTTTTTGGCAATGCTGTAGGAGTGAGTCAGCTGCCTCTTGGACACAGATCCAGATCATTGGAACTTGCGCTTGGCCACTCTCAGCCACTCAGCTGAGATTCTATCTAACACTGTCTGCTCCTGGAGACAGCCTGCGCAGACTATCTCTGTGTTCAAGCACAGAAGATGACAGGTGATGCCCTGCTTTGCCTGGCAAGGCTAGCTGACCACCTAGGGCTCTCATCCCTCCTTGAGACAGCTGCTGAAGGTCTCATCAAGCTGCCGTGGGAGGGAAACATGTCACATCCAAATGAGCTGCTGCAAATGTCTTTATACAAAAGGGACACAGACAGGCGTGACCAGCTACTGCATCACTCACAGCGTGGAGCATACACTGAGCTGCAGCTTTTGAACTTGCTCAAAGCTGCAAACACTTCTTGGAGGGATTGCGCCTCTGCAATTGATGTGGAGAGTCTGCAGCCGAGTGAGCTTCATGCGCTCCTTGGAGTCTTTGCTGACGAAGAATGGGAACCAGACTCTGAAGCACTCCTTCGACCAGCATTAAAGGAACAACTGAGGCCTGAGGCTTTGCGATCAAAGCTTGACTGGACAAAACCTGTCAGAGTTACCCATGGCATCATGCTTCCACAGCAGTGGAGAGCTGACAACATTAGGCAAAGCATTGCTCTGCAGAAGTGTGACCTCGAGTTGTACATTGTTCATAGACACCAAGAAGGTATGGCCAGAGTCATGTTTTACATTAGTGTATTTTCTGCTGTCAACTCAAAGCTCAGTCTGTGTCTTGCTGTTGACAACTCCAAGTGTGACCGTTTGAAATATTTGCTCTTGCTTTGTAGGTGTCAAAGCTTTAGGTGTCAAACCACTTAAGTGGTTGGCCTCTACCTGCATCCCCCCTCAAACACCCAAAAAACCTTGAGGACATGTTGCATCAGTTCACATTCTTCTCTGTGCACACAAGAGCACCATAGATCAGATACTGTAAGACATTCTCTCATGCTGAAATCAAGGCACAGACGCTTGCAGTAGGAGATGCAATTGGGTGGTCAGACTATTGGTGAGGTGAGGAAATACTATCCAGGCAACTACTCTGGTCCATTCACGATTGGCGTCTGCTGGCAAGATGCATCAGATGCAGACTCAACGTAGATCTTGTTGGGATATTAGCATACCCTGACCATGTACAGTAAGTGCACAGGACTAGTTTCGAAACAGCAACTCATTGACTCTGAAGAAGAAGGTTACAATTGTAGACTCTGAAGAAGAAGAAGGTTACAATTGCAAGCTTTGGCCAGCCAACAAGTCTGATCGCTTGTGGCAGAGCCTTAGCAAGCCTGCCAAGTGTCATTCATGTATTTCAAACTAAATGTCAGTGACCTCCAGATAGAGGTGCCCTGTCAACACCATGTGCATATGCCTAAGCTGTTGAATACTGAACGATTTTGATCTGTAAATGAGCAAATGCCTCGAGAGGATATTTCAGGCAGATGCATGCGAGTAGCTGCATTTCCTGCAAGCACAAGCAGCATGCAGACATCATGTACCATTTTGCTGACTTGCACGCTTGCACTGCTTCATTGCTATGAGACCTTCAGTGACAGTGTGAGCTCAAGGGACAAGCAGAAAGCTTATGTGTTGGAGTGCGCGTCACAGAGGTCACATGGTCAGCCTATAATGATGACTACATGTCAGCTGCTTCAATGGTGTTTTGCAAGCATACCATCCACACTGCTGAGATGCTTCTGAGCAATTTATAAGACAAGTTGTGTAGTTTACACAATGCAACACACCTTGATCAGTCCTGACTCAGAAGTAATCTAACTCACACCAGTGCAGTGCTGTCAGCATGCTGACACATAAATGCTGCTTATCAGGCAGCAGCTTCACTGCACTCTCTTGTATGTCACTTCACATAGAGCCTTTGGCCATCTGATGCCAACTTGCCGCCTTGTTTCAGCTCGTGGAAGCAGCCCGTGAGGGTCCCCAGATTCAGGAAAGGCTGAACCCTTTGGCTTGTGTTGCTTAGTGTGATTGAAAGCCTGAGCACTGCCATGCTGCCCATCACTGTCTTGACAGCTGACAAGCTGCATTTCAAAGTGTGTGAGGAAAAAGGCCGCTGTGAGCGCCACCTCCATTTCTGCGAAGAACCTGCCAGGGCACCTGCAGATATACATAGTAACACAGTAGGAAAAACAATAACAACAATAATAATGACAATAACAATGGTAATAACAATAATATTACCCATGATGAGCTAGGTATGTGCAGGACAAGTCTTGCAAACATGCTAAATAAGGAACCCAATGATGATTGCCAGCATGAACATGCTGTATGCTGCAGGCTTGTTCAGCACATTTTCAGGACCATTGTGCATATGGCACACAGTTCATTGGGACACAGCATGCCATGCTTGCTGAGTGATGTGACATTCCGCTTCAACGTCTATGTTGCCTGTAGCCATTACATCCACCTGCATGGTCGCAACGATGACTGTCCATGCACCAAGTTGCCAGATCATGTCATGCATACATGAGGGAAGTAGGAGGCAAGCAGAAGCGTAGCGCAGCCGCATGTAAGGGCTTGTAATTGCACTGCCTATTTCAGCATTTTGCATGTAGAGTAGCAAGCGAATGAGTCACATGACTGTAAGCAGGAGCCCACCATGCAGCGTCGGGTGAATTCGCTGTGCGGGTCAGCTTGGAAATCGGTCACACGTCTTGACAGCACAGCCGACTTGCAAACTAGCCGGCACAGCGGATTCACACGACGCTGCGTGGTGGGCTTCTGCTTACAATTGATGTGATGTTGAACCGACTGTCTTTGATGTCTGAGTGTCAGTGCTGACCTGTAGCGGCCACCCCCAAAGACAAGGCCAGCAATACCGCTTATCCCTGGCACTTCATGCAGGCTGCTACCTGGGCACTGCAGGCCCCCCCGGGTGGGGTCATACCGTGCTGGATGGGGATGGAAGAAGCGGGGGTCATGATGACTCTCATATGGCGACACTGCCAGCATGTCTCCCTGTTGCATACATACATGCTTTCGCAACACACTTGTACATACATTTACAGCACATAAATATATTTATATGTCAGGGAAACATATAACAGGGGAGCACGCTCTTGTGCGTCTTTACTTCCAAGACGGCAAGGAGAAGAGATATTCATATGTATATATATGCATATTTTCTCTCCTTGCTGTCTTGGAAATCAAAGACGCACGAGAGCATGTCTCCCTGTTGCATCTTTTGGCGATGTCAATCATCAACGAAGTGTTGGCACAAGAGCTTATAACAGCAACCTGTGTGATTGCAGGACACGTTGGCCACGACAAATCTGCAGACAAATGCCAGCGCAGGGACAAGGTCAAAAGCACACTTGTCTGCAACTGTCTATCACCACTCACAGCCCAAAAAAACGAATAACTGTTGAGATTGGATGTAAAGATCAGGTGATGATGTGTCATCTGCTTTAAATGTGTTTCCTACAAGGGAAGCTGTCGCAAAAGTCAAGATCACAACATTCTTTAAGGTCCTTTAACTGTACAGAGGCACTGCCTGCCCCAAGCTTAACAGCACATAAATACGTCCCTTCTGTAGCCATCAAGCTACAGAACTACTCTGACCACTCCTCATGATCAGGCAGAAGGTAGATCTGCGACACTCGAGTATCTGCAACGGCAACACTTGTGACGATCATTTGCGCGGTAAGACTTGTCTTACTTTGCTGACGTGAACAGACTGCCCTGGAGCCAAGGGCACGACCAGATCACAGGTGGCCATGCGCACAGCAACACCTGATGCCCTCACCCTCACAGCTTCTGCCACACACCCTGCTAGCAGAGAGCCCCTATCACAAGCTTCTGCCACCAAACTGTCATTGCCTGCATGCCACAGATCAACCACTCAGAAAGTGCCGGGTAGAGGATTGTAGCATGTAATAAAGAATGCCCAAAGAAGCCTTAACAAACGCCAAGGTATGGCAGCACTGTCATTGCCTGCATACCACGGGTCCACCAGTCAGACAACATCACAGTGGAAGGCAGTGGGCGGATTGTAGCATGTGCTGAGAACTGCCCAAAGAGCCTTTCAGCGAAAGCCAATATTTGATATGGCAGCAGTTTTGTATGACCCAACAGAGCTGTAGATTGCAGCAGGGTGATGGTGCAATGGGCACATTAGCGTGGTAGCAAAGCGGGAAATGGGTGTGAATGGGTGCAACATGTGCATGAACAGATGCAACACGTGTCACGTCTAAGCAACAACTGCAGATTTGCTGGCAGGTGTTCAGTGCATGTCAGGATAGGAAAAGCAGAAAGTCTTTTAGGGGACATGATGAGTAGTGTCCACTGTACATACTGCCACCATGTTGCTCAGACAGATGTCATGAGCTGAGTCAATCCCAAGACAGACAACCCTCACTGTGTGGACCTCTTGCATCAGTTGAAGCAGTCTGCGTATCCAATGTAGGAGCAGCAGCCTCAGAGGTTGCAGCCTTAGGACCTTTAGCTGCTGGGACTTTTGAATGTGTTGCAGCATCAGACCCTGGTGCAGCTGCTGCCATTCCTGCTGCTACAGCTTCAGAGCTACCAACTGCGGCAGAAAGCTTGCCATCAGGTGACGTCTGCTGCTGCGCCTGAGCATCTGGGATACTTGTGTGTTTGGCGTGCAATTGCGTGGACTGCAAAGCAAGCAGAATCTGCTGCTTGTGGTCCTGGTTGTCTGGCAGCAGCAAGAAGGCCAGCGCCCAGAAGGTGGCAGGGATTGTGTTTGCCTGCATCACAAGGGGCTGAGCTTAGAGTGGACAGGGTGATGCACGCAGCCATTGTGTGTGGCGTTGCAAAAGACTGCATGGTGTTTGATCAAATTGCTGCATGACGAGAGTTAGAGTTTGTGGTGTTGCTGGATGCTGAGCTGCTTGCCGGCATCTTCAATCTGTCGGACAATCATGTGTCTATCAGCATGCTGTGGCAGGCAGAAGTTTGTTGTGATAAACTACAAGCGCTTGTTTGGCTTGATGCAGCTTCACGCTGGCTGCCCTGGCAATTCAGGCCCGAACTGAGCTGTTCAAACTACAACAAAATCTACGTAGATTGCTATCTTCTGAGCAACCAATTTTCCGTCAAATGCTAACATCCAGATGTGAAAACCACAATATGTGCAGTGCCACATCTGACAGGGTCTGACCCCATAACACAGGGACACGCTGCACAAGATGTGGACAGTGCTTCAGCTGAGCTGGGTGCCCAGCTGCAATCGGTAAGAGAAGGTTTTCTGTCAGCTACAAGATGTTGGGCTGCTTACTAAGGATGCCCATAGCAGGGCCAAAAGCACGTGAGGGGCAATGCCATGCAGCTCCGGCACATCCTGCAACAAGTGCCCTACCACAGTGTCTCCAAAGTGCCCTGCTGCCCAGGACACCCTGCGTTCAGTGGACACTTCTGCACACACTCTGATGCACATGTTTTGTAACATCAGCACAGCAAGGGTGAAACTGACACAAGCACTCCTGCAGACCCTAATGCAGCTCAAATCTACATATGCTTCTCCTGCATCCAGACCAAATGCAGTATGACGCATTTGGGCATTGTTAGTTCAGCAAATAGTCCTTGTGTCCATTAAGCTTGCAGTGAGCAGTTGCATGCCCACAGCAGGCTGGACAATCAAGAGCTTCTGGCATAGATAACGCGGCCAGGTTCACATAATCCCAAGACCAGGTTCACATAATCCCAAGACCAGGTTCACATAATCCCAAGACCAGGTTCACATAATCCCAAGACCATCAATGCTGGTAGAGTGAGTGCATGACCTATACAACACACAGTAAGCTGAAGGTACGGTCTCTGCTGTCACATCAATCACCATACAACCATGAAGGTGACATGACAGTTGCTGAAGTGCCTTCCCAGCCTTTTCGTAGAGACTGCTATGAAACACCAGTTATGTCATGTTTTGGGATGGGGCATGCATGCATACCTGAGAGCCTGCAGTAGTGTTTGCCTGGATGGAACACCAGTTGTGTCATACACTGGGATTAGGCATGCATGTTTACCTGAAAGCCTGCAGCAGTGTTTGCCTGGCTTTGCAAAAGGAGGGTTGAAAGACATGTGGCACAGGGGACGCTGCCAGCTCAAAGCCTTCCTCGAATGCAAAGAAGGCCTTCTGCAGCTGGGCTGTGCCATGGCACTGCAGGAAGGCTGCTCCAAAGATAGACTGCACAGCTGCTGGAAACAAGATGTCCTTGATACTGCACATCAGGTCTGCCTGCATCGCATGACAGGCAATCTTGTTGTTTCAGCATTTCTGAGGCCTGTTTGGTGGACATAGTGTGGCAGGTGATCATGCATCGGTTATTGGAAGATGCAGCTGTACTTGCATGCAATTGTGACATGCTGAAGCTACACGTGATGTTTCTTCAAGGCACATGAGATGTTTGTCAGTGGCATGCTAGACTCATACTGCAATACACAGCATTGAATGAATTGTATCATTCAAATTTGACATTCTCAGAATTCGCCCAGTTACCGTCTGTTGACTCCCCTGTTGAGTCCCAAAGACAAGAAATGTAATGTAATGTATATGTATGTATGTATGTAATACATAGGTATGCAATCCACGGTGGGGCTTGTGGGCACATGCACAGAATGCAGACTGGACAAAATACTCAGATGATACTTTTCTGGGCAGGTAGGTTCAATATATTAGTTGAAAAGACAGCATGTGCTCAACAGATACAGTAAACGGGCCAGCAGGTTACCTTACCAGAACTGGTCAAAATCCTGTCAGACTCAAGCTGCATGCTTGACAGCAGTACGTGTCCATGGGAGGGAAGTTTTGCAGGAGTGAGCTGTGCTCTCAGACCCTGAAGCAGGGCTGTATGATGTGGGAAGAAGAGGTGTGATGGCAGGCCAAAGACTCTCCCTGTGAAGTGCTCCGTGGCCGGCCTGCCTGGGTTGCAAGCCAGATTGGTATTGCAACAACAACAATGAGATGAAGCTGACTGGCACTGCTTGCCTGAAGCCAATCTGATCATCTGAGGCTGAAAAGAACAGCTTCATGGCATCAGGGCTGAACAGATAGGTCATGCGTTGGCCTCCCAGGGACACTCTGACGATGTCTCCGTACTGCAAACAGCATTGCGTTCAGGCCTTGAACTACCGGGGTGTCTAGAGCGAGAGAGGAAGCCACCCATTGTATGATGATTACCCGTTTCCTGCAGGTGTGTATGAATTCGGCACCTTGCAGTGCCAAGCTGAGGGTACCACCCACCAGAGGCAGGCCCCTCGCATGTGGAGCTGCATTGGTGGTCCCTCTGAAATACGTTGAGAATGGTGTCCAAACAATGTACACCGACAGAATGAACAGAGATAGGACAGCCAAGCTTTCAAAGGGAGTCATGCCCGATCAGCTCGTTGTGACAGGCTGTTGAGCACAAACGTGGTAGCGAAGCATTTGGCTAGGAGGAGTTTTGATTCAAGCGCAGGGCAGATCTTGCATCAACAAAGCGCGCGCAGCTGATGGACGGCATGTTGTGCAGAAATTTCCAAGGAGACGAAACAGCATGATGGCGACGCAACGCACTTTTTACACAGCATTGCCGTGATAGCAAAAGCTCAAATGCAAATGAACACACTGTTCAGCATTTTGCATTGCTAGCGTTAGTTGCTGCCGCTGACGAGTATCAGTTGCGAGCGTCAATACAGCTGCCATCCTCGTTTTCGTCTTGGGCGTGATCTTCGTAGCCGAAGCCAGTCTTCCCAAGGAAGGCAATACAAAGACGTCCCTGCTTCAGTAATACGACACTGCTGTCACAGCCATGCAAGCATCCGGGGTAACTCAACTTCCTGGGCCTGCTCGCACTTTCAGTTGCTTGCAAGCACCCCTGCTACCCCTGTCAGGGAGACCACCTGCTTGGTCATTTTGTCGTCGACCACATCAAAGGCAATCACAACATGCTCGAGTGTGCCAAGCCACCGCTAGTGCTTCCCCACCACCTCCTCCTGACCGTGCCCCCAGTCCTCCTAAACAGCAGATGCTGGTAAGGGCTGGGGCTCTTGGATAGCTGTTCTACCAGCAGCGTCTGCCGATATCAAAGCATGTCTGTGCTCTACAGCATCATGGAAAAGGCTAAATCAGGTTCTGACACAATGTTCCCCTGTAGATATACGTCCCACCACACCCCCTCATACAGCACTGGCTGGCCATAGCAAGGAATGAAGCAACACCTCCGCCCATCTTCAGAGCAGCAATAGCAGAGCTTGGCAGACTGCTGGTCTATGAGCTTGGGCGCGATTGGCTGCCAACAATGCAGCAGCAGGTTTACTCTCCTGTTGGCCTGGCAGACGCTACCTTTGTAGACCCAACACAGCCTATCAAGGTGTGTGGACAGTAATGCAGGCCTCCTGCCCTATACGCAGCCCCTCATGCTGTTTTCGATCAAGTCAAGACAATCTGAACACAACAGATAGCAAAAGTCAGCAGCATGCCCTTGCAAAACTTTACATCATGACGTACACCTCTCCATCTGTATGATTAGCTGGACGATTAAAAGAGTGATTCAATGCTCTGATTTGCAGGTTGTGCCCATTTTGCGTGCTGGGCTGGTGCTTGTGGAGCAGATAGCCACTGTACTGCCAGCTCAGGTGACGTACCATGTGGGCTTGGTGCGCAATGAGGAAACATTACAGGTGATGTGTGTGCAATGGCATTCATGCAAAGATTCCAGGCTGTGACCTTGCAAATCAAGCATTTTTTCCTGCTGCCGCTGCACCAACACCTGTCAGTCTTACATATGGAGACCCTCGACTGTGTCTCAGCTGGCATTGATCAGAATAACAATCACGATCATCACTCTACAGTATGCAACCATTGCACTATTCTACTCTGCGGCCAACACCAGCACCAAATGCTTCTTGTTGCGTTTCACAACATAGTGTGACACTGCTGCAGGCTACCTCGTATCTGAACAAGCTGCCAAAGAGCTTCACAGCAGAGGACCGTATACTAGTAGCAGACCCAATGCTGGCTACAGGTATGGCCCTCACATCTTGACTTGCTGCACTTCCTGCTTGTGAAGTTTCCAGCAAAAACTGCCTTATAGCCCTCTGCCTTCTCAGTGGCATCTTTCTGTGCAGCAGATGTGACATTGCTGGAGTATTGCTTGGTGTATCCTCAGTGATTGGCACCCAGGTGGCAAACAACATCAGTCTCCACAACACACGATTTCAAGCAAGTCTTGCCTTCTGCATATGCTTAAATCCCCAAATGTAAACCCTAAAACCCAAAACCCATATGCAGGCGGCACAATGGTCAGTGTGCTGGAGGACATTGTTTCTCGAGGCGGTGACCCAAGCAATATCATTGTGGTATGCGTTGTGGCTGCTCCGCCAGCTCTGAAGAAGCTGTCAGAGAAGTTTGTAGGTCAGTAAGAGCACAACTTGTGCATTACATGAGTTGCATGTGGTATTTGCCAGTTGGGGCATTATATCTTTCTGTATCTCTGCAACTTTGTTGAGGATGCGATAGCGTGACTGCACCATCAAAAGCCGTGCCAACAGCCAATGCTTAATTTGCATTTGCAGGGCTCAAAATATACGCAGCTTGTATAGATGCTGAACTCAATGACAAAGGCTACATCTTGCCAGGCTTGGGAGACGCTGGGGACAGAGCATATGGCACATTGTAACAAGAATTGCAGCACCTGGACTACTCAGTACCTGACCATTTGTTACAGGACTGCATAACCATTGGCAATGGGCCAAGTTCAGCAAAAAGTATACTGTGTAAAATTTCATCTCAACATCAAATAAGGCAGTTCCATCGTTACTGTTGGGTGCCAAACAATGCATGCCCTTTAAATAGTCAACCCATCAGTATTAATACAGTATCAGTCCAGTATCATCTCAACAGTATCAATAAGGATATTGACATTTATTCTGATTCACAGAAGTGGACAGTCTACTAACTTCACAACATTTGCGATGCATGTACCTTCTTGGTTCATTAATACATAAACCAACAAGATATGCATGACAATGTTGAAAAGGTCAACACACAATGAGGAATTGAATCTACCTACTGTCAGCTTGAGATCACAAGTTTCCATAGTAGTGTCTGCAGCTGCAGCTTCCCCTGTCTGTCACTACTTTATCCAGGCATCTCTCATCAATGCTTGTGACAAACGTACACATAGTGAACATTGTCTGAATCGGTGTCCAACAGCTTCAGCGCTTCCTAAACCAGCAGGCAACATCAATACTCACTCAACCTTGTGTGGTATGCTTTGCGATGTAAAAGTCAACAGATTGCAGCACACTTTGCAGCATTCTCAGACAAACAAGCGATTAGCATACACATGTTGTGTTGAATCACATTGTGTGTACAGCGAAAGTGACAAACGCCAAGAGTATGCATGGCAAGTGCAGGTATGATAGTGTCAGGTCAACAGCCTCACCTCAGGCTGAAAAGGCCCTGATATTACAGCCTGCTTTCCGTCAGCACAGGAAGCGCCTTTGCCAGGTGTGCCACTGGGTCTGTCAATGGTATACAGCACCGTGTCCCACCCAAAGTCTGGGGACATGAAGCAGTGCAAACGAGACTTTGGGCTGCCATAACTGATTCCGAGAAACACGCCACCAGGTGTTAAGACCCTGCATGATATGTTTTGAACAGCGTCTGTAGGACTCTGTGTATTTGCCAATGGTGCAGTGTGTAAGCAAGCATGTCAGATGTTGCAGCAGCTGAGCATCAGAGACTTGCCTGCTGCTTTCTGTAAAAAAGTCATGGATATCAGCAGCAGCATGCTCCCCACAAGCCATTGCGTCCATGGTGCCTTTGTCCAAAACTGCTTCAAAGCTGCTGTCGGCATACTGAGGCATACTCCTACATATGTGGCCAAATTGTGATGCGCAAGAGATTGCCTTCATTTCCTGCTGCAGAGAGAGAGGGACCTGGAGGGATGGACTGCTCAAGGAACTGTGTCTTTGGTATGCAGTGGTACCAAAATGTTCATGGAGAGATATCTGCTGACCTGGCATCTGCCACTTCGTACTGAAGTTGTGGGTACTGCTGATGGCTCTGCTGCAACTGATAGATGACAACTTCAGCATAGTCTATGCTTGTTATGGAGGTGTA
>JAABUK010006073.1_pt1 | contig 18310 bp, 24 predicted proteins | sample 5559141 | NCBI WGS metagenome assembly JAABUK01 (sample SAMN10711869, study PRJNA513367) | rock metagenome | isolation source: Antarctica rocks | place: Antarctica: Victoria Land, Pudding Butte nord | collected 2016-01-03 | reverse complement strand
ACACGCGTTCGATGGTGTACTAGGCCTACCTGACCGTACCGCCAGTCAGGTTGAGCTGTCGTCGCACACGAACTGTTGTGCCAAGCAAGGACTGGTTTTGGATACAGACTTTTGACGACCACTGTACGTGTAACAGGTAGCCCGCCCTGACCACGTTTACATGCACGAACAGTCGCGACCGCCATTGCTTTGCTTGCAATCATTCAAAGATTTTACAGTCGTTGCATGCAAATTCTGGCAGGTTGCACATCTGTGATGCGTAGGTGTCGATGCTGTACATGCATGACTGCAGAACACCCTGGCTTCCCAAAAAGCGTGGCGTTCCGCGTCCGGGACTTGAACCCGGGTCTCTCGGGTGAGAGCCGAGTATCCTAACCATCTAGACTAACGCGGAGATGAACAGGCGGCTATTAGGTCAAAACTTATGGTTATCATCACTACCTTATCTGATCCCTTGGATGTCGACTTTACAGTTTGAGTTGTAGCCGAAGGGTGCTGTGATTGACGTCAGGGGGTCAGGCTCCGGCAATATCACCGTGTGCGTGTACACAAATCCCCTCGATTTCCCTAGACAGCAAGTGGGAAACACAGCGATCAACCAATATTGTGATATATTGTGACGCCATCGATGTTGCGCTTTCTGTCAGGCAGCTGTCGTCATTTCTTTCTTTCTGCAGAGTTGCCAGTCCCCGCTCGATTCCCTGTCTTGGCCCGTCTGCAGCATAGTGAAGTTGGTCCTGAGGAAGCTGACAGTACATCACACGGCCCTCTGCAAGGCATCAAGGTCAGGCGTCGGTGACGTTCATCGTGATGCGCGAAAGGGCATTTCGCACATTTGCCGCGCTTCCTGAGTGGCTGTGTGAAATGCGTAGGTGCTTGATCTTGGCCAGGTTGTGGCTGGCAACTTCTGTGGGGCTGCACTCGCGTACTTCGGGGCCGACGTTATCAAAGTTGAGCCTCCGGGAGCGGGAGACGCACTGCGGTCATTACGCACAGCTGATACCTCTGGGACAAGCTTATGGTGGCGCTCCTATGTAAGTGCTCACCTTCTGAAACAACTGTTCGAGTTGCATGCATAGGTCATCAGCAACACGATTCTGCGTCGCGTTGTACAGCCTGTTGTATGGAGCAGTCTGCCTTGTGCGCTTGTACTTGCACTGACAAGCAATCCGACATGGCATCACAGATGTGACCTGAAGTTTCAACATCATGACAGTTTCAGTGTCAGCAGCATGTATGCAGTGAGTCGTGCACCTGGCAGGTATCAGCGCACAAACCAGACATGCAGCGAGTTTCACCATCTAAGGACTGAAGTGACTACCAAGTGTCACATGCAGGGCCGCAACAGGAGATGCATCACTGTAGACATGAGACAGGAGGAAGGACGTCAAATCATCAAGCAGCTGGCCAACAAAGTGGATGTACTGGTAGAGAACTTCAGGCCTGGGGTCATGGAGAAATGGAAATTGGGGCCAAAGGTAAAACATCAGAATAAGCCTGACCCTGTATATCAGTGCTGCTTTGGATGCTGAAGTTGGCTGCCGGCATGTGCTGCCTGCATGCCTCCTAGCTGCCTACATGTACAAGCAATACAATACAAACCCCCCTGCAGTCTGTCACTGTTGCATGGAACAAACAATGACTGACAATCACTCATGATGCATAGGACTTGAAGCCAGACTTAGTGTTTGCTCGTATATCAGGCTATGGACAGACAGGTCCCAAAGCACAGCTGGCAGGCTACGCTAGTGTGTGTGAAGCTTATGGGGGCTTCAGGTAAGCCCTGCCTTGATCAAAACATATGCTGACTTTTTTTATGAGGCCAACACATACTGCTGCATACATTTCCCACTTGAAGTCTATAAAAGAAGGCTTGTGGCATGAAAGTCATTCACTGTGTTGCCTAGCTCATCACAAGCTGGAAAGTCTAACATTGTTGTTGTTACTATCATTACTGTTATCATGATGTTGTATGTGGGTGCTTACAGATAGCTCTCAGCAGTGCATCTGTATGCAAGCCATCTGCATTCCTTTTGGCAACATTCCTAGCCTGACAAAAAGTTGGTACTGGTACGCTGACTGCCAGAACATGCCATATACAATGCGGTACTGAGGGTGATAGTTACTTGAGCTGTGGGGAAGACACATTGCTTAAAAGTGAATAAATAAGGTCTTGCATGCTCACATTCACAGCGCTTGACACTCACACTGTGTTTGCAGTGTTGTGGCAGGCATCTGAATGGCTTTGCTGACAGACCCCCTGTGCGCCCCAACATGTCCCTGGGGGACACCCTAGCTGGCCTGCACGCAGCTTTCGGCATTGTCATGGCTTTACTGCATCGCCAGCGTCATGATAACAAGGCCCCTGGTCAGGTATGTGCCCTGTGCCCTAAACTCTCCACCCTTCCCTTTTGATAGTCCTGGCTCCTATAATATCCAAGCTAGAGATCAAGTTGGTCCAACCTACTGTGGTCCAAAGGTGCTCAATCAAGCACTCTTCTTTTCGTTGTTGCTGCTGCTGCTTTTGCTGTTGCGTTTGCTGTCTACTCCAAATCATACTCAAACACCTTATTCAGATTGGACAGACACTAAGATTACCTACAATCAAATCAGAAGCATGTTGGTGTATGTGTACATAGGCAACCTATCTTCTTGCGTCAGTAAACAAAGCAGGATGACAAGCTGCATGATGGATTGTGAACGCGGCTTGGACGCAAATACCAGTTAGACAAACCATCACAAGAGCAAAGACAGCACACACTTGGTGTTGAAATGCAGTGCATTCCATTACAAGAGCAAAGACAGCACAGGTGTGAGAAAGCAACTACTATGGGCGGCCCAGTACATTACTTGGCTTCTCACTAAACCAACACCGAAAGGTGTAGTCTTCTTTGCTTTTCTTTTGTGTGAGCAGGCAGCGCGATGTGAGGTGTGGTGCAGGTGGTGGATGCTGCCATCAGTGAGTCCATGTTCAACATGATGGAAGGCTGCATACCCGAGTACGCCTACAACGGCCATGACCGGCCCCCTTCTGGCTCCACCATTTCAGGTGGGCCTGCCCTTCACCAATAGGCAACTACCCTTCGCAAATGGCTGATTGCCCTTCACAAAGCCTTTCACTGATGGCTGACTGCCCTTTGCAGCTGGTTGACTGCCTTTCACTGATGGTTGACCGCCCTTCGCAGATGTTGGACTGCCTTTCACAAATGGTCAACTGCCCTTCACAACTGGTTCACTGCCCTTGACAGATGTTTGACTGCCCTTCAGCTCATAGACTCAATGCGCAGAGGCCACGGGCTCCAGATATTGAATTCCAAGGATTGCATGTCAGCTGATCACATCTGTACAGTGCAAACTCACCTGCTTGTGCCACCTGTCAGACTTGCACAAGGCTTTGATGTTGCAAGCAACATTGCCTCAAGCAGCACTGACTGTCAAATCTAGCATTTGGCAGCGACAAGCAAATCACCTAGAATTTCGAATCCTGTCCTGTACCCCAGCTTGTGGATGGTTCAAAAACAAAAGACAAAGAAAAGAGAAAGAGACAGGTAATCAAGAGAGAAAACACCCCAGGCTGTGTGTATGGAAAAAGAACAACAGACAGAGAACTAAGATCATTTTGTCTGAATGATGAAGGATTCTTGCAATAACAAAACACAAAGAGGAAAAGATGCAGGCCAAGCACTGGAAAGACCCAACTTGTGTGTGGTGTGTTCACAGGTGTGGTGCCATCAGCAACACTGCAGAGCAAGGATGGCAAGTACGTGATCATTGGAGGCAATGGGGACTCTGTGTACAGCCGGCTCATGGCTGCTGTTGGCCGCCCTGACATGAGCTCTGCCAATCCCCTGTATGCCACCAACACCCACAGATGCCAAAGAGCAGACGAGATCTACAAGGTCTGACATCACGGCAAACCGCAGTTGTTTGAAAGCTTGCTGTTCTAGAGGTGGCTTCAGCATAAGTTTTTGCACCTGTTTTGCACGGATGTAGACCCAGTCACACCCATGTTACAGGTGTAGCTGGGTGCCACACACAACCTTGAGACTATCACATTCATGTTTGTTGCAGAAGCATATTGCCAATTTCCTGCATGAACAGTGTGCAGAGCACTCACAGTGCGTGTAGCATGCAAATTTCTGACGACACGTAGTCTCCAGACACTATGTGGGAGTTGCTGTTGCAGCCTACAGTGTGATGAACCCTCCAGGCTTTGCATGATGCACATCATTCAGATATGTTCAGCAATGGCACTCTGACATAGCTTGTGCTGGTGATACAGGTGATAGGGGACTGGGTGGCTTCGCACACACACGAGGAGGTGCTGGCAGCCATGGCAGAAGCCAGGTGCCCTCAGGTCAGACTGTCAGCATTCATATTTCAGTAGTTTTCAAGGCAGTGCAGCATGGCACTGGAAAGGCGCCTTGTTTGACCCGGTCTCAGTGCATATGCTCCAGTCATGCCTCCATTGCCAGGTTTGCGTATGAATTTTGGGATAAGTCGTCTGCCTTTCACGGCATTGATCTGTAGCTTGATTCCCGGTGCCAGGTTTGCATGCTGTGAACTGCATGTGCTCTGCTGCTGGAGTTGACATGGGCACCAGTGCTTGCTGCTAAGCAGTCGCTTTTCTGCTAATTCAAGGATCCCAGCATTGATCCAACACCTCAATAGACTCTGTGTATGTGTTTTTATGGCAGGTCCCATTTTGAGCACCGCAGACATTTACCGTGAGGAGCAGTACCGCCAGCGTAACATGTTTGAGACTGCTGCACCCCCTGGAGGTGCTATCTCAATGCCTCACTCAGCCACTCAGCTCACTCGCTTGCTAACCCCCTCGCTGATTTCCTCACTGGCTCGCTCACGCACGCACTCACTCACTCAGCTTACCCGCTCACTCCCTCGCTGGCTCTTTCACGCACTCACTCGCTCAGCTCAGCTTAGCTCAAAAATGTGACATTCAGGCATGCATGCATGCATGCATGCATGCACTCAGTTGGCAAAACACTTGCCTGCTCACAACTTGCATCTTAAAGCGGCTGCAGATCCGCATGTACAACATGTGCACACTATTCCACTGCACAAGCTGCAGTCTTGGTTAGGTTTGACCTGGCCGCTGAGCAAAGTTGATCCCAGCTTTCCAGTAGCCATGCTGTATGCACTGCATTCACTCAGCTGCTTTGTACATGTGTACAAATAGCACTAGTGAGTAGCCGTGGAGACGGTGGGGTCTCCAACACCGAGGGGTCTCCAACACCCATGAACCCTAAATATAAACCCTAAATCACTGCAGGTGGGGAGGAGGTTACACTCCCAGCAATGTTGCCGGTGATGACAGGCACACCGGGCCGCACAAAATGGGCAGGACCAGACCTGGGCCATCACACTGAAGAGGTGCTCAGAGAGCAGCTGAAACTGGATGATGCTGCCATAGTGAAGTTGCAAAAACCGAAAGTGATATGATGAAGTGGTGACATGATGGCAGTTTCATGGGCATGTCGAGCAAGACAACAGGCCATAACTTTGTGAGTGGCGTTTACCATGCAAAAAGCCAAGGTGATATTGCATGCAGATGTATGCTTAGGCTGTGTTTGAAACCCTGATTATGTTATTTTGCAGATCTTTTGGATCAGTTGTTTAAGCTGGTGCATTAGACAGCCATGACCGTACTTCATTGCAAACATACTGTTGAGCTTTGGAAATTTGGAGGTAGCAAAGCCATGGGCTGACACCGAACTGTATATGAAAACCATATGACATCATTTCTGACCTGCACATATCATAGCATGTGTATCTCATTTTGATGTTGCCAGGCTTGCCAGGTGTTACCTACATCAGAATGATTCATGATACAAAGTTCTTGCTAACATCCAGATTACCAAAACAAGAATTACAAGCATAAAAAAGAAAATATCATGATGTAAATCTATAATACCTTGCATGATTGGTGTTGCAGGATCCTGAAATCCTACTTGCCAATTTTCTGGAGCATCTGCCAAAGAAATGAAATGTAAAAACGATATAACAGAAAGAGAAAGATGCACCAAAAATCGCAGGCTAATCCCGTTCACACCGATTACTAACGATAAACTGCACGCTCTAACCAATAACCATTTAAGGTGGATTACTCATATCCTGAAGATTTGTTAGTAATCTCTGTAGAGTCAGAAGTCAGAAGCCGTGCGAAGGATGGCCCCTGATCATGGCTTTGCGGATGCACTGCGCCGGGTGCATTTGACCAGTGACCGTTATCAGGCAAGACCTTGTGCGTTCCTGTTTGCACACGCTGCAATGGCGACAGAAAAGCTCAAGAGGCTGCAAATATCATCATTCACTGGCGACTCAGAGCGCGTCAGCAAACTGAACTCGCAACGCCTTGTGTGCGCCTGAATCAGCGAGTTGGACGAAGCAGGTAACACTTGCACTTCAGCTGCTCGACAACCTGTGGCCCTCTTGAGCTGTTGGTCTTGTCTATCCCGTCCTGATCTTCGTACAACACTGCCTGCTAACACATATCACAGCCTTGCCAGAGAAACCCTGACATGCTTCAAAACCCAAGATGACGGCCAAAGATCGCGTTCGCAGTGATCCGCTCCAGGCCGACAAAGTTGTTGTAGCAGGCTTGCAGTTCAATGACTGCTTGCAATTCCTTGCAGGCAGCTATTCCAAGTTAGCAATGTTGGGAAGACCCTGGAGCTGCATAAGTCTGCTACTAGCCTCCATCTACATTGCAAGAGCACAGTCGGATCCCTCTGATACTTCAATCTTGCTGCAAGCTAGCTTTGCAACTGAAGCTGGATGGAACACATCTGTAGACCTGTGCAGTTGGCCAGGCATCACCTGTAACAACAGGCGGGTCAAGTCCATGTAAGGTTTTGTTGAAGATGAGCACGGTTGTTGCGCTCACGCTCCTTACATGCCTGTACAGTAACGCATGGCAGGTCAGGCAGGTATCAGGACATTTGCTGTCAGATCACACATGCCATTGTTGACTGGGCAGTGTGCATGTAGAATTCCAGCAGATGCAGTGCGCATGATCGCATTACACGTGAAGCGTTGTATGGAATCATCACAATTACTATATACGCACTGTTTTGTTGCACAGCGAGCTTTATGGTAGTGTGATGGGGAGTTTGCCTGATGCTTGGAGTCAGCTAACCCAGGTAAGCGTGCCTTGCTTCACAAACACAGTATGTTGTGGCTTGCAACCAAATGTTATAGACTGCTGTATCCTCTGGGTGCACCACATCAGACACATCTACTGACCAATAGTAAGGGGGTGACCAGTGGCAGCACATGCCTTCTGCAAGGCCATTGCTATACTAGTCAGCAAGCCACTGCAAGCACTGCTTGACATCACCAAACTGTCTGAAGTATGTAAAGCGGTCTGACCACATACATAGCATGTGAGCATGTTCACAGCGTGTCAGCGATGATTTAAAAGCCTTACAATGTCCTTATGTCACTGAGAAAGTGTTGCCTGTACTGCAGCTGTCCATGATCAGCCTGACTGGAGCATATAGATCCACATACACGCCAACATTTGAGTCCACATGGTACGGGTTTACAGGCAGTCTGCCACAGTTTTGGAGCAGTCCAACACAAGTAAGCTCAACACGTGAAGGCTTATCGCTGATGCACGCTATACTGACATAAACCAGGCAGCAGGAATCAGGCGTGCTCCAACTGCTTCTTGTGCATGCATCATTTAAAACTGCAAATGTGGCCAGAGCACCGGTGCCTATGCTTGTGCATGTGCGCAAAGCCGCAAAATGCCTCACAGCAACTTTCCTTTGGTGAAGTTGTCAGCTGATACTTGCACAGCTGTGAGGCCAAATTGCTCTGTTGTATGAGCAAGACAAGCCTTGCCTTGCACATACCCACCTCAGGAGTGTCATGATCATTATCATGTACGCATGCATTGTTTTGTGTCACCCAGGTAGCTACTGTAATGATGTCCATATTCGGGTGGTTGCTGCAGCTGGAGACAATTGACTTGACAGGCAACCGGCTCCACGGCAGCCTTCCCAGTTCTTGGAGCGCATTGACTCAAGTAAGCTTGTTCATGTGTTGTGTTTAATCCAAAGCGTGAATGCAGATCATACATGCCTGCCTGGCATTACACACTCTTTGAATCATAGACATATTGTGAATCTTGTGCACCTGATCATGCTGAGTTTGCAACCCAACCATGTGTTTGCAATTGCTGACAAAATTGTTGAAAGCCCAGACTCCCTACCTCACCCAGCTGTCACAACAACAGCATCTTGTTTCTGTTGCAATACGCACTGCTGCTTCTAAAGCTCATATTTGCACTGTAGTTGGCCAGCATCAATTTGGAGGATTGTTATCTGACCAGCAGTCTACCAGAATCGTGGAGCAATCTCACACTCGTAAGCTCATTTGGTAGAGGCCTGATCGTGACTTGGATCTTGCTGTCATGTGCTCCACCATATAATATCATGTACACAAGACATATAGGCAGATGGCAGTAGATCAGTGGTGATATGATGGCTGCTCACCACTGCCTAAACAGTGGTGAGCAGCAACACATACGCATGCATACAAAGCGGCAGGTGGAAAAATTTTCATGACTGTGAACGCATGCTTGTGCTCAATGCTCAAGCATGACTGCCAATTGCTGCAATGCCTCACAGTCCCATGCATGATTCTCTTATGAACCTAGCACGGTACATGATATGTATGGTGAAGTTTAATACAAGTCCATGCTGCTGTATTAACTATGTTGATGTTTCAGTTGAAAGAGCTTGACCTGTCTCATAACCAAGGCCTTGATGGCAGCCTCCCAAGCGCTTGGAGCAGTTTATCCCAGGCAAGCTTTTCTGGATAAGAAGCCGTTGCATTGCGCAGTGGCCCTGCGCATTGTATCACTGGTGTCCAGCAGTGATGCGTGCAGTAAGCAGATTTGACAACCGCAAGCAGAATGCGTCAGCTAATGTTGCTGCTTTGCCCTCTCACAGCAGTCCAAACTTAGTCAGTTGATTAGCATATGAAGACTCCATGGGTTGTCCAGGTCCAATTGTGGTCTAATTGTGGTGCATATAGCTATGGTGACAGTTGTCGCTGTCGACCGCTTCATTGTCGATATTGATTGTGTGCTATATTTAGCTTGCACAACTTGTATCTTTGGAAAAAGAATCGTGTTGCTTCAAGCGATCTAGCTATGATTCAGATGAATCTGGGCAAACGCACACATATTGTGCATATGCTGCACTTCCAACGTGCAAGTATAGCTTGTGAATCTAACCCCAACAGTACATCTGGAGACCAGACTGTCAAGGAGTGGACCTTGACGTTTGAGGTGCTTGAACAGTTGAGAATTCCGATCCTGCACCAATCTTGTGATGTCCACCTGTACTTGGTGACTGTTGATGTTGATAGTTGTGTAAAACATTATTTACGTTACATTTTGTGATGCAGTTGTCAAATCTGACTCTTGGCAGTACCGGTGTGACAGGCTTTCTACCACCATCTTGGAGTCAATTAGCGCAGGTCAGCTTGCTGACAGAAAGCTTGTGGCAGATTGGATATTGCATACCATGTTTTCCAAAGTGAGGGCACAAAACACATGCAGATGATCTCCTTGACCTTGCACTGCCCCTAGCGCGTTGGTATCACTCTCCACTGATCATTTTGTGATTGCTCAGCTTCTGACCACCAAGCGTGTTGTTCTGCATCAGCAGGTGCATTGCTCTGCAGAAATTCATATGTTGCAACTGGTCGAATTGTGCACACGTGATCATGGCACGGGGAAGCTTGTTATAGCCTGCACTTTGTGACAGTGTTACCCAATACGTGATACGCATGAGTGATACGTGGTATGCAATACGCAGTATTTTCCAGTATTACAAAGTATTGCAAAGTTTGTGTGGCGCCTGCAGCTTGAATCGCTTGATGTATCCTCCACCTCGTTGAGCGGCACCTTACCAGACGCCTGGAGCAACCTAACGCAGGTGAGCCTGTTTCAGAAATACAAGCCATGCACACACATCACCTGACTTTGTATGCAAGCATGATGTGTGCAAGCCTCTTGTGAATCTCACACATGCATGTGCTTGAGCTGCTGTGGTTTGAAGCATCTAAGTCTGCAACCTATGAAATCACTATGCCAGGCTTCGAAGTCGATGTTGCCTGCAGCTCAAAACACTTACTATGACTCAATATGGATCCAAAAGATTCAGGGGAAGCCTACCGAGTTCTTGGAGCAGTATGATTCATGTGAGCAGACATCTTGCCAGTGCATGCATATGTTTTGCAGTCTTGTTGCTAGTGTAGATCTGTGCTTTGCTTCAGCCTGAGCTGCACACATGGAGCAAAAGGTTGGAAATGTATTGTGCTGTGTGTGGCCTTGATTGCCATGTAGAAGTGTTGCCAAGACATGCTCTGGTGCATCAACTTGAGAATTCTGCCACAGCCCTCACGCCAACAGTGTTATAGAATATGTGATAAAAGCATTGCACTTACCACAAGGGCGAGGCCTGATGACTGCTGTTGCTTCTGCAAAAGAGCTCCTCATCAACAGATGTTCTGCTGCAGCTGACTCAACTGGACATGTCTGGACATGACATTGATGGGGAGATTCCAGCTTCTTGGGCAAACATGACATATGTAAGCACAAACAGCAACGGAGACAGTAAGAGCTTGTGAACAGGCTGCTGTGTTCACCCATATTCATTTCATGGCTCATGTGATCTGCTTTCGAGCCTTCAGCAGCCATGCCTTTCTGTCGCTTGGTGCTAACAGCTTGACTCAGTCATGGGTCCTGCAAAATACAGGAGTCTCGATCCTTGTACACCAATTGATATTCTCTCTTGCATGCAGCTTCTTGACTTGGATCTTTCAAGTACCCACGTGACTGGTCCGTTAGACTCTCTCATCAACATGACTAAGGTAGATGCAAGCAACTGTTTCCTGGGGTTGACCAAGTTGCATGTGGCCAAATGTCATCTCCATTGCTGCTCTATGTACCAAAACGCCCATTGCACAGTACATGGTGACTGACTGTTACTGAAAATGTGTCACTGTTACAGCTAAATAGCGTTAAGCTAACTAACGCCTCCCTCACTGGCACCTTGCCAGAAACTTTGAGCTTGCAGGCAAGTCCATTTACACTGTCAGGACATGCAATTGAGTCGACACAAACCCACAAAGCTCTTGACTTGTGCTGTATGCTCCTCTGCTAAACACGATTGTCACTTGTCAAGACAGTATTTCTTGTTTTGATTGTTTAATACAGTGCTTGTGACTTTTGCAGCTCAGTACAATTCAACTGGACAACAACACTCTGACAGGCACCTTGCCAAGTGGTTGGAGCACCCTTTCAAAGGCAAGTCTGTTGTTACTCACTTGTGCATGTCGTCAGGTCGGGCAGAGTGACACATGTAGAGCTCTTGCAATTCAGCACTGCTGAGTCCTCTCCTAGACAAGAAATGATACTGTTGCTTGTGCGCCTTGTTTGCGTGCCTTACCTCCCATGTTGACTTCTGCAGATGGACTGGATTGATTTGTCAAGCAATAATCTAACAGGGACGCTGCCGGACTCATGGGGAAATATATCTCTGGTAAGCACGCTGTTGGAGTGCTTGCATAGCCCTTGCAATTGAGCACTGCTGAGTCTGGTCCTGTGATCAAAAAATGTTGCTGGTGCTTCTGCGTTTTGGTTTGTGTGCTGTGCCTGAGACGCTGCTCAATGCAGACGGGGATCATTAATTTTTCTAGCAACAATTTGACGGGGACGCTGCCCAACTCATGGGGAAATAAGTCTAGGGTAAGCATGTTGTCGGAGTGCTTGTTGCTTTGGAGACCGCACTTGCCATTTGCAATGGCAATATGCCTAGCCCTAACAGCTCGAACCTGTGCCTGTGTGTGCTGTAGTTGGGGAACGCATCAGGCTTCAGCATCTACTTGAACAACAACCTCCTGACAGGCACCTTGCCAGGCTCTTGGAGTGCTCTACCAGCAAGTCATTTCTGACTTCCGCTGCAAGATGCCAGACCTGCTCAGCGCACATGCATGCAGCTCTGTAGCTCTTTAACACTGTCGAGTCCTCATGTCTTGGCTGAATGCTCCATGTTGCATAGTCATTTTCAGCATTTCTTGCCTCAGCGATTGACTGCTGCAGATGTACAGCGTGTGGTTATTTGGTAACAAGCTCACAGGGACTCTGCCAAGCTCATGGGGCAACATCTCAATGGTAAGCAGATTGTTTATTAAATAAGTTACTGTCTCCCTGCTGACCAGACTTTTGCCACATGCTCTGAGGTCGGCACAATGTCATGATGCCTGCATACCATGCACACTAAATGTCAAGCACTATACAGCTTCTCTGCATTGTGCAATGCTCCTCAAGGATGCAATCATCAAGCATATGTGTGAAATCACATGCAGCCAAGCAGCTTTCCTTGCATTCATGCATGTGTTGAGTGGGCAGCCCGGTATAATGCTGGGCTTCTCAATAAACTGACGCCGAAAGGCGTAGTCTTTTCTTTTCTTTTCTTTCAATGTGATTGTGGTGGGAGGCTGTAAGGCTTGTGTGCAGATTGAGGAAATAGATGCCAGCAACAACAGCCTCACAGGCAGCTTGCCCTCGACTTGGCAGAACGTGGTGAAGGTAAGCGGCCTCACCTCGCTTGTTGAATAAGGTGATGTTGTTCACAAGTTCGTAGACACAAACCAGTACATCACTCACACCTGTTTCAGAAGGCCCCAGGCACCAAAGGCTTTCTGAATCAGCTGACATTGCTTACTACTACTGCTGCTGAACAAGGTTGAAAGGTGGTACGATGCATCCACTGATTCCATGGGTCAAAGCAGTCCGTTGCACACAATGTGCCATCACAGCTTCCCATATGCATGTGTCCTTGAGCGTTGCTATTCAGAGTTGTAACAGTGGTTGCTAGAAGGCTGGTATGCTTATGCAGGGAGCATATGGTTTAACCCTTGCCAATAATAGCTTGACAGGCACTTTGCCAAGTGCTTGGACTGGTATCTGGGTACGTTCCAGCAAGGCTTGCAGCTGTGATTGCTTGTTATGCAACTTCACATGTATTGCCCCAAAGCCACAAGCCGTCTATATGTTGACACTGGTGCAAACTAGGAGCGACTGCTCATGCGGATCACCTCAGCCACATATTGTGAACATGTATATTGAACAAATGATTGGGGCTGATGCAAATCTGACAGCAGTCTGTTGGATTGAGGTTTGCGCCAACACCCATGTCAAGAATGGTGTACCAGAATATGGTGTTGTTGCAGATGGAACGTCTTCTGCTCCAGAACAACCATCTTATAGGGACCCTACCAGACGCATGGGGCAAGAACAACGTAGGTCACTTGAGGTCTTGCATAGACAGCATGCTGTGTATGTAACCGTGCTGCTGACCTACTTGCATTGTGGTGATTGGCCCATCAGTAGCTGCACTGTGGGAATTGCATGCTTTCATGTTGACAGTCATCTCTCTCTTCACGACATAGTTTCACATACCTGTAGCCATCACATAAGCTGAGCTGTGGTGTTGTTTGCAGCTGACCTACATTGATTTACAAAACAATGATCTGACTGGCTCACTGCCTGACTCTTGGAGTGCCACCCAGGTATGCATTTCTGGTGATGCGTGCATTTACCACGGGCTGGCATCACGATGCACAGACTACCAGTAATTGGCTGATAGCGCAAGTCTTAGACATGCTTGTAGAACTTGCATGCTACAGCAAGCCTGTCCAGCATCTAAAAGTTCTCAGCCCAATTTCTTTGCAAATATCCAGCTGATGTGTGAGCTTGCAGAAGAACTGCGGCCAATATAACAAAAATGCACGAGTAAGCAAGTTGTGGCTGCATGCATACATGTTACAGCCACATGCTTGACAACAGTACCCAATTATGCCCACATGATCTGTTGTCAGCTACATGTTGCTGCAACAAGCCCCACAACTTTTTTGGGCCTGAGTGCTATTCACGTGACTCTCCAGAAAGCATGCTGGTGTGTGTTGTCGCAATTGTGTGTCTCCACTTTGTGTCGGGCATGCTTGTACCACTTCAACTCAACCTTCAGGGTGCCTGAATCATCATGCACAACTGTCTGCCATGTGTGCGCCCATGTGCTTGGCCATGCACCAATCAAAAGGCTTCCTTTGTTTCAGCTTCCCTACCTTCGCCTGCAAGAGAACAAGTTCTTGGAGTTTCGCAGGAGAAGATGTAAGCTACTGACTTGATGCAATGCATTGCCCTGACTCTCTGAACAAGCACTTGTGTGGTGCTTTGCAACTGTCCCATTGCAGCTCCCTGCACCTTACTCATGCAGCTACCTGCACCTTACTCATGCAGCTCCCTGCACCTTACTCATTTGGCTCAATTGCAATCGATTGTTATAGTAGCATAGTATGTATTACACTGCATGCTGCGTAAGATGCTTGCGTGTTGCAATTGCAAAAGGCATTTATACTTGCCCAATTGTACAAAGGAAAACCTTGAACAGTTCACGATGAGATGGGTTAGGGTTTTGGCAGGCTCTTTCAGTGTTGGCATTGTAGCAGGCCTTGTCGATGTTGGCTTTGTAACTTGATTAGAGTTAAGTAAATTTGCATAGTATGGCGTGATGAGTGTCCATGCATATATGGGCTTTTGCAGATCTCTAGAGTCTTGGTTGTAGCTCATAAGGTGACCCACAGCAGTGATGAGCTAAAGCAGATAGCGATTTGCATATGGTACTATTGAAACGCGCTACCATGGTTACAAATGCTAGGTGAAGTTTTGCTTGCATGCAAAGCTAGAGCACATACTAATGTCATTGTTCGCATGCGCATGCATTATACATGTCTTTCAAAGGAAACAAGCTCAATGGGACTCTGCCATCGTCGTGGAGTAATTGGACTCAGGTCAGTGTTGCCACTTGACTTCTGTGTTGATGCAAAGAGTTGCAAGACCATGTTTGGCATATGTTTTGTACCATGCTACCTGGCCTGAGTGGTGTGTAATAGTGTTTGCTCTGCTAAGCTTCCCAATTTTGCTTTACTTTGCAATTCGTTGGAGGTACCAGACACCTGGCTTGTCTTGCACATGCCTTGTACATCATGAGCTGGAAATGCTTTGATATAATTGTTAATACTGTTGTCTTGGTATGTTGACTAGCTTGATGTGCCTTAACAAGGTTCAGACCTGCAGGTGCAATTTCTGGATTTTGAGGACAATCAGCTGGAGGGCTCCTTGCCACAATCTTGGGCAACAATGCAGAACTTGAATTACATTGGGCTGGCTTCAAATGGTTTCAACGGCTCTCTGCCTAGCTCTTGGAACAAAAGCCATTTGGTGAGCCAACATGACATTATCATTCTTACGCCACGCCTTGCACATCATCACGGTATCTGTGCCTGCCCTTTGTCTTGTGGCCACCACAGTGCAGTAAACAATCAAAACAGCTCCTGACTTTTCAAGTGTCTACACTGCCCAGGTCATGTAGGGCCCGTGATATAGGGCATCAACCTGTTGGACCACAACAAATGACTGGTGGCTGGGTAGCAAACCTGTTTGCCTTTTGACGGACACAAGAGTGCCTACCCTGGTTCCAAAGGGAAGCTCGATGGACCCCAAGCTTCTCCATTTAGGGTTGCCTCAGCTTCAGTGGGTCGCTTATGGATCTGGGCTAGGCATTGCTTGGGTTAACAAGACAGTTGAGCTCGAGACACTGTCATCATCACACTGCAGTCATCATGACCTCTTCAGGCTAGGTCAGCTGTCATTAATGATAGTACGTGTGCTTGTCGCAGCTGGAATACATTTCCTTGAGCGGCAACAGACTCTCTGGCACGCTGCCTGACTTCTGGAAGGACCTTACTATGGTGCGCCCCTTCTTCGTGAGCGTTGACATTGTACACGTCAAAAGCATCCTGTGCTGCTAGATTGCCATTGTTTGGGTCCTGATATGATTTTATTAGTGTGACACACTCAATTTCCTTCTCCAAAGAATGACTGCACACTGATGCAATGATTTGGGCATGCAATCTGCCATCTGTTGAGCGCAGTTGATGCACCCATCACAGTGTCCTGCCATTGACGCTTCCAATGCAGTCAACTGCTTGTAAGTCTAGCTACTGTAGCTTTGCGTTGCCTTTGCCATCATCTGTTTGTGTCTCAATCACGTGCATGGATGGTCAAACATGCAACTTCATGGAACTCTTATGCAGCTCAACTTTCTGAGCCTTGGAGACAATGCTCTTTCGGGCTATTTGTCGCCATCGTGGAGCGCCATGTCTCGTTTACGCTACATTACGTTCTCCTCCAACTTTTTCCATGGGAGCGTCCCAAACAGCTGGAGTAACTGGACCCAGGTAAAGCTAAGTTCTGCTATGACCAAGCTTCGAATCTGCTCAGCCCTTATTTGTGATTGCGACCCTCTGTCTGGTCTTGCCCAAATCGAGCACATCCGAGTGTGTGTCTCTGCAGGTGCAAGAAATGGGACTTGATCAAAACCAACTGTCTGGAACCATTCCACAGATGGCAAACCTTGCAGTACTGAATGCCACCTCCAACAAGCTTTCATACTCATCATTGGCTGATTTGCCTGCATCACTCAAGGTCGTGTACCTGGCAAACAATAGCTTGACTGGAACATTTCCACAGCCAAATCAGCTTCCAGCCAATCTGACTGTACTGGATCTATCCAAGAATCTTCTGTCTGGAGCCTTGCCACAAGCTTTGCTGGCCAATTTGACTGTTCTAAATGTCTCTCAAAACCAGCTCAATGGCTCGTTGCCAACTCAATGGCAAAGGCTAGCTGAATTGAGGCTGGATGACACAGCATTGACAGGTGTGCTACCAGACGCGTGGTCTGAGTGGGGTAGCAACACCAGCAACTCAATTCAGCTGTCACTTGTCAACAACAACCTGCATGGTCAAGTGCCTCGGAAGTGGGTGGAGCAGTTCTGCCTGGCAGTCACACACGACTTCAGCGAGCAAGTCCTGTTTGAGCCCACTCCCCTTCAGCTTTTTACCAAGGTGACATTGCACACAGCAGTCGTGATGAGAGTGTGTTTGTTCCGATTGGGTCTCCAATAACCCTGGTTGCTCAGCATGCTAGCATTAATGTCACTCTGAACGGCAACCTGTTAAGTTTCAGCTATCAGGACCCAAATTCTATCTGCGGCATCCCCAATGCTATCAGAAACCTTCTTTGCTGTGGGGCGTGTTTTTGGTGCTCATACTAAGAACCATCATTGGTGTGCACCTCTGGCTTCGACACAAGAAAGACTTTCCCATCCCAAGATTCCTCACCAGGCTCACATTGTTGTCTTCTACTCAAGGCAATCAGAAGGTCCAGTTGTCTAAGGTTGTGGCCACAGCAATGTGGGTCTTTCTGACTGATGTTGTATGGTTTGTCTACTCTCAAGTCACTGACATCATTACTATTCATCAGGTGTTCAGTTCTGGGCAAAGGCGATATGCTTTCATCCTGTTGGCTGTACTGCTTCTGCCATTTTTGCTGATGATGTTGCTTGTTGCGAGAGTGTGTGTTAAGCACGTTCAGTCAAAGATCTTTATTACATGCAGAGGTAGATGCAACGGTGTGATGTGCAATGTCATTGCCATTGCAATAGGCTTGGCTTTGTCTCCCTTTCTCTTTCTAGCCTTGTACGTTGCAATGTTGATTGAAGCTATTGGAGTGTCAAGGCAACACCATGTTCTACACTCGTTTTGTGATTTGACAACCATGTATCGTGCTAAGTCAATAGCGGAATCTGTCTTCAATGCTCTACCTCAAGCCATCATCCAGACCAAGTTATATACCATGGGCAATGATCCAAATGGAATCCATGTCTACATCAACACTCCTTTATTCCTAGCATCAGTGTTTAGTTCTCTTGCGTCAATCTTAAGCACTATTGCCTTGTTGATGATTGAGGTATATCAGTTTCAGTATGGCACATTCAACTTTTTCAAGAGGTTGATTGATCTGGATCCTTTTCTGTAATTCATGATTTTATTGACGAGTACTGATACTGCTCATGGGCGGCAAAACACCTTCCCCTCAGCACATCAAAATGTCAACAATTCCAATTCTGCTGTACCTTTCGAGCCAAAATGTGCTGAGAGACAGAGAGATTAGGGGGCGTTATGGCATTTTGTACTCCAAGTTGGGAGTGGACTGGTCGGAGCGCGTGCAGCAGAAAGTGACCCCTCCATAAATTGGGTTGGAGGTCAAGACCTGGTCAGCGGTCTTTTAGGTCACCGGAGGGGTCTTTCGATTTCGCTTCCCAGACTGCAGACATCGAGCTTTTCTGTTCTCAGCTGTCGCGGAAT
>JAABUK010006072.1_pt1 | contig 18311 bp, 28 predicted proteins | sample 5559141 | NCBI WGS metagenome assembly JAABUK01 (sample SAMN10711869, study PRJNA513367) | rock metagenome | isolation source: Antarctica rocks | place: Antarctica: Victoria Land, Pudding Butte nord | collected 2016-01-03 | reverse complement strand
CCTATCAAGAAAGTCACTCCTTGGCCACCTGCATGCATTCAATGACCACTGCCTGATCAAAAGCAATACTGTGATAACAGTAACAACCACTGCAGGTGGTAGGGCTAATATCTTGCTGAGTACCTGCTAAATGCCCTGCTCATGTCTACTAGTCAGAAATGCCTGAATGAAAAGCAAAACCTACTTGGCCAGAACTGCCATGCGCATTCCTAAAGATGCATGAAAGCTTCCCGTGCAGAACTCATCCAAAAATGAAAATACAAATGCACACACTGTGCAACATGGTGGCTTCTGCATAGCGCCTGACAATGTGCACTGCTGTGAGGTTGCGAAAGCAGCTATGAGGTGGCACAAGCAGCTATGAGAATGCACATGCATATCACATTGCTGTGAGGTTGCACAAGCATAACACATTGCCATGAAGGTGCACAAGCACAAGCACAAGCATGCCACATTGCTGTGAGGTTGCACAAGCAGCTATGACAATGCACAAGCCGTGAGGTTGTACATGCAGCAGTGAGTATGCACAAACATGCCACATTGCCTTGACGGAGCACAAGCACAAGCATGCTACATTGCTGTGAGGTTGCACAAGCAGCCATGAGATTGCACAAACATACCACGCTGCTGTGAAAATGCTTAAGCATACCACACTGCTGTGAGGATGCACAAGCATGCAGAGGGGGTGTTGGGTACCTAGCCAGCTCACGCACAGGCATCCATATGAGGGCCTTAGTTCTGCATGCCCTCAGGTCTGTGGGGGGGTCTGCTATGAGGGCAGCAAACCTCTCTGGCAGATCATCCTGCCACACAAAGACCCTTTCAATGCATAATAAATAGTAATAATAATAATAACAATAATAATAATGATGATGAAAATGATAACAACGCTTTCCAGCTCATGATGAGCTAGGTACGTGCGGGACAAGCCTTGTCTTTCCAAAGCAGTCTGTCTATCAATGCATGAAGCTGACCAAGCGTCTGCAGAGACTTGGCCTTGACACAGCTGACTCTTTGACTTGTCAAGCACTTGTGCATACTTGTCTTATGTTTCTGTTCAGACCATTAGATGAAAGTGCTGCCCTGAGACATACAGATGATACAGACAAGCCTCACCCGCTGACAGGCTGTTTGGCATCAGTCATCATGCTGACTATTAGATTGTGGACGCATGCAGGTTGTTGCAGGTCATATTTGTGGTCAAACACAACGGCTGCACAGCGGTATGAGATACATCAGCCGCCATGCAGATGTCATGTGTGGTGTCTAAGCAACGGCTGCACCAGTCTAAAATAAATGGCCACGTCCAAGTGTGCAGACGTGCGCTGTGCCACTTCAAAAGCAACAAGTGCTCCGTTTCTCAAATTCATGTTTCCACTTTCAATGACAAGTAATAAGGTCACTAATCTTTCACTGACCCCAATAAGAGCAACAAGTACTCTTTCTAATCTTGTGGGCCTTCAAAAGCAGCAAGTGCAATACCTGGCCCTCCAGCTTGCAAGTGAATGCGTAGTAGTTGGAAGGCGCTCCAAAGTGGGTTGCTGCCTGGGCAAGATCCACATTGCTGCTGCTGAGCAAGCCTGCAGTCAGCATACAGGACTCCATTCAGTGCCTGGAACAAAGCATGGATGATCAGATGTTGACCGGTGAGCCCTAAACTCTAGGAATGTTGTCCACTCTAGTCTGTAGACTCACTCTGTAGAATCACTCTGGGGATGTTGTCCACTCTGATCTGTAGACTCAATATGCAAGCCTGACAATTTGTCGCGCAAAGTTACAATACCTCACTCCTGACAAGACAAGCCCAAAGGTAAAACACAAGTTCGAAAGTTGGGCATCTGAAACCAACTGCTTGCTGTACATTTCATGCAGTGCATTGCAGTGAGCATGGAGCCAGGCATGCATATGTTCAAGAACCACAAGAGCCGATGCCCCCTCATGGGGTAGGGCCTTAGCCTCAGCAGGATTTGTAAATCTATGCTGGCAACCATCAGGTTTGCCTTGTACAACAGGCCTATCACAAATAAATAATATGTACCATTATGTTCAAGAGTGAGCACCTGCTGTTTCCTCCTCCAGCTCTCTCAAAGCCGTGGCTTTGGCATCTGTGTCCATCATCTTCCTCTTACCGCCTGCACATGTTGTGACATTTGTGAGACATGTGTTGCCCCGACAGGCATTGTTCCAGTCCATATTATCAAGTGTCATGTATGCTCTGCCACCTGAATGTTGGCACCTGAATGTAGACACAAAAGCAAACGCCTGTATATAGTACAATGTCACATATGAGGACTGCTGGCTACCTACGCATTATTGCACAACATAGCCAACAGTCATGAGATTGTACTATGTACAGCCATTTGTGTGTGTGTATCTGTCAAGTGCAGCACATCTGCAGGGCTGCCTCTTGCACACAGGGTGTGCGTGCAGGCTATGAATACTGCACTATAAGGATGCAGTGGCATGCCCAAGATGTGGATGCACAATTGCCAGCTAGCTGTCTGCTGAAAGAACCGGCTGAAAGATGTTGAACAAAGCATTCACATGCATTGTTTCCCAACAACAAGCTATAGCTGTGGCAAGAACAGGATTTGAAGTCTGAGGCAGCAGTACCACCATTCACAGGGGAAAGGCGTGACTGCACATGCAAATAGGAGGCTCATTGCTACCTGGTAAGTTGAATGGGTGCATTCGCACCTGGTAGGTTGAATGGGTGCATTGTGAGCCAAAGATCCCTCTTGACCATCTTCTTACGCCACCTGCTTTTGTTGGCCTTCTCTTGCGTCAGCAGCAGCCTGATGTGACCATCAGGAGGCCCAAAACTGAGGGCTAGAACACCAGCAGCTGAGTAGCGTCTGTCATCTGGCCCGTTGGGCATCAGCCTGCCATGCAATAGGAACTTGCAGCTTGGTGGATTCTCGTTGATGCATTGGGTTTGAGCTTGCAGCACATGCACATGACTGAAACGCAAATTGACGGTGGAAATGGGTAGAACATTCATGTTGACTGGTGGCAGAAGTTGACGATATGAGCCATGTGTCTAGTGCAAACGTATCAGAATGGGCATGACCAAATCCAGATAACAAGTCATCCTGTGAGGATATGACGCATCGTGTACGCAGCAGGGTCATCTGCAGTCACAAATGCAGCCAGGCAACAGTTGTAGCAATGCAACTGCAGGCACGCATGCGCATGTTGTGCAAAATGCTGCCCTGACTCACGTTTCTAATCTGTTGCGTGGACGGTCTGTTGGCGCTCCCGTACCATCTTTGACAAAGGGTATGTTGTACAACAGCATTGTGTCTATCAGCTCCTCTCGTATGTCTGAATCATAAATCCTTAGCTTGGAGGTCGGCCTTGACAGCAAGGTAGATGTCCTGTCAGGCACCTGTTTGCCCTTTTGATCTGTTTTGGCACCTGACATGCTGGCATCTGCATAGAAGCACGTGCTTAATACAATTAGTTCGTAACAAAATTGGGGGGAAAAGATGCAGGGCAAGCTGACAGCCACAAATATTGCATTAGGTTTACATAGCTTGTCTGAGTGAAAGGGATGTGAGTGTGTACCACTTGACCAGCGCTGCGGCTGTACTAGTCCCTCCGCAAGTTTGACTTTATGGGGCATATTGCTAGATGGAGATAGCTGCAATTTAGGCTCCCCGAATCGTGATGCTGCCCTTTTCTTATTGAGACCTGATCGTTTAACATCCACGAGGTTGGCGCTGGTGCTGCAGGAGGAAGCTGCAGTGCAGATGCTGCTGTGGATCCCACACTGGTTGAACCAGAGGGTGCAGCGCCACTGCTGCCGCCTCTGGGCATGCCTTGCTGTCACTACTGACGATGTCACGGCTCGTGGACCGCTACAGCTTCTCGTCTGTCGCCGGATGTGAGGCATTGCAAAAGCTGATGGCTGGAACTGGACACAGCAGGATGCCTCGGTCGATGCTTGCTGGTGTTATGTCAAAGACATGACATGCTAAAATGCAAGGAGATGTAACAATGCATACTGGTTGGACTGGCTTTCTGCATAACGCATGTGACAAAAAGTGAGGAGTTGTAGCTCACAGAAGTTGACATGTAATCTCCAAAGTTGTTATGCCTTCAGTTCACATGTTAGATGCAAGACCAGGCGAGAGGCTCCAACGAAGCCAGTCCATCACGCAAGGGCACAGTGATTAGCGCTCAATCCAAGTCAGAATTTTTGCCTAAACCCGCTGTTCTTCTTCTGCTGCACAGGTGGAAGCTGGTGACATACATACGCAGTAGTTTGGTTTCGAATTGCAGCGTCGGCTCCATGGCTTTGTCCAACACCGTGGCTGTGATCACCACAGGCGCCGGGCGACTTGCAAAGCTCGCTTAGAAGCCCTCGACGTTTACGTCACACAAGAAAAAGATCCGGAGCGCTGTCGGTCAAGCAGACGCGTTGGTGGTATGGCTTCCATAGAAATGAACGGCACAGGTCTGCAACAGAATGGCGAAGGAGTTCAGCAGAATGGCCACGCAATAGGTCAGTACGTCCTCCATACTGCTGCAGCTCGGGCTGTTTCCAAGTCGATTGCAGAGATCCCATATTCAACGCGCAGGCACGGGACAGCAGGTGAACGGAGATAGCGCGCCTGGCGTGTCGCATCACGATGTAGAGGGCGGTCATCAACACCATCATCACCTCCATTTGGCCACCTACTCACACCCTTGGGAGCTTAGAATCTTTCAGGGCAAACCAGTTCCTGATCATATCAGGTAGGTGGTATGCTGTCGTTCGAGACCTACACTGACACAATCTGTGCACTGAACTTTGAGCTGTGCTGGAATAACCTGAGGTACAAAGCTTCTTCGTGTTTCATATCTCACTCTCTTGCAGGGAAGGGAAGGTGAAGTATCATGGATTCTTTTGGCGTAATGGCAAGCCTCTGCATATCACTGCTGTAGAAGGTGACATCACAGCATCCTCAAAGCACTGCTTTTTGCTACGCACATTTTCCCCAAAATACCTGTTGCTGCTTTATGACCATCTGAGCGGATGATGGATTTGTCAACCACCACACTTGTGGCATCACGTTTGCACTTGATGTCTGTGCCCAACAAGCCTTGTAAATATTTTCTGCAGAGCTTAGCAAACTTGCAGGTCGCCATTCCCATCCTGGCAGATTGAACATTGTGCATATTGTAAAATGACCTGTGCTCACAAACAGCATGTGAGCATTGCTGCCACTGCACGACTGACTGCAGTGCTTGCCATGAAGGTGAGGATGCCAACGGTCAGCCATTTCACTGGAGTCATAGGAGACAAAGGTACATGCTCATAGTCCTGCATTCATTCAATGTCCTGGCTGACATCACATGCTGCTGAGCTGTCAATGTGTAGCTACATCACTTTGCACCCACGCTCAGTGCTACTCAGGCACTGCAACATTGAACTTGTCTGTCCCTTGACACTGGTAGACGCTGGTACTCCTGTCCCTTGAAACTGGTAGGCCTATTACTCCTGTCCCTTGAAACTGGTAGACTTTGGTACTGCAGGAAAGGAAGGTTGCAGCACCATGAGGTAGCTCAGTTAGAGGGCAAGCAAAGATATCACTGGTGGCGCTGGTTGGCCTTCTGGAACTACAACAACAAGGGGCCCAAGCTGGCCATCTCCTGGTGGATTGCATGGACCTTCTTCTGGGGCTCTGCTCTCTTCACCCTAGGTTCTGCAGCAGCCCTCAGCCACAAGGTACTGGGCACCTTTCATGTCATGCTGCGCTTGCGCATTGCTCGAGAGAATGGTTACTTGAAGTGCTACCAAAGGCACAAGTCTACACCTGGGCTTACTCTTGACCACGATGCTGTATGTCTTAGCATATTTCATGCAGTGCACACATGCACCGCTGCAGACCTCTGCAGGTATGGTCAATATGCACTCCATTTCTGTTGTACCATGACATTGATGATTCCTCATGTTGCTGTCAGGTCACAAAGCATCTCAACTGAGTGGAAAGCTGCTTAGGCCGCATGCAAGATTTCACTTCCGGTGGCTACACATCCGTGACATGCTTTTTCTAAACGCTCTTTTGCTGTCCCAGGTTTTTACTGACGGAACGCACAGAGCCAGCGAGTATGATTGGTTGATTGGCTATCCAGATGTCTTTGCTGCATGCTTCTTCTTCTGGCCTGGTGTGTGGCTGCTTGTGGTGGAGAATGCCAACACAGATTTGGAGATGCGGCGGCATAACTGGGAAGCTGGCGGCAAGCAGGGCAAACAACCCGGGTACGGCTCTTTGGACTATTTTATCATGTTAAATTTATTTTCTCTCTTGATTTGTTTTGTGAAGGCCTTGTGTTGGATGCAGCAGTGAGTATGCTCATGCACCATGTGAGTGACAACACATCACCTTTTGTTACTGTTGACAGTCTGACTGCCAACATCATACCTTTGACAGACAGCTACTCAAGACTGTATGCACCTGACCCCCTGGGAAGACATGTGTCAGACAATTGAATGAATGACTGAAACGTTGCAGGTACCGTATACTGGTTCCAGTCAAGGTAGACAACTTGCTCTGGTGGGCATCTGTGCTCATGTTCATTGGAGCTACGGGATTCAACATATCCAACATTGCTGGAGTTCTATACGGAGATGTGCCCCTCGATCTGACAGTCAATCAGCAGGTATGCATGGCAGATGTCATTTTCTTCTCTGTGGTGCTTCCTTGCCATGTTGACATGCATGTCAGCAATGACAAAGTGAAATGTCTGAATAGACAGTGTTGTCCCTCCCTGCGTGAAAACCGGCATGTACCACTGTATTGTCAATGCTGCCTTAGCAGATATGGTCTGATTACAGCACAGGCAGTGCTACAATTCCTCTGGAGTTGAGCCATCACAGAAGAGCAACAACCAATATTCTATTGCCAAGGGGACAACAGAACTGGTGGTGCAGTCTAGATGACTTCACCATGGAATCTGCACACTGTGAACTCAGTGCGTAGGTTTCATGATGAAACTGTCCACTGCAACAGCCCGAAATGTAAACTCCACCACCAGTTCTGTTGTCCCCTTGGTGATAGGATATACTGTGCATGTAGTGGGTTTTGCTGTTAGTACTGCGCTGCACCTGACCAAAGCTGCTGACTTTAGGAGTGGTGGATTTACTTCACAATCACAGTTGGGGCCTCATGCTTTACAGTGGCGTCAATCCCATTCTGCATGGATGGAGTGCATAGCTGGTGGCGAGGTGTGTCTCCCTTCCCCCCATACAGTAACACTGACGGTCCTCACGTTGACCGTTATACAGCCACTTGCTTCATATGCAGAGATTGCACTTTTGCAGCAATGCACTTTGCCCATCTGCATGTATCATGCTGACAAATTTTGCATGCAGCCAGTCTTGCATGCGTCTGTACCAGAGAGTGTCATCTCACTCTGCTGACTTTTTTGCACGAGATTCCCTTCACAGGCATTGTTTCACACCCATTTAAGTGAATTTGTCTGAAACCAAGAACCTGTGATGCAGGTTATTTTCCATTGACTATGAGGGAGGTGAAAAGTTTGCCCTTCTGGATTAATGCCTGGCAGCTATGGGGTAGCATGGGCTTCCTCATCTCTGCTGCTACGCCCTACAAGCTGGACATCACATGGAAGGGCGAGCTGCTAGAGCTGATCTTTGGCTCTCTGATTGGTAGTATCTGGTTCTGGCTGAATGGCTGGGGACTGTACCTGGAGCTTGCCAATCCCCATGCAAACTGACTTAGCTTTGTTTGGTGGCAGAGGCCTTGGTGAATGTTCGGGCTTGGCTGTCTACTTTCAGTTGCATAGCAGCAAAGTCAAAGTGGATATGCAAAACATCTTTGTGTCCAGCAGATTGTGTTGAAGTGCAACCCCAAGCACGCTGGTGGTTTGCTCCTTTACCGCAGCAAGCTTCTCTGATCAGATCAGATAGTGGTGTTTCTGATGTGTGCGTTTGCAAGAAGTCATACAGTTTCCAGTGTGCTTTTCCATTATGACAGCATGTGCATACAACTACTTATCGTTGACATGTGTTGGTACTGGTGTCTGGTCAAACACGTCTAAAGAGTCGTCTAATCGCCTAGAGTCATATAAACTGTTGCATCCGCATCAAGATTGAGCTTTTTTTACGGGGACGTTCAAGGTTTTGATATTGCTACTGACATTTACTGTATCTAATGTGGAGGACTAGGATTTCAATGTTTTTGTTCTGGGATATGGGGTTGCCAAGTGGGTTAAGCATGCACGTACTTGTTCCTTGCTAGCTGTTACTGATGCCAGCATGCAAGAGGCAAGGGCGTGGCTAGTTTTTCATCGTTGACAACGTGTCACTCAGATATACTATAAAAACGTAATTACGTAAAGATACTTATAGGCCTCAGGTATGCTAAGTGAACACAGTCAGTGCTGGACATCGAATAGATCCTTGGGCAGATGCCGCAGTGTAAAGTCAAACAGTATTTTGTGTGCAGCTGGTAGCTTTGAGTATGCTGCTTAATATCTTGCTTGATTGGTTCGGTGTAACGCACCGTAACGCACGACTGTAACGGTCAATCAGAACAACATGGTCATCAACACAGCTCCTGTGCGTCCAGAGTCCGCATGTAGGCGGGCGCAGTACTTGGTTCAGCTACCAATAAGGCAATGTATGGTTGAGCCAGCCAGGTCGAGACTGGCTCAGCACTTTCCGCAGACGAGTCAGAAAGCATGCCTCCGAAGAAGGGCGGCAAAAAGAAGAAAGACCCTGAGCTACAAGAACCGGAGCACGATGCATCGTGGGAAAAGGTACGTTTCCAGTCACTCCGAACGCCGCAATTCGCGTTTGCAAGCTGTTGCCACGTTGATAGTCTTGCCTCCAACTTTTCTGGACTCCTACGACTGCCCCGAGCGGGGAAGGGACACACATTCATGGCAGCTAGTAGTAACAAGGCGTACGTATGCAGGCAGTGCAGAGCGGGCTCTGGGAGCTTCCTCCTACCTCTCTTCCGGATGCCAACACCTGGCCTACTTGGGGTGCGCTCAGGGAGCGAATTTTGACAGCAACCAAGCAGATCAACATTCTAGGCAGCGCCGCTGTGCGAGACAACTTTCTTTCTGAGCTTGTCAAGCTGTCGCCTCCAGAGCTGCACACTCTGGTCCGCATTGTCACTCTTTCATGTTGCTCAATGGCATGTCTGCGCTTCACTGTTTGCTGGTTCAAGCTCAATGCAGCTCGTTGTCTGTATAGTAACCTCTTCAGAAGCCTTGTCATATCATTTCTGGTTGCCAACGGCTGCTTCAACAACATAGCTCTAATCACTTCAGAGCTGATGATCACCTGTTTTGTGTTATAGGCTGTGCAATGCTCTGCGAGCATCATCAGCACGTACATACAATCAATCAATACCACCAAACGCTGAATAGCCTGCACTCATCTTGCCACTTCATTTGATCACAGCAGGCTCTTGGCATGACAGCTGTCCTTTGTGTGTACTCAACTCCAAAACAGGATAAGCCTGCCATCGTGACCTGAATGTGTCCATGCCATTGCAAAATTTCAAGGACCACGGCAGACTTCACGGTCGCATCACCAGCAACAACATGACTTGAGACTTGCACTTGCACTTGATTTCTGCCACACCAAAACATGTAGTGCTGGATGCTACAGGAACAGAGCTATGGAGATACACAAGCTTCTTCCTGCATGTACCTAGCTCATCATGCGCTGGAAAGCGCTAAGTCATTTTCATCATCATTATCAGTATTATTTCTATTTTCATTTTCTTTGTCATTATCATTATCTTCCATTTTGGGGAATCCTTGTGTCATGATCATCATCATGTTTGGAGTTACGGTTGTCGTTGTTGCAGGAGCTGAGGGGATCTGTGAACATCAGCAAGGCGGTCATATCACCGCCGACAGCTTGCCCCAAGTTGGCGCATCTGGACCTGTACGGCTGCCCCAAGCTGTCGCATGTGCTCATTCAGTCCCAGTCACTGCTGACCCTCAACCTCACCAACTGTACTCACCTCACAAAGGTACGAGTCATGAGTCAGCTTCTGCCTTGATTCAAGCAACCACATCCTATGCCTTCACAAGCATGCGCAAAGGGCGCTCATGTGTATAGATTGTCATGTGTAAGTTGTCAGGCTGCAGAAGCTTTAGATGTGTCACATATTGGACAATGGTGGTGAGCTGTGCAGCTGCTGTTGTGTCTAAGATCTGCTGTGATGGAGTGCCTTGGCAAACAGCTGCAGGACTTTGGCAATGAAGTTACAGTCCCATTTCCTGCCCCTAGACTGCATACCTAAGCAGGTGCTGTTGTGTTGATGCCCTTGACTGTGAATCTGCATTTGTTGCGCTGACTGATACAGCACAGTACTTCTCAGCAATCAAACCCTCATGCAGCATTAGGTTTACAGAACGCAGCAAGCACAGCACATTCCAAATGCAGCAAGCACAGCACAGTATGCAGCATGCAAAATACTGCATGCAGCATGCAGTCTGCAGTATGCATTACAGACTGCACACGGCGCATCTACAGTCTTTGGAAGACCATCAATCATGTGATCACAGGTTATCATTCAGTGTCCCAATCTGGAAAAGCTTGATGCCAAGGGGTGCTCTTCATTGGAGGTCTTGATGCTGTGGAGTGACAAGCTCACAGAGTTAGACATCACTGACTCAAAGGTGCCCTTCTGACCAGCTATTATCGGCCATTCTACAGACAGTGTTTGGGAAAATGTAGCAACATGTGCATTCTGGCCATAGATGTCTTGCTCAGAATGCACCTTGATGTACATGACGTACTCAGCAGCGAATGTTTAGTAGAGACCATACAAGTCGTTACTGACTTGATGACTGTGCAGTGTTGCTGTGCTGCACCAAAATCATTTCAAATACTCTAGCAAGGATATGTGCAACCTACCAAACACTAAATGCAACTTTTGCATGACAAAACTGCCAACCACCACCAAACATGTAAGACAAATACTGCCGAGCAGAGCATCAGGAATCTGATGGAGGTTGTGGCATGTGAGGGATGAAGAAGCATAGCAATGCATTCACTGGCAACATGCAGCAACACAAGCATGACTGCACACACTGAGTCAGGCTCCATTGTTTGCTGCAGGTCATGACTAATGCAGACATGCACTGCCCTGCTGCAGGTCATGACTAATGCAGACATGCACTGCCCTGCTGCAGGTGATGACTAAGAGGGATTTGCACTGCCCTGACCTGCTGATACACAAAGTGGCAACCCTAGTGCCGCCACCAAGGCCAGTCAAGCCTGTGCACCCCCCCATCGCTGACATCATCAGGGTATGCATCCTTGCATGTGTTACATGTAACACTAGTTTACGGCAAATAGCATGACATACGCTATGCTTGCCTCATAGGTCAGGTAGGCGTAGTGTGAGCATGTGCACAATGGCTAAGCTGCCGGTAATGTGATGTGAAGATGCTAAGGAGATTGTATTGACTTCAAGTGAAATTGTATCTGAGTCAACTGCACTGGCAGCCTCACAGTATTGCCTTTGATCCTGTTGTGCTGTCAGCAGTTTGTGTGTTACTTGCCAACTTTGTTGCTCCGACATGTGGGAAAGCCTATCCAATATTGGTTCGCTGCAAGTCGAGAGTCACAGGACTAGGATTGAGGCACACCTAGTAGGAACCTGGCGAGAACGACTAGCTGGAATGCCTGTAAATTGTCATATTTATTAAGTCGAAAGTGCTTGTCATGGTGCAGGATCAGAGGCATGATGCTGAGGAGGAGAAGGGCCACATGGAGCAGGGTTTTAGAAACTCTGCTGAGACCAAAACAACAATACCAGCCATGTGGAGACCGCTAGCATAGCTGCATCAAGATAACTGCTGCTGCTGTAGCTAGTTACAGCCAGGCTAGCTAGGTCAACCGCATGCCATTCGTCATGTCATTATTGACAGGCCTAGGCTCTGCTCAAGATGCAGGCACGACCAGCTTGTGTGCTGCGTTGTTGGAATGACTGCTTGCTCATGAAAGCAGCAGCATACAGACATGTCAGTGTTTGAGGCTTGTTTCTGGATTCAGATCAACAACAGTGTCTTTGTCTATCTCACAAAATTTGATACAAGTCTGTTTAATACAAGTCTACCTGAAAGATACATCCTGGGCTATGTATGACATACTACCGTTTTGTTGACATGACATATTCATCTGTTTGACAACGAAGAGGTGCTCAGCACTTAACGTGTCGTCATTGTCCCTAATTCAACATATCAACAAAATAATGAAGCCCTAAAAGCAAGGAGGTTTGACATTAGTCGTCACATCATGATCATTGTGCATCTGCAAGGCATTGATGCAATACAAAGGTTTCAGTCATGTTGGAAACTGAGTCACAGGGTCCGCCAAAACGCCGCCCAACTGGCTTGTGCAGAAGGTTTGCTGCAACCTGTAACAAAGCTTGCAGAGCAGACACGTCAACCTCAGTGTTTTGGTTCTTCATCACAACATACACATCGTTGCCTTTCTTATGCTTGTCCTGTTTCATCATCTCATGATCTAGCCCCCCTAGGAAATGACTGTCAACAGGTCTGCCTGTGATGGAGTTTGTGTCCACGAATGATTTAGAGTAATTGTCATTGGTGTAGTAGGACAGACAGGTCATCCGTCGCGCTTCAACCATGTCTCTGTAGTAACAACACCTCCAGAAAGACCCACCGCGGGAAATCCAGCCGTATGGGAAGATCTCTATGACCACAGATCCAGGTTTCATGAACATGACATTGGCTAAGGCTTGACCATGAACAGCCACCAAGATGTCTGTCCGCTGCAGTATACAGATTGTGTCATGCAGACCATGAACAAAATCGGTGGTCAGAACTAAAACTTTGAGATCAAGCAATGCACGCTCTACAACAGCTACCTTGTTCAGCAAAAGCCTACTACTGAGCCGATCAACTACAGTTATGACTGTCTGGGAGGGATCAAGCTGAGCTAAAGAGTCAAGAGCCATAGGCTGTTGGTGCTGTGCAGAAACCACAGAAGTCACCCATGTACTCATAATGTCATACGTTGCGCGCAAAATATCAGAACAGCCAAACATGCTGCTGTTTTGATCAAGTGCAGCTGAGTGCAAGTCACAGATTGGCGCTTGCATCATACTACTAGGAAGGCCTGCCATGTGATGAGTGTGTGCCTGGGCAAACTGAATACTTCTGATCATGTTCCAGACTCCACGGTCAAAACATTGGTGCAGAGGGCCTCAAGCAGGTATGCAAAGGGGGTGGACAGCGTTCCAGGGTGTACCAAAACAGCACAGGTTGGCTGAGGGCAGGATGTGCATCATCCATGCACTGAGCCAGAAACTGTAAAAGCGAGACCCCATGCATGCTGGCTTGTTGTCTCAGGACTGTGTCAAAGATGGGCTGAAAGATGTTAAACATGAAGTGGTAGAAATTGCGTGGATCTATGCCAGAGACCAGGTTTGCAGTGACATGCTCGTCCACCCAGTTTGTGCAGCTTCCAGGGGAAGGGTTACTGTGCAGAAAGCCTTTTGCAAGTGCACTGAGCTGAGATTGGGTCAGACTTGGACTCTGCTGATATTGCAGCTGTGACTCTTGAGTGTAGATATGATGAAAGGTCTGGTCTGTCACTTTCCATCCCAAAGTGTTCATGGCTGTTGACACTGTGGTCACCTTTGAAGCGGTGCAGACTGTAAGTAGGTAAGTTGCCCAGATGCATTCCAGAACTGTGACAGCCGGCAGGCCTGCAAGAAGCCGCCCTGCAGAGCCATCTATGCATTCAGCACAGGAATGCTGAGGCTGTGATTGCCAAATTGCTACGTATACAATTGAGCTGCGGAACACCATAGGCTGCACAGTCCGACGAGCAGCTTACCCAAGGGCATGGAGATCGCAACCGTAGATCACCAGCATTAAGTGCAGGGCAGCCATGGGCTGCGCAGCCTAAGCTCACCTATGCATGTAACCTGTGCATGCCAGGCACTGACGGTAATTGTCTATGCCCGCCAATCATGTGTGATGCCCACTGTGCGACATCTGCAACCGCAATGCGCTCATGAACTGCAGGAGGTACGGCCTGTTGCCTGCCACTGCGTCTTGCGCAGCGGAAGCTACAGAGGCAGCTGCAGGTCCCAGAAACCTAGCACTCGCCTGCTGTTGTCAATGATGCTAGCGAGGCTGGACACATGCTTGTAAAAAGCTCGTTCTTGCATTCTCAGGAGATTTTAGGGCTTCGAGGAGCGGGGTGGCCCGGCATTCAAACTCCAGGTTCGTGCCAGCTCCAGATCAGACCATGAGAGATCAGACACATACGGTTTTCTGATGAACAAGCGGGGTCATCTGAAACCGAGTCAACGGCATGAAATGAGAACTTGAATCGAGACACCAGCTTGTCCCAAGTTTACACGTCCCCCGACAGGTCTGAATAAGCAGTGTTGCTGGCAGAGGTCGTGATGGTTGTAGCGGCAATGCAGGGATGCAAAATTGTGGTGACTCACCTGCAAACATCGTCAACTCTGTTGCGCGACATACAGAGTGTGTTTGAGAATCAGCAAATCGACCGGTATCAATCATCAAACTTTTGGTGGCCAGCCTGCTGGTAAGCTGACTGCATATCGCTGTTCTGCAACCAAGCTATTCTTGTGGCTTGCAATGCATAGCCTTTGCCTGCAGGCAGCTATGCTGACATCACTACTGCAAGAACTGCCACACCTGCTGAACAGCATGCCTCCTCCTCTGCTCAAGACCCTGTCAGCAACAAACAGCACCATCCGAAAAGTGGTACACCAGCATGTCCAGAGCATCACCATTTTCACCCCAGAGGATGTCGTGTTGCTTGCCAGTGCCGATTGGCCCAATATGACAAGCCTGGACCTTGAATACAACCTGTTGGGCGATGAGATAGCCTGGCTCACACAAGACTACTCATGCCTCACCAGCTTCAAATTTGAGATGAAGGACACCTGGCGTTATTCACCCATCAGGCGTGCTGTTCACTCCTGTGTTTCTCCACTGCTGGCAAGCAGCAATTGGCCGATGCTATGCACCCTGAACCTCACCTGGGCTTGCTTAGATGATCAGGCAATGGCAAAAATGGCGCTTGGAAACTGGCCAAATCTGACAAAGTTGGTACTCTCTGGAAACCTCCTGAACACTGCAGCAATCAAACACCTGGTGAAAGGCAACTGGCCATTGCTGGAGACCCTAGATTTGAGCAAGAACAGACTTGATGCATCGTCTACTGAGATGCTTGCTCAAGGACTCTGGCCCAAGCTCAAAAGTCTCAACATCTCACAGATGGGTGTTGCCCCAGTGAATATGAACTATAATGCTGCATCCTTAGCCAGCGTTCCAGGGCATCTGGTGCAAGGTGACTGGCCCTTACTGGAGTGTTTGATCCTGGATATGGTCAACATTGATGCTCTGGGGATTTCTGTTTTGATCAAAGGCAGTTGGCCTCTGTTGAAAGAGCTTAGCATGTGTCACAACGACTTTTCTTCAGCTTGGCTTCCACTACTTGCCAAGGCAGCATGGCCGCTTGTGAGGAAGTTTTCTACCACACTCTGGGGCCCCAAGTGCAATGCTGATGCTATATCAAGGCTGATGAGTGTAGGCTGGCGATTGGAAGAGCTAGTCCTTCACACTGATTACCTTGCCTCCGGTTATCTTTCTGGCAATGCTATACAGAGTCTGGTCAAAAGTGACATGACGTCGCTGAAGTGCTTAGACTTGACAGGATACGAGCTAGAAGGTGGTTATGCTGCAAGTCTAGCAGAAAGCAAGTGGCCTCAGCTGGTCAGGCTTCGCTTGAATATTTGTGGTTTGCTTGACGCAAATACTGCAGGCTTTCTGGTCAAGGCAGACTGGCCTTTGCTGAAGCACTTGGCAGTAACTGGTATCAGCATAAGTAGCATTTCTGTTTTGTGTAAGGGATCATGGCCATATCTAGAGACTTTGGAACTGACAGAAAACGATGTCCACTTGGGTGTCATGGGAGCTGCTGAGCTTGTCAAGGGTGACTGGCCATGCCTTACCAGTTTGAACTTGTATGACTGTGCTCTAGATGCTGCTGGCATGAATCTGATACTGGAGTTGGCAAACTGGCCCCTACTTGCATCTTTGGACATTTCATACACTGACCTCATGCGCGACCCAGGCTACATTTCTATGCTTCCAGCATTCAAGGGGCGTTGGCCTTTGCTTCAGAGGTTGAGAGAGTGGAATGATATGAACTATGTTGGATGAGATAGCCTTATCCAGTGAGTCAGATTACTCAATGACTTGGCGACAGTCGGTCAGGACTTACATCTAAATCTAGAGCATGTTTGAAAGCTAAACCAGCCAGCTCAACACACATCACTTCTCTTGCCTTTGAAAATTAGCTTGAGCCAACCTGTGATTACCGTAGTGGTATTAAGGTTCCTCGGTTTTTAATGTTCCTCGGCCTCGGCTGGAATAAAATTTAATCGAATAGATCCTCGTTTCATTATTTAATATTTTTAATGGTCCTCGGACGACAATAGCAATACTATTAATGACTTTAATAATCCTCGGGCACTCTTAAGTGTCCAAAACAACGACCATCAGACGGCTGCTACGTGTACACACCATTGGAACAGTCTCAAATAATCAGACAATACCATGCATCAAGGCATTGTCAAAGAACAATGAGCAACATTTGTGCGCAGACAAATCTATATTGCAAACTAAGGCTCACGAGCGGGTTCCTGACCGTGCTTAGGGGCCCGAAACCAAACCTAGCTGGACCGGCTTGCTTCCTGGCACTCATTGCACAGTCCAATGTAACGCACAATGATGAATGGTCGTATCGATCAAGTTTCAAAGCGCATCGCCGCCGTTGCAAGGTCTCGTGAGCTTAATCACAAGCAAGACCAACCTTTCGCACCAAATCGCGGTCTTTTAACAGAATAATGGAATATTTTTAATGCACCTCGGAGGAGGATATTAATTAATCTATTGGTTTTATCTCGCCTCGTCTCAGAAAGCAATTAAATATTTAAACGAGGAACATTAATACCACTACGGTAGAGGTGTGTGGCTGACAAGCAATAGTCTGCTAATTCACAAGCAAACTCATCATTCGTGGTGTGACGCCTCACAATGTTTCCCTCCTACCCAACAATGCACAGTTCTCTTGTGCCTTTATTTGCATGTGATAGGGCACACGTCATGCACAGCATTGCAGTTGCTGAACAATGAAGTGCAGTGCATCACATCAGGATGACATCACATTGTGATCTAACCACCAGGATTGCACTTTAGTCAACTAATGATGTCAATGTCACACATCAGCACAGCTTCACTTTTCCTCACTTGCAACCTGCTGCCAAGAGCTCATTGCTTGCATCTTGCGCGAAGGCCCCCACATCAGGAATTGTTGCAGATTCATTCTTATGCCGGTTTGGCACAACACATAGATGAATGTCTGCAGCAAAGTGTCACTGGTCTTGGGCATGAAGGTGAAACAGCTGCAGTGCTCCTGGGCAAGTGCAATGCAGGACTGGGCCATGTACGTGACCAACATTGAGCAGTGCTACTTGTTGAGTTCACTGCTGAGAGCATGGAGGTTGAAAATTGATTGACAAATTCAGTGCAATTCTTGACGTCATGGTATACAGCTCAACATACATTTTGTCTACAACGTGTAACTAAACAAGCCAGGCAACAACAGACTGACTCATGCACTCATCATGCAAATAATGCCGTAACATACCACTGCACAGTCATTTGCTTCAGGGAGTTTGAGGCCTCTGTGTGCAACTTTTGCCAACATCCAGTGAGGCTCAAAGGGTAGCTTTGCCACCACCTCATTGCTATATCTGCAAAACAAGGACAAATGTGCTATTGGCAAGGGTTGGGGGTCATGTGCCAGCACTTGCAGAAAATCTGTGATTCTCATGCTACACAACATATGTCAGTTATCAAATTCAGACTCACAGTCGTGCCAAGATAAAGTACATGCCCACAGCACCCAGTCCAGACTGCAGTGTGACAACAAAGTAAGCTTGTTTCGATACTGCATTGTTGTGGCTTCATGATTGTCACAATGCTTCCAACCATACCACCAGAGACTGCTTGACTTTCAGCACAGCAAGCTCCTTGGTAGCTTGGCTCTTGAGGCTACCCTCAAATCTTTCCATTTTCTTGCTTTTGTTCTGCTTCATAGCATACTGGGATGCACCTTTCATGGCGTCAGCCTTGCGTGACTGGCGGACAATTGACTCATTTATGGTTCTAAAGCTGGAAGAACGATAGCACCACAGATACAGAGCAATCTCGGAGCCCAAGCCCAGCAGGAAAACAAAAATTATGACCTGAAA
>JAABUK010006070.1_pt1 | contig 18315 bp, 16 predicted proteins | sample 5559141 | NCBI WGS metagenome assembly JAABUK01 (sample SAMN10711869, study PRJNA513367) | rock metagenome | isolation source: Antarctica rocks | place: Antarctica: Victoria Land, Pudding Butte nord | collected 2016-01-03 | reverse complement strand
TTCGATAATCTTGCCTGTTTCTGTTTTGCTTGCTCCATTAAGACAGCTGAGGTCAAAGATGTTGCCAGCTGCCTACTCAAGAGTTGTATGAAACCATCGTAGTCGTCATCGTAAGCCCGCCGAGGGTTCAAGCCCAAAAGAAGGAATCCTGTGATTTCCTTCGCCGCAAACAGAGCTAAGACAACCAGCACGGTTGACGGCTCTTCAAACCCTCTCCACGTGATTCCATTGAGTAGACCCTTTGGTATACTGCCGTCGTTCTCATGAAGCACCATGGGCACTTTGCTAGTCACAGATTTGTTCAACAGTCGCATTAGTTGGTTCGTGGGGTGGTCAAGTCCTATGCTCTTAATCGCTAGCGGATGATCCTCAGCTACACCCAGACCTCCCTGAAAGGACACCTTGAATTTTGACCAATCTTGGTCAGAAGTACGATCAAGAGAATGGAAGACCGCCAATGGCATGTCCCGATCATTGGACTCCAACCCTTTGAGAACTTCCTTCCAGTACAAGGTGATGTCAGGCGCAGTTACAATGGATATCAGACTAGACAGAATTCAGCCTCAGCGACTATCAGCATTCCGCAGAGCTCACGTTGATGTCCTCCGTTCCCATACCTTCTGTCTCGTTGTCTCGAGAGCAGTAATATAAAAGCCGCGTGTATTGCCAGACCGATCACAGATAGGGACCACGTTGTACGAGAAGTATGTTTCCTCAAGATAACCATCCCTCTCGATGAAGAAAGGGGTGTCCTCCATAGTCTCCGCCTTTCCCTCCGCTTCGGCACGGGCAAAAGCAGGCTCAAGTTCTGTGACAATTTCAGGCCAGAATTGTGCCAATGTAGCACCCATCAATGACGGGTGCTTCTTACTTGCCACAGCAATGTAAGCCTCGTTGTACATGACGATTTTCTGAGGACCCCTAGCAGACTATTCAGCAGTCCTCACACAGACATGAACGGGTGGCTGCGCTCACCAGCATAGACATGCGGCGCGAGAATCAGCCAGGAGGAACTGGGTCATTTGTCGAAGGAGGCTTGACCATCCTTCCAAAGGTCCAAGCGGTGTAGCCATCCAGAGTGTCCTTGACAAACTTCACGTGTGCATTTAGCGGCAGAGCTTCAGCCCAGGTGGAGTCCGTGTGACCGTATCGACTGAGTCCCTTTTCGGACTTGCTGGGTCGCTGTTCTGCAGTAGACTTGGTCTCCATTGGGGGTGCAGATGCCGCAGCATGGGCTTCGCCGCTCCCATCCGTAAGCGTACCAAGTGCATCATGGCTCATGGTGTTCCCATTGACTATCCTCCATCTCTTCCGCAAGGTGGAGCATGACCAGCGAAGACCAGCATAGACAAATGTAGATGTTGCAGTTCCGCTTGTCCACTCTTTGAACCGAGTACGTTCTTCGGCTTCGTGCGCTTCTGCAGATGAGACCACTGTCCCGATTATGAGTCTTGATACGCGCGAGTGTCGTCGTAAAGGGCTGTTTGCGAATACAATCTGTAGGCGTTGGCTGTCACGGCTCTGGCTATCTTCAAGGTCAAGGACGAAGGAAGGTCTTGGGTCGTTCTCCAGGAGCTCAGTTATGCCCCAAGAGCTCAAAGCTGAGGAGTCAGCAGGCACTTGTGCCACACTGTTGGACTTGTCCGCCATGTTCTTGACCGCCCCCTTCAACTCCGCCGCAACATTAGCAGACGTTCAAGCAAGAGCATCGCGGGACTCAGGGGCGCTGGTTGGCTTGGAATCCTTGCTCTTCTACGTCACTATCCAGATCAAATCAGAAAGATCCCCGGTGTCATCTTCCCTGTTCTCAGCTGTCATCGAGAGGGAAGCACTGCACAGGGAAAAACATCAGTCTCCGCCTCGACGGAGCGTGGCTATTTCGTAGACGCGCTTGTGGTGGTAGCGCGTCAACTGCATGCGCGCTTCCTAATTGATGTCGCAAGAGTTCATAGCACGATCCCTGGGTTCTAAGTAGCATCTCAATTATGAATAGTACCACTATGAGACGACCAGACTCTCTTCCCAGCCTCCACGTCAATTCGGCGACAATCCGTGACATTGGCAACCGCCTTGGAACGACCTCCTACTTAATAGGCCCCATTATAGGGAATAGTCACGGTCAGTTACAGTACGTAAGTTTTAAGCGCAAGCTCTCGGATCCTCCTTCTGTGACTGACATTTGATCAGGACCTTAGTTGAAGGCAGGCATGATGGAGACCTAGCTCTACGAGAAACTCATTTACGATGACGCCCATAACAACCATCCCACCTGCAACCCTCACACAAATAGCCAACTCGAGAAGTTTTTGGTATATCCAGGCGCATGCGGGAAAGGGTCGAGAGACGCCGCCGAGGAGCACTCAGCCTGCCCATGAGTCACAGAAGCCATACAAAGACGAGGAGGATGGGCTGCGCCTGGCGGCCGAGACTCCAAACAAAAGAACGATGAGGCGGGCATACCACATTCCTCAGCAACACGAGTCTGGCTAGGATGAGTGTGGTGGAAATAGACAATGAATTCTTTGGGCGATGCACCTTGAGCCTTTCTTCCCTTCGACCCACCACCCAGACTACAACATAAGAAGAGAAGCCAAGCCGTGGCCCTACTGCCTGCGTACGAAGCCAAGACAGACTCGCCCGACATCTCCGTGTGGGAATAACGAAGAGCGCGGTAGCTCGTACGTGTTTCTAGAATGGTTGGTCATGAGCGAAGGGACGAGATCTAAGGCTGAGATAGGCTCATATACCTAGGACATATTGGTAGACATCGATGAGGTAATAGGGTTTCCCTGTGGACCAGGTCACCTTCACCGTTCGCCACGATGATGTTGGGATCCCCTAACAGGAGCGTCTCCAGTGCTTGCAGCTACGTAGAAATAACATCGTGTAGGCCTAAGGTACCATTGAGTCGGGACTCTTGTCATATTGGAGGTAGGTTCTGCTTTCATCGCTCTGTCTAGCATGAACAAAGGCGTCCAATAGCATTATCCAGCATTATTAGAAGTCTATCAAAGCAAGAGCAAGTCTTACATATTATGGTTCCTGGAAAAGGAGATTGACTCATTGATAAGGAGCAACAATTATTCTAGCCAGATGTTTATATATTTAGATTACGCTCCTAATATACTTATAAGATAATTACTTCTCTATATACTAAACCCTAATATCTATGTATCATTTATTATGAAACAAGTGCTTCATCAAAGCCCTTATGGTACAACCCCGCTTAGAGTATCAAGTCTCTTCCCCTTTCCAATGAGCTATATCATCATCATTCCTTGGTACTTCGCTCGCCTCCATTTTCTACTATATACCGGTGCGCTGCAGCCGTGAAGCTAGACTCCCCGAATGCACCGAGAGTGGCCTCAAGGGTAAGATGGAAGAATAGATTTCGATCTTTGCATATTCCATAACATTGAGCCAGCCCGGGAACTCCACCACGGGAAACACAGTCACCACGTCCCCTGGCTTCAGACCCTTTATCCAACGACAGCCATGCAACGTCCACTTGTCATCTCGCGGTGAGTCGACACCCCAAACCTTTTTATACTCTCTGAAGTCTCCATGAGCATGCAGGTTGTGGTAGATTGTTGTTCTATGAGGATCAAGCTCGTTGCCGCCTATCAAGCGACGAGCTACGGTCCGGCTGAAGCTGAGCTCGTAGGTCCCGTAAAGGTGTTTGTTGTCTGACCAGCCTTGGTCGTGGGAGTGTACGCAGAAGATGATCTTCCGTACAGGATTATTCATCCTTCCCACGATTGGGGGACTTGCGAGGTAATTGTTCGTGCAGCTGTGCTGATTGAAGGTGAGTGTCTCCCGACGTGTGACTGATGAACGAATCCAGTATTGTGCCGATTCCAGAATATGGCAGAGTACTGTCCGTATACTTGTGTCCGTAGAGGATCGTCCGTGGGTCGCACAATCAAGGAAGAAATATGCTTCCAGTATGTCGCGTGATGTTTTGGGATAGTAGGCCAACGAGGATTTTTGCCTATTGATCCGCTCGAACATTGCTGCTTCGAGGGCGGAGTCTGTCGATACGTCACCGAACCGTTCAAGATGGATTTTTTGAGCACCGTGTTGGAGAAGTGTTTTGAGAGCATCGAGGTTGCGTGCCTCGAAAGCGATGACGGCAGGAGTTTGACCATTCGAATTCAAAGCATCGACATGACATCCATGAGCAAGAAGAAGCTCAATCTCAACATTGAGATCCAATTTCGCCGCTTCATGTAGTGGGGTATTACCATTGCGATCTTGAACGTTAGTATCTGCCCCATGCGAGAGTAGCGAAGGAATCAGGTTGCGAGCTCCGCTAAGAGCGACTTGGAGAGGCGAATAGCCATTCAAGGCACTCGATATGTTTACTGAGGCGCCTTTCAGAATGAGGAAGAGACCAACTTGAGAGGATCGTCTAGTTCAGACACGACTTGCAGAGCACGCTTCGATCAACGCTGTACTGATGATCCCCGGCTTTGAGTAATCCAGGAGCTCCTTAACTGCAGGATCTCCTCTCTTCTTTTGTTCGTTAAGCGAGGTACGCCGCAGCGAGTCGAACAGTACCGTATTGCGCTGTAAGGTACAAAGGTCTTTGTGACCATTTATTTAGTTTTCGTAAGTCAGCATTGTGCTTCAGAAGAGCAGAAGCTATTTCAGCCTCGGCTATGTCGTCGTGGTGGGCGCGAGGTAGATGGTGCAGTATGGAGTCTCCCCAGAAATCCGCAGTCCGTGTGTTAGCTCCAGCGTCGAGGAGCAGGTGGGCTGCCCGGTAAGAAGCGTTTGTACGATCACTCTTGGAGTACACGTCGAAGTCCCAGGTAAAAGGGTTTGGCGTCACTTGTATCGTATCCGTCAGGATGTGGAATAGGTCGTTAAGAATCGAACCACGAAGAGGAGTGGCCCCGTAATTGTACACTTTATCATTTACATCGGCACCTTCTTGAATCAATACTTTGACGCAGTCCACTGCATCCGTACGTGCAGCGAAGAAGAGAACATTCCCTCCACTTGGACTTCGTGTGTTGACCGCGCAACCCCTGCGGAGCTGCTCTTGTAATACTGACAAGAAGTCAAAATGAGCCGCGACGATAATTGGTTGGAACATCTCAAAATCAACAGAGCTACCGCATAGAAACCGTCGCCATCTGGACACAGGATCGCGCGCTGTCGGACCTAGATGGTATCGCAAGACATCAAGGCTACCCTCGGTCAAGATTTGCTTAGCATATTCGGTCCAGAGAGCTTTGACGCCCCATGTTACAGCAGACATTAGGAAATCATCAAATAGGTCTTTGCTCAATGAGAGACCAGGGCAAGGTGCGGCGTCGAGAGCCTTGAAAATCTGCAGCCATCGGACTATGCCCGCCAGAGAAATGTCGAGAGGGCCTGGTATCTCGCCATAATCGGAATTCCAAGTCTTGAAAACAGACGCCATGTGTTGTATCCAAAAGACACTGCTGTACTCAAGAAATGGATTTCTTTCAAGATGGCGCATGAACCGGCGTGAGTTTGAATCTTTATCGGCATCAACATGGAAATAATCCCGGTCGAAGTTCAGATAGGTGAGACAGACCGCTGAAAGATTTGCGTTTCCGGCGTGAAGGTCGAAGGTAATCGAGGAAGCTTTTGTATGATATTGACCGATGTTCAGCAAATAATCTTTCACCGACGCGTGAACAAGCCCGACAGTGTGAGTTTGTTGATCAATTTCGACGAGGCATCGGCATAATCGAGGTATCAGACTTTCCAAACTTCGCACTTTCCGCGCAGGGTCAAAAGCCTTCTGGCCAGGATCAATGGCCAAAGCGATTTGTAACTCTGGAATAGACAGAGGTCTGACAGCAAAAAGAATCCATCGGAAGATCTTCAAAGCCATGTTTCTGTGCTCTTCGGAGGCCATACCCCCGATGTCTTCAATGGTCCGCTTATACATTTCCCCAAGGCCATTGGGTGCCACCACTAAGGCTTCCATCATGCTGGTAATAGAAATCTTCTCCGAAAGGTGTTCTAGCATCAAGCGAGCCCATAGAAAGACCCCGGCAGCGTTTTCCAGGAGATTATTCGCGATGAAAGACTTGCTTTCGAGTACATATGCTTCTTCATCTGGATCATCTGGGGTCTCAAGCTCGGGTATTTCTTCGAGTCGTTTCCAGATAAAGCTCTCAATACTCTGTCTGTTCTGATCGGCGGTGATGCGGATATGGGAAAAGCCTTTTCGTCCAGCGGCTTTTTGGACTCCTAATCGAATCTGGTGCTCGTCGCGACTTACAATAACAATTTTGACATGCTCAACTAAATTGCGACATACAATCAGCATCTCCTCTTGCTCTTCAGGAATACATTCGTCAAGTCCATCGACGATAAGTATTCCTGAGTCTGTGACTGCAGCCAAACGTTTGAGGCAGTCAGAGAGGGTCCCTTTAGTGGCGGCAGCCCCTTTGCGATAGGCATTGAATAGCTCTTCCGGGATATTATCTGTTGAAGAAAAGAGTTGCCAAGTCCATGTGCGGATAATCGATTCTGCGGTCCTTTTATTCTGGTCTGCTGTTTTGCAGAAGAAATAGCCCACAGTGCCAAATTTCTGTAAGTAGTCGACCAGGAATGACGAGATATGGGTTTTTCCTGAACCCGGGAGCCCAGACACCCATAGAACTTGAAGCTTTTCAGGGGAGCTAATATGTTCCTCCCATCGGACGAACTCAGTGGTTTTCAGGACCCATCCGCACGAGTCCTCCATGCGTCCTTGTCCCAGTGCGTAAAGGTCTTCATCGACAGCTATGGGGCTCAGCCATTGACCGAAACCTTTTATGTCCGACTGGGAACCTTTCTTGCCTTCATCCAAGACATGCGTATCTAGCTTGGCTGTGATGTTCTCAAGGTGGTATTCTTGCCTTTCGCTGATGGCCAACCTTGCTTCTTCGTCGGCTTCTTGGCACAAAATTTCGATGGCTTTGATCTTGGTGGTCGTTTCCTTCTTGAAAGCATTCCAGAGATTTGATCGCAGAAGCTTGGAGCCAACAAATCTCCGGATTCCACTTTTCGCCCTTTCTGTGCCAAAAAGGGATTTCGTCATGCGGAAAAAGGCGAAGAACTCTTCGAACACTCGAATAAGAGAGTGATTCAATTGGATCGAGGATGGAGCTAAGCGCTCGTAGGCTTGCAGTCTTCCAATTAGACGACCGATTCGCGAAAGGAAATCCAGGTATTCCTCGAAATAATGTTGAAGATCTTTGGCCACCTAGCCAAACGATGAGCACTCAGCGGGCAAAGTCACGTCCTTGGAGTGAGGGCCTACCACAAGCAGTAATCTGAGACTCCCCAGACAAGGGACAGTATGCCATGGGCATCAGCGTTGGCAAACACATCTAGCGCAACGCCGAATTTGTCAAGCCAAGTGATGAATGGCTGTAATTTGTCCAGGCACTGTCTTGTCCGACTTTGGTCAGTATGAGTGTTCTCTATAAGCCTAATTTCCGCAACAACATCCTGCGCAGTCGCGGACTTCAGACAATCACGTTCTGCTGCCGTCAATTCCGGATTTGTGATCTCACGATCTCTTAGGAAGGACCACGCATCCAGTATTCCAGAATTCTGGCTCGCTAGCGAAGACATTGCTTCAAGAGCACACTCCTAGACTGCCGTCGCTAGAAGTAGTTTACTAACATAAGAGCAACAGGAGAAGGAAGGGGAAGAGCACATAACCCTACCCAGACTCGCCCTGTGCGGCTGAGTCATACCTAGACCAAAAATCCGACCAAAGGAATGCATGCAAGGTTGGGCAGGATCACGCCCTTCTTGTGGGAACTACAGCGCAAGCTTGAGGCAGCTCCAACGTGATCATGCATACTTCCATACTGCAGTGTCAGTGACAAACGATCAAAAGAATACACAGCTATTCGGCACCTGCGGAAACGTTCCGCAGCTCCATCCTCTTCATCAACATGTCAATGCCCTGCCGACTTACGGTCTCTGTGAAGATTGGGTTCTTGTACACGGATTTGACAGCTGTCTTCTTCCACGTCCGTCACCTTACTCTGCCGTGTCAGTCGCCCCGGCCCCAGCCCTAAGCAAGCTCCCAACCACGCAATGGAGCATGCCCAGCTACACTCTACCCACGCCCTCATTGCAGTCCCTCTTCCACCTCGAACGTGACATGGGAAGCTTCCAGCACACTGGCCCAGAACCACATGGCGACAGAAGCACCGTCATTTGCAAACGGGGCAGTTTCGAAGTGCCGAAGCTGAGAGGCGAGATACTCCTCCGTGGTGTAGGTGCAGTCCACGAACTGCGAAGCGGAAGAGTCTTGGTATAAGGGGCTGATACTAGGGAACGAAATTGGGAGATCATACGTGACCATGATGGAGATCAATAGACGGCGCACTTGGACAGGAGGTACAACCTACAACCCCACGATGGAGCTGTTATCCATCTACAGACGACAGGGTCAAGGACAGGGAAAAGAGAGGTGCTGGAGAAGCTGAGTGAGGGAAAGATAGGTCCTGACAATTGCAAGATGAGATTACATGTGACGGCTGAGACAGGAGATGAGTGGTATCGTACGTTGAACCAGGCTGTCATCATGGCGTGTGCGGGAAGTGTTGGAGATCAGGTTATATATGATGCTTATGAAACGCTTTGAGTGTCAAAGAATTGCTAGAGATCAATCATAGACGCATTATGAATGACTGCCGTAGCTCGTGTCGTTCATGCATCGTTATGGGCCATTATCCAACCAAATCATCCCGACGCCTGATATCCCCAAGCCCCCAATTCGCACAGAGAACTCCCCTGTTTTGTCATTCCATTCCACCCCTTCATGCTCGAACAGCAGCCTCCCGCTTTCCCTCCTTCCTCCCCTCCTCTTCACCCTTCCCCTTCCCCTTCGCAACCCCATTGCAGTCCACCTCCGTACGACCCTCTCCAACTACCTCCCCCTCCTCCTCCCCCTCCCCCATCTTCATCGCCGTCTCCAAAACCAGCAAATCCCTCTCCAGCACCTCAGCCCAATTCTGTATATCCCCCAACTCCTTCAGCTTCGCCCCAGCATCATCCGCAACCTTCTGATGCTTCTTGCTCTCATCCGCTAGCTTCTTGGTCTGCTTTTCTATCTCATCCTCCTGTTTCGAGATGTTGAGGGAGTTGGAGTGGATGTCGCTGACGCGCTGTTCGAGGGCGGAGATGTGCGAGTTGCCGATCGAGGTGAGATGTGCGGTGAATGCGGCGCGGGCTTCGACTGTGCGCTGGGGGTCGGACGGTGGTGGGGAAGCTGGGGTGGGCGAGGATGGAGCTACCATTGCGGCCGTGGTATAGGTCTTGCGTTCTACATGTGTGACCTTGTAAAGGCTTGTTACGGAGCGAGCCTTCTTGGTGACTGCGTCGCGTCGATCCGCAGAGCCTCGAAGCCCCACCTGACGAAGCTGCCGAACACTGAAGCCTAACAACACAATCAAAAATACAGCAGCAATGACAAAAGTCTTAGCGTTAAAGCACTTGAGCTGTCTGAGGTACTTTCCGAGCGAAAAGAGTGCCAAGAGTGACAGAAAACGCTAATCGTCGGGAGCTAGCGACCTGCCGCTGCAGCTGCATAAACGCCGAGGACTAGTCTCTTTCCGTCATCATCTCTCAGACCCCGAGTGCATACAATATACATAATCGCACACCGTCTGGATCACTTATCATCATCATCGAGATCATGAGCCCTTCCACAAGCCAGGTCTCGGCTGCAAGTGCCAAAACTCGCAAGAGACTGCGGTCTTTGCTTAGCTGCACCGAGTGTCATCGTCGAAAGCAGAAGGTAGCTTGGTGCTTTCGTTGCACCTTTTTCGTAAGCGACTGTGATGACAAAGATTCAGTGCAACCGACTTCTGCCTTGTAACGACTGCACGCTGCGTGGAGCTTCATACAAATGCGAATATGAAGCCCCCAAGTGAGTAGCTGACCGTGAAATGAGGCGCTGGACGAAATATTGATCTTACACGAGAGGGGTTGAAGGTGTACATGTCATGCTGGGCGAGAATGCCATAGGCCATGCTTCTCGAAGAAGCCTAGTTACCGGGCCGTATGTATATTGCACTTAGGAGTCCATTGAGGACTTAGCGGGTACGGAAACCTTTCAGGACGTGTCTGCGACCGTCTTGAGCGATTTCAGTAACGGCCCCAATGAAACTCAGGATATCATAGGCAATTATGCAGGGGCCTCTTATTTGCAATCCGGGATAATTCGATCCACGCCCCTACCTTTCAATCTTCTCGGTGGCAGTCATCCCTTTGGAGTGTTTCCCGACGCGCGTTCGCCTCCAAGTCCGATGAAGCAATCTCTAATCCACCATTGTGGGCTGTTTCTCACTCCCTCTACCCAAAGACTGTACTGATACCTCGTCAGTCAGAGCACACCTCGCCCCCTGGCTGAGCGTCTACGAAGACAATCTGTCAGCCACAGCCCCTCGATTATCCTGGCTCCTGGACGCCCTGCACCACCCTGCGCTGTTCCAAGCGACCTTGCTGGCCTCAGCAGTCCATCTTGCCCGCATGCAGCGTTCCACGGATCTGCGCATGGCTATGTGGTATAAGGGCGAGACGATCCGCCTGGCAAAAGAGGGGCTGGCCGGTCCAGCAGTGGGCGCTACGGATGGAATGCTCCTTGTGGTTCTGATACTCGCTTATTTCACGGTAGGTCAAGTGCTGTGTGCGGGGTCTAGATAGAAACCTGACAAGATCAAGATCGGTGATTGCGATGCGCAGGAGTATGAAACACATTTGGCGGGTATCAATCATATGTTGGCGGTGCGAGGCGGGCTTGGAAATTTGGGTTTGAATGGCAAGGTCAAGAACTGGCTACTGATATGTTACGGTCCATGGATCCCTGGTTATGAAGGCAATGGGGTTAAGGACTATTGAAGTAGGCCTTGGGAAAACTCGTAACAGTCTCAGCAGCGTCACCCCCAACTACACCATCGATTCTCTTGCTATGCAGCAATCGCTTTCCGTACTCTCCGTCCCGTCTCTACAGTGTCTTGATCCATTCGCCAACCGTGCACACCTCATCTGCGAAAAGGGGCCAAATCGACTCAGTCGCCGCATCCTTCTCCGCTTTGGCGAAACCGGCCGTTGCATCCGTAAGCATCGTGATATGGTATCCGCTATAAAGTATGAGCGTCATGCCTCTGCCACAGAAGCAGAAAAGCCCGGTTTAACCCACAGCTCATGAGCGTATCTCGAAGTGGCCTCCATGCAAGTATTCGCCGTCAAGCCACCAATGACCAGACGGTCAATGCCACGCTGCCTCAGCTGGTAGTCCAAATCGGTATCCTGGAACGAACTTCCTCTCATGTCAGCAAACGGCCGTCAACATCTCCCCACCCAGTCGCTACAATGACGAAGGCTCACCTGCTGGTCCAATGCTTGCTGACGATGACATCTCCGTTGGCGAGATCGGGCTCCAGTCCCTCGTAAACCACCGTCCCGAAAGAATTCTCCTGGAACGCTACATTATCCCGTTGAGAGATCTGTGTGGTCGTCGCGTGTTTCCAGCCAGCAATGAATCCGGGTCTGTGTTGTTGGTGCAGGCCGTAGTAGATCGGGATGTGGTGTTTGCGAGCGGCAGTGACCATCTCGCCGAGGTGCTTGATGGTGTCCGTTTCGGCGAGGGAGTCGGCGAGCATCCCGTTGAGTTTGCCTTTGGGGTGGAGGAAGTCGTTGTAGGGGTCTATGATGACGAGCGCGGTGGTACCGGTCGTTTGGAAGGTGTCGGCCATTGTTCTCGGAGTGGTTGAAAGAGCTGCTCAGATATTGGTGCTGTTTGACAAAGGGTTGTCAGGTTGTCAGGTTGAGTGAACGGAGATTGAGAGGAGAGGAGACACTGTTGATTGAGAGGAAGCAGCGGCGAAACCTCAATATATATACCAAGAAACTTCCGTCCAGATCGCTCAGCACTGCTTTCGGCATGGTCTTATTTGAAGCTAGGACTTAACGCACGTCTTGTCAGAATCGCGGTTTGATTACCCAGTCTTAGTCATTGCATACGAAAATACTCGTCTCTATCACAGCGCGTTGCACAACCGCCAAAAGCTATCCCCACGTTACGCTGTACAGCGCCAGCACCCTGCTCGAAGTGGAACAACGAGTCCACCTCAGCTGCCAGCTGTGTGAGTAATCATCCCACAAACGTCTTTGCCGATGAGCCCCAAATACCACTCAAGCGGGAGGCAACCCTCACTATGTTTACCTTGAGATTGCATGACCAACAAGCTCGGCTCATATCAAAAGTCTAATTTTCATGCAGGTGATACTTATCGCCGATTTTAGTCTCCCGCTAGCGTTTGTCATCTCGGCGCTATACCTGATCTGCTTTGATGATCTAGTGGACGGCACTAATAGCTTATGGAAAGCGGACGTTCACGTTGTGATTTTGGGTTGTAGAGGGAAGGCAACGTCGATGTCCATAGAATGAATTCAAGGGTTGGGGGCCCGATGAGTGATTAGTAAAACTGGCCTAACTTGAATGTTTGGCTCGGAATCCATGACATGTGCCGAGCCATCTCGAATTCTTTTAAGTATACGATGAAAAGCCACAGCATCCATTGCTTTTGAATACAACATGACAATCACACTCCTCATCCAAATAACCTCTTACATCATTCGAGGAAGGATATCTTCAGAAAGCAAGCCCATATACATCGTTTCTGTCAATAATACTCCCCAGAGAGCCAAAGATTTGGTTGCAATCCTGATAGAGGTAACTTTAACCATCAAGAACTTGCACCGAGAAGCGCTAAAGACTTGTGAAGCATCTACAACCAGTTTACAATCTCGTCCATGTCGCAAATACAGACTGTAAGCCTCAACCCGAAGATCTTTCTCTGACAAGTTAGGGAGTTGACATGATTTCCAGCCATCAAGGAAATCGTTCCTCTGCTCCAATCTCTCGTGGTTATTCCGCAAGTGCTCGTAAGTCCAGAAACTCCCACTTCCTCATATCCAGCATCCACCTGCCAAACCTCCAGATCTGCTCAAGCCAATGGACACAAGAGCAACAGACCGTAATCATAGAGACTGCCAAAGAACTCCTACCACACATCAAGACGATCGAGATCCCCCCAGGCCTCAATGCGGAGAAAGGCGGAGAAGCAGTCCTGGAGTATCTGGAAAAGCAAGAGCTTTGGACTTCCAGGAAGTGGTTAAAGGCATAGTAAGAGTCTTTCGACCTGAATAATGTGGAGGAGGCGATAGCTCACAACAAAATCATCTGTAGCCCTTGATCCGTAGTCTTGCAAACCCCCAAGGAATCGCTTCACAAAGTGCTCGTCACTGGTCTATAGGACCCTCCTGCTTTGGAAGTGCACCCTCAAAAGGCACCTCACAAATCTCGCACCTCTTTATCTATAGCTATGATCCCGGCCCCGGTGAGTTCATTACAGAACGTGAGGATGAAACGCCTTTTACAAACGTATCTGTAGGACTTTCGACAAGTATTGATATGATCGCTCTACCCAAATCAATCTCTTGGTCGCATTTATGTCCAGTAATCAGCTTTTGACGTACGAACCACATCCAACAGGATTCGCGATTGGTGGGTAGTATTGCCTGACGCGCTCAGGTGGGGATAAGTTTTCATCTGGCCAATTATCGCGATATCAGACTGGGACGCGTATGTTGAAAGTAAATCTGTGCGGCGAGGTCAAAGCTGTTGAAGCACAGAAGCGTTTGAGAAGATGAAAAAAATGGGGCTTTTTTACGAATCAGCCTCAGCCCTATATTGCTTGGCACGGACTACGAATAGCCCACTTCCACGTTTTATGAGTTTACTGGGAGCCGCTGGACGCTCTGCCATTTTTACAATGGGATAGTGGAGATACAATCGGGAGTGATGACTATGGAAACGAGATTGGTATTGCAACACAGTTGCAGGAGCCAAGGATGAGGTCTACGGAAGGCATTGGATGCGAATAAGTGAAGCAGATAGAGAATTGCTCACCTAGCACGCTCGCCGCGTGAGCGTGGGGCAGACTTCTGTCGCCTTCTGGTGCCAAGCCGAAGCCTACGTCCCTTTGGCCTTCGAACCCTCCATGATTAATGATCTACTTGACGGACCGCGAAGCTTGCAAGTAAGATACCGTGGGACTCACTGGGATGCCGTGGCGGCCATAGCTACGATCTCGACTTTCATAATGCTACCCCCGACAATCATCAAAGTTCTTAAACAAGCAAAGTGAGCCGGTCAGTCCTGCATTTGGCAAGCTCGGACTCGATGCGAGAGACTAGAGCGGGTTAATGTTGCTGATGGCGCATTGCATACGTGAGGGATCTGAAGATGGTTGCCAGGAGATTTCAGAGAGCGAGACCGGTCCTGCCTGTTTCAACCTGCTTGCCAGCACTCTGAGACGTGCATGGGTTTCCCCTTCGCGGCGAGAATTATGGGTTAAGAAGCCACCTCGATTAGACTTCAAGACCGGATTACTGATACAACAACATTGAGAGTATGTGCATTGATCAACGCCTATGACCTAGAATTCGAGGATTTCCATATTTTGTTCCCAATTGAAGACGCTCGCGATGTCACACGTGGCGCCTGGATAGTAGCAATGGTCTTGCCACGACATCGCCTCTCATGGGTCACAATATGAAGATCATCGAGAGACAACATCAACCTTGCTGCGACAAGTTCGGAAGACAACCAATATCTACACAGCTTTTATCTGCTTCAGACGAGCGCTTCAGAATATCAAAGATGCTTTTCCGTCAAAGGAATGCGTCAATCCTGCATTCATCGTACTTGAAAAGCTTTTTGATCCTCGTGACGCTGCTAGCCAACCACTGCAGGTTATACGCAACGATAGTGCCTTCAAGCTTTGTTCCCGAGGCAAGAATATTTGTCATGGAGCCACAAGGAATATGCCAAATCGATGTCTCCTCCTGAGTGGACACGAGTGATGACAGTTTTCAGCAAGTACGAGCCACTCGCAGCAGACGACATAACATTCCTTGATAATGGCGAGCGCCTCGAAGGCATTCTGCAAGCTGCTATGATGGGCATTGTTGAGGTCGTGTTCTACGGATCTACTTAAATAGCTGGATAAGATACCTGACATGGCGATATTCGGAGGCAACAAATACGTGTATTTGAAAGAGTACACCAGCACGCATTCGATTAAGCTTCGAGGTTGGCTTTTATGGAAAAAGCATGCCCAGTGGCGCAAGTCTCGGCTGGGAGGAATCGGCCAGCAGTATGACACGATTACCTTTTGATTGGATCTTCCTGATCTTCCACATCTTGTCCTTAGGGCCTAATCCAGATCCTGGCGACTTTGGTACTCATCTCGGCTAGGCCTTGGCAACCCCCCCTGAAACGACCTTGCCAGGACATGGGATACCAAACTAGACAACAACGCACTGAACATAGATACGCTCTCTCGCAAGACACAGGAGAATCTTCACAGCAAACTCATCTCCTTCGACTTACTACGGTAGCAACGGGAATATCTTCAAGGTAAAGGGGTTAGCACAACCAAGCAATCGACCTTCCATTCACAGAGCTTATCCATGTTTACAGACGTCGGATTGTGGGCTATGCCACCTGAAAGACCGGAGACAGCACTGATATGATAACGATGTCGCCGTTGGTGTGCTCTGGGGACACTGCCCCCTTGGAATTTTTACACTGTTATGATACATCGGATGGGAAATCTTGGCATGCTCCAAGGATGCTGCTAATTTGAGACAAATTGCGTATCTCAAGCTTTGATCATACCGGGTTTCTCCTGTTACTGGAACCGACACATTCCACTTGATATCATGTTGGGAATGGAACCACAGCGTCATCATGTCATCATCCTAAGCAGATATGGATCGGCATTGGAGAGACACGAAGCTCTTTGATAAATCTATGTTCTGCTGACATCCTTAGTATCAATTTCCTGTTTGCTTCGTTACACCTCCAGACTCTGCAATCTGCGAACCGCCGACCTCAAGATGGCTCTGAAACACTCGTCACACCTTGAGGAATACTACTGACTATTGCGTCAAGCGATTATGGGTCGCTGCGCGGTCCATCACGATCCATGTGCGCCCTTGGAGGCTACAAAGAATGGTGATTATGTGGAATTGGATGGACCCTCATGTCTTGATTCGAGTGAGTACATTTCGCTCTGCCAACTCAGGTTCTACTTTCTCGGCTAGTTCAATGGGGAGCATGTTTACAAAACTTGTCAGCACTACTTCCTTCGCATTGCTATATATTGCAGATTGAAAATCGAAGAGCAGACTGGCAATCACTCTACATCTGCAGCACGTCTCTGGGAAATTGGACGCAGCTGGCAACATTATTTTCGGAGTGCTTGCTAATCGAATCACTGCAGATGCTATAGGCCTAGGGAGCGTTACACAGCAAAAAGACAATCATACAGGCACCACGTAAGAATGGCAAGAGGAATGCCGGAACTCGGGCCCTTGACGGTGTTTCAAAATGTTTCGGCAAGCGAATCCGATGAAGAACATACCTTGTTAGAAACATCGCTGACGAAGGTGGACAGCCACTGACGCAGGTGGTATTCCCATGGCATGTCATCTCGGCCATTCAAGGGCGCCACTGACGAATGTCCAAGAAGCTCGGGCCTGAAGAATTCACCAACGAATCTCCATGATGCGCTATATCCAATGAATTTCATATCACCCGAAGCAAACGCTTGAACCTGCATTGAATGACGAGGGTGGCACCTTAGATTGCGTGGAATGGTCAGCGCTCAAACGCCCCTACATTCCAAGCTTTTGAAGATTTGTCTCCAAGAATAGTCATGAAGTCCGCTTTGGGAATGCTCCCTTGCTTGGCTAACCGCTGATAGCACACCTTGTTAGCTTGTGAGGCCAAATAGGTAGGTAGGATCTGAACTCATCGACGATCGTGTAAGACTTTTCCATTCTGAGCGAGAAGAGCATAACAACGATGCCAAAATGAGCACCCGCTCTTACTATATATGGTCATGCTCCAGTACTGGACATCATCCACATCAGATCCGATATAATCTTCTCTGCGACCAGCCACCATCTGAAAATTCTCTTTGTCCCACGGACACGCTTTGGGCAAGCTTACAAAAGCCTATCCAGTCTCTACCTAATACATCGTCTTATTTCACGAACATTCTTCGCTCAAGCACAAATCCAAAATAATACAAACATCCTTCTCACAGCACATACCACTACTATCAGCCATCCCAAAAACTCACGATGCGCTACTCCCTCCTCAAAAAAGCAGCAGTCGCCACCCTCTTCATCACCCAAACCCTAGCCTTCCCACAAGGACGAGGCTCAGAAAACGATGAACGAACACTAGATCTCCCCACCCCCGAAGAAGCGGCTGCCGGGCTCGGTCTCCTACCCTCAAATACCCTCCCATCCACATCAATAATCCAAATCCTCCCAAACCCCACAACGCTAGCCATTGCAACCCAAAAACCCACACCGACTTCAGCCACAACCCACAAACTAACATCAACCCCCAACGCCAGCCACAAAGAATTACATCGAGAAGCGAGAGCGCTCGCAAAGCTAGCATCTACTGAATCGCTAGCGGTGGTGATGAGGCGGGCGGCAATTTGGGTTTTTGAATCTACCAAGACGGCAATCTCCTAAAAGGAGCGGCGCAGACTCGCGGTCTATCAACTCTTCAGTTACATCATCAGTGGATATCAACCTCCTGACCGACCCCGCAAGGATAGTGGCGCAGACTCGCTCTCTATCAACTCCTCAATTCCACCCTTAGTGGAAATCAGCATCAACGCCAAAGCACCCAAAACAATCCGATCACGCACCCAATCTCACGCCGACCAACCAATCCCAAGGGACATGTCGACCGCCGGATATCAAACCTTTTGAATCTTGGGACCTGCTCTACGCTCCACGTGCGAATCTCATCCTGTTGCTCACAAATGTGCATCGAGAGCCATTCACTGTATCATCTCCCACCCCAGAGAAAGAACAAATGCTACTCAGGAAAATAAAGGCCGGGTTGCTTTATCTACTTAAAAAATTGGCGCAAGATACTTTGTTTTATAACAAAAATGGTACTCAACAATCGAGTGATTCCAAATACGCGATCAAAGACGTTCTCAAAAGCCATGAGCTTTTAGTATCAATCTATATGACTCTCACATCCTACCTCGCTTCAGTTCTCCACCAGAAGAGCAACTAACGCCATTATAAGCCCTCACCATCCCTCCTTCTCCCATCTCCTCTCTCCCCCCTAAGAAACTAAAAAAACCCTACCCCTCCCTACCTTACTATCCCCCTTCTCCCTTCTCCCTTCTTCCTTCTCCCTTCTCCCCCCCA
>JAABUK010006069.1_pt1 | contig 18315 bp, 12 predicted proteins | sample 5559141 | NCBI WGS metagenome assembly JAABUK01 (sample SAMN10711869, study PRJNA513367) | rock metagenome | isolation source: Antarctica rocks | place: Antarctica: Victoria Land, Pudding Butte nord | collected 2016-01-03 | reverse complement strand
GCCAAGCGTTGGGGCGGCTCAGCTGGTGGCTCAAGTGCTCGAAGGCGCTCAGGGCAGCCGAGGGCGCCTGCCGGTCATCTTCGACACCGTCTTCGCGCCCTCGGGCGGCGAGGCGTTTTTGGACGAAGCAGCGGCGCTGACCACGGTGCAAGTACTTGGGCCGCTGTGCGAGCTGCTGACGCCCAACCTGCCGGAGGCGCAGCTTTTGTGCGGCTTCGAGATCGGCTCAGCCGAAGGCATTGAGCGGGCGGCGCGCGAAATCAGCGAGCGGTTCGGCTCGGCTCAGGTGTTGATCAAGGGCGGGCACGCGGCTGCGTTTAGCTCAAGCACTTGCTGGGACTGGCTGTGGAATGGCCGCGAGATCATCGGGTTCAGCTCGCCTCGCCTCGCTGTGCCCGAGGCGCGCGGCACCGGCTGCCTGCTGTCCTCGGCCATCGCCGCGCAGCGAGCGCGCGGCCTTGAGCTGAGCCAGGCGGTTCACAACGCCAAGAGCTGGCTGGGCGAGCAGTTGCCGCGCGCCGGGGCCATCGGGCACGGGCGGCGCGTGATTTTAGATTTTTGAAGCGAGACGCTGATCTAAGCTGAACTGAGCCGCACAGCAAGACGCGCCCGCAAGTACTTGCAGGCGCGCTTTGTTAGGCTGCGTTCGGCTGGGCTTGGCTTAGATCAGCGTTTCGCCACCGTCGATGAAGATGGCGGTTCCTGTAATATGGCTCGACATCTCCGAGGCCAAAAACAGCACCAGGTCCGCGACGTGATCGGCCTGGCCCTTGTTGAGCGGCGTGTTGCCCTCGGGATACTCGACCGGCAGCCCGACCTGCTCCACGTCGCGCGCCTCGGTCGATTGGTTGATGTTGGTCTCGATAGCGCCGGGGCAGATGGCGTTGATGCGCACGTTGTGCTTGGCGAACTCAGCCGCCAGCGACTTGGCCAGCACTACCTGCCCGGCCTTGGTGCACGAGTACGCGATGCGCTCGCCCTTGAAGGTGCGCGTGCCGTTGACGCTGGCCGTCACCACGATCGAGCCGCCGTTTTGCTTGAGGTGCGGGTAAGCATATTTGATCGTCAGGAAGGTGCCCTTGAGGTTGATGCTCTGCGTCCTGTCCCACTCCTCGGGCTCCAGCTCCTCGATGGGAGCCCACACGCCGTTGATGCCCGCGTTGGCCAGCACGATGTCGATGCCCCCGAACTTCTCCGCCAGCTCCCCAACAGCCGACTGCATCGCCTGCGGGCTGGACACATCGGCTTCGAGCACAATGGCCTGGCCGCCGCCTTTGTTTATTTCCTCGACCGTCTGCTTGGCGTCGTCGCCGTGCACTTCGAGAGCGCCGATTCTGGCGCCTTCTCTGGCCAGCAGCAGCGCCGCAGCCTTGCCGATTCCCAATCCCGCGCCCGTCACGAGCGCGACTTTTCCAGTGAGTTGCATGATTTTCTCCTCAAGTACTTGCAGTGGCTTGGAGCCGCAGCGGGCGCGTCGCTAATTCCGTTCCTGCGCCGCCCGCCTTGCGTTCAGCCCGCGACACAGCGCGCCGCGACACAGCGCGCCGCCACCTTGACCTCAACGACCTCTGGCTAAGCCAGGCGCGCAGGCGGAAAGCGGCACGCACTGAAGCCAAGCGATGGTTAGGATTCCTGAATCGAAAAAGCCGCGCCTCAAGTACTTGCAAGTACGTGAGGCGCGGCTTTTGGCGGGCTCAGGCTGCGCTCAGGGAGCCTTGGGCTGAGCTGAGTCGGGTGTGTCGGGCGCTGCGGCGGGGGCTGCGGCGGGGGCTGCGGGCGTGGCGGGCGGGCCGACGACGGCCAGGGCCGCGTTGTCGGGGCGCAGGTATTTCTGGGCGACGCGGCGCACATCGGCCAGCGTGACCTCGTTGATGCGCGGGGCGTAGTGCTGGTCGTTGCTGAAGCCAAGCCCGAACAGCTCGTCGGTGGCGGCGCTCTGGGCCTGGGCCTGGTTGGTCTGGTTCTCGATGGCGTTGGCCGCGATGGACATACTTTTGGCGCGCTCCAGCTCGGCCTGCGAGATGTCCGCCTCGCGCACTTTGGCGACCTCGTCGAGGATGATGCTCTGGACTTTGTCGCGGTTTTCAGCCGTGGTGTCGGCGTAGATGGCGAACATTCCGGGGTCCAAGCCGGGCGAGTTGTAGGCGTGCACCACGTACACGAGCTGGTTGTCGCGCAGGCGGGCGTGCAGGCGGCCACCGGGCAGGCTGGCGCCCGAGAGCGCGGCGTCCAGCACGTCGATGGCGTAGCGATCCGCGCCCTTGACATCGATGCTCGGGTAGGCGAACCACATCGCGGTCTGCGTCAGGCCGGGCTTGAGCTGCTCGGCGATCTTGAACTGCGGCAGCGGGGGGAAAGCCGCCGGAGCCGGCGGCAGAGCGCCCGCGCCCTTCCAGTTCTTGAACGAGTCGGCGACAGCTGCCGCGACCTGCTGGGCGTCCACGTCGCCGTAGACGGCGAGCACGGTGTCCTGGGGCCGCGCGACGCTCTTCCAGTAGCTTGAGACATCAGCTGAGCTCAGCCCGGCCACGCTCTGCGCCGTGCCCAACGAAGAGCGGCCGTAAGGGTGCGCGCCGTAGAAGGTCTGGCGCAGCAGCAGCGAGGCGGCTCCGTTGGGGTCGTCGTCCTGCTCGTGGATGCCCGCGATGGTCTGGGCCTTGGCTCGGTTCAGCTCATCAGCCGGGAAGGTCGGGGTCAGGATCGACTCGGCCACCAAGGACAGGCCGCGCCGCCAGTCGCGGGCGAGCCACTGCGACTGCAGGCCCCACGAGTTGTAGCCGCCAAAGCCCGAGAGCTGCCCGCCCAGCGCGTCCACGGTCGCGGCGATGGCCTCGCCGTTGCGCCGTGCCGTGCCGCGCGTGAGCATCTTGGCGGCTAAGTTGGCCACGCCCGGCTTGCTCGCGGGCTCCAGGCGCGCTCCGCCCAGGCCCATGGCGACGATCGAAAGCGAGGGCGAGCCGGGGTTGCGCTTGACGATGAGCCGCATTCCGTTGGGCAGGCGGATGAGCCGGGGCGCGCCCGCCCGCTCGGCCTGAGCCCGGCTCGCAGCCGGGCGCGCAGCCGAGCCGCGAGGCCGGATGATGGCCGTCGTGGTGCCTTCGGGCCGCAAGTACTTGCGGGCGGCTTCCTGCACCTGAGCCGCGGTCACGGCCTGGATGTGCTGCACGTAGCGCCGCGAGTAGCCGGGGTCGCCGGTGCCCAGCTCGTCGAAGGCGATCTGCTCGGCCTGGTTCTCGACATCGGTGTTGTTGAACACGAAGGCGGTTTCGATGGAGCGCTTAGCGCGCGCCAGCTCGCTCTGGGCGACGCCGTCTTGCTTGATCTTCTGCACTTGCTCGGCGATGGCGGCCTCGACGCGCGGCAGGTTGGCCGGAGGCATGGTGGCGTTGACGCCGAAGATGCCCGCGTTGTAGTTGGGCGTGCCCGAGTAGGCCGAGATCGCCGACACCAGGCTCTGATTCTCGCGCAGCGAGCGCACCAGCCGCGAGGATTCGGAGCCGCCGAATATCTCGGCCAGCACATCGAGCGCGTATAAATCGGGGTGCTGCAGCGGGACGGTGTGCCAGCCCTGCGTGAGGTAGGTGAGCTGAACATCTTTTTCAAGCACGGCCCGGCGCGGCGAGGTTTGCAGCGGCTCCTCGGCCAGCGCCATGCCGACGGCGTTGCCGCGCGGCCAGTCGCCCAGGTACTTGCGCGCCGCCTCGAAGACCTGCTCGGGCGACACATCGCCCGCCACGCTCAAGATGGTGTTGCCCGGCTCGTAGTGCGAACGGTAGTACGAGACGATGTCGTCTCGTGTCAGGCGGTCGAAGTTCGAGCGGTAGCCGATGATGGGAAAGCGCGTCGGGTGCACCTTGAAGGCGGTCTGGTCGAAGAGGATTTCGAGCGAGCGTTCGGGGTCGTCCTCGCCCAGGTTCATCTCGTTGTGGATGACGCCGATCTGCGTCTTGACCTCCTTGTCCGGGAAGTTGGCGTTGCGCATCATGTCCGACAAAGACGCCAGCGCGCGCTCGAAATACGGAGCGGCGGTCGTGATGTAGTAGCAGGTCACGTCCTTCGAGGTGTAGGCGTTGGACTGGCCGCCGATGGCCTCGACTTCCTGGTTGATCTGCTGCTTGCCGCGCGTGCTGGTGCCCTCGAAGAGCGTGTGCTCGAACAGGTGCGAGATGCCCGCGCCCAAGAATTTGTCCTCGTAAATCGAGCCCGTGCGCACATAAAAGCGCACCGAAGTGACCGGAGCCGCGTGGTTTTCCTGCACCAGGACGGTGAGCCCGTTGTCCAGCGTCTTCTTGAGCGGAGCCTGCGCGCGCGAGGTGGCGTGCAGCGCAAAGGGCAGCGTGCACACGATGGCGGCGGGGAAAAGGAAGTTGCGAAGTGTCATGGAGAGAAGGAAAATGAGCGCCCGCGTTGCGTGCAAGTACTTGTGGCTTCGATAGGTTTCAATAGAACAGGGCGGCTGCAAAGCGCGGGCTTGGCTGCAAGTACTTGCAGCTTCATCAAGCCGAGGCTGCCACGCGCTCAGCGGCCCGGCCTCCCGCAGCCAAGCCAAAGGCCCGAGCCGAAGGCCCAAGCCGAAGGCCCAAGCCGAAGGCCCAAGCCGAAGGCCCAAGCCGAAGGCCCGAGCCGCTTCAAGTGTTACTTCTTGCCGCGCCGCAGCAAACTCCACAGCGCGTACAGAGCCGCCGCGCCCAGCAGGGCAGCCGTCATGCCGAGGACGTAACGGCGCACCAAAGCCTCCCTCTCGCTGTCGCGGCGCGGGTTCGAGCCCACATCCGGGTTGCCGCTTAGCTCATCGGGCACGCTCCACGTCGAGGCGGGCGCGGCGTAGAAGCAGGCCAGCCAGCGGTATTCGAGATCGTTGGCGTTGTTGCGGTTGGCGTGCTCGAACTCGAAGCCGAACTCGCGCTTGAAGGGCAACGGATCGGGCACCATCCAGCGGTAAGCCACGACCTGGGGCGGCAGGGCCTGCTTCCAGGTCGCGCCGCCAAAGGGCCGCGCGAACGGCCTGTCCGGAAAATACCACGCCGAGTTGAAGAAGTCCTCGGTTCCCGTGCCCTCGAACTTCTTGCCGTCTGAAGTCATCGTCTCGTTGCCTTCGAGGTAGGCAAAGGCGCGCCGCTTCGAGTTCGCGTCGGGCCGGATCGCCAGCGCCAAACCCACGAAAGCGCCCGCGCCCTGCACCTGAGCAATCGGAATCGGCTTGCCGATCTTGGACAGAGCCGAGCCGAAATGCGCGTGGAAGATCGTCGGAGGAAGCGAGCCCAGCCCCTGCACAGTCGCCTGCAGCGAAACCGTGACGCGCCCCGCCGAGAGGTTCACGATGTCGAGCGCGGGCGAGTCGCGCCCAGCGTCGAAGGGCAGGGGCCAGCGCAGCGTCAGGGTCTTGCCGTCGAAATCCGAAACCGTGTCGCGCTTGGAGCCGGCCCCGAAGAACTGGCCCGTGAACGAAAGCAGCGGCGCGTCGATGGCGAACCTGGGGTTGAACTCGGTCGGCGCGCTCTGGCTCTCGGAGATCGAGCCCAGCGGCTTGGGCTGCTTTGTGGCCCAGCCGCGCAAAAAGCAGCGGTTCCAGGTTTCCAGAGTCGCGGGCTGCAGCGTGATCTTGACCTCGCTGACAAACCCCTGGCTCAGGCCACCCGAGACATTGACCGCGCCCAGCGAATCATTAGTACGAAGCAGCCGCTGAGCCTTGATGATCTTGGGCGCGCCGATCGGAGCAAGTACTTGAGGCGTGGAAATTGGGCGCACGGTGGCTTGATAGAACCACTTGTTGGGGACTTTGGCGCGGTTGGTCGCGACCAGAACCGAGCCCAGGCTATGCGTGTCGTGGAAGATGTACAACGGGGCTAAGCTTCTGTAGTTAATGAAGGTCTTGTCGGTCAAAGGCGTGGTACCTGGCCCGACAAGAAGTTGCTTGGACTCTCCAGGCTCGTATTTAAACTGCAGCGTAAGCTTATCCGGCTCATCCGCCGTTGACCACAGCCGCTCCAATTCGCCCGCAGGCAGAGGAACGCGCCGCGTCTCGCCGGGCTTGAGCAGCACGTAGTCGTTGTTGTGGTGCTTGGCATCCGTCGAGGCGAACCAGCGATAAGGCGGCTGGTTCATGGCCAGCGGCAGGCGCGGCAGCAGGGCTTGCGCGCTCGAAGCGGGCGCTTCGAGCGCGCGAATCTGAACCGCTGACTGCACGCTCTGCGGCCCGCTGGGAAGCTGCGCCGGGGCCGGAGCCGCTGCAAGTACTTGCAGCGCAAGCGTGGCCACAGCCAGCCGCGAACCGAGCCTGGCGCGGCCTGCCCTGGGCTGGGCTCGCTGTGTTGCCGGGGAAGCCGAGCCGGTTTCGCCAGCGGCGGGCCTTGAGCTTAGTTCGGGATGAGCCTTCGCGCGCGCCTCAGCTTGAGCCTGAGCCGAAGGCGGCAGTGCCGCGACGCTGTCCCAGCCGCTCGCGGGAGCAAGTACTTGCGCTGCCTTGAGCTCAGCTCGCTCAGTAAATGGTGCCGTCGTCGCCTGAGCTGTGGCCCAGGATGCGGCCCGGAGCGTCTGCGCCACCGTCTGCGCCGCTGCCTTCAGCGTCTTCAGGGCCTGGGTGATCTTGGCCACGGGCTTCCAGCTCGATAAGCTCTTCGATTTCATCGCTCAGGTCTTCGCCGCTCTCGGCTGCCATCTCGCGCCCCATCTCGCGGGCGAAGCGCCGCGCCGAAGCCTCATCCTCGAAGTCCGAAGTTTCCAACCTCTCGCCCAGCGCGTCCATGCGCGCGTCGTCGCTGCGACCGCGCGCGAACCTCGACATCAGCTTCTTGAGCCCAGCCGAGCCGCAGCGAGGGCAAGACGGCCCAGCACTCCCCGACAGCACGCCCGCCAAAAAAGTGAACTGCTTGAGGCAATTTTCGCAGCGATATTCAAACAGAGGCATCGTGCTCAGCTCACAAACCCGCGCCGTTCCTCGTCGCTGTCTCGGAACACCTGACGAAGCACGGCTTCGGACTCGGCCCGCAGCGCGGCCTGCCGTCGTCCCAGCGTGGCGCGCACCGTCTTGAGGCACTCTTCGAGGCGATACTCAGCCCAGCCCGCGCTGCCGCCCCAGCTAAACGAAGGCACGTACTTGGGCGCCACGCCGCCGCCGAAGATGTTGCAGCCGGCCCCGATGTGGCTTCCGGTGTTGAGCAGCTGCCCGATGCCGATCTTGGTGTGGTCGCCGATGAGCGAGCCCAGGAACTGAGCCCCGGTGTCCACAAGTACTTGCGCGCTCTGCTGGAAGCGGATGGTGCCGTAGGTGTTTTTGAGGTTGGAAGTCGTGGCCAGAGCGCCGAAGTTGACCCAGCGCCCGGCCCACGAATGCCCCACGAACCCCTCGTGCGCCTTGTTGACGCGCGACTGGAAGATGCTCGCCGAGACCTCGCCGCCGACCTTGCAGCCGTGCCCCAGGCTGACGCCGGGCCGCAGCCGCGCGCCGTCCACCACGCTGCCCGGCCCCACGAAAACCGGGCCCACGAGCTGCGAATACTTCACCTGCACGCCCGCAGCCAGCATGATCGGCCCGTGCGAGACATCGAGCACGCAGCCCGCCTGCACCCAGGCGCCCTCGCCCACGTGCAGCAGCGCAGCGTCGCCGATGATGTGCGCGCCTGGGCTCACGCTGCTGGCCTTGAAGTCGCGGTAGGTCGCGCGCCACAGCTCGAAGTCGGCTGCGATGAGCTTGTCCGAGCAAGCCAGAATCTCCCACGGCGTCGCGAAAGGCAGGCCCGAAAACTTGTGGCCCACGATGCCACGCGCCTCAATGTCTTCGTTGACGGGCAGGCCGGTCTTGGCGCGCGCGTAAGCCGCCAGCTCAGGCCGCACGCGCAGCGCAACGTCAGGCGTCTGCAGCAGCGCGCGTTCGAGCGGGCACCAGGCGCCAAAACGCAGCTCCCACGTCGCGCGCGTCAGCGTGAGCGGCGCGAAGTTCTCGGGCCGCTCTTCTTCTACAATTAGCCACATCAGAATGGAAGCTCAAGACGGGCCACGAATTTTCACCACGCATGGCCAGCCAGAGCCACAGAAAATCACAGAGAAGATTGAAGTGAAGCGCCTGCAAGTACTTGCACTCTCAAAATACTCCGTGCTCATCTGTGGTTCTCAGTGGCCATCCGTAGTGAAAACTCGTGGACGCTTCGGCTGAGCGAATTCGGCTTAGCGAATTCGGCTTAGCGAATCAGGCGCGGGCCGGTGATGAGCGAGGGGCCCGAGGTGGGGCCGATGGGCTGGCCGGTGATGCGGGTGTAGTTGGCGCGCAGGTCGTTGATGACGCGCTCGAACTCGCGGCGGCTGGGGTTGTCCAGCATCGGCTTGATGATGTCGAACATCGAGCCCAGGGCGTCGATGGAGAGCTTGGCGTTGGCGTCGTTGCGCGCGATGAGCTGGGTGTAAGGGTTGGGCGTCAGGCCCAAATGCACGGCGGCGTAGTTGGGCAGCTTGACCATCAGGTCGAGCAGAACCGGCGCCACTTCGAGCGAGATCGCGGCCTGCGCCTGCTCCTCCATCTGCGCGCGCACCTGATCCTTCTCCTGGTCGGTCAGCTCGCGCCCGATCTGCTGCTGGATGGTCGCGAACTGCTCCTCTTCCATCTGCAGGCGCAGCGCCTCCTGCTCCTCGGGCGACATCTCGGGCTCGCCGGGCATCGCGCCCGGCAGCTGCCCCGACTGCGCCGCCATGATCTGCTGCTGAATCTGCGCCTCGACCTGCGAGCGCACCTGCTCGCGCTCCTTGCCCGTCAGGGGCCGCCCCAGCTGCTGAGCCGCCGCTTCGAGCTGAGCCTGCACCGTCGCCTCGATCTGCTCGCGCAGGGCCTCCTCGTCCAGCCCGTCCTCCGCCATCTCGCCGCCTTCAGCGTCCTCATCCGGCTGAGCTAAAGAAGCTTGCGGCGCGCCGCCGCCGATGATTTCCAGGCGCGGCCCGGCGTCCGAGTCGGGAGCCGAGGATGAAGCCTGAGCCGCAGCCTGAGCTGAGGCCGCAGCCTGCTCGTCGCCGCCGATGAGGACGGGGCCGAAGCCCTTGCGCTCGTTGCCTGAGAGCAGGCGGTTGTCCACGATTCGGGGCCGCTCATTTTCGCGTTCTTCGCGTTCGTCGTCGCGTTCGTTAGCCATAATGTGTTCCGTTGTTCCTTGGTTGCCTTGAGTGCTGCCGTGAAAAGCGAGCGCAGTTTAGCCCAAGAGAGAGTGCCATTCGCTCAAGTACTTGCCGAACTCGCCCTCGCTCAGAGCAGGTCGCGCGCCCTCGGTCGCAAGCGCCTGCTCCAGCTCAACCCACGAGCGGCAGCCGAAATACAGGCTCCGGCCCGGCACCACATGAGCCGCAGGCACCTCGTAAACCCGCAGCGCGATGGCCCGCAGCGGGTGCTCGCTGTGGTAGCCAAAGCGCAGGCTGAGGTAGTCTTGGTTCCAGATGTGGCGGCCTTGAGCCAGCGATTCGAGCCCGGCCTCGTCCACGCTCCACGAGGCGGCAACTTCGGCAAGTACTTGCAGGCTGAGCTCGCCGCGACTGCAAACCGGAGCCGACAATAAATCCGCGTGCTCGGCCTTGAGCATCGGCTTAGCTTGATGAAAAGCAGTCGGCAGCAGCCAGAAGCGCGTGTGTTCGAGCTGGAAGACGCCGCCTGCATCGTGCAGCCCGCCCTTGCGCAGCAGCAGAATCTGGCGGCCCGCTCGCAGCGCCTCGACGGTGGCGCCCCACTCCTTGAGCGCGGTTTGGCACAGGGAAATCTCCATTGGATAAAGTGTAAGGCAGCGGCGCGCGCAGCCCGCAAGTACTTCTGGAGCCCAATGTTCAAGCTGCACAACGGCGACGACGCGCCCGAAATCGAGCTGGTTGATGTCAAGGGGCAGCCGTGGAAGCTGTCGGATTACAGTGGCAAGATGGTCGTGCTGCACTTTTGCCGCGGCGAATACTGCCCGACCACGCGCGGCGACTTCACCTACTGGGACAACTTCAGCCACCTGTTCCGCAAGATGAACTGCGAACTCGCCTTCATCGTGAACGGAGGCCGCATGGAGCACGCGGCCTTCGCCCACGACTTCCGCCTCCGCCCGCCCCTCCTCATCGACGAAGACGGCGCGGTCGGCGAAGCGTACGGCATCTACGGCGTCAACTCGCGCGACATGAAGCGCGACGATTACAAAAACTACACCGCGCCCAGCCTGTACCTCATCGACGCCCAGGGCAAGGTTTCCTGCTTCTGGATTCTGTCCGGCCCACGCGGACGCCCTTCGCCCGAAGCCCTGCTCGGCATCTTGGTCTACGCCGAGCACAACGGCTGGAAGTACTAAGAGCGCAGAGCAGCGTTACGGGAGCGTTACGGGCCGGTGCTGAAGTTAAAGACCACCAGCGAGTGCGGCGGCAGCGTCGCTTCGAGGGCGTTTGAAGCGGGCCGAGCCGGTAGCGCGAAGGGGCGAGGGGCGACGGTGTCGGGCTTCTCCCAGGTGTTGCGCGCCTGCACATCAGCAGCTGTGAGGATGGTCGCGGAGACGGCGCTGCTCCTGAAGCCTTCGAGCGAGAACTTGATCCTGCGCGCTTGATCCAGGCTGCGGTTCACCACGAAGGCCATCAGGCGCCGGCGGTCGGCGCTCAGAGCGCCCACGACATCCACGTCCGGCACATCGGCGACGGCGGGCAGGGAGCCTCGCTGCGGCACGTCGCGGCCCGGCCCGCTCCACTGGGTCTCGACCATCAGGCGAGGCGCGGCCATCGCATACAGCTGCTGCGTGTAATATTGAGGGTCCACAATCACCACGCCGTTGGGCTTCTTGATGCCGCCGCCGTGTATAAACGCGGTCATGTTGGCCAGGGTCACCCAGTCGCTGTGGCGCATGAAGGCGTTGAGCGTCAGGGCGTTGAAGATCGCGCCGGCCACAACATCGTGGTTGGGGCCTTGGTCCCAACCGCCGCCGCCAATGATGATGCCCCACTCGTTGGGCGCGATGCGTGTGGTGGCATTTGGCCCCTGCACATCGCGGATGGTCTGGATGATCGAAGGCAGCAAGGTGCGGTCAACGAAAGCCGGGTGCGCCATGGCGCTTTCAAACTGCTCGGCGTAGGGTCGGCCGCCGAGATCGCCTGGCAAGCCGACCAGTGGATGAATCGAAAGCCATTCGGGAACGCGCCCACCGTTTTCGGGCGCGGCGCGCAGCACGGCTTCGTTCCAGGTGCGATTGCGATTGAGTCCATCGGCCGAAAACTCATCGCCTTTGCCGGTCGCGATGATCTGGATGCGCGGGTCGGCCTGGAGCATGGCCTGGCGAAAGCGCACGAAGCGCTCGGCGTTTCCAGGGGCATCGGTGTGACCGATTTGCCAGCCGCCATACAACTCGTTGCCGATCTCCCACACCGGAACACGCCGCTGCTTGCCATTGACATAACGAACCCAATCGGCGGCTTCTTCGGGCGTGCCATTCCCGGCGTTGACGGCGATCTGCGGCGTGGCTCTGATGAGCTGGCAAAAGCGCAGGAACTCGTCGGTGCCGAAGTGGTTCGATTCGACGCCGCCCCAGGCGTGATTGCGTAGTGTGGGGCGCGCCACCCGCAGGCCGATGCCGTTGCGCCAGTGGTAGCCGCTGGAAAAGTTGCCCGCGTAGCGCAGCATCGGAATGTGCCAGGCCCGCGCCGCGCGGATGACGTCCGGGTCGAACTGGCCATCGACCGCATCGGTGGGGAACATCTCGACCTGATCCACATCGACCGCCTCGCCGCTCTCGTGCGAGAAGACAAGCCTCGCGGGCTGCCCCTTCTGCACCGAGTTGGGCGCCGTGATCGCGATGCGATGCGGCTGCCAGCCGCTTCCGCTCACCGGCAGCGAGTAGCGGAAGGCCACCGGCCCATCCACCTCGTTGTTCGAGCGCAGCGTAACATTGAGGGCGCCTGCACCTGAAGCCACTCGCGTGTACAGCGTCAGCGTGTAGGTGCGGACGCGGTGGACGGGCAGGAACACGCGCTGGCTGAGGGTGCCTGCGCCGTCCGTCAGGCGCACGCTGCGTGGCGAAAGGTAGCCGCCCTGGGTCCACGAAGCGCTGCCCGCAGTGTCCCACCAGGGCGGCATGGTGTCGTTCTCCTCGATCTTCTCGAGGTTGGGATTGTTGAGCGCGTTGGCCCACACGCTCTCGTAGATCAAGCTGCCCAGGTGCTCCAGGAAGTTGCTGAACACCAGGGGCTGTATGGGCGCCGCGCCCACGCGCCCGGCGTTGAGCCGGATCGTGGTGAGGCCGCCAGGCGCCGCGTCATCGCGGCGGTAGCGAAAGAGTTCGGGCGCGTTGGTAGCGGACGCGCCCGCCGCTGGCGGTGCAAGCGCCGGTGCCTGGGCCACCGCCTGTTTTAGCTGGCCGCTGAGGGCGATGCCGGCCAGCGGCCACAGCAAAAATGAACCGGCGCGCCTGCAAGTACTTGGATGCCTGTGCTTGAGCATAAGAATTTTCTCCTGACGTGATTTCGCTCGAACCACGGCCCGGCAACAGCCAGAACAGCCTGTGGCAAAGCGCGTGGACGTAGAGAAATATAACCCACGGCCCCTCAGAGGAATCATCTCGGCTCGGCACTCTCAAGTACTTGAGAGTGCTTGAGGCGGGGCTTGAAATCAAAAGCCACGCACAGCGCTAAGCGCCTCACCAAGTACTTGCAGCGCCTCGATGAGCCGCGCCCGCAGCGGAGCCGCACGCTCGGCGACGGCTTTTTGCCGCGCCTGGTACTCGCGCCTTCCGCCAACCGTCTCGATGCGAATCGGCTCAAAGCCCCAGGCTTTTAAATCATAAGGCGAGGCGCGCATATCCAGCTCGCGCGCCTGCACAGCCAATTCAAAAGCATCGGCGATCAGCTCGCTCGCGATCCAGGGGTAGAACTTGAAGCTCCACTTATACAAGTCCATGTTGGCGTGGACGCAGCCCGGCTGCTCCAGCGACGCGCGGCCTTCAAAGCCCGGCTGCAGCACATTGAGAGGCCGAGCTGAGGGCGTGAAGAAGCGGAAGGCGTCGTAGTGCGAGCAACGGATGGCCTGGGACTCGACGACGCCCGCGATTTCCTGGGCAGCTAAGCGCAGCCCGGCCTGTTCGTGCCGCACTTCATCGCTTTGATAAAGCATGGCCCACTCGTGCAGGCCGAAGCAGCCGTGGAAGGGCGGGCGGCTCTGCGTTGATCTCAGCAGCTCGATGGCCGAGCCCAACGCCTGGGCGCGCTGGGGCGGGAAGCGGCTGAGGTCGAGGCGCGCGCCGTGTGCCTCAACATGGAATTCCTTGCGGGCCAGGAGCTCGCTGGCGTCGCCCGCGAGCAGCACCTGAGCGCCGGGCGACCAGCGCAGGAGGTGCGTGGGCTTGAACGAGTAGTACTCGAAGAGGAAGTCCCACACCGGGTGCTTGCGCGCCCGCGAGCGGCGCTCAAGGTGAGCACTGACAAACGGCTGCAGGCGCTCGTTGTGCGCCCGTGCTCGCTCGCGCCACTGGGGTTCGGCAAGTACTTGCATGAGGCGGCAGGAGTTTACGCGCTGCTGTAATCGGCTCGGCTCAAGAGGCTTCGAAGGTGGCGCGAGCGGCGGCGGCAGGCCAGGCTTTCTTGTCGCGAGCGGTAAAATACTTGCGGCATGGAGGGGCATGATGAGCAACGAATGGGACGACCTGGACTTTGGCGTGCTCGAAGGCATCGTGGCGCGCGCGGACGACAAGGTGAGGGCGCGCGGGCGAGCCATCAAGCGCGGCGAAATCCTCTCGTGCACGCGCAGCGGCAGCCGGCTGCGCGCCCGCGTGCGCGGCTCGGATGTCGCGCCTTACCGCGTTGACCTCGACGTTTCGAGCGGCGACAGCGCCTGCACCTGCCCCTACCAGTGGGGCGAAGTGTGCAAGCACACGGTCGCGGTAGCCCGGCTCGCCATCGACGACCCCGGCTCGTTCGAGCCAAGCGACCTCAAGCAGCGCGTCAACATCGACCTGAGCCGCCTGAGCGAAGACGACGCCATCGCCCTGCTGGACGAGCTGCGCGAGCGATTCCCGAAGGTAGTGCGCGAGTTCGTGGCGGTTCAGGCGCGCGACTTCGAGTACGGCGACCCGGACGAAGAAGACACCTGGTGAAACCCCTTGAAGCCGCCCGCAAGTACTTGCGGACGCTGCAGAAGCAGTTCAGTCAGCCGACCAACGAGAGTCGAAGTCGGTTCCGGGCAGTGTCAGCGCGTCCTTAAGAGCTTTGCCGCCCGGCATTGACCCCATCATCATCATCTGCATGGCGGCGGCCTGGGTGATGCCGTTAAGCGAAGCCTTGGCTTTGAGCCAGTTCTGTGGGCTGAATACCTTGCCTTCGGGCGTCTCGCCCTTGGCTGTTTCGAGGGCGAAGTTGAGCGACTGGGCGGCGAGTTGAGCGATGGCCTGGCTCTGGCCGTTCGTGCTGGCCTGCACCCACGAGGCTTGGGGCGAAGGTACGCGCTCGGGCAGGTTGCTGGCGCGCGCGAAGAAGGCTGCGATAGCGAAGAGGTGGTGGAAGATCGCGTAGGACTTCATCGCCAGCAGCGACTCGTTGATGCCAAAAGCGTTGGCACTGTTCCAGCCCGTCTCGCACAGCCGCAGCCAGCGCATGAGGTGGAAGGCGTTCTCGGGCGCGTAGTCGAGCTTGAAGAGCTGCTCGAAGTACTTATCGAAGAGCTTGTTCTCGTTATACGAGATGGTGGGCCTCTGGCAGTGCCACGCCATGAGCGCCTTGGCCATAGACGACATCTCCACCACGTAATTGGGATCGGCGCTGGCGGGGGCCGCCTCGCCGCGCTTGATGAGGAAGGTGCCCTGCGGATAGCGAGCGTCGTAGGCCTTCTTGAGGGCGAGCACGCGCTTGTCGTTGGCGCGCAGGTCACGCGGCTTGACCGTGCTCTGCGAGTTGGTGTTGATGCTGATGCGGTCGCCGCGCTCACGCTGGGGAATCTCGTAGAAGCGGAACATCATGCACGAATCGCCTTGCTGCTTGACTTTCTCCGAGCAGTGCACCAGAGTTGTCAGCGACTGGCAGCCATTCACCACGCTCAGGCCGTTCAGCTTGAGCGTGCGCGTCTCCTCGTCGAAGGAGAGCGAGTCGCAGATAGCCGTGATGCCGTTGTGGAAGAAGAAGAAATCACCGGCGCGGTCGCCATACAACGTGCTCTTGATGCCCTTGTTGACCTTGTTGCTGATGCCCAGCGACTGGCGCACGTTCTTGCGAAACAGCGTGCCGTCCTTGATGCCGGGGAACTTGAGGCATTCGGGCAGCGGCACGGCGGCCATCACGATCTTGGTGCCCTGCAAGTCCATCGTCAGGAACTGGCCCTCGGGCAGCGTGAGCGAGTGATTTACGACAGGCTCCTTGAGCTTGGCACGCGACTCGTCGTAGCGGCGCTGCAGTTCGTCCGGCCCAACGAAGATCAGCGATGCCTGTAAGTCGTCACTTGATGCCAGTTGCTCCTGGAAGATGCCCAGGTCGCCCTGAGCCGCAGGCGTCAAGTTGCCCGTGGTGAGCAACTCGAACTCGACATCGTAATCATCATCAAGCGCCGAGGCGATTTCCTGCAGCTTGACCGCGAGCTTTGGGTTGCACTTGGCCTGCAGCTCGATACGGCCCGCAGGCGATTTGAGCTTGGCCCAGGCCGAGAGCACTTCTTGGAGCGGCCCAGCGTCCACGGTGCTCGCTTCCAAGAACTTGCCCTGCACGATGACGATCTTGCTCGCCTCGTTGTCGATCATCACGGCGTCGATCTCGTTGTCGTTGGCGCCATCGGTCATGGCGTGCGCAACCTCGTTGGCGTCGTAGTCCCACACGTTGCGCAGATACCACGCGATGAAACGCTGGCCATCGTTTGCAAACGTCTTGTAGTAAGGATCAGCCGACACCTCTCCAAGAATCTTTGCGTGCATCGATTTATCTCCTCGTAATCTGCTCTATCATTCAGCCGCAGCGCGCCAAGTGTGACTGCCAAAGCAAAAGGGCGCAGCGAGAAGTTCTCGCTGCGCCCTTTCTCTGCCTGCAAGTACTTGCTACTTCCCGCTGTTCTCCAGGGCCGCCTGCGCCGCCGCCAAGCGCGCCACGGGCACGCGCTTGGGCGAGCATGAGACATACGTCAGGCCCAACTTGGCGCAGAACTTCACGCTGTCGGGGTCGCCGCCCTGCTCGCCGCAGATGCCCAGCTTGATGTTGGGGTTAACCTTGCGCGCGTCGTCCACGCAGATCTGCATCAAACGCCCAACGCCGGTCTGGTCGATGCTCACCGTGGGGTCTTCGCGGTAGATCTCCTTGGCGATGTAGGGCATCAGGAACGGGCCGGCGTCGTCGCGGCTCATGCCATACGTCATCTGCGTCAGGTCGTTGGTGCCGAAGCTGAAGAACTCGGCCTGGCCCGCGATCTCGCCCGCCGTCAGGCACGCGCGCGGGATCTCGATCATCGTCCCGAACTTGTAATCGACCTGCACGCCCTCGGCCTCAGCTGTCTCCCTGGCCACGCGCTCCAGGTCGCCCTTGACTGCCGTCAGCTCGTTGACGTGGCCGATCAGCGGGATCATGATCTCGGGCAGCACTTCGATGCCCTCCTTCTTGACTTGAGCCGCCGCGCCCACGATAGCCGCCGTCTGCATCCCGACGATGCCGGGGAACACGATGCTCAGGCGCACGCCGCGCAGGCCCAGCATCGGGTTCTGCTCGTGAAGCTCGCGCACCTTGCTCAGCAAGGCGCTCTTCTCGGGATCGGACTTGCCCTGGAACTCCAGGACAGCCATCTCCTTCTCCAGCTCGATCTGGTTGGGCAGGAACTCGTGCAGCGGCGGGTCGATCAGGCGAACCGTGACGGGCTTGCCAGCCATCGCGCGGAAGATGCCCACGAAGTCCTCGTGCTGGATCGGCAGCAGCTCGTCCAGAGCCGCCTGGCGCTCGGCATCGTTGGCCGCCAGGATCATGCGGCGCACGATTGGGAGGCGGTCTTCTTCGAGGAACATATGCTCGGTGCGGCACAGGCCGATGCCCTCGGCTCCCAGCTCGACCGCCTGTTGAGCCTGCTCCGGCGTGTCGGCGTTGGTGCGCACGCCCATGGTGCGGAACTCGTCGGCCCAGCCCATCAGCGTGCCGAACTCGCCGCTCATGGTCGCGTTCTCGACTTCCAGAGCGCCCGCGTAGACGACGCCTTCCGTGCCGTCGATGGTGATCCAGTCGCCTTCCCGAATGACCGTGCCGTCGGGAGTTGTGAACTGGGTGGCGTGGTGGCCATCCATCTTGATGTCCGCGCAGCCGCACACGGTCGGGATGCCGAACTGTCGCGCGACGAGAGCCGCGTGCGATGTGCGCCCGCCGCGCGATGTCAGCACGCCCTGAGCGGCCAGCATTCCCTTCAAGTCGTCCGGCGTTGTCTCCTGCGAAACCAGGATCACGGCTTCGCCCTTGCCCTCGTTGCCCTTGCCCAGCTCAGCGGCGCGGTCGGAGGTGAAGACGACCTTGCCCACGGCTCCGCCCGGCCCGGCGTTCAGCCCCTTGGCGATCTGGCGCGCGGCCTTGGTGTTCTTGAGGCGCGGGTGCAGAGCCTGCTCCAGGCCGCCCGGAGCCACCATCGCGACCGCCTTCTCCTTCGAGATCGCGCCCTCGCCGACCATCTCGACCGCGATGCGGATGGCTGCGGTTCCGGTGCGCTTTCCGCTGCGGCACTGCAGGATGAACAGCTTGTTCTTCTCGATGGTGAACTCGATGTCCTGCATATCGCGATAGTGATCTTCCAGCCGCTTGGCGTTGGCGATCAGCTCGTCGTAGATGGGCTTGTTGTCGCGCTCCAGCTCGGCGATTTCCTTCGGCGTGCGCACGCCTGCCACCACGTCCTCGCCCTGAGCGTTGGGCAAGTACTCGCCGTAGATCACGTTCTCGCCGGTCGCGGCGTTGCGCGTGAACATCACGCCGGAGCCAGAATCCTCGCCCATGTTGCCGAAGACCATGCTCTGCACGTTGACCGCGGTGCCGATGGAGTGCGAGATCTTCTCCTTGTTGCGGTAGATGATGGCTCGCTCGTTGTTCCAGGAGCGGAACACGGCAGTGATGGAGGTTTCGAGCTGCTCGTAGGGGTCGGTGGGGAAGTCGCGGCCCGTCTGCTCGCGGAAGAACACCTTGTAGGTGTCGCACAGAGCCTTCCAGTCGTCGCCTGTCAGCTCGGTGTCCTCGACCTTGCCCAGCTTGGCTTTGTGCTCGGTCAAGATGCGCTCGAAGCCTTCCTTGCTCAGGCCGGGGTAATCGGCCTTGAGCGTGATGTCCGAGAACATCATGATGAAGCGGCGGTAGGAGTCGTAGGCGAAGCGCGAGTTGCCGCCGCTGGCGTTGATGAGTCCGTCG
>JAABUK010006068.1_pt1 | contig 18318 bp, 19 predicted proteins | sample 5559141 | NCBI WGS metagenome assembly JAABUK01 (sample SAMN10711869, study PRJNA513367) | rock metagenome | isolation source: Antarctica rocks | place: Antarctica: Victoria Land, Pudding Butte nord | collected 2016-01-03 | reverse complement strand
GAAGCCATGACATTGGAGTCAAAGAACATGTTGTCCATGAAAAAGCTGACCTTTGTAGCTGAAGACTGGCAGATACCATGGTACCACTTGTCTCTTAAACACTGCTCAGCATTGACCACTGAAAAAGGCCCCTCTGCTAACACACCTGCTGGCTCAGCCAAAGGTCAGTGACTCACTCACGAGAAACCTCTAGAGATCTCAGAGCTCAGAGTCGATTCGAAGCCTTCGCATAATTTCGAGCAACAGTCAAACGACATTTCCCGCAGCTAAAGCCTTATCGTAGCGCTTGTAGCAGGGAAGCAAAGCCAATACGCAGGGATGAGGCATCGTAAGTGGGTGACCGTTGTAGCCTTTGCAGCAGCTACTGCCGTGGGCTGCGTTGTTGTTCAAAAACTGAGACAACGGGTAAGCACTTGCTGTGCCGGTGCAACTTGCCCTGCTTCATCGGGGATGTGTACGCATCATGTGCACATGGTGCAGGGTCATGAGTGTGGCAGTTTGACTTGTTTACTGGTCGTTCGCAGGGCAAGCCTGAGAAGCAAGAGCCCAAGAGGCGTACGGCAAAGCAATCTGAAGGGCCTAGGACTGGTACACGAAACACAGTTGTGCAGACAGACGAGGCAGTTGTCAATGATGACAAAGTGCAGAGCGACGCCAAGCAGCCTGCGGCTCGGAGTACTTCTGCAACAGGCCTGATAGCTGCATTCAGACCAGTGGAGCAGCTTCCTGCCAGCTCTGCTGCAGCTTCATTACCTGCCAGCACTGCAGGCAGCAATGCCTCAGACAGGCAAGCTGCAGATGACCTGCAAGTCCTTGAGCTCAGGACTCATGTGGTTGCTCTGCTACTGAGGGCCAAGGTTCCGCGACTGGAGTGGTCAGCACACACACCAGAGGATGTGCGTGAGAAAGAAAACGCAGGTACATCAGTTTGCCTGTCAACACCCTGTTGCTACAGTGCTAGCTGCGCCATCCTTTGCCCTTTGTTTTCAATTTCTGCCAGCTCTTGTACTCGTTTGGACAGGTGTGCAAGTTCAAACCTTGAGCTAGCATCATTCATCAGCACATTCTACATATGTCATGTTCAGTCAAGTCTGTAGAAACTTTTGCCTGAAGAATACCCTCTCTTGCTGAGCATTGTCTGCCCTTGCAGTCTGCCCTTTCAGCTTGGAGGGGGAAATCACAGCTGATGAAGAGGCTTCTGCTCCCAATGATGCTGCGCCTGTCGACATGGCCAGTCCTTTGCCCTCCTGGCCAGACTTGACTGGTGAGCCATCACGGTGCATGACCCATGTCAGCAGCATCGTGACTTGTGCATTTCAAGATCACCATGCATACTTGGAAGTGTCATTTGACTGCATGCTGACACTAGCTGAAATACTGCATGTTTGATTAACTCTACCTAATTTGCGGTACAATAACACAGCTCGCAGCAATCTGCAGGCATACTTCTGCGCGACTTCCAAAATTGATCACCAATTCATTTTTACACCAACCCATGTGTCCTTTCAGGCGCATGTGTCTGTCTGTGCAGGTGATGCCAGGGTCCACAACCCAGAGAAGGTGGCAGGGCAGCAGTCACAGCTTCAGAGGCAGCACAGCTCTGACAGCTCAGCAGCAGCCTCAGCTGTGGCAGCTGCAATCACACCTGCTGCAGAGAGCAGCGTGTCCAGCGGAGACGTCAGTGCTCAGTCATCACTAACAGCTGTGTCTTTGATGCAGCCTGAGCAGGCTGTTGGTGAGGCTCAGAGCATGACATCAACAGGAGACGCCGGGCCCCGGGTGCAGGGCCCACCTGTTGACAGGACACCCCAGGCTGTTAGTGCTATTCAGGCTGTGTTGCCAGCATCTGATGCAAACTTTCAGCAGCGGTATGCCGCTGCCAGTCAGCCCTTAGGCAGTTCTAGTGCATCAGCAGAGATAGTTGTGCCCCAGGTGCAGGGCAGCGCTGTGGTTCACAGCTCAGCAGCTTTAGACAGTAACCATATCTGCCTTGTTGAGGATGACAGGCAGTCCATGACTGATAGTCAGGCTCATGCATCAGCAGAAGAAGTAGCGTCCCGGGTGCAGGACGCAACTGCTGATGTCAGCGCACAACTTCCTGGCAGAGTCACTGTGGCGCATGCAGCTCTAGCAAATTCTCCAGCGGTGAATGCTGAGTCAGCACCTGCAGACGCAGCAAGTGCTGAGGCAGCTGCTGCAGCAGAGGCACGTATGGCCTCAGACGCTGCCATGGCTAGCTGGTTGCAGGATGAAGAAGACTATATGAGTGCATGGAGTGATTCAGAGCTGCTGCAATCAGTCCAGTCAAGCTCAGCTGTGCAAGCTCAAAGTGACACACCGCAGTCAGACCTAAAGCTGCGCCCTATCGGTATATCGTACCAGGCATCATCTGTGCTGTCGTACGAAGAGCAAATGTATCAGCAGGCAACTGATGCTAGCCTTGAAGATTATGAATGTGTTGGGGAAAAGGCACCCATGGAAATCAGGGCAGGGGCTGACAAAGACAGCCCATGGGGCCGCCTGCCGTGCAAGTTTTCTGATGTGCGGGCTATCAAAGGTGACGAAAACAATGTGGCATGGCTGTGCGTCTGAAGCCAAAATGCATGGACTTTTTTATGTGAACATGCTGGTTGGCAGGTTCTCAATGGATTCTTATGTCGTCACAAAGATCAGTGCACTCATCTGAATGATTGCATGATGGCTGCTTAAAGGCAGCTTACAACCACCCCCATGCACCATCTTTCATGCATGATGCTGCACATACCAAATCCAAATGCACCATCATGCATGCACCGCACACCCGGGCATCCACGCTCCTCATGTCATGCTGTAGAACTTGCTTTGTTCACAGTCTCCTTCATGCTTGGTGTGTCTACAGGGGATGGGAACTGCTTCTACCGGGCAGAGCTGGCTGCTGTGGTGGAAGGCCTCTGCCATGACCCCCGGCCTGCTCACATTGCAGCTCTGTCCAGAGCCTTCCATTCCCAGCAGTTGGCTGTGGAGTCCTGTCCTATTGTGAACCGTGAGACCAAGGAGGTGGCTCTTCAGGGTCACAACTTTCTGCAGGTGCCTTGGCGGTGCCAATGCCTGATGATGCTTGTATGACATGACACTTGCATCTGACTTTCAATGGGTAGCAGCCTGATGCAATTACTGCACAAAACATTGCAGTGTATTCTGTTCACCTTGTGAGCTAGTTCTGATGCGATCTTTGCATCTTGCTTGCACAAGCAACAGCTACTTGCACCAAAGTGTACATGACTGTGGGGGGGGATTGCTTTTGCGCACACGGCAATTCATACCACAAATTGTAGAGCGTTCCACCTGCCCATACGCTTTGCAGATGTGTGTGCTAGATTGCTACGGTCACAGTAGCCTCTGCTCAATGATACCTCTGCTAGCCTGCTAATGACTCTGCCATGTGAACCAATCTGAGTTTTGTTTTGGTGCAGAACATGCTGCAAGGCATTGGCGGACCAGGCAAGACCTGGAATGACATGCTGGAGATCCTGAACAGGCAGTACATGGACCGGGCCATGGTGCAGTTCCTAAGGGCCGTCACTGCCCGGGAGTTATGGGCAAACCAGCCTGAGTATGATGTTTGGGTCGCCGGCATTGATGAGTACAGGTGAGCCTTGAGTCTGGCTGCACATCACTGTTCAGCAGCTACGGCCTATGCATATGCTCACAGATGACATGTGCCTTGTTGCCATGCCTGTTCATAAAGATTGGGTCTAGCTGTATATGAATGGCACCCGATTGCCCAGATCCTGAGGTTTGAGTACACGTTCATGGTTTGTTTGTTGGTTTGCTTAATCTGCTTATCTGCGCTTTGGATGACGTGTGTGTTCAACTATGGTTGTCATCTGTGCATCCATCCATCCTGTCATTTGTTCTTCAGGTGCCGTACATCTTTGCAATAACTAAAGACTTTAGCCTTCATGCAAGCTGACTGCACTGCTCAGTTTGCTCATACTTTTGCTACTGCTGCTGTTTATGCTGAGTGATCTGCTGAGAAAGCCCAGTGATCTGACAGTGGATTGATATGACAGATAGTTGGGTCAGCAGCAGCAGATAACCACACAGGTGTTGTTTTTGGTGTTGGGTTTTGTTTCTGCCGTACATCTTTGCAATAACTAAAGGTTTTAGCCTTCATGCAAGCTGACTGCACTGCTCAGTGGAAGTACAACATCAGCTTGTCCGATTGCCAAACTGTCATGTGACTCTGCAGGAACATCAGCTTTCCCCGAATCATTCAGCAGGAAACGCTGTGCATGAACGCAGAGGCAGAGCAGCCGCAAGTTCGTGCCCTAACAGCTGTTCTCCCTGTGCGCCTCAAGGTGCTTAATACTGCTGGAGGTGAGCCGTATGTAACAACGTATGAGCCTGTCCTGCCCCTCAGCAGACCCACAACCTCAACACAGGGTCAGACAACAGCATCAGCAGCAGACGGTGCAGCAGAGTCAGCACAGCAGGTGTGGCTCAGGTTTTGGCGAAGGCATTGCGAGGTGGTCTACCCTGCTGAGGGCTTCGAAGACCACCATGATGGCCCAGTATAGGCATGCCAACAGGGGTGAAGGCTGTGCACATCCACCAGGTCCACCCACCTCAGCTCAGCAGCTCAACACATAGCTTGAAGGTCTCTGCCTAAAGTTGCAAGCTAGTGCAGCAAAGGCTATGGGACAGTTGTATAGGAGTTGTTCGTCCAAGTGCATGGCAGCAGTCCCAGGAGTGCTGGGTACCCAAAAAAGCTCTTAAAGTTGAAAGTAAACCTCACCTTCTAAAGTGTAGCTGTCGCAATATTGCCTCCCGCAGCATAAGAAGCAGCATTAACCCGGGTGACAGCGCAGCCTTTGGCAGCAGCAGCACCCACATCAACAGGACTGGACTGAGATGTCCTTTAGCAGCAGTAGACAGCAATACTGCTAAGGTCAGGGCAGCAGCACAGCGCAAGCAGCGGCAGGCGCCCTGAAACAATGTAGATCGTTGTCCTGTAGGCTGGAAGCTTTGAGGTCAACTTAGGTGGACATATTTGGTAGAAAGTCGTTGGTTTTGGCAGTGTGAGAAGTGGGTATGCATATGACTGTGTCCGTGATTGTTTTGAATGTGTCATGACCTTGACTACCAAGATTCTACACGATATGTACATTTACATACGATATCATAAAGGCTCAAAAACATTGAGATGTTGCGCACAATTGTACAGTGCAGCTTGTAGTAGACCTTACAGTGAGCTTTTTTGTTGACATTTTTGTTCCGTAATGAGAGCTGTTTACAGCTTGTTTAGCAAGTTGTGATCATGCAAAGTCAGTGGCACACTCACGAGAAGCTTAAAGCTCAGAGTCCAACTAGCTCTCTCACAAAAAAAGGTCTGAGCGGCAGCAAAGTTGCAAATCTCACCAGCTTGCCAACACTGGCAGACGCTGACACTACCAGCAGCGGCATCTTCAGAATCTGCAATAATGCCTGAAACAGACAGTCAAGCTCATGCATGTGATCATGGTAGAGCGCAAAGGTAGAGCGTTGGCCTGCCTATTGCAATGCTGCAAAGCCATGACTTAAGTCACTGGTTTCTCTTGGCATTCAGCGCATATCTTCTGTCAAATGATATGAGCACTGTCACCTGTTCTACCGCAGATTGTTTCACAAGAAGCTGTCGAAGTGAAGTCTTCATTAGGCACTAACGCTTTAACAGCTTAAAAAGTCACGTGCAGGTTACACAACCTCTCTTGTAGAAGATAACAGTTCATAGGCAGGTGAGGTGACTTCTGGTCTGGCTCAAGCACTGCAACCTCTCTCTCTCTTTGACACTGCATTCCTCCAGATTGACTCACAAAAGAAAGATCAGGCACTTGCATTGACACTACTGCTCTACAGCTGCTTCTGCCTGTGTCACTGGCACTTCTTGTACAGCTTGTCCTATCACCTCCACTGGCATCTCAATCACAGGCAATGCAGCATCAGGCGCTGCTGGATCAGGCTGCTGCTGGACTTGTTGGTCTAGTTGCTGACTAGTCAGCTGCTGCTCTGACTGCTCAGCACCGACTTCGTCGCCTTCAGGAGTGCCATTTTCACCCCTTAGCAAACACAGACCAGCTGCAGCTATGCGCCCCTGTTCATGCTTCTCTTTGTACTTCTTTTGACGAGTCTTGCGGAACTCTCCGGATAACGGCAAGCCCAGACGCATGCGATCAGCCTCTTCTTTGCAGACCTGCCACAATGACAGCTAGTGGTGACCATGTTCCAGCAATTTAGCACATGCTGACAAACCCAATTGACTGTCCACACCAATAAACAGCCAGAAAATGGACAAGCAACTTGGAGTCTCCATGCTGCAAGTCAGCTGCTTTTGTCAGGCCTAACTTGAAAGACACTCGACCACCACAACACAAGATGGTCTTAAGCAAATGGAAGAGAAGCCAACTGTTTTGATACAGACACTCAAGCATGCAGACATTCAGGCTCATGCAGACACTCAAGCATGCAGACATTTAAGCTCATGCAGACACTCAAGCATGCAGACATTCAAGCATGCAGACACTCAAGCATGCAGACATTTGAGCTCATGCAGACACTCAAGCTCAGGTCTCACCCCCGAGTACTGGTTGTCAATGGACAGCTTGGCAACGCTCTGCATGGCTCGGTGCGGCCAGCGCTTGATGTTGGCCTGCCTGCATGCGCTCTTCAGACATGTCTCCCCCACCCCCAGTTCCCTTGCAGCTTTTGCTATGGGGTACTGAGCCAACACAGCCAGCACAATGGGCAATCCAAGTACCTGCAGGCAGACAATTGATGAAGAAAAGAAAAAGAAAAGACTACGCCTTTCGGCGTCAATTTGATGAGAAGCCAAGAATTATACCGGGCTGCCCAGGTGACGATTGATGAACATGCAGCTCCTGAGAATGCACAATCATCACTGCTTCAAACACTATCTAATTCTATGTTGAAGCTTCGGTCTTGAGAAGTCCCGGAACAGTCAAAACGGCATTTTGTGAAGTAAAGGTTTTTGGCCCTGAAATCTTAGTAGAAGCGGCTGTTTTGTGGACACTACATTGAATGCATGCGATGACAACACATCACCTGGGCATCAGTGCAATCATCTCAGATGGGCCCAAATATGAGTGCAGCGCAGATCTAGCATGAGTCAATCATTTGTCAAGCACAAGTTGACAATGAACAGGGGGGAAGGGCGGGGGGGGGGGGGGCTGACAGTTATTTGACCTTAGCAAGGGCTTCCTGGGGCTGGGTCTTGCGGCCCTTGGGGCTGCCCTGCTTGGTCTGCTCCATCAGGAAGTTCTTGGCTGTCTCCATGATGTCCTCAGGCGTAGTGGACTGTATGATCAGCTCTGCATTCACCACAACATTTATGTACAGATGCCTGTGTGGCCTACTTGAATGCAATTATTCTTGAGTGACATCAGACATGCACACATGATCATAATGCGCTTGTAAACAACGGTCCTCGCCTGTGCTGTAGTGTACATGCAAAGCTGTACCAATCAATCAAGGTGACATGCGGCTCAAATGGCTGCACCAACTGAGCACCAAGTGAACAGTGCACTGCATTGTCATAGATGACGTGGCATAGTGGCAACAAACCTGGACAGTCCTGGTTCTCTCCCTCCACACACTGGATGGGCTGTGCTTGGGTGATGGCTGCAAGCACAGGGGTGACAGCAAGCGTGATGGGCGTGGGTGCCTTTCGGCTGGTCTGCTCCCCTCCCTCTCGTGCTCTCTTCTTCCTCACACTCCTCCTGAGACGCCCTTTCTTGGTGCCAGGGGATGTGTTCAGATCCTGTGTCTCTACTGAAGCCTGGTCATCTTCCTGAGCCAGGGGTCTGCTGGGGTCCAAGGGAACCTCCCCGTTGCCAGGGACGGCATCAGCTGGGTAGCCACTCGATTGGGTGATTGCCTGTTGGAGCTCTCCTGTCAAGGTGAGACCAGGTTCTGCCTCTGAATGATCCAAGTTGCTGGGGGTTGCGATTGGGTATTGCACGAGGGTATGGGAGGAGGCGCTGTAGCGTGCTGTGGCCATAGCGTGTTGTGCAGCCAGCATTGCTTGCTGGGTGCCTGACAGAGCTTCTTCAGGTGGCTGCATCATGTTGCTGGATGCTGCAGCATTGCTGCTTGGGCGGCCCAGACTTCCCAGCTGTAGGTCTGCTGCCAAAGCCTGATAGTTCTGCACAAGGCCATCAAACTGGAGGTATGATGACTGCGAGGGCAGTTGCTGTGAGTGTTCTGCTTGGTTGGGCACTTGACCAAAGCTCAGGCTAGGAGCATAGGGGAGTTCTGACAAGCTGGCAGAAGCAGGCTCTGTCAGCAGCTGCTTACTGACCTCTCCAGCTTCAGTTGCACTTGCCATACTCTGCAAATAAATGAGCCCTTTTCTTGGAATTGTTCTGAAGAAAGCTGAAACTTGCCTTGCACAGAGAAGTTGTTACTTGCAGTGCAAGTCCTATTGCACAGCTGCAAACAGAACCAGCGAGTTCGGCAGGCACCTGAAGTGTTCAAAAGCTTGTTTGTGCGTTCGCAGCCAAACCAGTCAACACCAAACGCTGAACAGAATATGAATGGGTGCTACAAGCTGGCCAAGCTGACACAGAGCGGCAGATTCGCCGCTTGACGTCCCAACGGCTGCTGCGTCTGGGCTGCAGTCTAGAAGGCGTGCGCTAAAGTGAGTCTCGCGGCTCAGTCATGCGGTAGCGCTGCTCACACCGATCAGCAAAAGCGAAGATGAACAGGTGCCGCGAAACTGGCTAGTCGAAATCAACCAATTAGTAATTGACAACTGCAATCAGGCGTGGTCTGTTTCAACTCCTACATGGCTAAGTGTGTCAAGCATTGCGCATGGATCATCAGCAAGTAACATGTTGCGGGACGGGAGCTAATTGTGCAATGCCAGCATGTGGCTTATTGCTACTGACCCTTGGCCCGACACCTCTTGGAACGCCTAAGGCTACACCTGAGCGCCCTGTGCTCTGCAAAGTTTTGTGTGGTGAGCTGCGCAGGCTGCTGCTAGGGCATTTATGCATATGCAACGACTCTCAAGGCTCATGCGCTTGCAACTGAACTTGCCGGTCACGAGTCCCTGTATGCCTTGTGCTGCTTGTGCCTGATCCATTGACTTCAGCGACACATGCCAGACTGTTTTTGTATTCAGATTTCTGGTTTGACATCTAGCGCCACGATAATTCGTCATGTGAACAGACCTGCCAATGAAGACAGAGCGCATGGGTCACATGCGATTACACACACGTTCGTGAACAGCTGCGCTTGGTCTGCTCCATCGTACGACCTGCATTTTGCTGTCTGACAAGACGCAAATCCGACATTGTACCTTGACTCCCCGGTCCGCTCACGATGGCACTGGTGACAACGATGTCCTCGCCCGCCTGTTCAAAGCGCACCGCAGCCATTTCAAGCATTTCACAACGAGGAAGCAACCCCGACAGACTTCATGTTGCAAGCAGAAGGGGTCATCAGAGTCGACGACCCGTCCGGCCGGTTGTGACGGTACGTAGCTCGCTGTGACGCAAGCAGATCAAGAATTCAAAGTGTTGCGTCAGGCCTGTTCGGAGGCGACAAGTGTTGTCAGTTGTTGTAATCCCCATAGACTCATCTCGATCAGAGTGTACAGGTGAACGCCATGTTGAGCGTTGGTGATAAGCTGCAAGATTTCCCAGATCATTACAGGTTTGCAGAACTAGAGGCAGGGTGATTTGACCTTGAGGTTTGCCCTAAGTCCAGCTCAAGCATTTGTGATCTATCAATGCTGCTTGCAGAGTGCTGCAAAAGTCCACAGGGGGAGGTGTAGCTCTGTCCAGCTTAGAGAAGAAGAAACCTGTTGTGCTATTCTTTTATCCAAAGGTGTGCATGCATATTATCTGTTGCCTGTTGATTCAGCCTGGCCTTCCCGACAGACTTGATGCATCCTGACAGCTGATGCTATCTGTGTTGTCATGCTTATACCCTTAGCTGCCTGTGATTGGACGCTTCTGCTGTACTCTGAAGCTGCTCCTTGCAGAGTGAGAATGATTGCTTGATGCTGTGGTCTGCATGACGCCTAAGTGGCGGCAAATGTAGCAAATGGTGAATGTTGCTGGCAGGCTGGAACTCCTGGCTGCACCAAGGAGGCTTGCAAATTCCGTGATGAGTACGGCAAGTTTGTGGACGCAGAAGCAGAGGTGTTTGGCATCAGCTCGGACACTACAGATGCCAATGCTGCTTTTGCCCAGAAAGAGCGATTGCCCTTTCCCCTTCTCACAGATCAGAGCGACTTCCTGAGAAAAAGCTTCGGAATCAAGGCTGACTTGTTTGGGATGCTCAAGGGGCGGCAGGTGAGCTGGTGACAGTTTGAGCATTCCCATCCATGTATAGGATTTCCATTCAGACACTTGTACACCTGCATGACCTGGCAATAATGTCCGGTTGTATGTCCATGCAGTTTGCGGTTATGCCAATGCAGTTTGCGGTTATGCCAATGCAGTTTGCGGTTATGCCAATGCAGTTTTGATGGCAGCTTGACATTTGGGAACATGCACAAAACCAATGTTGCTGTTTATGACATCAAAGCTATTTAGGCATACTGTTTTACACCTGCATAGCCAGGCTGGCTTTGGATTGTACATGCACAAGTACTCATATTGCTACTACATACAGTTTATGCGTCGGCTGTTGGTAAGTTGGTTGGCAAAATACTGTAGCAACAGCTTGCCTTGACAGGTTGTGCATGCCTTACTGATGCTGACAGTCTTGGCAAACATACTGATTGCTGTTTGCTGGCTGATGAATGTTGTGTCCTGCAGACGTTTGTGATCGACAAAAATGGCAAGTGTGTCATGTCCTTCAATGATCAGATGGGAGCTGAGAAGCATGTTGATGAAGCTTTGCAAGTTGTCAAGACGTTAGTTTAGTGCCGCTGGTGACACTATGTGTACATGGAATCACTCATTTCATCTGGGTATTGGAAGCACAGGCAGCATAAGAAGGATGGGACAGCTGTATCGGTATCTGAATTGGCCACTACATGGTCTACTTGTGCATGCTGCATTCCCTGACGCTTGAGAGCATAGTACAACAGTAATGTACTTCCCAACTTTTGTGATGTCCTGCTAGCTGTTGATTCATTTCACACACTAGGGGGGCTTAACAGCCTCATAACGTGTCAGTGCTTGCAAGCTAATGCGTTTTGTGGTGAGCAAGAGTGGCAAGCAAGGCATAGCATGAGACTGCTTGCAAGCACGGTTCAGCAGGGCTGCATGATGCTTTGATGCACATTCACTTTGTGCAGATGGGTCTTTGGTTGGTTGCCTTTTGCCAAAACGGCAGGATTTTGCCAAAACCCCTGCTTGGCTGACGCTCTGCGTCGAGTACGCGTCACGCGCAAATGGCGTGCCATAGTCTTGTGGCAAGGGGAACATTGCTCACTTTGCGCTTCTGCTAGAGACTGTGCAGCTAATTCTATAATTCACTTTCGATCGGACTACAGACTTCTCAGCGTAGAAGATTGCTTGATCGACTGACCTCGGCAAGGAGCCCACTCTACCGTCTGCTAAATAGCATGCATGCATCACAGCTTCGAACTGTGCAAAGCATTCCCGTACGGCAACATCTGTCGCCAACAGTGCGAGCACATCTATCAGCACGAAGCAACAAGCAGACATGCTTCAAGCGAAGAACGGCGCTCAGACTGGTTGAGGTACGGTGCTTCGTTGGGTCGATCGAGCGCAACGCTTGCTGCCGCATCTAAAATCGTCACGGATGACAGTGGTTGCCAGCAGTGCGGGCTCCAGCTGCAATCGTACGCTTGTGGTACAGGCCGCAGCGGTGAAAGAGGGAACCTCTCTGACAGACAACCCTGCTTTCAAAGAGTAAGATCCCGTCCTGACGCACGCGCAGTAGAAGCGCTTGGCTTCATCTGTTCTTCAATGATTTTATGATCGTGTGTGCAGCTCGGTACCAGGATCAGAGGGCAAAAGCTTGTCCTTGGACAGCCTGATTGGCAAGCAGGCACTGGTGGCTTTCTTCTACCCCAAGGTGACTCTCCTTTTTTGCGGTACTTCGCTGTCTATGCACTGTGGATCATGTCTGTACTTAGATTCTTCCACCGAACCCTGCGTCTGCAACAACCTATGGGCAAAGGCTGCACTTGCTGCATGAGATGTCACTGCCTTATCAAATTCATGCATGTGCAGCAGAACGCCTTCGGCAGGGCCCCAACTTTGTCAGTGCGCATGGCCCATTACATCATATCAACCAGCTGCAAGTTCCCATGCTTAGATCTCTGCCCCTTCATACTGTTCAGGGCTGTCTTATAAGACGCACTAACACAGTACAATAATGTCAAATGCAACTCTGTGAAGCAGCATGGGGTGCAGGCATGAGAGACAACACGCTTGCAGTATGCTTCTGGTTCAGATCAAAGGCATGCAGCTTGCATGTCTGCATGTTGTTGCTCAAGTGCACACACTCGCCAATACAATGGCATTGTATGACTGTAGTCTGACTGCCTTCAGGCAGGGACATCTGGCTGCACAGTAGAGGCGGCTCAGTTCAGGGAACACCAAACCCAGTTTGAGGAGTTGGGCGCACAGATTGTGGGCATCAGTGGGGATACACCTAAGGACCTTGACATATTTCAGTGAGTGCGCAACCCCAACAAAATCACTGTGAAGCTGCCAGTCACACGCCCTGATTCACTTCCTGAGCAACACTTTGTACATCCGTAACAAAGCTGCAACAGTGCTATAGAGTCTCTGTATACATTTCTGTCCGGCAAGCATGCTGTCTTGCTGAGAATGCATGGCGCCATTTGCAGGAAGGCTCAAAGGCTGACATACCCATTGCTGGCGGATGAGTCTGGGGATTTGCGTGAAGCGTTTGGTATTGAGCCCATGACCAGAGTGGTGAGTCAGCATGCATGTATCCATGCGTGTGTGTGACAGTGTCTGTATAGCAGCGTATTAGATGTGCAATTGCATGGCCTAAGTGCACAGCAATGCAACATACAACACCATGAGTCCTCTTCTGAGACTGTCACAAATGCTTTGCATCACAACAGTGATCCCTTGGCATCATCATGGTTGTAGTTTGATTTGACGTGACAAGGCAGCATGCTGTCTTGTTGAGTTGCAAGCAGTGTGACAAAGCAGTGTGACATAGGTTGCTGCAAGCAAGACTGTGAAGTGCTAAAATGTATAGATATGCAAAAGAAGACAGGCGCTTCTAATGGAATGATGACGATTCTTTGTCCTGAAGCGCGGTCTTGTCTTCCTGCAGACATTTGTGTTGGACAAAGCAGGGAAGGTGATCATGTCATATCAGGGTCCCAAGGGTTCAGACCCTAAGGAACACATCAAGAAGTCATTGGAGGCACTCAAAAACCAATCAGGTTCAAGCTCAGGGGATGGGATGGCAAATGATGCCAGCAAAGCTGGTCAGAATGCGCCAACAGCAGGCTCCATGGAAAGCTTGAAGAACTTGCCTGATGACGCCAATGACTCATACACTGGAGCAGAAACCCTCAAATGAGGTCTGCGGAGGAATACATTGCTGCAACATGCATTGTAGAACTGACAACTGTGTGGTGTAGAACTGATGAACTTGTGATGATCTATAAGCGCCCTGAGCGTTATGATTAAGCTTGTCTGGCGTGTGCAACACTGGCCATGGTCGGGCTGTGTACAGACAGAAGAACCAGTGTGGATAACGTTCATAAAAAGTTTTCTGGTGTGTTTTGAGATGAGAGAATCATGAAGAAATGTTGTCAAGGCTGCTGTGTCCTGACAATGTACCAAACCCAAAAACAAGACGGCCACCCTTGTCATCCATGCACAAACGCTCTGCACATGATCCAACATGCAAAGAAAGCCTCTGGAAAATGAGCACCATTACTGAACTGAAAGCCTGCTCATCATCATTCATCACTGACTTCAGCATGCGTACACAGCGTGACATGAACATACAACACAGCACACTTCAGACTTATGAGCTGCACTGCAAGAACCCTGCTACAGGGTCTCGACTAGCAGTCCCCAACTGAAGCAACTGTGCTTGATGCTGGTGTAGTAGCTTTACTGGGTGTGAATGCTGCAGCTGTGGCTCTCAATCCCTGCACCACTTGCTTGGTAGCAGATGAGGCAACCTTAGCAGCTTCTGCGTCATATCCATTGGCATGACCATTGAGCACTCCATTAGCTTTGCCATCGGCTGACCTATGCTGCATGGGACCTTCAGGGTTGTCTGCAGACACACACACATACACATACCTGGATCAGGAGCCATGCAGAGATCATGTGATCATGCAGCAAGGATGAAGTTTGGTCACAGGAAATATACCATGTGTTCCCAGTCAGTGTCTGTCAACTGTCCTGAAGACAGGAAATGTACCTGGCTGGACTGGCAGGTACTGAGTGCCATGCTCTCTGCTGCACAGAAAGTGAATCTCACCTACAAAGTCATCTGCAGATCTCTTCTCCTTCATGTCCTGTCTTCGTTCATACTGGAAGCCCTCTGCGCTGTCATGCACATTCTTCATGGCTCGCCCTGAAATCTCATGGGTGTTGGCCCAGGATGGGTCCCAGCACACTGCCTCTGGTGTAGAGCACGCTATACTCAACCCCTGTGCATGCCCAAAAAAACGGATCAGCATAGGAGCTTGCTGCCCTACCCCTGAGTGCATGTAAGGTATGCTGTCCGCTTTTGAGGCAGACACGCAAACTCAAGCTTTAGCAATCCCAGAGTCTGGCAAGGTCAGCATTTGCTGTTGTCATGCACATGCAGCTGCAAGCCGTGCAGCATATCAATCAGTGTTACTAATGATCTGTCCAACCAGTCTGTGTGTCTGAGACGTCTGAGACAACATACAGCAGCGACATGTACACTGAACAGATCCCTTGACAGCGCATTGCTTGGGATGATTTCCTTGCATCTGTGGAGGCTGCACATAGTCCCCACAAGGTGGTCCCAGCAAGGTCGGGGATGCATACCTTGGGGACTGTATCCAGTGCACTCTGGCTTGGGAAGTGCTCCTCAAAGATGGAGCGCAGCAGGTAGTACTCCTTTGTACTGGGCGTCTCCTCTGGAAACCTGTTGGATCTGCCAGCCCACATGTCATCCGTCACCACCTGCATCACATCACAGCTTCAGTTTGTTGAATGGACTGAAGAGTATGTCGAATGATTTCCTTGTTGAGTTGATGTTTCTTACTTACATTGATGATGGTCCACAATGATGATACACAGTATCACAGCTAGGCATTTATTTTGCACTCTGATACAGATAAGACGGTCACCTTCTGCAACATGAAAGAGTGTTGTCCATTGAAGCTGTTTGATTGCAAACTCCAGTTGGAGAAGTGTGGATCAATGCGCATCATGTACATGCTGCAACCATATGCAAACACATGCAAATCACAGATATGTGCATCATACAAAGCTGAAGTTCATTCAAGCTCTCAGGGATTTATCCTCTCAGCAATTTGGCCACGATCTGACCTGTTGTGCGTACTCTTTGAGGCCGTCAACCCAAGAGTACCCGACACCATCACTGAACTGCTCCTTCTGCCGCCACAGCACAGACTCAGGCAGGTAGGGATCCGATGGGTCATCAAAGGCTTTGCGCAGAATGTATTTCTCCATCTTCTTGTGCTTGCCGTCCGGCAGATCCTGCATGTCAATCTGCAACCACACATTCATGTGATTTCAATTTGTTTCTATACATTGCAGTCTGGGGTGTGGAGCCAGTTGTGACTCATCAGGCATCCTGGCTTGAAAGCACAGGTGCATGTGGTGTGCAACAAAAGCAAGCTGGTGGGAGTTTCAATAAACTACTTGTCAATGAGCTCAGACTCAGTGCTGACGGCTCAATGCTCAATGGTCAAGACTCATGGCCATGGCAGCTTCCTTCCAGCAGCATGCGTGTGACATTTGAAGTTGCACTGTGCAAGCTCTGTCTGCTGACACACTATGCTGCGCTGTGCATTGATGTGGCATGTATACAGCACACATAGCACATGCGTGTGCGTGTATGTATGTATATATATATATGTATACACACACAATATTATGTGTGTGTGTGTGTATACATAATATATATATGTACACATATTGTGCGAAAAATAAAAAATTACATTATTGTAATATATATGCCTAGTTCACACCAGGAGTACAATGGCTGTAGTGATGGTGTGAGAAGCAGCAACAACAGCGTCACGTTTTTGCATGACTTCCCACCAAAAAATATATAATAAAAAATGGCAAGAAAGAGAAGAAGAAAGACGCTTCCTCACCATTTTGTCCTGAGGGTCAATGCTCATAGAGGTCTGCAGGAAGGCCTTGTCTAGGAAGGGCACTCTGGGCTCAATGCCAAAGGCAAAGGGCGCCTTGTTAGCCCTTGCCACATCCCACACATGCAACCTCTCTACCTTCCTTATGGTCTCCCTGCATACATTTGTCAAGTATTTATGCTTCCTGTCGTCGGGACTCATCAGCTCTTCTTAATTCTGAAATGTCTATGGTTTTACAGAGGCGTCCACCCTACACTGGAAGTTTAAACACAGAAACGCCTGAGGACATTCAACACACATTTTTACATTGGGAGTCAAAAGCCATTGAGTGCAGGAGCATCATGCAGTGAGCACAAAATATTCAAAAAACCTACATTTGCATGACAAGACAACCACATGTGACCAGCATGCGCTGATGTGCAACAACGCATGACAGCATATCACTCAGGGACCGTGTGAGGTCATGCTGCAGAGCACAAGCGCTGTGAGAAGATTTCCAAGGAATATTGAGTGCTGCGTAAGCTGGCTGGCATGACAGTCCATCTCAACCTAATGGCACCACCAGTCTTTATTGAGAAGAGTACCGTAGGGCACAACAAGCCTGACAGTCAACTTGACCTGGTCAGATCACTGCAATGTGGTTCCAAGCATGGTGATGCCATTCTTCACAGCTCAGGTGGCACTTGCAACCGTATGTGAAACAGAGCTGACATCTTTTTGGCCCATTTTCCATGCAAGAGCTTACCACGAGCACAAGCCAACAGCCACATGGGACAGCAAAAGAAAGGGAAAGTTGATAAACAGGTAACAGGTATGTAAACACGTGTGTAACGAATGTGTAAGATGTGTGTAACAGGTGTGTGACAGGTGTATACCTATGGAACTCTGCAGGGCTTGGGGCCTTGTGAAAGTACAGGTACCCCCCAAAAATCTCATCTGCCCCTTCACCGGACATGACCACCTTGAAACCTAGAGCTTTGATCTTTCTTGATAGCAGGTACATGGGTACAGCAGCTCGTATCTGCATACGCAAGTCCACAACTATGTAGGGGGCAGCAGTTATCATGCAACAGCCCAAACTTTTTCCAGAAGATTGTTGGTGCAATTCTGGTTTACTGAATGAAACAGCAGCAAAAGAAATTGTCAGTGAGCTGGTCTGAAGCAGCAATGATTCTCTCACTTGGCAGTGTTTGGTTTGCAACACAAAGGCTGGCTGCTGAACCTGACACACAAGCTGTTCAATCAGACGTAGAACTCCGCAACAGCTGCAGACTGCAACAATGGAATGTGCCTGACACCAGCATCATGCCGTTTGCCATTGACCCCCAGAGACCAGCAAATTAGTCGTGACGCATGTCACGACATCAGGCTTCCATATCAATTTCATCATCACTGCTCGCTTGCTGGCATGACTACAAGGCCTTTGCCCAATGGCATACAGACTACATCCATCTGATTCTGACTAAGCCAACAGCGAGCATACCTGTTCACAGGATTCCAAATGATACACGACATCATACAGAGCATCGATGCCTTCTTCTACAGTGAAGTGGGAACCATACCTGTTCATAGGATTCCAGATGATACACGAGATCATACAGAGCATCGATGCCTTCTTCTACAGTGAAGTGGAAACATACCTGTTCATAAGATTCCAGATGATACACGAGATCATACAGAGCATCGATGCCTTCTTCTACAGTGAAGTGGAACTCATGGTGGGTGGTGCCCAGCTGGTGGGCGACCTCCCGGGCAGCCAGCAGATCTGGCGCCCCCTGAATCCCTATGCTGAAGGTGTGAAGGGGATGCGTCCGGTCAAAGGCATTCTTGGCCTCTTTGAGATGCCTACAGTATCACAGTTAGAGACACTATCAGTTACAGTGTAGTCTGTCTCTTCAAAAAGATGCCGAAAACCTTCAAAAAAGGATGAAAAACCTTTATTTCATTGTAGAGTTGCTGTCCATCTCTAGAGGTCTGCTTTAGCACAGTGTCTGTTTCCTGCTGTCATTATGGTACCGCTTGATGGACTTTGC
>JAABUK010006066.1_pt1 | contig 18325 bp, 20 predicted proteins | sample 5559141 | NCBI WGS metagenome assembly JAABUK01 (sample SAMN10711869, study PRJNA513367) | rock metagenome | isolation source: Antarctica rocks | place: Antarctica: Victoria Land, Pudding Butte nord | collected 2016-01-03 | reverse complement strand
GAGATTCCTCGGCAAGCTCGGAATGACGTTCTGACGGTTTCCTCGGCAAGCTCGGAATGACGTTCTGACGGTTTCCTAAACAGCCTTAGAAGCATTTTTTCAAGTGAAAAAAATTCATTCGCTAAAAAAATAAAACTGGCCCCCACCCGGCCGATGCCGCGCCTACCCCTCCAGCCAGCTCTTTACGGCGCTGGCCTTGTCCTTGCTCACCAGCACCTCCTCGGGGGGGGTAGGGGCCAGCTCCACCAGCAGCTTGCCGCCGAAATGGGGCACCAGCCGGCGCACGGCCGGCAATTGGGCCAGCAGCTGGCGATTGAGCCGAAAGAAGTGGGTGGGGTCGAGCAGCTTCTCCAGCTGCTCCAGGGTGTACTCCACCACGAAGCGGCGGCCGTCGTGGGTGGCCAGGGTAGTGGTTTCGTGGCGGCTCTGAAACCAGGCGGCCTCGGTGGCGGGCAGGGGCAGTAGCGTGTCGCCCTGCCGCACCAGAAACCGCGTCTTGTACGGCTGCCGCGGCCGGGGTAGGGCATCGAGCAGGCGCTCCAGGTTGAATGAGGAATTGGGAATGAAGAATTGAGAATTTGGGGCAGAATCAATTCCAAATTCCAAATTCTTCATTCCCAATTCAATAAATTTCCCCGGCGCGGTCTGCAAGTCGGCCAGTTTGAGGGGTTTCAGCAACTAATCGATGCCATTGGCCCGGAAGGCTTGCAGCGCGTACTGGTCGTAGGCGGTGGTGAAGATGACCGGGCTGCGCACCAGCGTTTGGGCAAATACGTCGAGGCTGAGCCCATCGGCCAGCTGAATATCGCTGAGGATGAGGTCGGGCGCGGGGTGGCCATCGAGCCAGGCCAGCGCGCCCGCCACCGTATCGAGCACGGCCAGCACCTGGGCCGTGGGCGCGGCCTGGGCCAGCAGCCGTTGCAGGCGCTCGGCGGCCGGGTATTCATCTTCGAGAATGAGAACGCGCAGGGGCGGCATAGGTAATCAGGCGGCCGGAGTAAGCTGAGCCCGAAAGGCACGAAGGGCTTCGGTCCACACGGGAGTGGCGGGGGGATATTTTTGGGAATAGTACAAGCTGCCGCCAAACGCCATGTCGAAGTAGCGGGCCGTGCGCCGAAACGGTTCCTCAAAGCCTGGTGGCAAGTCCGCATCGGTGCCCGTAGCTAGTAAGAATAAACGCTTGCCCCGTAGCTGGCGGCCCAGCGATTTGTGGTTGGTTGTTAAGTCGGTAAGACGGTCAAAAAAAGTCTTCAGGAGTCCGCTCATGGCGTACCAGTACACGGGCGTGGCCAGCACAAGGATTTCGTGCGCCAGCAACTGTCGGGTAAGGTCGGCAAACGTATCGCCAGGTGGGTAGTGCCCCGCGTACGAATAAGGAGCCAGGGGCGAGGCCAGCAAGTCCGTCACCACGCAGTCGGGTGGCGCAAAAACGTGGCGCACCAGCGCGGCCGTATGGCCCCCCGACCGGGCACTGGCCAGAAGTACAAGGGGAGGAGTAGCCATAGCAGCAGCAGATTTAAGTTGGCGGCAGCAGGGGCAGCGCCACGGCAAAGATGCCGCCCGCCCGCGTCACCGCCACCGGCCGGGCCGCGCAGGGCGTAGCGCTGGCGCACGTTGGCCAGGCCCGTGCCGGTGCCGGGGGCCAGGCCGGCGGACCGGGGCTGCCAGGTGTTTTCGACGCGCAGGGTATCGCCCTCGGCTACCAGGCGCAGGTGCAGCGGCCGGGCCCGCGAGGCCTCGTTGTGCTTGAAGGCATTCTCGACCAGCACCTGCACGCTGAGCGGGGCCACGTGCCGCGCCAGGGCGGGGGTAGGGAGATCGTAGCTTACCCGCACATTGTCCCGAAACCGCACTTTTTGCAGCGCCACGTAGGTCTGCACGAAGGCCAGCTCCTCGGCCAGCGGCACGGTGGGGCGCTCGCGGCTCAGCAGCACGTAGCGGTACACGTCGGCGAGGCCTTCCACGTAGTGCTGGGCGGGCTCATTTTCGGGCTCGATGAGCGCCGACAAGGTATTGAGCGAGTTGAACAGAAAGTGCGGGTCGAGCTGCTGAGCCAGGGCGTCGAGTTGGGCCTGCTGCTGGGCGCGGGCCAGCTGGTCGGCCCGGCGCAGGTTGGCCTCCCACTGCTCAAACAGGTGCCGGCTCTCGTACACGAGCAGCACGATGAGCGTCGATACCAGGTTGAGGCCCGTTTCGCGCAGCCCGTCTGCCAGCCCCAGGCGGTTGCCCTGCCAGGCGGCCAGGCCCGCGCCGGGGCCCAGCGTCACGAGCAGCGTATAGCCCACGGCGCCCGCCGCCAGCCACCACGGGCGGCGGGCCGTGTCGCGGGCCCGCGGCCAGCGCCGCAGCAGCCGGCGCCACAGCGCCAGGTTGCCCACTCACAGCGCCAGCGTGAACGTGAGCGAGATGCCGTAGGCTACCAGCCAGTACGGGCCCAGCGGCACGCCAAAGATGCCGCGCGGCACCAGCTCCAGGGCCGCCACCAGCAAAATGCCCACGCGCAGAAACCGCCGGTTGTTCATGGGCGCGAAGGTCGGGCTACTTGGCACGCCGGGCGCTACAGCAGCGGCCGCCCGGCCAGCGCGCCCAGCAGCAGCCCGGCCACCGCCGCCACGTACAGCGCCGCGCCTACTCCCGTGAGCAGCGCCGACCGGCGCGGCACCCAGCGGCCCAGCGCCCAGCCCAGCAGCGGCAGCGCCTGCAAGGCGTGCATCCCCAGAAAGTGGGCGATGCGCACATCACCCGCCACGGTGCTCCAACCCAGGCCGGGCAGGCCGGGGCCGCCGTCGGGCGCTCCCACGGTATGCTGCATGTTGTGAATCATGAAACCACCCAGCGCCGAGCCTACCAGAAACACCAGCAGCCCCAGCCGCAGGCCCCACACGTAGCCCGCCGACCCGTGCGGCCGGTAGCGCCAGGCCAGGTACACGGCCCAGCTGGTCATGGCCGTATTTACCGCGATAAAAAGGCCCATTAAGCCAAACAAGAGGCCTTCGAGTGGACTGCTCACGTTGTAGTGCGAAGTGGTGCCCCGCGCCGCCTGAATAAAAATTACGACCTGCTCCACCACCATGCTCAGGGCCACCGCCCCGCTGAGGCGGCGCACGCCGCGCCGCGCCGGGGCCGGCAGGTCGGCCAGCAGCCAGCCCAGCGTCCAGGTATAGGCCACGACGGAGAGGGAAAACTTGAGCGGCTTGAGCCACACCAGCGCCCCGGTCACGTGGCGGTGGTCGAAGGGCAGCAGCAGCAGCGCCCCCGCGGCCAGCCCCACGTTCAGCCAGCCGGTCCAACTCAGGGCCGGGTTCACGCGATGCAGCACGCGCAGAGCCTCGGCTACCCGCTGCCCCAGGCCCGGCGCCGCCGGCCCCGGCGCGGCGCGGTGCAGGGGGTAGGGAAGGGGCTCGGTAAGCAGCAGCGTCTTCATAATGATTTAAGTGTTTGATGGTGAAGAAGAAATATTTTCGCCAAAGGCCCGCCGCACCCCGAAATACACCAGCAGTCCCACCGGCCCAAACAAAAACGTGAGCGCCAGCGCCGGCACCAGCCAGCCGTGCGGCACCCCGCGCCGCTGGGCATCGCGCACCTCCCAGGCCCCCACGAAGAGGTCGAAGCACAGGTAGTGTACCCAGCCCGCCAGCAACGCCCACGGGTCCTGGAACAAGGCCGCCACCTGCGCCAGCGACCCAAAGCCGCCCTCGCCGCCGTGGCCATTGAGGTAGTGCGTCGTGATAAGGGCCGCGTAGGCCACCGCCAGCCCCAGCGACCACGCGCCGCTGAGCACCAGCGCGTTGGTGACGCGCCAGCGCGGGGCCAGCACCAGCAGCGCCCAGCCCACCAGCGCGAGCGGGTTGGCCAGGGAAAACAGAAAGTCGGGCGTCGGCATGGGGCTGCTTGGCAGGGGGCTGCTTGGCAGGGGTAGTAATTGCCCCAAAACTACGGGCTTCCTACCCCCTCTACTAGCCCGAAGCGGGCGAAGTCGACAGCTCAGCCGGCCAAGCCGCCAACTGCGGGGGTGAAGCAACCAATAGTTACGCGCGTAAGCTCTTCTATTTCCGTACCTGTTTCCACTTCAGCCACTTGCCGCTTATGCTGCCGCTCCTACCCGCCCTCACGCTGGGCACCGCGCTCCACCTGCTGGCCGCGCCGGCGCCCGGCCCGCCCATCACCCGCTTCAGCGGGCACCTCGACCACGCGCCGGCCGGCGATACGGTGTTTGTGTGGTTAGGGCGCCACGCCTACAAAACAGTCCTGAACAATAGTGGCGATTTTGCCCTCACCCTTAAAGACCTAAAAGTTCCGACGCTTGGTAGCCTGAGCTATGCCCGCCAGCGCACCCTGTGCTACCTCACTCCTGGTGATAAGCTGCGGCTGGTGCTTGATTTTAAAGACTTTGATAAAACGCTGGTGTATAGTGGCCAAGGCTCTTCCACCAATAACTACTTGGCGCAATCGCTCTATAAGTTTGAGTACGGCCCGGCCGGTAACACGCCGCGCCCACAAGACCAGTTGAAGCCGACGACAACCCCCACCGAGGTGCGCCAGTACGCCGATGCCTTCCGGCAGCGGCAGCGCAGCTTCCTGGCCACCTATGCCAAGGTACATCCACTACCGGTGGCTTTTCAGCAGCAAGCAGCGCTCGATGTGGATTTGCAATGGGGCCGCTTGCTACTCGATTACCCGGCTTACATTCGCTACCGCGCCAAGCACGAGGCGGTACTGCCGGCCGATTACTTCAGCTTTTTGCCGCAGCTGCCGCTTCAGCAACTCGATAGCCAGGTAGAGCGTGAGTCCGTGCTGCGGTTTTTGAGCAGCTATGGTAACCGCCTGGAGGCCACTGGCCCGCTCAACGCTGACCCCAGCACCGCGCGCCGCCTCTACGCCCAGGCTACGGCCGATTTTGGCCCCGGCCGCGCGCGCGATTTTGCTGTCTATCAATTGCTGGTCTTTCAATTGATACTCGGCGACGCGGGTGCCGTAGTAGCCGCCTACCCCACCTTCCGCGCCCAAAACCGCGACTCGACCCTGGCCCGTGACCTGCGCGCCATGCTGCGAAAACAGGCTCCGCTACTGCCCGGTAAGCCGGCCCCGGTATTCACTCTGCACAATGCCAGTGACCAGCCGGTATCGCTGACCGATTTCAAAGGCAAGGTGGTATACCTCGATTTCTGGGCCAGCTGGTGCGTGCCCTGCCTGGCCGAAACGCCCGCCGCCGTGGAGTTGAAAAAGCAGTTTGAGGGCCGCGATGTGGTGTTTCTCTATGTGTCGGTAGACCGTAATGCCGCCGACTGGCAGAAGTCATTGGCCTCGCATCCGCTGGCTAGTCCCAATAGTGTGCATCTCCGTGACCAGACTGGCCCGGCTTCCACCCAGGATACTTACCAAGCTAATGGAATTCCCAACTATTGGCTCATCGGCCGCGATGGGCGCATCGTGCTGGCCCATGCCCCACGCCCCTCCGACGGCGCCAAAACCGTGGCTGCCATCGAGGCCGCGCTGAAAAACCAGCCAAGCGCGGGGCCGGCGAGGGGAGGAGTAAGCCCGGCTATCTTTGCCTAGCCGGGCCTACTGCCGGCGTCCTTATGGTTGTTACCCTGATTTGCCGCGCCGCTGGGCGTAAGGCCGTGCTTCTGAGCCTGCTGGTGGGGGTAGGGCTGCTGCTGGGCGGGCCGCTGCCGGGCGCCGCGCAGCGCCGGCGGCCGGCCCTACCCCCCCCGCCGCCCTTCAAGGCGCCGCCATTTCGGGCGGCTCCGGCCGCAGCGCCCATCGGCAATGGGGTAGTAGTGAGCGGCCACCTCGATGCCGTAACGGCGCCCACCATCAGCCTCAGCTACGGGCCCGACTGGCGCGGGCGCCCGACCCAGACGGTGACGGCCAAGGTGAGCCCGGCCGGTGATTTTCGGCTGGCCCTACCCCCCCTGGCCGCGCCCACCGAGGCGCGCCTGGGCTACGGCAGCGAGTTCGCGACCCTCTACCTTACGCCCGGCGACGACCTGCGGCTGGCCTTCGACCCCGGCCGCCTCGACCAGACCATCGCCTTTACCGGCGGCGGGGCCAATGCCAACAATTACCTGGCCCAGAGCTACCTGCTCGCCAGCCAGGACGATGAGGCCCGCCGCACGCCCGACGCCCGCGCCGCCACCCTCAGCGCCGCCGAGCTGCGCCGCGCCGCCGATGCCTACCGCCAGCGGCGGCGGGCGGCGCTGGCCACTTTCGCGGCGGCGCACCTATTGCCAGCGGCTTTTCTGCGCCAGCAGCAGCAGGCCCTCGACTACGAGTGGGCCAGCTCGCTGCTGAGCTACTACGCGCGGCAGTCGGCCGAGCGCCGGCGCGATGGCTACGCCACGCTGCCGGTTGATTATTACGACTTTATGCGCGGCTTGCAGCTCGACCGGCGCGATTCGGCCCTTACCCAAAGTGCCTTCCAGAGCGTGCTGATGACCTACGGCTTCACCCAGCTCAACGACGCCGGGGGCAACCTGCCCACCGGCCGCGACGCCGGCGCCCGCCTCTACCAGCGGGCCACCGACGTGCTCGGCGATGGCCGCGTGCGCGACGTAACCGTGGGCCAGTATCTGCTCGGCAAGGTCGAGAGCGAGCACACCGACATCCGCCCACTGCTGCCCGATTTTCGGGCCCACAACCACGACTCGACCATTGCCCGCGACCTGCGCCGGGCCGTGCGCGCGCACCTCGCCCTGGCCACCGGCCAGCCCGCGCCCGACTTTACCCTGCCCGATGCCAGCGGCCGGCCAGTGGCCCTGAGCAGCTTGCGCGGCAAGGTGGTGTACCTCGACTTCTGGGCCACCTGGTGCGCGCCCTGCCTGGCCGAAATGCCCGCCAGCCTGGCCCTGCGCCAGCAATTCGCGGGCCGCGACGTGGTGTTTCTCTACGTGTCGCTCGACAGCAAGGCGGCCGACTGGCAGCGCTACCTGGCCGCTAAGCAGCCCGCCAGCCCCAACGCCGTGCAGCTGCACGACGGCGGGGCCTTTGAGGGGGCGGCCGCCAGGGCCTTCGCGGTGCAGTCTATCCCGAGCTACTGGCTCATCGGCCGCGATGGCCGCATTATTGCTAACCACCCGCCGCTGCCCTCAAGCGGGCCGGCTGTGGAGGCTGCCCTGGAGCAGGCGCTTAAACCTTAGGGTCGCCACCCGGTTAAGCACCTCTGTAGTAGTACTATTTTAACGGCCCGGCCGCGCGTTGCGTACTGGCCTTGTGAAAGGATTAATTTGTTTGTTTACGTTTACTAATCAACTAGTTCGGACTTGGCTGGGGGGGCGCTGGTGGCTCGTGGCGGGGCTGCTGGCCGCCGTGGCATCGTCGGCGCAGGCCGCGCCGGGCCAGGCCCCGCGCGATACCGCCCGGCCGGCTCCGGTGTTTGCCCGCCGCCGCCTGGTAGTGCAGATTGACTCGCGCTACTCCATCATCAACGGTAAGTTTTCCATCATCAACGGCCTGAAGCTGGGCCTGGAATGGCGCGGCCGCGTGCGCACCGGGGCGGCGTTCTACTTCCTCAGCAGCCGCATCCCTACCCGCCTCGAACCGCCCGACAACGCCGCCGACGATGCCGACGCTACCCTGCGGTTCTACAACGTGGCGCTCTACGGCGAGTATATCGTGCTCGAAAACCCGCGCTGGGAACTGGGTGCCAACCTCCAGGGTGGCATGGGCGCGGTGCGCATCGAGTACACCAACGACGACTACAGCCGCGTGCGCTCGCCGCGCGACTTCATCGCGCTCGTTGAGCCCTCGATGGCGGCCCAAATGCGGCTTTTCCCGTGGGCCAGCCTGGGCGCGGGCGCGGGCTGGCGGCAGCCGCTGTTCGTGCCCGAAGTAGTGCGCCGCGAAATCAGCGGCCCCGTATTCTACGTGCGGGCCAAGGTGCTCATTGGCCCGCTCATTCGGGTGGTGCGCCAACGTGAGCCGCTTTTTTCGCAAAAAAACCTGCGCATCCACGGCCTGGATGGCCAGACCCGCCAAAAATTCTAGGGCTAAAAACCCGACGGGTATTGCCCGTCCCTACCCCCTACTTGCCGGTCGAATAGGTAAAGCCGACCGGCAGGTTGGTATTGAGTGAGCTGCGATTTTCGACCGCGATACTCTCGTAGGAGTACGTGTAGGCGGCCGTGAGGGCCAGGTGGCGGCTCACGCTAAAGCTCAGACTACTAGTAGTATTGATGCGGTAGTCGTTGGTAAAATCCCGCAGCGAGGGCTGGTAGAAGCCCAGCGCCGTGAATACCACCGGCCCCTTGCTGAAAAGCAGCTTGAGGCGGGTCGAGGAGCGGGGCACCTGCCGCCGCAGTCCTTCGAGGTACTCCGTGTGCTCATAAATGAAAAACTGGCTGACCGTCACCTCATTGCGCAGCGTATCGAGGTAAAGCGGGTAGCCTACCCCCCCGCCCACCACGAAGCGCCGCGCGATGGCGCGCAGGTTGCTCTGCTCGCCCCCGGCCAGGGCGTAGTACCTGAGGCGGCCGCGCTTGTAGGCCGGCGTGAACAAGCCCGGCAGCTCGCGCTCGCGCAGCAGGCCATCCTGCTTGCCATAGCTGTAGTTGAGGGCCGCCGGCAGCAGCCAGTGCTTACCCAGGGCCAGGTTGGCGGTGTGGCTGGTAGTGAAGTAGATACGCTCCACCGTGCCCGTGCTGTAGATGCCCGTGAGCGCCGCCGTGTAGCGAATGCCCTGGCCACTCACGTTGTACGTTTCAAACTCGGAGGAGGGCAGGCCGCCGGCCGCGCTGGTGCTGGGTGCCACTACCGGCGCGGCCGTGATATCGGCTTCGATGTGCGGGCTGGTCGGGTCGGCAGTTTGGGCGAGGGTAAGGGCCGGCAGCACCAGGCTCGTGGTAGCCAACAGGCCGGCCCGCCAGCGCCGCCGCTGGTTGAAAAAGCCAGCTAATCTATTCATCAACAAAAATCAAGGTTTGCGCCGGGGATGCTCCACGCAGCGCATCGTCGCCGCCCGGTCAAGCTTGCCCGAAGCCGTTGACTTGAAGGCTGGCACGTAGCGCACCGCCTTGGGCACCTCATACTTGCCCAGCCGCTCGGCCAATAGGCCGAGCAGGTTGCGCTCGACGAGGGGGGGTAGGGCCGCGCCCTCCACGTAGGCCGTCACGGCCTGGCCCAGGCGCTCGTCGGGCCGGCCAGCCACGAAGGCCCGGCGCGCCTGCCCCAGCTCGGCCAGGGCCACGTCGAGCACCTGCTCCACTTTCTCGGCCTGCACCTTCACGCCGCCCGAGTTTATCACGAAATCGACCCGGCCCAGCCAGTCGAAGGTGTGCTTATCCAGCAGCTCGATGCGGTCGTTGGTCACGATGAGCTGGTCGTCGGTCACGTCGCCGCGCACCGTGAGGCAGCCGCGCTCGTCCTGGCCCAGGTGCAGGCCGGGCAGCACCTGGTAATGCAGGCTGGCTTTGGGAGTATTCAGCAGCCGCAGGGCCATGTGCGAGGCCGTTTCGGTCATGCCGTACGTCAGGTACACCGGCACCGTCATCTTCTGAATCTCAGCCAGTAAGCTGGGCTCTACCCCCGCGCCGCCCACCAGAATGGCCCGCAGCTGGTTGAGCCGCCCCGCCCGGCCCGCCGCCAGCATCGCCCGCAGCTGCAAGGGCACGAAGGCCGCGAAATCGAACTCAGCATCGGCCGCCACCGCCTCAAACGGGTCGGCGTGCGGCTCCACGATGGTCAGGTGCATGTGGCGCTCCAGCCCGCGCACCAGCATCATCTTGCCGCCGATAAACTCGCAGTTGAGGCAGACCAGCGCCCGGTCGCCGGGCCCGAGGTCGAAGTAGTCGCCGGTGCGTCGGGCCGACGCGGCCAGCTGCCGCCGTTTCAGCACTATCAGTTGCGGCTGCCCGGTGCTGCCCGAGGTGCGCAGCCCAAACTCGTGGGCCCCCAGCAGCCACTGGCGCAGCAGCTCCAGCACCTTGGCCTCGTAGCCGTTGAGGCGGGCGTGGGGAGTAGGGCTCTGCTGAAGGCTTGCGTAGCTGAACTCGCGGCCGTTGAGCAGCAGGGAAGTGGGGAGGTTGGGGCTGGGCATAGGGCAAAACTACGGCTGTGGGGCTTGGGTGGCTGCTAGCCGCGCAGTTGGTCCCGCACTTCCATCAGGGCAAAGCCGAGTAGGTTGAGGCCGTTCCAGTGCCTGGGGTTAGCAGCTCGCTCACTGTCAGCAGCCAATCCGATACCCCAGATGCTGTCTACCGGACTGGCCTCTACCAATACGCGCTCCTTGGTGTTCAGTAAGAATTCGCGTAAGTCAGGGTGTCGCCGAAATTTCTCCAGGTTTCCACGCATGACTATCGCCGAACGTTGGCCGTTCCACACGTCTTCCTCAAACTGCCGTACCTGCCGGCCCAGCGCTTTAGCTTCGGCCGGCGATTTGGCCGTGATAATCTGAGTGTAAATCTCCAGGTCGCTAAACAACAACGCCTTTTGAGCCATCATCCAATGCTCGGTCGTGTTATAGCGCACGTCATCAATCACGAAAGGCGATGCCCACCATTGGCTGAAGCATGCGGCCGTGATTTCGCCGCTCTTGCTTCGCTGGTGGCCCCAGAAAAAGAGAAATTTCACTCGCTTTTTCCTCTCAACTTTGGCGATAAGCCATTCCAAGCTATAAGTCATAATCGATTACTAGGAAGGATTTTACCGCCCATACTCATACACCACGTAGCCCCACGGCTCCACCTGCTACGGCTTGCTCGTCAGCGGCTCGTTGGGTTTGCGGCCTACCAGATAAGCTGAAGATAAACACCCGCATTACTCAAAATCAACTGATAAGCCAGCGCTGATATTTCCGGGCATTGGGAGCCGTGCGCCAGGCCAGCAGCCCCAGCAGGGCGGCGCAGGCCAGCAAATCTATTGGCTGCCGGGTGAGCAGGTAGGCCGCCAGCAGCGGCAGCCCCAGCAGCCCTAGCAAACTGTTGCGCAGCAGCAGGCGGCTCTGGTAGAGGCGCATATTTTCGGCGTAGGGCCGCCGCAGATTGGGCCGCATATATTGTGCGATGGCGTAGAGCACTAAGCTCAGCAGCGGCAGCAAAGCCAGCAGCAGCAGCAGCGCAGGCCAGGTAGCCAGGCGCGGGTTGGCTGCCCCCGGCCCGGCAATGTGGCCGCAGGCGGCCAGCACCGCGCCGCCCATCAGCAGCGCCTGCACGGGGTAGTGCAACCAGTGCCCGCGCCGGATGCGGCGAATGGCGGCGGCGTATTCGGCATCCGTCATGGTAGGGAGAGGGGGCGGAAAGAACGGCAACCGCCGGCCGGCGCGGTGGGGTTGGAGTTGCTTTGGAAACAGGGATTTTTGAGTCGCGAATTCATAAAAAAGACCGGGCCTTCTGAGTTGGCAGAAGGCCCGGTCTTTTGGAGAACGGCAAGCTAAAGCTTACCCTACATACGCGGCTACGGAAATTTCGGGAATTTCGAGAAGTCGGGCTGACGCTTTTCCAGGAAGGCATTTTTGCCCTCCTTGGCTTCCTCGCTCAGGTAGTAGAGCAGGGTAGCGTTGCCGGCCAACTCCTGAATCCCGGCCTGGCCATCGAGCTCGGCGTTGAAGCTGGATTTTAGCATCCGCAGCGCCAATGGGCTCTTTTGCAGTATCTTATGGCACCAGCTCACGGTAGTTTCTTCGAGCTTATCGAGCGGCACTACTTTGTTGACGAGGCCCATATCGAGGGCTTCCTGGGCATCGTACTGGTCGCAGAGGAACCAGATTTCGCGGGCTTTCTTCTGGCCCACGATGCGCGCCAGGTAGCTCGCGCCAAAGCCGCCGTCGAACGAGCCCACGTTGGGGCCCGTCTGGCCGAAGCGGGCGTTGTCGGCCGCCACCGTGAGGTCGCAGACTACGTGCAGCACGTGGCCGCCGCCGATGGCCCAGCCGGCCACCATCGCAATCACGGGCTTGGGGATGCTGCGAATCATCTTCTGCAGGTCGAGCACGTTGAGGCGGGGCACGGCGTCGCCGCCCACGTAGCCGCCGTGGCCGCGCACGCTCTGGTCGCCGCCCGAGCAGAAGGCCCTACCCCCCTCGCCGGTGAGGATAATAACGCCGATGTCGGTGCGGTTGCGGCAGATGTCCATCGCCTCAATCATCTCATCTACCGTGAGCGGCGTGAAGGCGTTGTGCACCTGCGGCCGGTTGATGCTGATTTTGGCAATGCCCCCGTGCTGGGAGAAAATGATTTCCTGGAACTCCTTAATCGGGGTCCACTCAATTGGTTCAGACATAAGATTAAAATTGAACTCAGCGTCTTCTGCGAAAACTTCTGCGGCTTCTGCGGGCTAAGTCGTTCTGGCAATTTAGCCCGCAGAGGGCGCAGAGGTTTTCGCAGAAGACGCTGAGTCGTTCTACGAAAAGGCTTTGCGCACGGCGGCGCGGTATTCTTCGAAAAAGGCCGCGTTGGTTTTGGAATCAGTGAATATTTCTAAAACCGCCGTGCCAGTCTCGGCCGCAAAGAAAACCGGTAGCGCGGTATCTAGTTCATCAAAAGAGGCCACTGGGAAGTAGCGCAGGCTAAAATCGCGGCACAAATTCTCGGCCGTAAGCGCCTGGGTGGTTTCGAAAAACTCGTCCAGCTCCGGCTGGTCGCGCGGCCCGTCGATGAGCCGGAAAATGCCGCCGCCGTGGTTGTTGAAGAGCACGACCCGCAGGTTGGGGGTAGGGTAGTTGTGCCAGAACGCGTTGCGGTCGTAGAAAAACGCCACGTCGCCGGTCAGCACCACCACCGGCCGCCCGGGCTGGGCCAGCGCTGCGCCCACCGCCGTCGAGTTGCAGCCATCGATGCCGCTGGTGCCTCGATTGGCAAATACTTCGATTTGCTGACCCTGCGGCAGGCCTAGGATATTGGCGTAGCGCACGGCCATGCTGTTGGCTAGGTGCAGGGCGGTGTATCGGGGCAAGGCATCTAGCGTGTGGCGGAAAGCCGAGAATTCGTTAAAAACAACTTCTTTGGCAAAGAAAATTGCTAGGAAATCAGCTGCTTCTTTTTCCGCTTTTTGCCAGGGTGCCAGTGTTTCGCGAGCGGAGAGTTCGGCTGGGTTCCAGTGCGAAAAAAATGTGGTTGGCGAAGTACGTAGCAGGCTGGTTAAGCTACGAAAAGTATCGGCTACCGGCCCTTCCTCTTGTATGTGCCAGTGCTCTACCGGGGCGGCATGGCGCAGAAACAACTTCAGGCTTTTTGATATCAGCGATTGCCCGCACGTAATCAGCAGGTCGGGGCGGAGGGCATCTTTTCTTGTCGTGGGTAAGCCACTCAAAAAGATGTCTTGTCGTGTTACGAATGTTTCAGGTAGCGTAGGTACTAAGCTAGAAGCGCTGGGAAAATAATTATTTGAGCCAGCTGAAGCCCCTGGTTCTCTCACGGCCGGAACAATTCCACTTAAATTAGAAATAATATCGTGTACTATCGGTACGCCGAATACGGCTCCGAATTTGGCGATAGCTAAGGCAAAGTCGGCATTTGCGGGCTGCTGCCCTAACACTACTAAGGCCCTTTTTGCTTGTTTTATTCTCCGGTAAAATGAGAGTAAATTCAAGTTAGGTCTACTCGGTATCTCCCGAATAATCTTCATATCCTGCTCGTACACAATCTCTTCGCCCGGCTTAGGATAAAACGGCTCGCGCAGCGGAATATTCACCTGCACCGGGCCGGCTGGCCCGGCCTGCGTCAAATTAATGGCCTCGTTAATTATTCGCTCGGCGTGCCACTTGGCATCGGGGTGGGAGGTGTCGGCGGGAAAATCGAAGGCTCCTTTGGCGTGCGCGCCGTACAGGTTACGCTGGCGGATGGTCTGGCCGTCGAGCTGGTCTATCCACTCGGGCGGGCGGTCGGCGGTGAGGATGAGCAGCGGAATTTGCTGGAAAAACGCCTCCGCCACGGCGGGCGCGTAGTTGAGGCCGGCCGTGCCGCTGGTGCACACCAGCACCACCGGCCGCCGCGTGGCCTGCGCAATGCCGAGGCCGATGAAGGCGGCCGCCCGCTCGTCGGGCACCACGCGCAGCTTACCCCGGTAGGCCGGGTGCCGCGCAAAAGCCAGCGTGAGCGGCGCCGAGCGCGAGCCGGGCGACAGGATAACGTCGGTAATGCCGTGCCGGGCGCAGATTTCGGCGATGTTGAAAACGGCTTGGTTGTTCATGCGGGCGGTTAGGGTCGGGGAGGGGGGGTAGGGCGGCCGGGCCGGGCGGCCGGGCCTTCGGTTTGCAGCGCGCCGAGCAGGCGCACCAGGCTGGTCAGGTCGCGGTAGTCGAGCACTTCTACGGGCGAGTGCGAGTAGCGGCCGGGCCACGACAGCGGCACCGACGGGATGCCGTAGTTCATAAATTCCAGCCCATCGGTGCCGCCCACCGTCACGCCTTCCTGAATGGCAATGTGCTGGCGGTCGGCCAGCGCGCGCACGTGCCGCACCAGGTCGCGCCGCGCGAAGTTGATGCTTTCCACCACCCGAATGACCGCGCCCTGGCCCAGCGGGCAGTAGCCAAAGGCGGGCGACTCCTGCGGCGCATCCGACGATACAAAGGTGTCAATGGGGTACACCACGTCGGCATCGCGCAGGCTTTGGGCGGCGAAGGCCGCGCCCAGCAGGCCGATTTCCTCGCCCGTCGACCACACGTAGGTGACGCGGCAGGGCAGCCTGGCGGGGTCGAGGTGGCGCAGGCTCAGCAGCAGCGCCGCGCAGCCCACCCGGTCGTCGAGGCCGCGCGCGGCGGCGCGCGGCGGCGCGGTTGGGTCCCAGCGGGCGCAGCGCCTTGGGCATGGTCACGGTGGTGCGGCCCACCTGGATGCCCGCCGCCCGCGCCTGTTGCGCCGACGCATAGCCCGCGAATACCGTGAGCGACCCGGCCGCCACCCGCTTGGTGGCGCTCAGGTACTGCGGGCGCGGCTCAAACACGGCCGGCACATCGGCCTGGCCCGGCCGGTGCAGCAAGGCAGGCTGGGCTTCCCAAAGCCAGGGGAAAGCCCCGCCTTTCATGGTTAGCACCAGCCGCCCATCGGGCCGAATGGAATCGACCACGAAGCCCACCTCGTCCATGTGGGCCACGAAGATGAGGTGCTTTTGCCCCTGGCCAAAGCTCAGCGTGAGGTTGCCGGCCTGGTCGGTGGTGGGCCTGGCCCAGGTAGGTAGTTGCCGGGTAATGAACTCGCGCACGGGCATTTCGGCGGTGCTCACGCCGTAGCTGGCCACCAGGCCCGCCAGCAGGTATGCCTCGGGCGTAGGCTTGGGAGCGGGCGGCTTGGGCAAAACAGGAGGGGTAGGGGCCGTAGCGGTAGTAGTGGCCGGCGCGCCCGCGGCCACTAACCACGCCCGGATGAGCTGCTGCACATCGGCCACCGCCACGGCCTCGACGGGCGTGTGGGCGTAGCGGGCGGGCAGGCCCAGCAGGTAGGTGTGGGCGTTGGCAAGCTGGGTGTTGGGCAGCACGGGCTTGCGCGCCGGGCGGGTGGGCTGCGCCAGGGTTTGGCCGGGTAGGGAGGTGAACTCCTGGTCGGCCAGGAACTGGCCGGTGCCGGGGGCCTCCGCCTCCAGGTTGCGGTCGAAGCGATACACCTCGTTGAAGGGGCCGTACTGGTTGGCCACGGCCTCAAAACCCTTGCCGTTGAGCAGGTCGAGGGTGGTCCAGGCAATGACCGTGGTGCCGGCCGGCGGCGCGGCCAGCAGCGCCTGGGCGGCGGTGGCCAGGGCCACGACGGCGGCTTTTTCGCGCATGGCCGGCGCGGCTACCCACTGCTGCGCCACCAGCACGGGCTTTTTTTCCAAGGTAAGCGGGTCGAGCAATTGAATGTCCTGCTGGGCCACGGCCGCCGCCGAGCCCGCGCCCACATCCAGGAAAGCCGCTTGCCACGAAAAGGGGGGTAGGGTGCGCTCGGGCGCGGCCCGCAGGTTGTCGTAGTGCGACGACGGCACGGTCGAAATGGCATCGCGCGGGCCGCTGGCCGTGCCGATGCGCACGTCGTGGCCTTCCAAAAACTGGTGATACAACGCGCCGGCGGCCCCGCCACCCACCGGGGCCACCCGCAGGTAGCCGTTGGCCTGAATCTGACTTACCACGTAGCCGGGCTCATCGAGCGGGGCCGTTAGCAGCCGGCGCGGGCTGCCGCTGCCCAGTACCAGCACGAGGTTGCCGAGCCGGCCGCGCCGCAGGGTGCCAGCCTTAAATAACTGCTCCACGAAGCGGCTGGCTTCCTGCTCCCGGCCCGTGACGGCGCTGGTGCGCGCGTAGGCTTGCAGCAAGGCGGGCAGCTGTGTCTGAGCTGTGGCAGCCCAGCTACTCAGCAGCAGGAGAAAGGCAAGTAAATGCTTCATAAACAGAGAATTACTTTGATGACAGAAACTGTTTAAGAAGTCATCAGCCCGTCATCCCGAGCTTGCCGGGGAATCTCGCGCGGGCCGTTCGGGCCTCGTTCTACGATGCGAGCGAGATTCCTCGGAATGACGAGCTGACGGCTTTTCTTACTTTCTAAACAGTTCCGCAGCTTTCCTCATAATGCGAACCACAAAGTTCGCGCTACAAGCGCTGGCCCGAACAAAATAGGTACGCACCGAGGGACATCCCTACCCCAGCACGGCGGCCACGGTTTGCAGCTTCAGCTCCGTTTCCTGCCACTCGCGGGCGGGGTCCGAGTCTGCGGTGAGGCCGGTGCCGGCGTAGAGAATGGCCTCGGTGGGGCGCATTTGCAGGCAGCGCAGATTTACAAACAGCCGCGACACGCCGGGCGCGGCCACGTTCACCGGCCCCAGAAAGCCGCTGTAGTAGGCGCGGTCGTAGCCCTCGTAGCGGCGCAAAAACTCCAGCGCCGCCACCTTGGGCATCCCGCCCACGGCCGAGGTCGGGTGCAGGAGCCGCAGCATATCGGTGCCTAAATACGAGGCGAAGGGCACGTTTCGCAAATCCACCTCGAAGTCGGTGCGCAGGTGCAGCAGCTGGCCGGCGGCCACCGTGCGCGGGCCGGTTTCCTGGTATTCGCGCAGGCGCAATTGCTTGAAGCAGCTCACGATGTAGCGCGCCACCAGGGCCTGCTCCTCAATTTCTTTCTGCCGCCAAATGGCATCCTGCGGGGCGTGGCCCGGCACCAGCGGCTGCGTGCCGGCCAGCGCCATCGTGTGAAAATGGCCATCGGCCGTAACCTCGGCCAGCACCTCGGGCGAGGCCCCAAGCCAGGTGCCTGCCCCCGGCACGCTCACCAGCGACACGAAGGCGCGCGCGTACTTCCGGCTCAGCTCCTGAAATGCCACCAGCGGGTCGAACCCCGCCGGCAGCGGCCGGTGCGCCACCCGCGAGCTCACCACTTTCACCACCTCCCTGGCCTCGATGGCGGCCACGCCGGTGCGCACCAGCTGGGTATAATCGGCCTGGGAAGTGGCGGGTGGTGCGGGCTGCGCGCTGTGGTGCCAGGCCAGGGTAGGGGGGGTAGGCAGCGTGAGCCAAGCGGCAATAGTGGGCGCCAGCCCGCGGGCGGCGGGCGCCAGGCGCACCACGTCGGGCTGGCTGGGGTCGTACTGCACGTCGGCGGGCAGAAACAGCGCCGGGTTATGGTCCGAATCGCGAAAGGGAAAAAACGCGAAGCCCGCCGGCGCGGCCGGGTCCAGGGCGGGGGGTAGGCCGGTGTAAGCGGCTTCGAGCGAGCGGGCCACCAGCAGGCGCGGCTGCGCGGCGTCCGGCTCGCGCCAGATGGCCAGCGGCCGGCCCGTGCGCAGCGCGCCCGCCGCCAGGTGGCGCAGGCGGGCCGGCGCGTCGAGGCTGGCCGTGGCGGCCGGCCAGGGCAGCAGCCGGGGTGCGGTGGGCGGCATCAGGCTTGCTGGTTCTTGGCGGCGGGCAGGTCAATCACGGCCATCGTGATGCGGCTGATGCAGACCAGCGCGCCGGTTTCTTCGTGCGTGATGCGGATTTCCCACACCTGCGTGGTGCGGCCCACGTGCAGCGCCGTGGCCCGGCCGCGCACCCAGCCGGCGCGCACGCCTTTAATGTGGTTGGCGTTGATTTCGAGGCCCACGCACGCTTGCCTGGTGACGTCGATGCGGGTGGCCGCCCCGATGCTGCCCAGCGTTTCGGCCAGCGCCACCGAGGCCCCGCCGTGCAGCAGGCCCATCGGCTGGTGCGTGCGGCCATCCACCGGCATCCGCCCTTCGAGGTAGGTATCGGTGATGTCCGTCAGCTCAATGCCCAGCGCGTCGGCCAGGGTAGGGCGGTGCGAGGCCCAGATTTTTACGTCTTCGAGGGTCATTTTTTGGTGCTTGGTGCTTGGGTGTTGGTGCTTGGGTGTTGGTGCTTGGGTGTTGGTGCTTGGGTGTTGGTGCTTGGGTGTTGGTGCTTGGGTGTTGGTGCTTGGGTGTTGGTGCTTGG
>JAABUK010006064.1_pt1 | contig 18328 bp, 27 predicted proteins | sample 5559141 | NCBI WGS metagenome assembly JAABUK01 (sample SAMN10711869, study PRJNA513367) | rock metagenome | isolation source: Antarctica rocks | place: Antarctica: Victoria Land, Pudding Butte nord | collected 2016-01-03 | reverse complement strand
CTAACAATGTCGTCTTTTCTTTCCCCAGCTATGCAATTGCTTCAGCCGGATGTTGGTGTGAGCAGTGATGCTGAGTGCAGGCTGCGGCATGTGAAGATGGCAACAATGCCCCGCCAGCAGAGCAGTGTCCTGGATGAGGAGCAGCCTGGTGGCATGCCGCGCCGTAGCTCTGACCAGCACCTGGTACGCTGCTTTCTTACGTCTAACATAAAATATCACCTGAATGATTTCAATTGAGTTTTTGAGAGTCATCATGTTTATGTTGGCATCATTCCCTACTGTGCACTGTCATCTGTCGTTCCAATTTGGCCTAATCGCTGAGCGCCAAGCTCCCACAGGTTTAGCTTGGGGCTGCTGCGTCAACATAGCACCAGATCTGTATGCTTCTATGCTGTCTTTGAGCCTGTCTGTTTGCAAGCTGCCCGCAACAACACAGGCAGTGGAGGTCATTTCCAGCAGCTTCATGCTGCAAATTGCAGAAGGCTCAAGACGCAGTGGGTAGTGACAGAAGTCCAGGTATGTCCCGCAGCAAGTCCCATGGCAACTTCACGGACTCACCCAGCAGGCTGGAAGAGCTGGAGCCGGACCCTCCTGCCAAGAGCTTCTCCAGCCATGGATCCAGCGGCCCTGACAATGCTGCTCAAGATCAGGTCAGCGATCATTCATGCACAGAGTCAGTCACATGCCCTGGAAGTCCAGCAACTGTCAGCAATTACATCCGTCAAGCATAACAGGTCACCTGCAATGCTTTGTGAACTGTTGAAGACTCTTGAACAGGTCAGCCAGCTGAATGAATGGTGGCAATTGCAGATGGCAAGATCGCCCACAATGGCCATGCAGCTGGCAGACGCCGGCCACCTAGCTCCACATGCCCATGCCACCCCCCAGACTGTGCAAGGCTCTGACCTCATGCGCTTTGCTGCTGCTGGAGATGCCACTCTGCTCATTGGTGGAGACCTCATTGTCACTGTATGCCAGGTATTATTGTCTGCATGCAAGACCACCACAATCTGAAGCTCACAAACTGTATCACCCCTGCTTTCACATACGTTGCACCTGTTTGCATTGTTTGACAGATGAGCCACCTCAGCTACTTGCATGCTGAAACAGCATGTCATGAGTGATGAGACACCAGATACCTGAATGCTTGACTGAGTGCATGGATCCTCTTTGCAGGCTGAGGGTTTGAACGGAGAAGACAGAGCCACTCACCCATTTGCTCGAGCACGGCTGGGGGAGCAGGGCCTGCAGACCAGTGTTCAATGGCAAACCACCTCCCCTGTCTGGGAGGAGGCACTCAGCTTCAGGCAAGTGCCATTCTTCTGCTCACCCCCCCCCCCCCCCCGTGCCCCCCGACCGAGCCTGATCTTTCAGACAGTTGACATGGGTTTACTGTCATTGCATAGCATCAGCTGCGTGTTGTATCCCGTATGATCCATGTGTTCAGGCCATAGCCAGACGACAACAGGGCATGAGCATGTTTTGCATGGTGCAGGGAAGTGACTGCAGCTGGGGAGCTGATGGTGGAGGTGTGGGACCTGGGGGGCACCAGGGGTGCCAAGCAACTCAAGAAACTGGCTGACAACCCCTCTCAGGTGATTGGGAACAGCAGGTTCCTGGGCAGAGCAGAGATCCCTCTGGTGGACACCCTCACAAGCACTCAGAGAGGTCAGTATGTTTGCCTGTCTCATATGGCTCACAATACATAGTCATCACAAGGTCTGCACATGGAATTGTGCTCAAGTCTGTTTGCAGCATGCACTCTTGAGCTCATCTGTGCATGCATGTACTCAAGTCTTGCAGCCAGCTTACCAATATCAGGTGATGTGAGCTGTTACTGATGTTTTCGCAGTATGTATTAGTGGCTGTGCTGTGACTGTGTTGAGCACTGATGCAGGAAGCAAGACTTGGTACTCACTGATGCGGCGGGACTCCAAGGACGCAGTGTGTGGGAGACTGAAGTTGGCCTTTGCCTGGGATGTGACAGCTCGCAGCCTGATGAGCCTCATGCTGAAGGCTCTAGAGCATGTGCTGCAGCAGAGGCGGGAGATCCTGTGCATGCTGGACCCGGTGTCCCCCATCACTGCCTTGACCTGGAGCTCACCTGGCAGCTCTGCTGCGTCCACTGCCACCATGCAGGTACTGCACCACCATGCTTCTTGTAACTCACTCTCGTTTGCTGTAGAGCATGGTGCAATGAGGTGGATGTATGGTAGCTTCTTTGTCATACCTTGCGCTGGCATGCATGAGCAGCCACTCATTCATGATGGCCAGGCTTGTGTGGTGTTGGCCTCATGCCTTTACGGCAGTGCTCCTCTTTGCCAGATGATGATAGTGACCTGTTCTGACTGTTGCAGGCTGAGGCCATGGGGCATGAAGGGGTGGCCGCCAAGATCATGGCAAAGCACTCCAGGCAGGAGCATCGCTCAAGCCTGTGCATCACAATCATAGAGGCCAGAGGCCTAAGGCCTCGCCATGGTAGGTCCAGCCTGTCATGTTGTGCATTACTGGTTGCACAATAGCACTTGCACTGACAGTACACTCAAACATAGTCGTTTTCACCTTGCAGGTTGTCAAAGTATTCTTCCAGAGGCAAATGCACATTTCAAAGTTTGCACATGCTCAAATTCTGGACAATGAGATCGCTTTCATAGTATCTCTACACCTGTGTGTAGGTGTGGCAGTGGCATTCCAGGCCAATGATCTGCCCAACCCCTTGGTGGAGGTGTCCACACCCGGCCGGCCCCAGCACCTGTCCTGGACCAAGCACACTCTCAACCCCAAGTTCCCTGCCACAGAGGCCATGATGTATGACAAGCTGCCCAGTGATACAATCATCACCTTCAAGCTGTTTGACAACAAGGGCACTTTGACCAAGAGGCGGCGGCGGCAGCTGCTTGGCAGCAACAGTGTGTGCTGCACTCACTTCACCGGGGAGGACCCCCTGTATGTGTGGCTGCCCATGCATCAGCCCAGCACACGCCATCGCCGCCGCAAGGCAGGCTTACTGCCACCCCCAGGCCATGTGCCAGACCTGCAGGCAGGCCTTCCTCCTTCCTTCAAATCTCTTCTGTTTGCACATAATCCAGCAGCATGTGCGGTCTTACGTGCAAGCTGCACTGCACTGTTGACCTCACCTGCTGCATGTAGACTTGTGCTCTATGTATTTGGCCATCATTCAGTATGATGCAAGTTGCATAGCTGCTTCTTAGGGGTTCAGCATGTTGAGTTTTGCTGCACATTGCACAAAGCAGGAAGTGGTGGTTCAGGTGTTGGTGAGGTTTCAGTGGGTGATGGAGGTGATGCGGGGTCAGAGCACCCACATGGAGGTGTCCCTGGAAGGCCTGGCCACCTCTGTCATGGGCGGCCTGCAGGATGAGCTCTTCAACCTCACCCTGGACAACCTTCAGGTCTCTCCCACTTCCCAACCTACCCTGGCTATGCTCATCTTTGCTGATTTGAATCTATGCCAATTCATGCACTTTGCTGCTGTGACAAACTCAGAGCACGCTGATCATTGCATCCTCTCCTGCACTTTCTTCATTTGGCGCTCGTCTGATCAGGTTTGGATGGTCTGCAGTTGCTCAACTGCCTGGCTGGTAATATAAAGCTGCTTGAGCAGCCCAGTAGCCTCCAAGCTGGTAGCCTGACAGTGCATTGTGCATGTGCAGGCAAGTGGGCACATTACAAGGCTGGAGGCCACTCTGACAGGTAGCATCAGGCGGCTCCAGCTAGACAACCAGCTGTTGGATGCCACGCAGCCGGTTGTGCTGGCCTCTGCATCTGTAGCGCACGCACGCTCTGATACAGCACAGTCCCTGGTGGGAGACACAGGGCCCCTCATCAGCTTCGGCTTCACTCGCAGCTTTGCCAATACCATCGTGGCAAGTGGTGAATCCAACTCAGCTGCATTGAACCCAGCTCAAGGAAACAGGTCGTCTCAAACGGCAGGGGCTAGTGGGGCGGGGGGCTGGGGCGAAGGCAACAGGATGGGCGACAATCCAGCTGCCATCCTGTCCTTCAAGGACATCCATCTCAAGGTTGGAGAAATGGACTTTCAGGCTGATGATGGCTTCCTGGAGGCAATTCTGTCCTTTGTGGTTTCCATTCCCACAGCTGACATATGGCAGGATGAGGCATGGCGCGAGCAGCAGCGCCGGCTGCTGACAGCACAGTTTGGGCCCAAAGAAGTAGAAAGCTTGGCCACCAATGCAGTGCTTCCTATACAAGAGAGCTTTGTGGATTCTGATGCTGACCCCTTGCAGTGGATTCAAGAGAAAGAGCTGCGTGAGCTAGAGGTATTACCACTGCTGCCGCTGTTGTGCACATTGCATGCAAGCTTCTGTTGCTTTGCACAGCATCAATGCCTTGAAAGCAAAGTTTGGAGATGTTCTGTCTGGCAGCTTGAAATGCTATGCTCATCAAGCTGCTCGGGACTCAGTTTTGATTGTCTGTACCATTTGTGTTCCTTTTGGTCAGAGCAACCCAGCTCACGGTTGAAATTGATGTAGGTGATGCGAGGGCACAGCAGCTACACCTCCTGGTACTTTGTGGAGCGTGCAGAGATCAGCAATGTGAACGTGAATGTGACCATCTCTCTGTCATCCTCCATCCTGAACACGCATGCGCCCGGATCAGTCAGCCTGCCAGAGAACAGAGGCGGCCTGTTCAGCAGAGTGATTGGTGCCTCAGGCTTCCAGCTAATCAATGTGAACAATGTGCCGCTGCAGCTCAGTGGCTGGTCCACTGACACCAAGCTCATTGGGCGGCGCGCCCTGCAAGGCTCCTTGACACGCCACTACATTGGACAGAGTATCAAGGAAGCCCACAAGGTCTGTCAGCGTTCAAGTTGCCCTCACTGTCTGCTCTTACACCTGTGTGGTTGCTATCAAGGAGCTGAACCCTATTCAGCGTCATGGTCTGCTGCTGCAGCTGTAGCATACAGCCCGTGCCAAAAATGTCTTTCAGTCAAGCCTCACATGCAGCTAAGTTTGATCTGTGTATGTTGTATGCGGCCACTTAGCCGGAAAGCTCTCGTGTTACATGAGACTGTCAGTTTTCCACTGCATGCAAAAGCTTAGGCCCACCCAAAGCTTTTCTTCACACAATTGTTTGATGGCATCTCTGTCTTCTTTGTCTGCCTACCAGGATAGCAAAACAAACATTGCAAGCAATTTGCAGGAGTATATGTGATGTGCAAGGGCTGTCTGCGCAGGTTTTGGGTGGTGCTGGGCCTGCTATAGCTGCAGTTCCCCTGACAGTGGTGTGGGCCGGCACTTCAGCCCTCAGCCTGCTGAACAACATCCGCACCCGCCAGGTGGGTCCCCTGGGGGCTGTACAGAGGGTGGGCTTTGTGCTCTTCACAGGCATAGGCCAGATCATCAGTGCCTTCTCCCGCATGGGGGCTGCCACCATGACCTACCTGCCTCCCAACAGGACCGGCCACCTCACTGACCGCAGCCTGCTCACAAGAGCAGTGCAGCGCCCCCCTAATGCTCCGGATGCTTTCAGAAGCGCATTTGAGGAGTTCTGTGCCGGCTCCCTGGCTGGACTAGCTGGCACCCTGCTTGACCCTGTTCAGGTCCGCTCTTACACAGTCTTGGCTAGGTCCTACCTGCATCTGGGGTGTCACTTTAGATGTAGCAAAGTAGCCACCAGTTGCCTTGCTGTTTGTGTGAAAGTTTGAGCTGAGTCTCATTGGGGCAGAACGCTGTTCACGTACATCATTGGGGCAGAATGCTGTTCACATGCATCAGTGTGCTCTCCTTGCTTCACTCCAACAGACAGCAAGCTGTTTCTGAACTGTTGCTGAACTAGTAGTGTGAAGGCAGTAAAACAAGCAGTTGATATACCATAGCTATATTCTGGCGGTGAAGGCAATACAACACATGGTGTCATTGCAGGGGTACCATTCAGGCAGTTTCTTTGTAGCCTTGCTGGGCATTTTCAAAGCAGTTGTGGGCTTACTCATCCGGCCAGCTGTTGGCACACTGGAGTTGCTAGGCAAGTCAGCACATGGGGTGGGCCTGCTATTCCTGGGGCGTGAGGGTATCTCAGGGACCATACAGAAACGCGCCCGTGCTCCTGGCACCCTCACAGATGACAGTGATGAGGTATGTCATCTGTACTGCACCTGTCATGGCACCATGTCTTGCTTGCTGGCTAATTGATGTTTTGTGTCTTGAGGGGGTGGGCATCATGCACAAAACAACTTTGCGCAGTCAGACTGTGGTGAACTTTGAGCATGCTGTCTTTGTGCTCTCCTTAGCCTGCCGCCTGCTTACCCCCTGATTTTATGTATGCCAAAGCTTTTACAAAGTGCACAAAGGCGGCCTCAGTGAGCCTGGCAATCCATCTGGTGTGCTCAGCCTAGTGTATGATGCTTTACAGCTGATAGAGGAAGTGACAAGGAACAAGCAGCTCCAGCGGTGGCATGCTGTGATGGCAGCCTGGCAGAGAGTGCTACCAGAAATGTATCCAAGCATGAAAGTAGGTTTCTTTATACATGCTCATACATGTGTGAACGATGACATTGCAGTGCAAGTAACATGAAGTGTTGCTAGTATGCAGGGTCAAAAGTTGCTGCACCTAGCCTTGACGCCTGTTTTTCCTGTTGCAGGATGACCGTGTGATTGAGGTGTTGCGGTGTCATCAAGACCGGGTTGTGCTGCTCACCAGTGCGCATGTAGCTCTGCTAGCTTGCACATCCAAGCCCCGGGACAAGGCTGTCACTTACAAGAGCAAATGGACGCTGCGCTTGCATGATGTGCAGAATGTCAGAGGTAGCATACTGATCAATGACTCAGTCAGCTTTGTGTATATGTATAGCTGCAAATTCATGTATGCGTAGCTGCAACTTCAACATGTGTATGGATGCAATTTCACGATCCTTACTGTATGGGATGCTGAACACAGCTTCCTGCAGCTCTTCTGTGGTATCTACATGCAAAACTGTGAATCTAAGACGACCACATAGCATTCTTGCTGGTGTTTGAGAGCGCATTGCAGCTGTGTGTGTTGTGTTTGCAGGCAATGAAGACAAGATGCAGGTCACAGTACAGTATGTGCACAAGTACAGCATTCCACTGTTGGGAGTCTACAATGTTCCACTGCACAAGTACATTCGCTGCGGCTCTTTTGAGATATTCAACTCTGTAATCACAAGGCTGAATCGTCACCTTCATGAGATGGCTCAGAGGACACAAAGCATGACCAGAAACACTGATTTTGAGCTGCCCAGCGTTGCACACCTGTCTATCATGGAAGCAGCTGACCATACCCCTTAGGACGTGTCCTCTTTCCGTGTAGAGGAAGGGTGCTATAAGGCTCTAGAGACAGCAGGGGCTTGGCTCACTGACTTTGCACAGGATCAAGAGCTGACCTGTGCTTCAAAGTTCACGCCTCCAGCTGCTACAGTAGAGCCCAACAGATGCAACTATTTTATAGCTGTCATAGTATTGCAGTGAAACTCACTACCTTGTACAAGTTTGTTTGCAAGCAATAGGAGAGCGGTTAGTGGTACCTCTTGTACTAGGTCTGCACATTTAATGTACACGGTGTGGTGTGTTTTGCTGTAATTTGAGAAGTGTACACTTGTGTGTGAGTGTATCTAGGTGTTTGTGTGTGTAGTACTGATGAAAGCCCTGAATGGAGGCCATATAACAGCGATGCTTCTTTGCCTCATGTGTTAGGTTCACTTTGTTGACATGCATGCAATATGGTTTCGATCAGCTACAAATGACAAATTTGATTTGACTAAGGATTTTGAGCACTTGCCTGTCAAGATTGCTGCTTACAGCGCAACGTACAACATACATATAGCTAGCTTGCTAAGCCTTGTGCACAAGTCAACTCGCATGGTTGTACCAGTGTTCTCGTACATATCTCTGGAGAGCTGGCTTAGCAATCAACTATCCACAATTGATCAACAACAATAACTAAAGGCTACGTTGAAGCAAGCCTCGTGTGAATGCTTCACACATATCTCATAGCGTGCATTCATCGTCACGATCTGTACAACGAATTCATGCAAACTGACACATAGTTTGTACAGTGTACATGATCACACAGCGGCAGCTGCAGCACAAAACATACAAATTTCTACATGGACCTTAGAAGATGCGACCTGTTAAAAAATTAACCATGCTGTTATGCCTATTCATGAATGATTACAATAATATAGGCAGTGTGAAACTTTTCCTGTTGAAACTCAGCTTGACAGCAAGAGGCTTAGGTGGTTTGATCATATCGGCAGGATGGCCGACAGCAGATTGCCCAAGTTACTCATGCATGGACAGTTAGTGGGCCAAAACTGTCGTGGCAGACCTAGGACTGTTTGGAACGATGTTGTTTTGTTTGACAGTCACAAGTGAAAGTTAAAACCACTACACCCGTGATGCTCTGAACAAGCCTGTCTGGACGGAACTGACTTGCGTCGCACGTAGCTGATGCCTGCTGGCTAAGTACACGTTTTAATTATTGTTATTATTATTACAATAATCATGATGGTACGAGATGACACAAAAGGTCCCTCTGCAGCACCATCTGAACATCATTGGTGCTAGGAAATGGCGGGCAAGCAAAGTGAGCTCACTCGAGGCTAAAACTCAAACATGCAGATCGACATATACAACTTGCTAGACTCCTCTATGGGCAAGCCTGCTTGCCCAAGCTTACACTCTGTGTCGTGCAACGCCCTTGGTACCAACAGCTTTGTTACCGTTGTCTACGAAGTCATTCTGCATCAAACCTTGAGTCAGTTGCTGCGTACTGTACTTGGGGTTCAGGGAGGTGTATTTACATATATGACATATGCATATCTTGAACTTTACTCATACAAGCTGACTGTTGCGCACAACAAGATTGATCATGTGGCATCTGCATGCAGCAAAAAGACAGTTTGAGAATTTAGGGTTTAGGTAGGTACATTTAGATACTCCCTCACATGCATACTGCATGACAGACATTGACTCTGGCTTTTTGGCTTTGCACATGACATCAACATCCCCAAGGGACAACAGGTGCAAGTGCACTGAGGCAGCAGGCCTCTTACTCATGAGTGAGCAAGCTTTGTTTACTTACAAAAATGCTATTTATAGGTAGGTGGGACAAATATGGCTCAGCTTAAAATGAGCAGTTCTGGGTGCTACAAGTGCCAGCAGCTGAGCTTTGTATGCAAGAAGCTTTGGTAACCTGCTGAGGCATGCTGCAGCTTGCAAAATAAGTTGCCAAGGCATCACTTGGAGCGCCTCCGGTCTGGAAAACTGTTCCTAGGTCTCACTGCTGCTGTGTAGCATGACACAACAATTCAATGCAGCCATTGTGTGAGAAAGGTACAAAGAGCATGCTGAAGTATGTCAAGGGTGTCTATTTTGAATTTACCTGGAGTGGCAGCCTGGTGACCGAGATCTGCTCCATCTGTGACCTTGGCAGCCAAATGGCAGCTTCAGCCCAAGTTACTGGCCTTGATATGCCTGCCATATCTTCAGGAAGTCCATAGCACCTCAGCAAGGGGTCTTGAAGCCAACTGGGCACCTGTTCAATATCTTAAATGCATGCATGCATCGCTTCGAGGCAACGGCCTGTCGCGTGACACGGCAGGGTTTAGGTAGGTACACTTTGATACACCCTAGGGCCTTACATGCATACCACTTTGATACACCCTCAGGCCTTACATGCATACTGCATGTCAGACAGTGATGCTGGCTTTTCTCCTTTGCACATGACATCAACAAGGGACAACAGATGCAAGTGCACTGAGGCAGCAGGCCCCTTGCTCATGTGTGAGCAAGCTTTCAAAGACAAATTGTCAACCCAGAAAAATGCAGGTCAAATGGGTGGGACAAAGAATGGCCAAATGCTCAGCTTGAAATGAGCAGATCTGGGTGCTACAGGTGCCAGCAGCTGGGCTTTGTACTGCTGGTGATCTGCTGAGGCATATGCAGGCATGCTGCAGCTTGAAAGTGTTGTTGCCAAATGCATCACTTGGAACGGCGTAGGTCTGAAAGTCTGACAAGGCACTTTTTGAGGTTTTGCCAGGCTGCCAGGCTTTGAGGGTGTGTGGAATCGTGTGCAATGGTCACCTGATGGCCCAAAACCGACTCTGGGCTGGCAAGCCCCCTTGCTGCCTGCTCACCACCGTTGCCTCCAATGGACTGTCAACTGGGGAGAGATCTTCACGTTGGCTCCGACCACGCCGGGCTGCGGCGTCGTGCTTGCCACCTTTGCAGCTCCTGTGTGGTACGTGCAGGAACTGAGGGGCAGATCACGCACTCCTGGCGCGAGGTCACTTCTGTGCAAGGTTTCGATCTACTGTGCAGATTGCTGCAGACGGTAACTGTCCACGGATTCGCAGCTGCCTGATGCAATGCCACCACGCAGTGGATCTCTCAAGTCCATCGCGATCAATGAGGTTGCTCCTTGGCTGCAAAGTCGGGGCCTGCCCGCCCAGATAGACGTGACCTAACTACACTGCATCTTGCGTCTTCGAGCTGCAGAGCGCTGAAGTGATCCTGCAGATTAATGAAACGGCAAGGCATATCGGCACAGCTGAAACGAATGCGCTAGCGTGACGCCGAGCTGGTGCACATAGATCGAGCTAGCATATTTGCTCGGTCCACTACTGCTGCAGATGCGTGTGTGTGGGCGTTACACAGATCTGCTTTGGTGCTATGTAATTGCATGTTGACATTGTGGTAGGTGGGAGCAGCGCTTCTCAGCACGCACATATGCTGCAAAGAAGGACGCAAACTCACCCCATCAGTTTTCCCATAAGTCGACGTGTGAACCAGAAGCTGTCCAAGCTGTCTTTCAAAGACATGGGCATAAGGTTAGTTTTGGCAGCATCAAGCACGGGCTGAGAAGGGACAACCTGGCGTTACACCCTCACGTATCAGGTGGCGGCCAGCATCTTGATCTTTCAGAGGGTGTTAGCTCTCTGTTTCCTAAACAGTCTGTATGGGTAACAACTACCAAGGACGTCAGCTTCTACTGTTCACAAGCGTCATAACGATAATGCTAGCATGTACAAACTCTACAGCACAAGCACATGCACAATGGCCATTTCTCAGAAGATTTCAACAGAATTTGGACCTTCAGGATGGAGCTTTTGACTCACTGACCTAAAGCGTTTGAACGGCTGATCACAAGACATGTTGAGCTGCTATGTCCCTTACAACTTCCCAGGACCCGATCCTGATAGAATAGAAGAGCTCCAGGTACTTTTGAGTCACAAACCGCCAGGATGATGAGAGAGAGTACCTGCTGGATCAAACAATAAATGCCTGTCAGGGCGCATACGCAACCAAACATTGCAAATTCTAGCAGGTCCAACTGCAAGTAATGGCAAGAGTACATTGTTCAACTTGGTCTCACAGGCATTTGTACAGACTATTATTGCAATATGCCTGCTGCATACCTCGCTCAGAAGAGTCCGCAAGCCAACATATCCCGATTTCAGGCATCATATTCACTGGGGCTGCATTGAAGCCTCAAGATCGAAATCAACATTCCCAAACCCAGACTTTTGTAAAACCGGGGCTTTTGGGGCTGGGCTGATAACCCTAGATGGACCCACAGCAGTTTTCAAGCTAGCTGTCATAGATTTGAATCAGTCGTGGGTCTGACCTGGGTCTGACCTGGGTCTGACCTGGGTTTGTTTGCCGTATTTCCGATTTAACCATTTAGTTGTTGCATGGTAGGGGGTTTCAACCAACCTTTATGTGAAAAGAAAATATACTGGGTTTTCAATTTGTATATGAGATAACCTGCTGCTGACTAAGGGGCAGTATGGGCTTGTTTCTCTCGTCATATATCCAACATCACTTTGTCAGTAACTGACTTAGTACATGCAAATGCCTGTGTGGCATGAAAGCTCCTGATGGCACCTTCTGCCTCTTTGAGAACCTCTACCATCAGAAAGCATGGGGTTTCACACACCTGCAATGAGTTTAGAGAAGTCCGCTTCCCTACAGTATGACAAGCACATTGCATGCTGTCTCAAAGGTAGACAGCCCTCCATATCTTGTCTTAAAACTGGACAGCCCTGAGGTTGGTAGCAATGTATAGGCCAGTCCACTGGGTGGTCAAGTCTCGTAACATTTTGCCACATCTGTAAGGCATTGATCTACACGCAAGAACCCCATATTTTGTAATATAAAATGAAGGTCATACTGACAATTTAAGATTTATAACATAGGTCCAATGTTTTTGCATTGATATTCTTGACAGATGAGCAGACAGATCTTACGGGCTTGCTTGTGCGGGTTCACAGATGGCCCACAGTGTTTTGCCACATATGCAACACATTGTCTATATGCAAGAACCCTACATTTTATAAGCTAAATATTAAGAAGGGGAATGCGTTTGAAAAAGTCTGTTTTTGCCACTGGCAAATGTTGTCAAGTGCAACTTGCAAAATGCAAAGTACAAAATGGAATTGCAGTTGCAAATCGAAAGTTCTCTGACATACATGTTCATATTTACAAACTACCTCCTCGCATTTTGTGCCGAGATCAGTAAGTCCGAGTAAGTTCAAAATATTGTTTGAGGAAATGTCAAAACAATGGCAATCTCCCAAATTTTGTGCCGATGCTGACCCAAAGTATAAACGCCAGCATCCGTGCAACTTAAACATGAAGCAAGTTTGTTGACGAATCCATGAACGCTTCAAAGTTATTTGTCAATTTGCAAACAAATTTGGACAACCAACAATGTGCCAATACTCATCAAGCCAACTTTGCATCCCATAGACGTATCATTTACACTTGCCAACATCCTGTTTTTTGAAGCCATTGTTGTGCCAAATTTGGGGTGCCAAACAAAGTCCCAGCTTTGATTCTTGTAATATTTGATGGTGTTTTTGCAAAATTGTGGAGAATACATTGTCCACAATGACACTGGATTGAACTTGCAAGGACTTGCGCAAGCATGCCAAGATGCTTGTTGCATCCAGACTCACAACTTCAAGTCCGCTTTGACTGCTACTTGGCTCAGCTCAGCTTGCAAAGCCTTTGCATGCCACAACAAGATCTGCCCTCTGGTGACAAGAGTCTTATTTTTGTCACGAGGCATTATGTCATTGTCTTTCCGGCTAGCTGGTCTACCTCCTTTGGCTCTGCTATCGGGCACTGGCTCAGCAAAGTTGACAGCGTCGCGCACTTCCGCCAAAGAAAAGCCCCCTTGCTGTTGTATATGTGCATAAACCCGGCATGCTGCTGTTGCTGACAACCCATGTTCCATGAGCATGCTAATACGCTGAACCAAATGACGCCGCTTGTTGTAGTTGTTTCTGCTTTGTTTTGACAGTTCTTTCCAACCTCCACAACCCTCTACTTGAGAGTCAATTTTTGGCCACTCATGGAACGCATCCTCCACTGTGGTAAGATCAGCAAAATGCAGCACTCCACTCTTTGCTTTAACCAACGCTGATTCTGGCAGGTTTGCAATAGGTGCTTGCTGATTCTTGGATCCAGATTCACCAGCAGCACATGTGTGACTTGTCACAAACTGAGCTCTAGAGCCGGCAGGCATTGTTGTTGTTGCGTGTGAAAGGGGTGTTGCGTGTTGCATTGCCAGTCGCTGTTGTTGCGCTTCCATTCGCTCTTCAAGTGGGAGCCTTGCCAGCTCTATGCGCTCAAGGGCTTTCTTGTGAGCATTTCTGACGAGCCTACAATACTCCTGGTAGCGTACATCTTGTAGCATTTTGCGTACCTTAATACTACCACGCACAACCACCAGCTTCTCTGCTGTGTACAAGTCAAGCAGCAAAGGCAGACCGTACAAGAATACCTGAATGAGGCGCCTCTCAGCCTGCACACTTTTTTGCATGTCTGCCAAGTATGTACGAATTTTCTGGTTGCATTGCCACTGCTTCTCCTTTTTAGGCAAAGCATTGAGCTCCATGAGCTTGTTTGCCACTTTGGTCTCGGTCTCAACAAGCGAAGGGCGTAAGTGACTGACAAACTCAGCAAGTACATCAGGTGGCAACGGGACAATGCTACGGCTTAAGAAAAACTCTTTCTTGTAGTCACTTCCCCAGCCTCCAAGGAGCATCTGCACTGGCACATTGTGAAGAGAGGATTTGTTGTCGTAAAAGACCTCCTTTGTTGACTGACACAATAGTGCAGTGGACTCACTATTTCAGAAAATTTGGGCAGAGTTTGGTGTCTTCTGACTTTTGACTTTGACTTAGAGACGGCAGACTGCTGACTTCGCCTGCATCTTCGACTGCGTCGAAAACTTGAAAGCTGTTGTACCCCGCTGACACCAGGATTCTGAAGCTGTTGCTTTCAAATTTGATTATGCAATCCTCAAGGGCGTGCTGACTCAGGATGCAGCCACAAATGGGACTCACAATGTACATTGCAATCTCCAGCAATGCAATGGTCCAGACCCAAATTTATGACTCAAGCTGTAAAAGCAACGCGCGCGGAAGCACGTGCTACATCTGCCACCAGTCACACCGAGAACCAACCAGTGACACACTCTCACTGACACTCGCCCCAGGCGGCTCTGTGCAGCACGCTTCACTCAGGTCAAGCGCCGATACGACGCTGCTGTGCACGGCGCGAGCAGTCCTGAGGCGATGGAAATTCAACAAGCTGCTCAATCACCACTCCCACCAGTTCAGCGTAGCAGCATCTGGAAGGAGCGGATTATCAAGAACTTTCTGCCACTTGTGTTTGCATTCGCCATCGTTGTGGCAATGTCCTGGCCTACTCCAGGTCTCAGAGTGTCATCCTTGGTTGTGAAGGGAGTGCATATCATCCAAGCGCTGAACACCTTTCTTGTCTTTTTAGTTTCAGGCCTAACTTTGAACATCAACGACCTTCGGGCGGCGCTGAAAGCCTGGTTGGGTTTGCATGGTGTGCCAGCAATTTTGCTTATCACACCTTGCCTTGGTTTTGCAGCTACACATATACATCTACAACCCCCAGAGTTCAGCACTGGTGTCGCAATCTTCTGTGCTGTGCCCACAACTTTGGGTGTTGGTGTGGCTTTGAGAGCTGCTGCAAAGGGCAATCAGGCGCTAGCACTATTCCTGACAGTGTTCACCAACTTGATGGCAATTGTCACAGTACCCTACGGCCTAAAGCTTATCCTGGCAGGATCTAAAGCGGTCAGCGTCAATCCAATAAGGCTAGTGATCAGCCTTCTTGTAACTGTCCTGTTGCCTAGTATAATTGGCTTACTATTTTGTTACTATATAAAGGGGTTGGCTACTACTGTCAAGCGTCACAAGGTTAAGTTGACACTGTTCAGTCACACCAATCTTGCAATGATTATTTCATAGTTTCCATCGTGCGGGTGCGGCGCACCCGCACCTGTCGCACCGGGTACGCGCACCCCCGCACCTGGAATTTGGCAGGTCGCCTAGTGGGTGCGGCGAAAACTTTAACTTATTAAGCATTTAATAATCATCACTGCAGACGGTTTTTTTGCAGCAGTTCAACTGCTGCAGTTGGGCATTTAGTATGCAGTCATTGCATTGCAGTGTCAAATTGTATCCAGTAAGCAGAATTCGCTTTTGACAAATCGATGTGTCTACTCATCATCTGAATCACCAGACTCAGCCATTACATCACTATCAAAGGCATCCATTTCAAAGGCAGGCACAAACTCCTCATCATCAGCCAAACCCAACAATGCGAGCTGCTGTTCCTCATCTATTTCTTCCACCCATTCGTTACGGTAGTTCCGGTGACTTTTGCATGCTTTACATGATAATTACGGTTGACTAATGACGACACTACCGCACCAAGGCCTTGGTGCGCGCACCCGACGGGTGCGAGCACCGGGTTCGCGCACCGCCGCACCCAGTTTCCAAAATTGCCGCACCGTGGAAACTATGGATTATTTGGCAGACACTTAGTGGAGCCCGTGCAGTTTTGATAGCACAACGTGTCACTAACATATTAGTGATAGTAGCAGTAGGAATATTGCAACACCTAGTTTACTTGGCTTTCAATGCGCTAGTTGTGCTTTGTCTGAGGTTGCAAGCACGAGAGGCAGTTGCAGTCTTGATCATAACAAGTCAGAAGATTGCACCAGTGGCGGTGACAGTTATAGCTTACATTACCAGTGACACTAGCTTACAAGGCTTACTGTCAGTCGCTGCAATCATTGGTCAACTTGCGCAGATTTTCATGGGTACTGTCTTAGTGCATTTTTTGTCAAAATTAGTCAAAGAGCCTGTTGATTGACTTTTACTTCGAGTTTTGCATAGGTCCTACACTGAACATAGCAAATATGGCAAGATATCTGTTCACCCAAATTGATTGCCATACCATGCAGATAACCAGTATGGCAACACATTGCTTGGCTTGACACAGCTTCATCACTTTCATGACAAGCCATGCATTGTCTTGGAAAACAGCAACCCGTCAAACAGACGAAGGGGTCCCTTATGGATGCAAAAGACTGTTTGAGGTAAGGAGAGCTCCATACCAAACAGACAGACAACAGACAAAAGACTCTGCTAGTCTAGTTCTAAGAATCTTTTGCTGCTGCCTACCTGTTGTGCTGTCTCAAAAGCTTGCTCGTCGATCTGCAAGTTGTCAAACATGTTCAGACGCTAGAGAGAGAAAGAGAGAGAGGGGTTACACTGCTTCAGCCACTGAACAAGTCTGATCGCTTGAAGAGAGAGACAAAGATCATAGATCAAGGAAATCCAGACAATCCAGAACAAAGTTGAAAACCTGCAAGTAATCTTGCGGCAGAAAGAACTCATACTGTCAGTGGCTGTGGGAAACCAGCAGCATACTGAACTAGCAACTATTGTGTTCCAAAATTCCAAAGTCTGTCGCCACCAAAACACATGAAGAGGTGACGAAGCTAGTTCCTCCAACAACATAGTACTAGGTACAGCACGGTTGACACCATAAGTGCGCCTGAGCAGTTGTCATACATATATTGCAAGTCGACTCTGGCCGTTTTTGCTGGACCTGTGGGGCTGTGCATCCCCCACAAATGAGTGACATAATGCAAAGAAGGAACCCAGATCGTTGTCCTCAGAAGTCCTCAAGATTGTCCTCAGAATCTGATCTGGGACAATCTGGTTCGCTTCTCCCTTCCCTTCACCAAGCTATCCGAACAAGCGAATGACTATGTTACTAGCCAAACCTCCCTTTTGCCGATAATATCTGAACTAGTCCCCGTGCTTGCTACTGGCACTAGCTGTCTTTTCACATACGATGATTGGACGTGAGCAGTACAGCAGGCTGCCTCCTGCGGGACTAGCTTAATTACGTGACGACGCTCCGTTAGAAGCCTCGAAGGCTGCACCGCTAAGATACATGACTAAATAGGGTCTGGTAAAGTTGACCTCCAGGAATTTTGCGTTGACTCCACACACCTCCAATCCAAAAGACCTGAAGGTTCCATGATCATGATCATTACTCATGAGTAAAGACGATTAGTCACAAACGGCATAAGTCACAAATCGCGAGCTTTTACGATCAGGATCAGTCATTGACGTAAAAACAAGGGGCCAAATATGCCTGCAGCGGTCCTTCGTGACGCAACTTTGGAAGGACACTTGCTGCGTAACATTTTGGCATTTGTGCGAGAACACATTCTTTGCATAACTACAAGTGTCGGTTGTACAACTATAGCGTAGCCCGTATCCTCGTTGCTCTTCGTTGACAAAGTGTGTAACTCTGCCAGTATGTCCAACGGCAGTGTCGATGACTCCGCGCATGGCGGCAAGCTCGGCCCCCAAGGTACCAAAAAAGCCATACTGATCGAACCCGATATTGTTGCGAGCTGGTAACCCAGCTAACAACATGCTGGGCAGTCATACGTCTGCATAAACTGGTTGTACAGTATGTCACAGCTCGTACCTGCAGCCGGCGCATTCGTTGTCATGTCGCTTGTCTACAGGCGGCGAGAAAGCTGTGATGAGTGACATGTATGTCCATGGCAATGACGTTGAGGGCAAGCCACTACAGGAGGATGTGATCACCCGAGAGGCTGCCAGCAAGTCTGTTCATGTACTGGGTCAAGGTAATCCATGCAGCCTTATGCTTCAGCATACTGCAAACCTGCATGTAATTGTGCCATGTGCTTTGCAACTTGAGCTGCATCACAGCTCATGCCCGCTGCATGTGCATCAACCAGTTAATGGGTCTTTGCTTGCATCTATACACCGTATCATCATTTACATGCTGAGGTCTTGCACTCAACTGCCACACTGCATGCAGATAGCCCATGGGAGGTTGGCTTCAATCTAATTGCTGGCCTAGACAATGCTTTCATACTGGGATACTCCTTCCTCATCATGTCCTTTCTGGGCTGGGCAGCTGGGTCAGTGCTCTTCATCGTGGGCATG
>JAABUK010006063.1_pt1 | contig 18330 bp, 38 predicted proteins | sample 5559141 | NCBI WGS metagenome assembly JAABUK01 (sample SAMN10711869, study PRJNA513367) | rock metagenome | isolation source: Antarctica rocks | place: Antarctica: Victoria Land, Pudding Butte nord | collected 2016-01-03 | reverse complement strand
GCGTGAGTCGACAGCGGGCAGGAGGGCAAGGACCATGGTGTCGGAGTCGCCGCCGCTGAAGGTCGTTTTCTTGACATTTCTTAGTCGGTGTCCTTGAGCCTCTAAGATGATGTAGTTGGGGCATATATCAATATGAGTGTAGTTGGGTCATGTGTCAAAGTAACTAAATCGAGAGGAGCGCGCACGAGTAGACGGCGCGCAGGAGGGCGAGGGCCATGGTGTCGGAGTCGCCGCCGCTGAAGGTGAGGGGGCTGCCGTACACGTCCTGCTGCAGCGCGCGCCCGTGCTCGTCCAGGCACTTTGCGCGCTGCCAGTTCACGCCCAGCGTGCCCGCCCACCCTGCAGCACAATGGAACCCATCAGCCTCGATTCCACATCGGCTCGCATTTGCCGTCAGGACCCAGCTCGAATCGTCGGACCTTGCTCGAGGGATGGGCAGTGTCGGCTGCATCAAGCGCTGCCAGGACGCAGCTGCCAACAAACTGCCAGGACATGTTGGCGGTACACCTATGCACACCTGCTGCCAGGGGGGCGGCGTACTCGACGCCGGCGAGGAGGCACGCGAGGAAAGGCCATGACAGACTACTCACGAAGGAGATGAAGCAAGGAGCAATAAGAAAGGTAAAGGAGAAAGGATCGACCTTGAGCCAGGGGGCGGCCGTACTCGACGCCGCCGAGGAGGCGCGCGACAATGACATTGCCGTCGGCGCAGGCGTCCGCGGCTGCCGCGCCGTCGGCGCCGCCAACCTCAGGCCGCTGCTCCGGCTCGTCCGGCACGCGCCCATGGATCGCGTTGCCGCTCGTCCGTGTGTTCTGCGGCAAGTTGCAAACAAAGGGGGCTCTGCCACAAACCCAGGGATCAACTCACAGATGTTGCAGAGGAAGGACATGATGACGCTGCGGCTAGGCAGAGCCCAGTGCAGGGACTGATGCGCCTGGCCCTTGCCAGCATTGCCGCCCCTGCCACAAGGCAGCGACGGTGCCTGGCACAACCCCCAGCAAGCCTCAAGGTCAAGAGCCGCCAACGAGAGTGCAGTCAAGATGGAGTGTCATGCACAGGGGCGCGCCTGGAAGTTGATGGTGCGGCTGGTGCGGTGTGCATCGCCGCCCACCCACGGGTCCGTGTGCGATATCCGGAACAGGCTGTCCACCTGCCGCCATGACATCACATGTTTTGTTACACACGTCCTTCAGACATTTCCTTCAAATCCTGCGTCTGCGGAGGCGGAGTGTGCAGACATCCGACAGCCTTCAACACTCCACTACATGAGCCGCCTTCTGCATCCGCTAAGTTCTGGCTGCAGGCATGCAGTGCAGATGCCGGTCCCATCTTCTAAGCTCCGTGCCGGATGATCAGAGATTTCAAAGCTGGGTAAAATCTCCACATCCACCTGGCCGAGCTCGACGGTGGCGGCCAGCTTCTGGTTGAGGCCGAACAGGTTGCGCTGGCTGTAGGAGAAGGACCCGATGAAGCCGGGCATCGCCCCGTCCGCGTGCCCCTGCGCTCAGGGTGACGCCGACCTTGAACAAGTCAGCCCAGTCCTGTGTCACGGACAGGGACGTGCTGCTGAGACAGCGACGTGGACCTGCACCATTATTGAGCCTCGTCTGAAGGCACCTTGCCATGTCATCCGGGCAGTGAAGTTTGCAACACCGGTCTGGAGCGCTCACCTGTGCGGAGATGCCGCCACCCGCGCTGAGGCCGCCCGTCTTCCGCTCCACGATGTTCAGCGTCAGGTCCATCTGCGGGGACGACGCAAACACACATGTGGCAGGCGTTTCCACGTCGGAGAGCAGCCTGCGTGGCGCAGGTGAGGCCGCAGCCGTTGTCCTAGCAGCCTGCAGACGAGATGCTTGTCCTTGCACTCCAGAAGCTGCTGCAGTGATCTTGAACCCTGGATCAGTGAGTGGTCTTCTCAGATTGAGGAGTCAATGAACCAGACACAGTTTCCGCTGCACCTTTGGCGCGTCGGCAGTCGAGTCCTCGGCCGGCGACGGCAGGATGTTGACGTCGTCAAAGAGGCCCATGCTGTACACGCTCTCGATGTCCGCCTGCGCCTGCTTCATGTTGTACACCTGCGCATCGTATCGAACCTCCGTCGCGCACTCCTGGCTGCTTTCAGCTGCTGCTTGGGTCCGGCTTTGTGTCTTTTGCCATTGTGAGCCTGCAGCACGTGTCCTCAAGCCAATCCAAATCATTTGCAAGCAGGAGGCGTGCAGCAGCTGCTCGGGCTGCTGTCACTGGCGCTGGCGCTTGGCTGTGTGCACTGCTGCTTCAAGTAAGCTCCGAGATGCAGACACTGATCTCAAACCCAGCGCAACGCTGCGTCTGCCAGCGCAATCGTCAACAGGCCATGCAAAAGGTCTTCTCTTACCAGGCTACGCTGCCAAGGGCCGGACCTTGAGGGGCACCGCCGCCAGCACCGCTGTCCCAGCCACGCCGGCAGCAGTTGCAGTCGAGTGCAGTTCTGCTCGCTCAGTGCCAGGTTGTGCAGCGCACCTGGCCGGGGCGGGTGGTCATCTGGCGCAGGATGATGTCAGGGCGGGTGGCGCCCTCCTCGCGACCCTCCCCCGTCTCCCGGTCCACAAAGCGCAGGCTGACGCGCCCCACCGTCATCTCCTTCAGCTTCACCGCCACTATGCCCCCCTCCATGTCCACCTTGGTCACCTGCGGGCGCAGACATGGAATGAGGTGAGGCGAGGCGCGCATAGATCCCGAGGCGCGTCACCGGCCGTGTCTTGGGCTGTGCATTAGGCGCCCGCACAAAGAAGCGCGTGTCAGGCTGCACATGGGAGGAGGTACACGAGGCATTGCACGCATTGACTCGCAGGAATGAAGAAGGCCAGGATTGCTTCGGAGGGCAGTTTGCATGGGGGACCAACCGATGTTCACCTGCCCAAAGACGCCGCGGTCCTCGTACCTGCAGTCCAGCACATACAAGAGTTCTTGACAGGCCCACTATTCACGCCTTGTGCAAGAGCACCATCAATGAGCACAATACGAATTCCGGACGAGCCTGCTCATGTCACCGCTGGTTTCTGAAAAGTTTACAAATCCAGCAGCGTGCGCACCAGGAGTTGAGCTTGCCGAGCGCCTTCTGGAAGTCGCGGAAGTTGAGGGTTCGGCCGTACTGCTCCGAAAACGCCTCCTCCACCACCGCCTGCGGCAGCACGTTGGCGCCTGACGACACCACCCCCCGCAGCTCCGGGTTCGCCTCCAGCTGCGTGAAGTTCGATTATCACATCTCGTTTCCAGGTGCCTATCACATGGCAATGTTCACCGGCAGAGATTCGTCGCCCGAGACACCAACCCCCTCAGCTCGGAGTTTGCCTCCAGCTGAGTGCCGGGGAATGCCATGTTTGCAGTTGACAAGGAAGATACAAGGAACATCACAGAGCTCCTTGGTCTGGTGCGGACTCCCCTCCAGCTGCGTTTGAAATTCACTTTCCAACTTCAACTGTAACAGTCGAGAAACGCCCTGGTCAGAGCACGATCTCTGCTATACGATGAGCTTGACGCCGCAGCGCATGTCCTCCGGCGTCGGCGTGGCCCTGAAACAAATGAAACAACGCAGAAGCGATGACGGAAAGAGATGACATAAGAAGCCCACCTCGATGATGAACTTGACGCCGCCGCGCGTATCACCGGCGTCGGCGTCGATTGGAGAGATACGTTCGAACAAAATTATCGATGAAAGAAAAGGAAATACCTCGATAATGAGCTTGACGCCGTCGCGGGTGTCCTCCGGCGTCGGCGTCGCCTTGGAGAAGTAGCCCAGGTCGAACACGTGGTGCATGTCCGCCTTGACCTCCTTCAGTGTGTAGGCGAAGTTGGGCTTCATGCTGAGCGCCGCCTCCGCCGCCTTTCTGAGCTCGCCATCCACGCCCCGGATTTCCAGCTGCAGTGCAGAATAAATCTCTGCTTGATATGCTTTTCTTCTTGACATTCTGTTGCACATGCTGTTGGATATGGTGAGCTTCTCGTTCGTGACTGGCAGAGCTGGCGTCATCGGCTGCATGATGGCTGCGTAATCATAGCTGGCCGGCAGTGCATGCGAGTGCCTGCCTTGCGCAAAGATTGCGGAACAGCAGCCACCCCGGCCCGGCGCACAGGCCGTCGGTACCTCTCGGCAGCCGAGCAAAGCAGCAGCAGCATGGGCAGTCAGGCACGTGATCCGCCATTGGCTCACGCATCAAGGCCACGCCTGGCTTTCAGAGTTTCACAATCTTTTGTAAAGCCCCTGCACCTCGCTAATGAGGATGCGCTCCTCTGCCGCCATCGGGTCCTCCTCCTCGGGGGTTTGCCGGCCGGCCTCCGCGGCCTCGGCCTTGCCAGCCGCCTCTGCGGTGCTGCCAAATATCTGCTGCACGCCGCGGCCGCGGTACCTGCAGACAAAACGAACAACGTTTCGATCGATCATCACAACCAGACTTTCAGTCAAAGCCTGTTTGTTCTGTGCTTGTCACGACCGTCTTCAAACACCTGACCGTGCCGGCATCCCGCGGCTGCTGCCGCTGGCGCAGCATCATGGCGCTCAGCGAAGCCAGCGCCGGCGCCGGCTGCCTGTGCCGGAAACTATGTTCCGAGTCGTCGGCGGCTGAGAAGCCGTGCTGCAGTCGTTGCACCGCCTCCCTGGCGCTTTCTAGCGCCTGCGTCGGCGCACGCGCTGCGCTGCCGAGCTGCTGCCACACGAGCTGCCATGCCTGGTCTAGCGGCTTGCCCGCCGGCTGCTGATCGGCGCAGCTGCCGGTCTTCTGTGACCTCGGCTGGGGCCACCCGTGCCGGAACATGTCAACACCTCAAAGGCAAGAAACTCCGACACTTGCTTGTGGGATGGCTGCTGGCGATTCTTCAAGAAGTGGCAGTGGCAGCGCAGCGGTCAGGCACGCTGCTTGACTGGAGAAGTGCTGCAGATGTTTCAAAGGCTGTGGAACAGCGCTGAGGTGTCCGCGAACAATGCCGACAAAGCCCTGATCTGCCGGAGGTGCTATCGTGCAAAACCAGAGCCAAGTGCCCAGCCAGGTGCAGTTCGCTGTTTCCTCTGTGCGAATATCATCTGCTTACTCGTTCTGAGTGTCTGGCAAGTCGGGGCGACCATGATGGCAGCCAAGGTGCTGTTTGCACACAGCTTCTGCCTCTGCCTTTATCTTTGCGCGTTGCCTCGAGCGGAGGCCTGGCGAGAGGAGTTGGGATGCGATGGTGAGATCGCCTGGGTTTGTGTACAAATCCGAGATGCATGCCTGACCGCGAACAGTATGCTTGTCCTGTTGCGCGCCTGCCGCACACTGCAACCACCATTGACACGGCGATGTTACATGGTGCAGACTGTCACGTCATCATAGACTTCTTGCAAAAGGAGCTGAAACAAGATCCGCAGCGTGCAGAACACGAGCTCGCAGGAAACGTGAGGTGAGTGGGGTACAGCGTCATGCCGCACGTCGCTTACGCCTTTTCAGTGAACGCAGGCGATGGTGACAACAGCTCGATGTAACACGCAGGCGACGTAGGAGAATGATGCATTCGTTCAGCGAGCCAGAGATTTTCAGGGCGCTCGATGGCGTTTGTCAAGAGGTGCGCCACCACGATGTTGGGGGCATGTTTCAAGTTGCAGGCAAACGCCCTGTGAACATGGCCGATTGTTACTCTCCCTGGCGTGCAGATCACGTCGGCTTCGTCAGGAAAGGCCTCGTGGTTCGCGGCGCCATGCCACAGGTCAATACTTCTGTGGTCAGTTACATTCTTCGACATGCTGCACAGTTTCCCGCAGTCAGAGGACACGCAACATTCAACCTGCAGCCTTGTGACACGTCCTGCAACCACTTCCTGCAGGCTTGTGAAGCAGCATCGGAGCGCACTTGAAAACCACATCTTTGCCGAGGGCATCGACAACCTCCGCCGCGTGTTCTGCAACGAGCTCACAGATCTGTGCAGACCGCACGACCTGCACGACCATGGGGAGCTGTGAGGCGGCTGCCGCAGAGCCGCCGAAATGACCAGCTGCCGTCGGTAGTCTTCGCTTCATGAACGCAGTGTCACATGAACTGGCTCTTTTTGTAGCCGAAGTGCCGCGTGGCTACTGGCTGGGCTTGCAGCAGGTGCGCCTTCATCATCGCTTCGCGCTCTGCCCCACGCCGCCTGGCGACCGCGTCCTGCTGCTGCTCCTGCCGCTGCTCTTCGTTCTGCTTGGCTTCCTTCCAGTCGATTTGCGCCTGCATGGATGCCCATGTATCCTTAGCGGCGTCCCAGCAGCATCTATGAACCTCGGTGCTATGTTGCACAGATCGTGCGGCGCTGGGCGTCGACAGTCTGGAGGCTGTGGCCCCTTGAAGAGGCTATCACAAAGTGCAATCGCGCGGCACCGGAGGCAACTGTGGCATCCATCAGTAGATCTAAGCACCTGGACGGTGGCCCAGTGTTGCCGCTCCTGCTCTTGAGCTTGCGTCCTGCGCTCTGCAGCATCGCGAGCCGCTGCTGCGTCGCGCTGTGCGGTGTCCTCGAACTCCTGCCGTTCACGCTGACCCTGTCGTGCCCTGTCAAATGGACCACATTTCTTTTCTTCCAGTTTGGAGTCCAATTGTAATTGCTGCATATATATTTGGCTGTCAGTGTGCTCCGATAACAGGGATGCCGCATGCCAGGTCCTTAATCAATGCGGCACACTGGCTAGGTACCTGGACATTGCACGCTCCTCGATCTGCATCCTCTGGACCTCCTCTGCCAGCCTACGGCGAGCGGCTTCCGCCGTCGCCACTGCCGCATCCTGCTTTGCCGTCTGCTGCATTTCCTCTTGCTGGAGCTGCTGGGAAGCAAGTTCAGCAGCTTGGCGCTGCCTCTCAAGTTGTTCCTCCAGCTGCTGCCTGTCGTTGAGGTACAACACTTTTTGATGTAACGACGCCTGCTTGAATTCCAGCAGATTTGCGGGGTGATGCAGACACCATGCTGCGCATAGCTCCAAGGTGGCAGACATTGCTACACAGCGCACACATCCCCATCAGCGCCATACCTGTATCGAATTTCCTGCACGCAGGCCTGTTGCCGCTTGCCTTGCTCTGTGGCAGACTGCGCCGCTTCCCGCTGCAGCGCCTGTGTCAGGTCAGCAATTTCCGCATTTCGCTCCCGCGCTGCCTCCGCCGCAACATCCGCCAGCCGCTGCCTGCAGTATGCAACATGATCCATTGCAAACACCCACCTAGTGCATGGTGGCATGACCGCAGGGAGACTCGAATCATGGGGCCAAGGCGGAGGGCACGCCCAGCGACTTGCCTTTCTTCATGTAGAGCCGCAGCCCTTCGCTCCGCCTGCGTCAGCTGTGCCTCCCTGGCTCGCTGTTGCTCGGCGATTGTGTCCTGTCGCTGCTGCTGGCGCAGCGCCGCTGCCTCCTGCAGCGGCACAAGCACAGTCAGCACAGGCAGTCTCTGTGCTTTGTGACTTCACAGCATGGGAACAGCCAGAGCAAACCATTCAGCGTGCCTGCATGTGGTCAAGCTGCCGCTGCAGCTTCAAATTCTCCCGCTGCTGTATTTCGCGCTCGAGCTCCTCCGCATGAGCCAGCGTCTGTGCATCGCGCTGCGCTCTTGCTGCCAGCAGCCTGGACGAGTATTCGCAAGTCTCAGAGGGTTGAATTATGGCATCGATGCATTGCTCAGTCAATGCTCTGCCGATGCCCGTCCCAATCATGAGCGCATATCAAACTGCAGGTTCCACCTGCATTCCTGCTCTGACAGTGATGCCATCTCCACCTCGCTCCAGTGCCGCATGTCTGCTGCTTGCTGCGTCTGGCATGCCCTGGCCTTGGCCCGCTGCAGAGGCAGCGAGGTGGAGTGGCGTTGCCATCATTATGGCCGTCATGAACATACACAGCAAAGTAGCTGAGATTGAGGCCTTGTGCATGCACTCAGGCTGCGATGATGCTGCACCAACCTGTTGTTCCTGTTCCGCTGCGACGGCGCGGTGCAGCTGTGCCTCCTCTAGGTCCCGCAACACCTCTGAATCACGCGCGTATCTCTCAAGATCCTTGTCCTCAGCAAACTGCAAATCAGCATTGCGCATCTGATGTCGATTGTGGTGACGTGAGATACGTGACATGGCGCCTTCATCGTGAATGCCATGCCAGACGACGTCGCAATTATGCGCGCGGTCTCAAAAGTGCGGACCTGTGCGCGTCGCGCATCGCGTGCGCTCGCCCGTGCTCGCGCCTGGTCTAGCATATCCTGCCGGCGGGTGGCCGCCAGTGCCAGCGGCGGCTGCCCAAGCTGCTGCCGCAGCTGCTCGGTTTCCTGCGCCAGCTTAGCGGCCAAGCACTGGCGCCGCTGCTGCAACGCCTCTTCGGCGGAGCAGTCGTGCTGAGTCTGCCCGCGCTGCGCGCTGGCTGCTTGGGCCTTGTACCTGCTGCTGGCCTCCCATGTGGCTTCATGCCGCAGCCGATGGTCGGTCTGCACCCGCTGCGCGAGGTTCGCTGCCTGAAATTCCTGCTGCCGATTTTTGGCCTCTCTAGCGGTTCTTGACTGCCAGCCTGACATCCTGATCCCGTGTTGCTGCTGCGACTGACGAGGTTCCGGAGGTCAGGGGCGCGCTTTTGTGCACGGCCCATCGGCGCCCATGATGAAAGTCTTGCCCAGGTGCAATGTGAGATGAATAAATCTAATACTTTTGAAGCGTCGATGGCGCACGTACACGGTCAGTCGCGCCGCGCAGCGTCTCGCCGTGTCGAAGACAACGTAACTCCTGTCGGAGAATCGAGAGTCCCCGCTAGCCCGAGTTCGAGATCTGAACTTGCACCTGCTAGTACTTGCGCTTCCTGCTTCAGTTCTCCCCGACTTTCCCACAAACTGCTTGATACAACGATTGGTGAAGCTCAGCCCGTGAGCCCGACATTGGCCGTGCACACACCATCCTGCAGCACTTCACCAAAAGTCCGTGCACAGAACTTTGCAGTCGCAACTCGTCAAAGCTACAGCAGCGTGGTCCCACGCATCTGGTTTGCATTGAGCAGAGATACAGGCACTGCCAACTGTCATTGAGCGAGCTCGCGTGGCCTCTGCGAATTCAAACCTGTCCTCTGCGGATTCAAACTGCTGGCATGTCCCTCCTTCTGGCACACAGACAGCAGTTTTGAAGCTCGATAGCAGATGTCCAGCACATGCTCCATCTGCCTTGCTACCACCGCAGACAATGGCAAGCCATGGGTCACTCTCTCGCACTGTGGGCATACGTTCCATGCGGAGTGTTTGGAGCAAGCGCGCTGCCACAGCCAGAGATGCCCAAACTGCCGGGTGCCCAGTCTTTCAGCTTCGTCTAGTTGACACAAAAGCTCATTCTCATCACTCCAAGCGCAGAGAAACCAAATGCATCTTGCAGCACTCAGCCAGCATTGGGCACTCAGTAATGCCGGTGTGCCGCCGCAGGCACGGATATACGACAACGAGACGGACAGGGACAGAACGACGCTCAAGAAGAATCTGCCGATTCAGATCCATCTCGACGTGACCGGGTCTCAGCCCTGCGGCGACTCCTCCCAGCTGCCGCTCAGCCAAGAGGCAGATCAGCACAGACAGGAGGTATAGCGCACACAACTGGTCTGCCTCTGGTCCAGAGCGCGCCTGTGCATCTGCCACGCTGTCGTGAAGACTGTAAATGGAGCATCCCTCGCAGCTCTGGCATCTTTCACAACCAAGCAAGACTCATCGTCTTGGGAGCCACGTCGAATTCTTAGCCACACCACTCGCAGCGTACCGGTTTTTCTGACAACGCATGCGGTGTGGCTCGCAGCTTGCGGCGGCGCGGCGAAAATGCTGGCAGCTGGAGGAGTCTCTGGACCAGGCGGAAGCGACGAGGCTGACGGAGCTGCAGCACTTGAACTCGACACTTGCAGAGTGAGCACTGACACAGCACAGTCTACTAATGTATAAGCAAAGCTGGGGAGGAAAGAGCAGCACGCGGCATGACACGCCGCAACCAATTGCGCCTGCAGATTTGGCACGGTGATCGTCTGTTGCGTATACTTGCTGGGTCCATCGTCGTGCCGTTCACGAGAGGACATGTTCATGTAGCGGCTTCTGGCGAGTATGTCATTCGTGTTGCATGCAGGGCGAGGGCGGCAGCGCAAGCGGGCGAGGCACAGCTGGCAGTGGCGCGGAAGGAGGCTCTGCAGCAGAAGCGCAGCCTGCAACAGCAGCTCAAAGACGAGGTGAATCTCCGTACTGGTTCAAGGGTGGGAGCCTGCATACGCATGTGACCAACAACACGTCACTGCTCAGCAGGCACTTGCCGCTCCCTGCAGATGTTACTTCTGGACACGCTGAACTCGACAGCGCAGCAAATCATTGCGACAACAGCTTGCGGCACAAGTGACGTCGCTTGCACAGGGTGCTAATGAGAGGCTGGCACCGCATGCGTGCGCAGCGGTCGGAGCGGCAGACGGCGCAGACGCGCGTCGAGAGCCTGCAGGCGCAGCTGGACCGGCAGCTGCTGCTCAGCGACGGCGGAATTCCGCGGGAGGACCTGCTGCGCATCGCGGGGCGCCATGCCCAGGTTTGGGCATGAGTGAGATGGGGCCTGCGCTCATGAAGGCATCCTTGACATGAGATGAACGACATCTGATGTTGGCTGCCAAATCGATTTGGTGCACACATGATTGTGGTGCTTATGCTGTGACGTGGCAGCACATTGCCGACCCAGCAATGAAGTCTTAGCAATGAAATCGCATTGGGCATGCATGCTTGATGCGATTCACTGGTTTGACATGTTGTCGCTGCGGAGTGCTGCAGGGGGGCCAGGTGCAGATCTTCGTGGACGCAATGCAGCGGCGGCAGGACCTCAACAATAAACTGATGACGGATCGGCAGCGGGACGCGATGCGGTGGGAGCAGCAGCACTCGAGGGACGAGGCGCGCATCGCGGACAGGGATACGGAGATCGCCCAGCTCAAGGTGGCTCCCCGGCAAACTCGTCTTTCTGCTTTCATACGGCTCCACTCATCCGCGGGCCAAAGTAATGTTCAGCGAGTATGGCGCACAGCCGCTCGAGTCTCCGGGAGCAGTCGAGCCTCTAAGGTGAGAAGTGCAGCAACCCAGAGCCTGAGTGTGGCGTTCATGCGGTGAATCATGCAACTCCGCCTGCCATCATAATGGTGCACGTGCCTCCCGCATTGCAGAGGCAGCTACAGGCGGAGGCGGAGGTGAGGGCCGCAGCCGAGCAGCGCGCAGCGGATGCAGAGCAGCGGGCGGCGGACGCTGCTTCGAACCGGCAGTCTGCGTCACATCGGGCTTCCCAGGGTCCTGGTGGGTTTTTCCATGCCGTCCACGCGTGTGCAGCAATAATGGCAACAGAGCGTCTTCGTGACGCATCGCGAGCATGTGTCCTGCACTGCGCGGGTCAGTGCTGCAGCGATCTGAAGTATGTCGTGGAACACCAAGACGAGGCCTCCACGTGGTTGCAGGTGCAGCCGAGCCGGCGCGACCAGACTCTAGCAGGCATGGCAGCGGCGTCGTTGGCGATCCAGGTAAGCATCTCGAGCGGCCAAGGATGCAAGGAGTGGCTGGCGGCCGCTCACCCTGGTACCTGCTGCATGGGCAAGCATTCTGCTGCGAGTGTTCTGCGATCTCAGGCCGCTGCTAACAGCATCCACGCCTGCCCATTTTCGGTGGGGTCGTGCAAGCTCCCCAGCTGCGAATGATCGATGTCGCAGCACAGCCGGACCCCACCTGATAATATTGCAACAGCAGGTACAGGATGCGGAGGACTTTCTCGGCCTGGAGGCAGCAATCTGGTGTCCCTTTTCGCTTTGATTCATCCATCCGTTCAAGCTGTGTTGTCGTACCGCAGTTGCACAGCAGGCAGCGAGCAGGGACAGCTGCCTCGTCCTGGAGGGGAGCCATGTGGTTTCCTTTTCCGTTTGCTCCACTTCGTCCTTCCTTATCAACGTTTCAGGCCTGTTTCGTCCTGCCGCAGGTGCGCGGCAGGCAGGGGACGAGGACGAATTTAATCGACCTGGAGGGGGCAAAGCGTTTCCTATCCCCTTTCACGCATCATTCTTGCTTGGTTGAGCAGTTGAAATTGTCTTGTCATGCTGCAGGCGCGCAGCAGGCAGGAGACGAGGACGATTTCCTCGACCTGGAGGGGGAGGTGGAGGGTGAGGAGGCGGCGCGGCCGCCGCTGCGGGCGGTGGCCGCCGGCAGCCAGTTCCCCCACCTGCCCGGCCCAGCCTCCTTCCTGGTGAGCCCCTTGTGCATGGCATGTGTCCCATATATATATCCCATGCGTGGCACAGAGCACGCCTGCCGACTCAAGCCCTGACCTCCCCTCGGCACAAGGATCCTGCCAGCACGCATGTGTGCATCATTGATGCCTCTGACAGCTGCTGCAAGACCTGCAACGGCTGTCTTTCCACAACCTGCAGAATGCGGGCGGGCCGGGGTCGTTCTTGGGCTGCGTGGCGCCGCGCATGTCGGAGCCCAGCTTCATGCGCGGCAGCACCTGCACCTCCTCCAGCGGCGCCTTCATCCGCGAGGTGAGGCTCCTGCCTCTTGAGTGGATATATTTTTTCGGGCTTCTCAAGTCCTGGACCTCATACCGCGGTAGGTGCTGCCGCCACAAGAACTAGTACGGTCATGGGCGCCTCTTTCTGAAGTTCCTGCTGCTGCATGCTGATGCGGCATGTGATTTCTGTGCTGTTGTCTCATGGTTCAGTGCTGCGGCAGGGGCCGGACGGACGCGGGGGCCGCGTGAAGGTGCTGGGCGCCGCAAACCATGTGCGGGGCGCTGACCCCTGTGCCGTCTGCCGATCAGCTGTGTGCCTCCAGCTACGCTGATGCAAGGAGTTGTGCAAAGAGAAACGCAGACGACTCGTCCTGCTTCCAATTGCTTGCTTCAGCTGCTTACTAGCATCGCCACACATTCTGCCGCACTGTATTTGGGGGCAAGCCATGTCTTGCCAAGCATGCTGCATGAACATCACTGCCCCGGTAAGCAGGTGCGGCCCTTCTCGGCGCCGCCGACGAAACGGCCAGCGTTCCAGGCGCCGCCAATCAAGCGGCGCAAGGGGCCCAGCAGCCGCGGCGGCCAGGCGATGACCATCGATATGTTCATGGAGAAGGAGGACGACAGCAGCCGGCAGTCCCGATGAGCGCAACTGTTCACGATTGCGCTCACCCTAGCTGTGGCTGCTCGATGTCATCGCCACCAGTGTATCTTATGTCTGCTAGATCTAGGCATGCAGTTTCAAGGGTTAGCTCTAGTGCAGTCGTTCTCGGTTGTGTTTTGGGGCCAAGTAGGATGGCCACGATCTGTCAACGCTTGGGCAGCGCAACAAACAGTCGCTGCTACCATGTGATTTGCCGTGTGCACAAATATCACTGCTCTAGAGAAGTGACTGACTACGTTCGGACGTCAGACTTCATAATTGCTCTTCTTGCGCACATGCTACAGCATGGCAAATGGCATGCCAAGTGCCCAGCACGGGCTTCTGCGTTCAGGGATCTTCCACGATGCGTATGCCCTGGTTCTGCCACTTGGGCGCGGCCGCCTGGCTGCCGTCCCGCTGCTCGCGTTCCAGCGCCGCCTTCTTCTGCGCCAGCTCCACCTATGTGCAGGCGGAAACGTCAGATCAACGCAACATTTGATTCAATTCCAAGTCTGCTGCATCCAAGCCAGCGGGGGCGGTGAAGCAAGGAAGATGATCCGCTCCGTGGTGTGGGTTATGGAGCTTCTGCCAGGCCCCGTTCGCGGCCATGCGCTGCCCTCGGCGCAGCGGACCAGGCAGGGTCCGCTCTCATGGCGTGAAACCCTGAGAATTCCACGTACACCGCTAGATGAAAACCCTACGACGAGGTTCATCCTTGAAACCCCTACCGCACCTTGCGCTGGTTTTCCAGCAGGATGCGCTCGAGGTCGTCCGCCTTGCGCCGGCGCTCCTCCTGCTGAGCGCGTTTCCGTGCCAGCAGCGCCCGCCGCTCCGCTTCCAGCTGCCTTGTCACCTTCTCCTCCAGCACCGCCCGCTCCTCCTGCAGAAGCCCAAGTGACTTCTATCGGATGGGCTGAATTTGTGCCGTTGAATTTGCGTCGCGATTTGGATTTGCACCCACTGCTCTGCTTCCAGCTGCGTCGTCAGCTTCTCCTCCAGCGCCGCCCGCTCCTCCTGCGGCTGGGCTGCCTAGTTTTTCATATAGGGCTAGGGAAACGGATGCCCTCTGACGGCGCCCACCGCGATTGATTATTCCTTCCTTCCTTCCTTCCTCCTGCGGTCAACCGAGGCCAATCAGGTGATGCCATGCTTCAGAGATATGTTGCTTGTAGCCGAAGGTCCAGACTGGCAGCGGCGGTTGACCTGCAATTGGACTGCACAGTGCCGCCACCTGGTGCTCCCTGTTCGCAAGAAAGACCAGCTTCGCATGGCTGAAGGGACCCTGTCTGCAGGTGCGCTGCCGCGCGGCACATTCATCTTGGTGTTGCACAACAGCAGCAGCAGTGGCAATCACGAACTTAAGATTGAAGCTGTGGGCACCTGTAGTCGCTGCTGAATTTTGACAGCCACCTCAGGCGACGCCATTGCAGCCTCCACCCGCACCCGCACCGTCTCTGCGATCTCCGCCGTCATTTTGGCCTCCTCATTCGCGGCTGCCTGCTCCTCCTGCTGGCGCCGCGCGTCCGCTTGCCTGGCATCTGCTATCCTGGAGAACAGGGCATAGATGGAGCTGTGAGTACTGCGCTGCGGCACCCTCTAAAAGAGGTGACACGTGCCAGAAACGTTGCACGGTCACGATTCTGATGCAAGCGGGAATGCGGATGTCACCTGGCCTCCTCATTTGCCGAGCTTTCTGCGTCGTCCCGATGCTTTCGAAAATGCCTGCGACCGCGCAGGGCGCTGGTCATACGTTGTTCATTGTTCGTTGTTCGTCATTGTTGAGGCGGAAAACAGGATCAGCTGGAACATCATGGAGGCTGGAACACGAACTTGAAACACTACCTCTGCACATGCTTCACCGCCCGCACAGCAACCAGCGGCGATGCATCCGCTGGGGCACGCCGCCGCGCTGGGCTGGCGCTTCTGCTGCGGCTGCGGCTGGAGCTGAGGTCACTGCTGCCGCTGCTGGTTCTGGACCTGCTCCGCCGCCTACAAAATTATTCACAGGGTTCAGCCCCTGCCTGAAAAAGATGTAGCGCTTGGCATGACGCGGCATGCATACATGATGTGGCCTCAGCAGCGAATGGTCTCGAACGCAGGATACAGTCGTATCGAATGCGTTTGCAGCATGCGTGCAACACCCGCAAATGCACAGCACGCCGCCGTCACCTGCGCTCGCTGCTCCTGCTGCGATCCCGCGACCTGCCGTCCCGCGCCATGAGTCACAGTGTAATTTACATGCAAGACAGCCTTTTCAGATAGAGTGTCAGGATCGTGCGAATCAATCGAAGACGGTATCGCAGGAGTGCACGATCTCTCCCAAATGTTGGTAAATGCAGAGGCCGTTCACAGCTGCACAGCGCCGATGCAGGGAGTCTTCCCGTGCTTGCGCTACAAGGCTTCGGTGTCGCCAATGAGGTTTGCTAGGAGGTTAGCGCTCCCCGCCATCTTGTCCGATCGACGATGGGAAAGCCTTTCGGAGCTAGCTAGATTCACCTCGATCAAGCAGAAAGGCGAGTCCCGTGACGTGATCCTCCAGCTGGTACGGCACCTGCCAGTCATTCATTTGTAGCATCCGCATATACACTATACCGTTTGAATCCGTAGCTGGACCGTAAGCACAAGTTTGCGGGGACTGCCGGCTGAATACAGCTTCGCTGCAGATCAGATTCGAATCACAAGATCTAAACAGCAGCAGCCGCATTCTGCTGACACAGAAACGCCAGTTGTATGCACTCAATGACATAATAATATATATCAGAAAGCACACATGCATGCGCCGCACATATTGATGGTCAGCAGGCGCCACCGCGAGTGATGGTACGCGCTGCCGGCCCGGGGCACCGAAACACCGTTCCGGGCTTGGTCGTCCTGTTCTGCACATGCATCGCCTGCCTTTACGTCGCCGGCAGGTGCGCAGCGCACTACGACCCAATGCGTTTCGCGAATCAGCTTGTCACGTCGCCATGCTGCGGTAGCACCACTGCATCCCGATGGCGGCAGCATGACACAGCATGGGAAGTGACACCGTAACATATGCGTGCAGGCTGTGGAGCACGACAAGGAGCTTACATTACCTGGTACCCACCCCCCTCGCCATGATACATTCATGGTTGATGATGGCGAGCTGGCCCAGCATTGCATATGCTGACCGTAAGACTCCTGCCGCATGCCGTCAAGCTGACTCTGCGTTGTTCCTGCGCGTCAGCAACACCAGCTGCAGATCGTCAAAGCGCGGCAGCAGGAGCTTCTATCAGCGGCGCGGCCGACGGCGCAGAAATGCAGGCCCGCAGCCGCGCCGAGCACGCAGCCGTCCGACCAAAGGCAAGGCTGTGATCCCTGTGCTGCTGCTGGATTCAGGGTGACATGCTCGGCCAGGTGTGCTGCATCATTTCGTACATGTCAATGTGGCGAACAAACCGCAAGGCCAGATGCCAAGTCTGCGTCCAATCAACTGCCGTGCCTTGTCCGCGACAGGCAGGGTGAGGGCGTGCTGCACTACAGCATCCGGCCGGCCGTCAAGGCGCTGCCGCCCCTGGCGGGCCCGGCGGTGGAGCGGGACGTGCCCATTGCGGCAGAGGATGACGAGGCGCTGCTCGGCGCGATCGACTTTGTCGAGGCGGGCGAGGTGCGCGGCTGGGCCTGCTGCCGCGGCGCGCCGGGCGACCCCGTGCAGGTGAGCCGTCTTTGTCCATGTGGGAGGCATCTTTGGCCATGGTTTTTGGAGCAGGTCTTCCCATGTGGAGCAGGTTCTTCATCGTGCTGTATGTTGCCTGCCAGCGCGGCGCACCCGGAGACCCCGTGCAGGTAAGCATCATTATGAGTGAAGTGTGCTTGTAGGTAATTAGATAAGTCCTCGTCTCCTTCACCACGGCGGCATGCGTGAAGGACCGCATGCGTGCATCCCGAGGCAGATCCCGAGGCAGCCGGCGCGGAAGCCAGTGGTCAACTTGATAGCAAGCGACCAGGCCCAGGCATGCTGCACCACCAGAGGGGTTTTTCTCTCTCTGAAACCCCGCTTTTTTCGCGTCTAGGTGCTTGTCTATGTCGACGGCATCAAAGTTGGACAGACGGCGGGCGGCGAGAAGACGCCGCACCTGCTGATCAACCGGCTATGCGAGGGAGAAACCAGCGACAGCGACGGCTCCACGTCGGCAGCTCTAGGCTTCCGGCACCAGCTGCCGCCGCTGCCGCCAGGGCGGCACGAGGTGAGAATAGTCAACGCCTGCAGCCTATTGCATGGTACTGATTGTTTGCCGGATTCTGTCTCCACCCTCTAGGAGGAAGCCTGCGATCGCTCTGCTCGTCCCAACCATTTTGGGCTCAGACAGGCCTCGGGTGCAACCCGCAGAGCACTGCCCAATCAGAGGCAGGCAGGCGCCTGCGCTCTGGCCTGGTGATCGCCAAAGCAGGAGGCACCCCAATCGCGCCACTGGGTGCAACTGCTTCAACAATTGTGCAGCACAATTGTTTCCAGTAACAACAAACTGAACTGAACCTGAAGTTGTTCCGCGTTGCGCAGGTGCGCGCGTTCGTGCGTCGGCCGGGCAACGGCGCGAAGCAGGAGCTGAACCAGTCGCCGCTGGCTTTCGTGGAGACGCCTTACCAGTGTGGCGGGCAGCAGGCGCTCGCGCGCAAAGACGCCATCATCCGCGTCCGCAATGCCCAGGTGGGGATCCCTAGGTTTTGAAACACTTGAAAACCCTGTCGAATGAGCTGTCGGCGTGTCAAGAGGCTCTGCTTCTTGAGCTGCATGTGGAGCCTGGCGTTTGATGCGGGTCAAGCATGTCCTTGGCTGGCCAGCACCACACGTGTTGCGGATGCATGGAAAACTTGAAGAGTTTGTGGAGCGGGGGGCACGACTCCAGCCTCGCTCCGCGCTGCTGTGCAATCAACCTCGGGCCGGAGACCCACTGCTGATCCAGAACAATGCGGCCGAAAGTCGTGTCCCTTGGAATGCGCAGGTGTCAGCACTCTGGGACGAGCTGCACACGCGGCGGCCGTGGCGCACCGCCGTCGCGGCAGGCAACCTGTCCAGCTTTGCCATGGACGGCAGCCAGGGCGACGGCAAGCCGCCCAAATACCTGGCCGTCATCGCCATCAACACGGTGCTGTTTTCTGCCTTGAACTTCCTGTTGTGCCTGAAACTTCGGCTGCTGGGGCAGGGCAAACCTGTTGCGCTTTTAATGGGCGGCAGCAAGGGCGACAA
>JAABUK010006062.1_pt1 | contig 18332 bp, 20 predicted proteins | sample 5559141 | NCBI WGS metagenome assembly JAABUK01 (sample SAMN10711869, study PRJNA513367) | rock metagenome | isolation source: Antarctica rocks | place: Antarctica: Victoria Land, Pudding Butte nord | collected 2016-01-03 | reverse complement strand
TATCAACCTGAGATCAGTCAAGGACGATTGGAGTCGCTACTCAATTTTCAGACTGTCGTGACGGACTTGACCGCTTTGTCGATTTCTAATGCTTCGGTTTTGGACGAGCCTACAGCTGCAGCAGAAGCTATGACCCTCTCCATGAATGCCTTGCCAGTCGCTCGCCAGAAGCGGCCGAACAAAACCTTTCTGGTTTCCCATCTGTGCCATCCGCAGACCATTGCTGTGCTACAATCTCGTGCAGACGGCTTTGGTATCAAAATTGTAGTGGCAGATCTTCTAGAAACTGAGAGCAAACAGGTGAAGGACATGGGACAAGATTTGATCGGAGTTCTCGTGCAGTATCCAGACACTGAGGGTGGCGTGGAAGACTTCCAGGGCTTAGCGGACACCGTCCATGCGCAAGGCGCTACCATGAGTGTTGCGACTGACTTGCTCGCTTTGACGCTTCTGAAACCACCAGGGGAGTTTGGTGCTGACATTGCTTTTGGCAACGCACAGCGCCTTGGAGTCCCTTATGGATATGGTGGACCCCATGCAGCTTTCTTTGCTTGTGGCGAGAAGTATAAGAGGAAGATCCCAGGTCGACTGGTCGGTGTGTCAAAAGACAGATTAGGTAACAAAGCCATGAGATTAGCATTACAGACTCGAGAGCAGCACATCAGGCGAGAGAAGGCAACAAGCAATATCTGTACTGCTCAAGCTCTTCTTGCCAACATGACCGCATTCTACGCTATCTACCACGGCCCTCATGGTCTACGAGCTATCGCTCAAAAGGCGACCAACGGTGCCCGTATTCTTGAGGAGGGTGTTCGCAAGCTTGGCTATGCTACCAGCTCTAGAGGCAGAGGCAAGGATGGCAGGACCCTATTTGACACTATTGCTGTAAGAGTAGGGCCTGGGAAAGCGCCAGAGCTCGTCGCATGGGCAGCTGAAGTGAAAGGCATCAACTTGCGAGTTCTCGATGGCAACAGAATCGGGGTCACTGTGGACGAGACTGTAGAAAGCCAAGATCTAGAAGATATCTTGGGCATTTTTGATCATTTCACCTCCAGGAAGGACATATCTTCTGTGGAGCAGATTGCCTCGAGCCTTGAATTGTCAGCTTTGAGGCTGCCCGGTGTACCTGAAGGCCTGAAACGGACTACTCCCTATCTCGAACACCCTGTCTTCAACAGCCACCACTCTGAGACCGAGCTCCTGCGCTACATACATCACCTACAATCAAAAGACCTTTCGTTAGTCCACTCCATGATTCCGCTCGGATCATGCACAATGAAACTCAACGCTACAACCGAGATGATTCCAGTCTCATGGCCCGAATTCTCATCGATCCACCCATTCGTACCAGTAGACCAAGCCAAAGGATACACTACCTTGATCAATGAACTCGAAACAGACCTTTCTGAAATCACTGGCTTTGATGCAGTGTCTCTGCAACCCAATTCTGGTGCCCAAGGTGAATTCACTGGCCTGCGAGTAATACGGAAGTATCTCGAGATGCAACCGGGGAAGAAGCGCGATATCTGCTTGATACCTGTCTCCGCACATGGTACCAATCCTGCCAGTGCTGCGATGTGTGGGATGCGTGTCGTGACTATCAAATGCGAGACGGGAACCGGTAATCTTGACATGGCTGATCTCAAGGCCAAGTGCGAGAAGTATAGCGAAGAGCTGGGTGCCATTATGATTACGTATCCAAGTACTTTCGGAGTCTTTGAGCCGCAAGTCAAGGAAATGTGCGAAGTGGTCCACGCTCATGGTGGTCAGGTTTACATGGACGGAGCGAACATGAACGCGCAAATTGGGCTATGCTCGCCAGGCGAGATTGGAGCAGATGTCTGCCACTTGAACCTACACAAGACTTTCTGCATTCCGCACGGTGGTGGTGGGCCTGGCGTTGGCCCAATCGGTGTCATGTCCCATCTCGCACCTTTCTTACCCGGTCATCCTTTGATCAAGACTGGGGGCGAGAAAAGCATTGCGCCTGTGAGCGGAGCTCCCTGGGGCTCTGCAAGCATCCTGCCCATCAGCTGGGCATACATCAAGATGATGGGCGGCCGTGGCCTCACACACGCAACCAAGATCACCCTCCTAAACGCCAATTACATCCTGTGTCGCCTCAAGCCTCATTATCCGATTCTCTACACCAATGCCGCCGGTCGCTGCGCTCACGAGTTCATTCTCGATATCCGCCCTTTCCACGATTCCGCAAATATCGAAGCCATCGATGTCGCCAAGCGCCTCCAAGACTACGGCTTCCACGCTCCAACAATGTCATGGCCCGTAGCAAACACGCTAATGATCGAGCCTACGGAGAGCGAAAACCTAGCAGAGCTCGACCGGTTCTGCGACGCTCTGATTGAGATACGAAAAGAGATTAGTGCAATCGAGAAAGGCGAACAGCCCAGAGAGGGTAATGTGCTCAAAATGGCACCGCATACGCTGCAGGATCTTCTGCTAGGCGAGAAGTGGGAGAGGAGTTACGGAAGGGAGAAGGCAGCCTATCCGTTGCCATGGCTGAAGGAGAAGAAGTTCTGGCCGACCGTTACGAGGGTCGACGACTGTAAGTCTGCTCCGGTCTAAAATTGGCCTAGTCAACATCAGTCCGCTAACGAGATACAGCGTACGGCGACATGAACCTCTTCTGCTCCTGTAGCCCTGTCGAACCGATCGATGGCATGACTGGTGCCGCGGCGCCGGCACCGACGTGATGCTTATATGACATGATTTTCACGGCGTTTCAAGCTGGTTTTAGCCTTCAACAAAGAATAGATCATGGTTCTCACGGCTGTGCAGTGGCCATCTTCAACGAAGGGACCAGGGTTGGATATTTGATGGGGTGTTTTACACGTTATTATGACTTAACATGAGGGGCTGGATTCAACATATGCATCGATATTGGCGTTTTCCAGGGATAGATGAGTTGGATATCGCGTCTAAGGTTTGGCCTTCTTCAACATTTGGTCTTCAACATTATCGGCGGACTTGACGCTCGGTTTGACTGAGGTGCGGGATTGGGAATGGCTATGGATCTTGGAGGATAGATAGATGGATGGGGTGGATGGGTTTGATATGCCAGCTACCATTAGATTTTCATTCGTATTAAGCTATCAAGAAGCAAATGCCATCCATCCTACCCTCCCACTTTAAATCCCCCCCAGATATCGCTCCATCACGCTCTCATTATCACAAAAAGCATCAACAAAAGATCGAGTGGGTATCTTCAGAAAAATATCCCCCAAACTCCCATCTCCGCCTTAGATCACCTGACCAACATGTCTCCTCCACTCGTCCACCCTCCCATCCCCTGTCTGGCCTTGTGTAATACCAGCCAACATGCTCGCTCTCGTTTCCCGCGCGATCGGCCTGTGTCGCTCCGCTTCGCTCGCATAATCGCTTACGATCCTTCTAGGCACGACTCGCTCGTTCGGCCGATCAAATAGCCGTTCGTGATTGTACTGGCGTGAGGCGACAGAGTGTTGGCGGAGCGGACGTTGCCGTGGCTGTTGCTGTTGCTGCTGCTGCTGCTGCTGCTGCTGTTGCTGCTGTTGTTGTTGCTGCCGTTGTTGCTGTTGCTGCTGTTGTAGACGAAGAGCGTGCTCAGGTTGCGGTTGTCGCGGCCGTACTTCCTCGAAAGGATTGATTGTAGCGGACAAAGCGTCAGCGGCTCTGCGTCTGAAATCGTCATTGAGAAAATGCGGCGCCGCGTTGCCAAAGTCATTCCAAGCATCGAAATCGTTCTGGAGATGTCGGAGTTCCATTTCGTGCGCGAAAGCCTCATCTTCAACTTGCTGCCGGTTCCTGCGATCGATTTCTTCCTGGTAATTGTGAGCTTGTGGGAAGTCGCCTCCGCCATAGGCGAGGTTGGCATCGTAGGCTTGTTCGTCGAACCACAGACAGGCACACCCTTTCCATTTGATGCCGCATGTAAGGCAGAATTGTGCACCACAGCGGCAAGTCATGTGGTTGCAGCCTTCGATCTTCTCCACGGTCGCTTTGCAATTGTAGCAACTTTGCCAGCCTTCTTGCTTGGCGATCTTGATAAATTCTTGGGTCGCAGCGTCTTTGGGACATTCGCGCGTAGTGTGCCATTTGTTGTTACAGAGGCAGCAGACCTTTGTCTGGCAGCGTTGGCACTTGCCGTATTTGCGGCCGTGGTTAGCTCCGCCACTTGTGTCCGTGTGGATGTGGGAGGGTTTGATCCACTCGCCGCATCGTTTAGCGGGACAATAGATTCGGTTTTTGGTGGTGTATTCCTGGTATTTCCGATTCCACTTTATCTTGAAATTGTTATCAAATAGTTTTACGACATGTTCCAGTGGGATGCAATCCTCTGTGCAACATTTAGGAGGCATATGTTGTGGGTCCGTGATTGAGAGGTTGAAGATTCGGCGGAGACAGGAATGGCACATTCGGTGGGAGCAGGAGAGTTTGGGACATCTAAAGACGCGAATATCGTCCGAGAGACAAGTAATGCAGGTGACGCTGCAGTCGCCCACGTTAGTGGCGGCCCGTAGAGATAAATTAACCCAAGCTTACCGTTCTTCTGGTTCTGGCAGTTTGGAAGCTTTTGGAGATCCCATAAAGGAGAAAATGCCAGAGGATCGATCTGCCCCCCTAGTCCCTCTGATCGACGCGGCTCGTTCAGGCTTTCCGCGTATTTGTGTTGGCGATCGTGGTGGTGGAACGTAGGTTAAAGACTTGGGAACAGATAGGTCCCGTGCTGAGCTTTGACTTCGTTTGAGGAAGGGTCGAAGGAGTGAAGGTGCCTTACTTCCTACGACAGATGCGCTTCTAGACGGACTACATCAGTTTGTTCGCGTCTCCTCGGAATGCTGACGAGCACTGTACCTTTTGACTGGAGGCTCTTCCCTTGAACGTTTTTCAGTGCCTTCAGCAATAGAGCGCCTCTCCCGCCGAAGTGGTGTATGATCTGTTTCTTCTCGGTGAGATGTCCTCCGCTCCGACTGCCTCCTGGTGGGCTCCTTGTCCGCTCTATGCGATCGTTCAGGCCTTGGTCTGCTTGCCTCTCTCGTAGTCTTCGGCCGTCCCACATACTGAGGCCTGTCTCTGTCCGTTCCTTCTCTACTACGTGTCCTTGGTACGTGGGCAGTGTCACCACGGGGCCTACCCTCCTCTCTTTTGGATCTGTGCGACCGGTGTCGGTGCTCCGAATCGCCCCTCCTCCGCACCTCATGAGCCGTCTCTTCTGTGTTTTTCATCATGTATGTTCTGGAATCCGATTGCGTCCTTCGGAAAGTGCGTGATGCCACCCTCCGGTCAGATTCTCGGGGCTGTCCTTCGGTAGATCGATTAACAGCTTCAGCATGGACTTTTCGTATGCCTTCTACATTTGGGTATTTGACCAGATTACTCGCATCTGAATAAATGCGTCTGAGATCCCTATCGACTGCATGTTTTGGTGTGGGACGGGATCGAGAGTGGTGGGTTTGGGGGTAGTTGGTGGACACCGTAGATGCTTTGGTGGCGAACATGTCGTACTACATGGGATTGTGTATCGTGAGCTTTGAGAGCTTTCGGACTCTCCATATGTTGCCACCGGTAGGTGCGAACACTCCACTAGATGTCGTTTGCCCTGTGAAGTATTGGGTCGGAGTGCGTCAACCTCGCATGTGCGCCATCGCTCCTATTGGATCCCCTCTCGTCCCATGGACTTCTCATGCATCTCATTTAATTGTAAGGCGCCCAACCGGATCCTTCCAATGGCTAAGACTGTCACATCAGCCGCAGAGTTTGAAGAGTTATAGGGCCGTCAGCGGACGGGTCACTTCAGGGAGGAGCTGGGTGTAAGCTCATAATTGTTGACCTATCAGAACGAGGGATGTCTCGATAGGCTTGATCGGGCTAGCTTGCCAAGACATCGCATCTTGGCACCATCCTTTTTTTGCATCTGATCTTCTGTTCTGTTCGTACTTTACATGTTGAGAGTTGGGTTCCATTGGCAATACCTAATGATTGAGGTGATTTCGTTGCCCGCCATTACAACTTGAACATTTCCTCAACATTCTCGACAATGATTAACAGACGATGTTCTTTGATGATGTGCTCGTCTGATGGATGCGAAGGAAGCTATACGTGAGTTTGACCATGTGCATCAGACTTCGACAAGAGAGGAAAGATATCCCCAAAATCGATCAAATCCGTTCGACGTTTTAGTACTCGAGTGGAGAGCAGATTGACGACGTTTCAATCTTCCTGGCACCCCTTCGTTGGTTTCGCCCGCGTCTGTTGTTGACAATCATGTTATTACTGGTTGATATCATATTAGATTGGCGAAGCTGTTCATTTGGAATGGAACGTCCAGGACAGGGCTCGACGTGTACAATATAATATGGAATTGGAAAGATATCTTGGATTGTCGGAAGCTATCATTGCAGGATGTTACTTGAGTGCTAGCTTGAAATAGCGCTGCACCCAGGTCCCACATTGAAGTGTTCTCCGTAATATGATCCCAGTCTTTTTCCCTGTCACAAATTACCGCTCTTTTCAAGACGGATTAGTGTTACCGGAAATCGATAGATGTATCGTCATCTTCCGGTGCGATTGGACGATACTCTAGCGATAGCGTGATCTTAAGAGCGTTCTAGGCTGTAAATCGAGTCATAAGTGCATGTACTAAACCTTAGTGCCTTGAGGAGAAAGATATAAAACAGGGTCGTCGCCACGGATTTGTAGCTTGTAAAATACACGTTTGGTTATGTACGTACGGATTTCTCCAACACACTCGCTCCTTCCCACTGCGCCTTGTCGTGTTGTGCTCCGCCATCGATGATCATCAAACAGTCGCAACTACCTGCGGTGCTGCAGCACTAGTGTTAATCCAAGCTCAAAGTCCAGGCCCTCGTCAGGGCCAAATGCGCTTTGGTACCAATCTGCCACTGGGAGAAGACCTTCGTCCGCGTCGAACTTTAGCACCTTCCAATAGAGAGCCAGTCGACAGCTGGGAGCGACATACCTGCCAGGAGGCTTCATCCTCCGGGACCTGGTCTCCATGACCGCCTCGCTCTTATAGCCATACTAAAAGCATCACTCCTAAATTGTGATTCGTCCCAACCTATCGCGTTAAGCACATAGCCATTCACCTTGCCAGACTCGCCATACTGCGGGTCCACCTTTCAGCCGCCTCTTTCAGCCACCCAGGCCAGTCTGTAGTACTTGCAGTCGTTGAAGACGTTAGTCTTGGCCTGGACGATATCCTTGTGTTGTTGGTACAACAGTGTGCCTGACACGCCCGTACCGTCTTCCCGGTTGTGCATCTCATTGGCGGGCAAAACCATTGAGATCGATAGCATTTAAATCTCAATCAACGCTGCCTCTGAACTAGCCTTGACACAACTCTCGCATTCCTACCACCACGAGACACCCCTGTACACAGGCGGACGATCCAAGTTGGCCAGTCTGTTTCAAGCCAACCTTTCAATTTGTAGCAGAAGAGCAAACTTGGGTCTTCAAGTCGAGCTTCGGTATCCTCGTTCCAACTTCAATATTGTCAAGCGGGCCTCATGTCTTTGGCCTGAGCGTCTATCAAGCTGCGCAAATCATCGCTCTCGTGTTCGAACGGAAGTTTTTAGCCTCTCAGACTGTGATTGTTCATTGAAGGTGCGTTCTCGTAACAATTTTCATTCAAGTCTTCGAGTTTCGTAGTGACAAGAGCAGCGGTTTGCGGGTTTACGGTGTTGTACTTCACTTTCTCGGCAAGCCTTTCAGCTCCCTCGCTTTGAAACTTGTCGCCGAGCCTCTCCAGTGCTTCACCCCAATTGCTCCTCCATAAGTCATTGATCGCTATGTTCGAGCGCTTCATAAAGTCTCGCGCATCGTTGTAAGACCGCATTCTAGTCGAGAGCAATTCGTCTTCTGCAAGCCGAGGAATACTTTTGGCCCAAAGGGCTGCATGAAATTTCAACGCCCTTCACGCAAAGCCTCCTCTCACAAATTCCTCATCAACATCCTGGCTCTTATAAGGCACTCTCCAGATTGAAGACTTGTCCACAGTGATATCCTTGAGAGCCGTAGCATTGTCAAAATTCACTAAGGGAGGACATATCACCTCACAATTTACACTGTTCGTGCTGAAGGACCTAACCAAGCGGGACGCATGACGTGCTGGGCTACTTGTGTTCTCAGTGGCCAGTTGTTTTGATACTTTCAGATTCAAACACCCTTGTTGTGGACATGTGGAGCCTCTACTGATGACTCTGAATTTTCGTAGTCTTGCTGAGAGTATTAGACAGCGTTTTCAGAGAAGGATATCAAACCGTTGGTGTATGAGCATCCGTGCTTGGGAGGAAGACTGCTTCACAGCGTCACAACCGAAATTGGCGAATCGGAACTTTAGCTCCTGCCCACATCAGCACCGAAGTCCCTGCAGCGCAAAAACAAGGTGATAACGGTCGAGAGCATGATCCTCACTTTCGTAAAACAAAGAGCTTTCCAAACCCCAACCTTCAATCAAACAGCCAGCTTTGCTCTTGTCGGCTTGCAGCAATAATCTGATCTTCGAAATTGAGTCAGTAACCAACGGCTATATTTACTTCTTCAGACATCTACATCACAGTGTTGGGGCAAGCAGTTGTAGAGCTCCAGGGATGAGAACAATCCACATAGCCAGAAAAGCGTAGGTTATTCTACGCTCAGGGATTCAACTCCGGTCTCACAATATTGGGTAATTGACCAAAGGCCGGCGCCACTCCGTGCTTTTCTTCCTGGCTCTTCATATAATTACCATGACGACGACTTTATAATCGTCTTCCTGGCTTACAAGCTTTGTTACTATCTTGGAGACCGTGGAAGTAAGCAGCTCTTCGATTCTATGCCGTTCAATGCGAGACGAGTTGCATGTGCTAACTTATTTGCTTTCCCCGCACAGCCTCAATCATAACAAAACAAACATCAGTTCCAATACCTGCCCGCCCTACACCATCACCAAAACCAATTGAGAACGATACCCAATTCAGAAACAACTTCCTTGTTATTCTCTTCGGCATCTGGATGCACAACACGTGCTGACTGACCTTATTCTTCCTGCATAGCTCTCATCCCAAGACGTCAAAGGTTACTCTCCCAAGTTGTCAACTGAGATCAACGCATCGCTGACGTTTATGACAGCATGTCAGCCATGGATCGCACCAAAGTCCGCGTCGCCATAAGACGAAAACCGTCCGCTGGTACGAAGGCTATATCCCCTGAGCCGACTATGGCTCCTGACAACGTCGACGCCACCGTAAAGGTCGAGCCTTCCGGTTTGTTGGACCACCCTGCTCCTTCAGAATCTGTCGGATACCTCATTCCAAAGACCCTAGAGTCAGCTCCGCAACTCACGAAAGGAGACCACGACATTGCTGTTCCTCTTGACAGTGCGGCACCCATATGCTGCAGTGAAGAAGACGATAAATCGGACTTGATGATCTCACTGCCCAAGTACATCAAGCCCACAGAAGATGCAGCTGCGCTTGGTTTCGTCGAGGCTTCTGACTCCATTGAAGATGCTCCCCCACCTGAATTTGTCAAAGCATATGAGTCGCTCGAGGACGCTACGCTTGTTGGCCTGCCCGGAATTCGAGTCCCTAGCACACCAACCGAGTTTAACAAGTTTCGCTTCGATCCTAAATATCAAGCGTACCCTCATAGGCAAGTCATTGGGATTTATGTCTCGCACTTATCCAGGAACAAAAGGGAACTACCTCCGGGCGGTCATGAAGCGGTGCAGAACATGCTCAAGTCGTTGTTTAAGATTGAGGGTCTAACCCCTGAGATCGATCGCGACTACAAATACACCTGGATCCTCAAGACTGTCATGGGAGAGTCTGACCTCGCCACGGCTCCCTACGCGTTCCCGCCAAATCTTGCTGAGCAAGCTTCAATCGTCTTGGATCACTTTCAGGATGACCTGAATATCGGAGTCGACATCGACGGCAGCCCCACTCCTCCTCCTCCTATACAGGCTCCTTCTACCAACAAGAAGGCCAATAAGAAGCCCGCAAATAAAGACCCCACAAGCAAGAAGCGTAAGGCTGCCGAGATCTCCACGAGTGCCTCCATCCAATGTAAGTCCTTCGATTTGGGGAACCCTAAAATTGCAGGGATGATGCATAACATGCAGCGTGGTCCTCGCGGAGGCCCAAAGATCACGGATCCTACAATCAAGCGTGACTACAGCAAATTTGGCCATAACGGACTGAGTGTAGGTGACTGGTGGCCATATCAGGCATGTGCATTGCGTGATGGCGCTCACGGTTCGTCAATGGGCGGTATCGCAGGCGGTACACACGATGGCGCCAAATCTATCGTCGTCGGCGGTGAGTTTTGCTCCCTCCCCAATTACATCCTCCCAACACTGATCATCGAACAGGCGGATATGAGGGCATGGACAAGGACGAAGGCCACATTATCTACTACTCCGGTTCCAACTCTCACGAAAACGAAGACAGTAACACGCCACATATCTCTAAAGCCACTAAATCCCTACAGCGTGCCATGCTTGATAACCGCGACATCCGTGTCTTGCGCTCCGCCAAAGGTGACTCTCGTTTCGCTCCTTGCGTGGGCATTCGCTATGATGGCCTTTACAAGATCGTGGCTGAGGAGAAGAGATTGAATGCGAAGGGCGGAGCGTATCTTCGCTTCAAGCTTGTGAGACAGGATCGTCAGGCGGATATTGATCTTGGGAGACCGGATCAGAGGGAGAGGACGGCTTTTGCTGTTTTGAAACAGGCTGTTTAGGTCGTCTTGAGGTGGGCGGTGGTGCTTCATTATGGGGTTGAGCGGCATAGACTGCGGATTGGCGATTGGTAGCATGGTTTATGGCGTGTTTCTGGGATTCGCCCGGGGGCTTGTGGCGTGTTCTTGGGAGATGGAGCCTTGTGGGTAGGCATAAAATTGCGGATTGGATGGCGGGAATTGGATGGATAATGTGATATTCATATACATAAAAAATATATACACACATGGGACTGATGCCGTTTATCTTTTGGCGCGCTCGAGATTTGGAATCATTGATCAGTATGCATTCCAGGGATTACTGCTAATAGGTAAGGGTGTGCTTGACTTGAACATATAGCCAGTTTGTGTTTTGGGAAGTGGATTTTGTGGGAGGAGTATGAGATGGAGGATGGAAGAGTGAGCGTATTGGCTTCTTGCTGGTGGAAGAGTAGAACGTGCTGGAAGATCATAGGAGGGAGGAGTGGATTGCTGACTATGGTATTGTTTTCGATAGAGAGATATATAGCGAGGGGTATGTTGGCGGCGATGCGACAAGAGCGTGGGTCGTCGATGCTTTTGTTTGCTACTGCCCATGAAGGGATTGTCGTGCTTGTAAGAATGTTTGCGTTGGCCATGCACGCTTCGCGATCCAAAGCACTCGTTGTTGGGGATGTTGCTGTGGTTTTGTTTGCTTTGTTTATGGACTCGGAGGGTTTGAGTGGCTTGTGATCAGGGTGATTTGGTTAGCTGTGCTGATGGTGTTTATTGAATGGGGTTTGGAGGAGGGGGGGGCATGAGAGGAGGGATGTTGTTGTTGTGGACAAGTAGAAGCGGCAATGGATTATCGAGAGAGGCGGAGTGGTGCTGTGGGTGTGTCCAGATTGTGATTTGAGAGAGGGATGATGTGTTTGATGGACCAGATGGGTTGGTGATTCTAATGGACTGCATCGGAGACTGCATAGCTCTGTTTTGTCAATCTTGATCCAGAAATTGCACTTTTCGAGGTGGTCTATGTAGAAGCACTAGGGCTTCGAGGACCGTTCGGGGCCGGGTTCGTTCTCTGTACGAAGCTCTCGCTACTCCAAAAGTGTAATCATGCAAACGGATCTTCCTCGGTGTGGCCCTTGTGAATTGCGAGGGAAAGAGTCAACTCCTCCCTGGGGTATGTTTAGCTTTGCAAAATCTCGCGTTTAGCAAGGATATAGCGCAATCTTGAGGAATGTCTCGGCAACACACGTTGCTCATGCTTCGACCGTGTTTATAAACTGCATGAACGCTCGTTCGTACTATGTGACGCTCTCATCATGATAGCTCTGGCTATCTATAGTCTCATCAAGTGCATAGAGTGAAAAGCCTGTGCTGTGGCAAAGGTCAGCGCATACAACGTCACGTAACCAGATGCGATTACTCACTGTGCCCTTCCTTGCCATCAATAATCGAGCTTGTCCCTAGGGTAGGTTAGGGCATGGTGTGAAAGGCTTACAACTTCAATGTACTGTCCTGTAACGCAACGTACCGTCTGTGCTTTGCAGGGCATGGCTGTCCTCATTAGAAGCCTTTTCGAATACTGACGGATCACCAAACAAATTCTTTCGCCTCAGGAACTTGCTTTATGTTGCCCTGGGTGTGACCGAGTTGGTACAGCGCGGCTGCATGCCCCTTACGAGCATTACATGTCTTGGGCGCTATGAGTTCTTTTGATAGCCAAGCGACATCTGGCATGAAGAAAACTTCCTCCGGCTCGAATGCACCCCTAGGGTAGGAATACGCTCAAGGTATGTGTCAGTGATTTCTCAAGCAGTTGTCATAATGGTCCAACAGATTCCATACACCTTACGCTCCTTGCAGAACTTTCTCTCAACTTGCTCATTGCTCTTCTACCTGATATCTAAGACCCGAGACAGCATCGCAAGAGCAGACGTTGGTCAGTCTCAATCCGCAGCTCTCATAGATGCCGGTAGCGACGAAGAGCCATTTGATGCATGTGCGACTTGATGACTTCTACTCAGGTCAATGGTCACGATGGCCTGGCAATCATACGATCTGGTCTAAGACGAAAGAAGCCTTGATCAAACCCCTTTTCCAGTCATCCACACGGTCATTTCAGGCTTAGCTGTACTCTCAAAAGTGCGAATCTGGCCTAGTGCTTACGGGGCTAGTCCCAAACAGACTCGATCCTGCACGATGACGAATATTGGTACATGATCTCCACGACCAAGGAACATCGAGTTCCGCATCCGCCTCACGCTCTGTCGCATGTACGGAACGCAAACGACTCAACACAGCCTCACTCAACACTGTCCTCATCCCGGAGACATTGCTAATCCTCCCATACACCACTCTATCAGTTCTCCAAAAGCCATCAGCATAATCGCTGCCTGTACCTCTGATCGTCAATCCCGCTTGCTGTCCCGCTCTCAAGATGTCTGTTCCTAAGGATGCGAAGAAGTCCAAATGGGGGATTGGAAACATGCTCCATAAAGAACGTCCCACTCCTGTCCCTGATAGCGCCTATGGTAGTGCCGATGGCTCCTACAACTCGTCCGCCGCTCAAGACCGAGACTCCTATGCCTCATCGCCCAGCCTTACAAGCAGCGACCGATCGCAGCAGCCTCAGAGCCAGTACACTTTTGTCAACGACCAAGGCCAGGTTGTCACCACCACCACGACAACAACAACCACGACTACAACCGGCGGAGGAGGCGCATCGCACACATCTGGACCACACACAAGTAATTTGGCAAACAAACTCGATCCTCGTGTCAGCTCTGGTAGCGACCACAGCGAAGTGACAGAAGTACGACGCGAGCAGGAGCGGCCCAATATCCCTGCTAAGAACCCAATCCGCGAGCGAAGCCCACAGCCGCCGCCACAACAGCGGCGCCAAGCACCGCCCATTCAACCCAACAACAACATCCGGAGCCAGCAAGATGAATACGGCGACCCCTCGAGTCCAAGTGGTCGACACAACTTTTCCTACCCGAGCCGTACGCCTCCACCTGCGCAAGTTGGTGCACCACATCCACAGGGACAATATGGAGCCCAGCAAGCAAATTATGGAGCACCGCCAGGACATCCACAGCAGCAGGGGGGAAGCACGTTGCAGAACTTGAAAACGGCGGCTGTGGGAATTCATGTAAGCCTTTTGATGATCTGGTAGATCGGGAGGAGTACTCACGTGGTCAATACAGGGCGTTGGCGAGACACTCCGCGGCACGCTCAATTCCGGAATCGACAAGCACTTTGACAAGCGTCCTGAAACACTGGCCCATAACCAAGCTGTCCTGGAGGCAGGTAGAGCGGAGATCCAAAGCGGGCACCTGAGCGATACGAGTAGGCAGGCTGGTGGGATGGGCAACCCTGTCAAGGGGATACTGCGCAAGAGAGGGGGAGACGGGCAGTTGAGGGTTGTGAATGAGTGATGGCGAGTGGGGTGCATTTTAGGGAAGGGCAGCTTGCAAATATCCATTCGGTTTTCAAAGGTTCTTCGAGGCGTTGGTTGTTGATAGCATCTCTTGCATGAAGGTCACAATAGCGATACATATGGAATGAAGGTACCATAGAGTCTGACATGTTGCCACTAAGCCGCTTCATTGAGTTCCACAGTATGTTCCAAGGCTGCAGAATGATGATGCTGCTGGACCATCTCAACAAGGCTAAGGTGCAGAATATTTGGTGCAGCAACTTGTGTCGCTTTGCAGGGAGCATAGAAATCTGCCAAGAACCCCCGAATGCCAAGTCTGGCGGCAACAGGACGCACTGAGCAAAGGCCGGCAATGCGTCCCACTTATAGTAACCACATCCCAACAACGTTCCAACTCCTAGGGTCACATTCGCACTGGTTGGAGCATAATCCCATACAGGGTCTGTCTCGGACCGATGCATTCGGAGTGTTCGAGCTGGCGCTGCCAGCTTTCCACAGTTTGCTATGGTCCATGCTGGCAGGTATCGATTTCGAACCTCTCACAAGCGAAAGTCGTCTCCCGAAGCCACAGAGCGGTCAAGCTTTACGGCAGTGTTGATTCGGCTCAGGGGGCCATGAAAAAGCAACACCTCCCTGTTGAAGGAAGAATCGGCACGGTTCAGCCCCGAAACATCGTAGCCTTTCGCAGGGAGTTGGCTCTGCCTCCTGAACCGATTGGGCCACGAACGCCATGAATGCCACGTCGTGTCTTTGAGTGTTTCATCCTGTTGGTCATCCGCCTCCTTATCGACAGGAATTCGTGCTGAAGGGCGAAGCAGGACTCAAACCTTGTATGAGGAGGGATGCACTTCCCCTCCGAACCGTTGATTGGCCGTGTCACGTGCTGGGGCTAGGCTAGCCGCCCCTCGGCCAATTATTTTAAGATCTTCACCTCGACCTCCACTCTCCTGAAGCGTGCTTGTCCACCGCACTGAACATATCTTTTTTGCTTGTTATCGCCCACTCTGTCATCTCTTTCATTGTAACATATTCTTCTTGGCTTTGCTTGCTTGATTTTTCTACCACCGCCACGACCATGGCTGAATCGTCCCATGTCACCCGCGGTTTTGTATTTGCAGGAATGAGCTCCAAGATGGCATCTAGTAAACGGAAAGGCCTTGCCTTCCTTCCCGGTAACCGAGAAAGTGCCATCCGTAATCATTTCATTGCAATGTGCGGAGAATTTGCCGGCACCTTTTTATTTCTATTCTTCGCCTTCACCGGCACCCAAGTGGCGAACTCTCAGACTCAAGGATCGACCTCGACAACTATAGCTCAAGGTTCCAACCCAGCTCAGTTACTGTATATAAGTTTGTGCTTTGGTTTTAGTCTCGCTGTCAATGCTTGGGTCTTTTTCAGAATCAGCGGTGGATTGTTCAACCCTGCGGTGACGTTTGGCATGGTCATCGTCGGGGCTGTACCCCCTCTACGGGGAGTTTTAGTCGTCTTCTCTCAGATCGCAGGCGGTATTGCGTCTGCAGGAGTCGTCAGTGCATTGTATCCAGGCCAGCTTAACGTACGGACGACTTTGGGGGCGGGGACAACCAAGACGCAGGGTGTATTCATTGAGATGTTCTTGACAGCCGAATTAGTGTTTGCTATCTTTATGCTGGCTGCGGAGAAGCACAAGGGCACCTTCATTGCTCCCATTGGTATTGGACTGGCATTGTTCATTGCTGAACTTAGTGGTATGTTGGCCGAGAATTTGCTTTGGAATGTTCTCAACTTTGATAGGCGTCTATTATACTGGTGGTGCTCTGAACCCGGCTCGTGCCTTTGGTCCTGATGTGATCAATCACACCTTCGAGGACTATCATTGGGTAAAAGGACAACCCTATTCTAGCATAGACCAACAGATATTGAACTTTTGAACAGATTTACTGGGTAGGCCCACTACTAGGCTCACTTCTAGCATCTGGGTTCTACAAGCTCATCAAAGCGCTCGAATATGAAACAGCCAACCCTGGACAGGACTTTGATGAGAACGAAACAAAGATCTTCGACCCAGAGAGGGACGTGGACCGCCCTATAGTCTCCCTTGTCGCCCCGGAAGGAGCCACCTCACAACAAGCCGGACAGTCCAGGCCTCCCAGCGGAGATACTCTTACTGGTTACAAACGGGAAGAAATTCCTCTACAGCAGATCCAATCGAAAACATCAAAGTCTCAAACACCGCCAATGAAAGGCGGCCGCAGAGGCTCTTCCCCTTTAACTACACTCGGCACAGATTCGACCGCTATTGGCGGTAGTCAGGGGACATCCAGCCCTGTGGATGACATTATACATGGAGGTGCCCATTACAGCCAGACGGCCAATCAGCTCGATCCCCGCATTCAGGGCGGCCTGCCGGAAACGTATCAGGCTGGGCCCAATGTCGAAGCTGGGCAGCATGTTCCTTACCCTGCTGGTCGAGCGTGATGTATGAGATGCCACACCTAAACTATGACTCGAAATTTCCGAGTGAAAAGCAAGACTGAATGTGTGCACTTGAAAGGCCAGTATCAGAGTGCTGGTTGCTCTTCTCTGGATAATGGCATGTTAGGAGCATAGCGAGGATTGCTTTTTTGACTTTCTGCAAGCACATAAGCGTGGAGTTTGGATAGTGCATTGGCATATGAGAATCCGATTTTCAACAGCTGTCCCGGAACTTACTCGGTTTTCTGGAAGCTTCACAACCTGGGAATCCATGAAAACCTGCTCTCGCCGTTAAAGCCGCCAATTTGCGCTGGTCTTAAACCAGGGAAACCTCGGCGTGTGTACATGTGGGTCATACTCCGTAGAACATGCAAGTGTGGCCATATGGTAGAGTATCCTATCAGCAAAGCCAGATTGCGGAGGTTGATAGTTTTCCAGTCCCCCTTCACGATTTAGACTCAGGCTATTCCGTATGTATGCAGTATCATGATTACCTACAGGGCTCTACTATCATACTGCCATCCTGATAAGCCTAGGGAGGCGCTAGCGTGACAAAACGGATGCCAAGAGATAAGATTATGCAAGCACTTTGAGAAATGACGTCCGAGGGGTCGCGATTTGGCTTTTTCGGCTGTTGATGGCCTGCCAGAAAAATACAGCTCCCAAGCCCACCACCATCACCTTGGAAAGCCATTGTCCTTTCAGTATACCATCCATTGCTTGGGTACAATATCTCCACAACTATGGCATCCCCCAATCTCCAGGAGATCCACGACTTCCTCTTTGGACTCGCCCTCAAAGCGGGCGACATGATCACGTCTGCCAATCCGGGCGTCGTGGATACAAAAAAGAATTGTATGCCTCTGTTATCGGAGGGGAAACGTGGCATATGTATACTGATATCTGGTCAATGTTCTAGCGTCAGATTTAGTGACAGAAACAGATAAAGCTGTCGAAGATATGGTCTCCAGTTCGCTGAAATCAAAATATCCAGATTACTCGTACATCTCCTCTTCCCCCCCCTCCACCCCAACCACCACTAACCACCCCCCAACCCCAGCTTCCTAGGCGAAGAAACCTCCACCACCGGCACCCTCACCCCCGCCCCAACATTCATCGTCGACCCCATCGACGGCACCACAAACTTCGTCCACGCCCACCCCTACATCTCCATCTCCCTCGCCTTCGCCCACAACCTCCGGCCCCTCGTCGGCATCGTCTACAACCCCTTCACCCACAACCTCTACCACGCCATCCGCGGCCAAGGCGCCTTCCTCACCGCCCCTAGCATACCCACTTCGCATCCCCCTCTGCCCTCGTCTGGAGTCTCAAATGTCAAAGCCGTTGTCAGCGCGTATACATGCACTCGTCTCCCATTGCGCAGCCCAGCGCCGCGGTTAGAAGGTTTGCAAAAGGCGCTTGTGGCTGTGGAATGGGGCAACGAGCGGAGCGGTAATAATTGGGATGTCAAAACTCGCACGTTCTCCCGGCTTGCGGGTGAGAAAGGGGGTATGGTGCATTCGCTCCGCTCGCTCGGCAGCGCAGCGCTGAATTGCTGCGCTGTTGCTCGCGGCGATTTGGACGCGTATTGGGAGGGGGGATGTTGGGCGTGGGATGTGGCTGCTGGGTGGGTTGTTGTTGAGGAGAGTGGGGGGAGGGTTGTTGGTGGGAATGCGGGGGAGTGGGAGGCGAAGGTGGATGGGAGACGGTATTTGGTTGTTAGGGGGGCGGA
>JAABUK010006061.1_pt1 | contig 18332 bp, 28 predicted proteins | sample 5559141 | NCBI WGS metagenome assembly JAABUK01 (sample SAMN10711869, study PRJNA513367) | rock metagenome | isolation source: Antarctica rocks | place: Antarctica: Victoria Land, Pudding Butte nord | collected 2016-01-03 | reverse complement strand
CTAGTATCTGGTGTTCTCAGCAAAGCAGCAAGCAGGAAGCAGTGGCTGTTTACACAAGAGGTAGCAAAAGCTTGCTGCCTGGACAAGCTTGCCTCTGACAGAGGTTGAGCCTGATCAGTCAGCAAACCTTTGTTTTCACTGCAACCACTTGCAGAGGCTTACCTAGCACATTGCAAAGCCTGTACAGAAAAAATGCGAGAGTTTAGCCCCAAGTTCCTAATGACTTTGACTTTGACTGCTGACTGCGTCAGCTTTGCCAACAGCTTATACCGTGCCTGGCTGAAAATTTGAATCTGGCTAGGGTTTGCAGGAATCTGACCAGCTGGGGTTGCAAAGTTGGGTGTGCAATCCCTGATGGTATGGTGAGTGATGTTCATATGTCAATTGGGGATGCACAACAATGTTCAAGGCCACAGAAATGCAAAGGTGTGGTATACAGCTGCCATCAAAAGTCTGCTTACAGTAACGGCACTGCTTCAGCAGAAACCTTGGAGTGAATGCTGTGCGCAATGCAACTGGCGGTGAGGCCAGTCAGTGTTAGCAGACGAGCCTGCGCAACGGCTGCTGTGACCGTTGCCGTTGACAACGCTTGTGCCCCAAGCTGCAAGGCTTTGGCTAAAGCAGGTTAGTGAGGCAAAAAAGCTGGTGTCAGCCAACAGTCAGGTTTGAGGCTGCCCAGCAAGATTCATAGGAAGCAATACCTTGTGTTGGTCAAACCTTCTGGCAAAACATGCCAGCTGTCTTGCCTAGTATCTAGTTTTCTCAGCCAAGCAGCAAGCACGAAGCAGTGGTTGTTTAAGCAAAGGCTTGCTGCCTGGACAAGCTTGCCTCTGACAGAGGTTGAGCCTTCGAATTTGTTTTCAGTGCAACCACTTGCAGAGGCTTACCTAGCACATTGCACAGCCTGTACAAGAAAATTGCAAGAGTTTAGCCCCAAGTTCCTAATGACTTTGACTTAGACTGCTGACTGCGTCAGCCTTTTGCCAACAGCTTATACCGTGCCTGGATGAAAATTTGAATCTGGCTAGGATTTGCAGGACAACCTTGACTTTAGGCGAGGCAGTACAGTAATGGTGGGTCATCTAAAGCGAAGCCGTAATGTTGGTTCCGGAGCCAGTCGTTCACATACACAATTTGCTGCTATCAGACGGCTGTTCTGCGCAGACAAAAGCAGCAGTATGCCTGAGTGACAACTCGTCATTGACAAACATTGCAGAGTGCTCTGATGCTTACAAATGCAGAACTGTGTTGACTCAGTCAAAATGTCTGCAGAGGGAGGCTGCAAAAAATTGGACCGGAGAGCTTCAGACTATGTGCAAACACAAATGTGATCGTATGTTTTGAAAATGGGACGTGAAAGTGAAACGTGCTGTCAACATCCTCCGTTTGTTTTCAAAGGCTTGGCATGGGACCAGTCGGCCAAAGCCTCCATACTTTTGCACAGCTGGGCAAAACTCGTGCAAGCCGCAGTACATTTCAGCTAGTCATGGTGATTGTGCGTTCTCTGGGCTCAGACCTGCTCAGACGACTTACCGGGGGAGATGTCCGATCTAGCCAGGAAACTTGTCAGGGGATGGCATTTGGGGATGGTGCACTCTGCTTGTCATGCTATGGGCTTACACGTTAGCTATGGCGCTGCTTACCGGCATACACGCGCCATTATGACAACGCTGTGGGTCGAGTGCACTCACAAGAGCTCTGTCACACAACATAGCACTTCTGCTTGACGCTAGACCAGAGACATGGTTGCCGCAGCGCCGGTGTATCCGTATCCTCACCCAGCCTTTCCCGAAGCTCTTTTGCCTGACAGCATCAAAAGTAAGCTACAGAAAGACAGCAAACCACACTACCCGCAGAGCGTCCTGGACAAACAAAAGCCCCTCGACAGTCCAGCCTACGATGTGAGATGCCAGGCCTGCCGCAGGGCCTGCCGTTCGTTCGTGAAAGTGTTTAGCTCTGCGTTTGTGGCCACAAAGTCCTGGCCAGCAGCCTTCGCCCAGATCAGTGCTTTCGCCTTGCGACGCTTGCCTCGAACCTGTACTTACATTTGTACGCCGTCTGCCCAGTCCACGCTTTTGCCAAAATCCCAGATCAGTGATCCTCAGATGTTGCTGTGGTATGCAGCAAGTAGAAAAACTTGCAAAGGGAGCGGTATCTGTGATTTTGGCGCTGTCTCTGATTGCAGCCCGCGCTGACGTACTTTGGGTTGGCAACTCCCCATTGCTCAACTACTCTGCGGGTCAAAAGAAGAGGAAGCAGACTGTATGGCTGCGAAGAATTCTGCTACTAGAGGTAGGATGGCCTGAATACACCAGCAGAGCTGCGCAGGCTATACTTGTGATCACAAACATTGCAAACACGCAATGCTCACTATGCTGTTCTGGTGCCAACTAGCCATGCCACACAGCTAAACAGCTTTGCCCCCCCACAGCAGCATGCAGGGCCTTGTTGCATCTTCAGTGACATCCAGCAGCTACTCAGTTGTTCTCCTCATAGGCAGCAATGAAGCCATGCCACGTATGTGACCTGATGAATGCAGACTCTTGCAGCATGTCATGGCCTGGCCTCAGGGCTGCTGCACCACTGGGAGACAATTCTATACGCCCCAACCTCAGCTGCGCCTCACAGCATGGTGTATGCGCTTATGGGCGAGTACGACTCACACAGGACCCACTTTGCCACTTTCCAGGTTATTGCAAAGCCTGGGCCCATCACGCGACTTTTGCTGCTGGGTACACAGGTAAGAAACACTGTGCTCTCTCTCTCTCTCTTGGCAAGCTGTGTCAACCTGCCTCGGTTGGTTGACAAAGCACATCATGGCTGCTGTGGCATTATCTGCAGCTTGTGCATGCAAATCCCAAAGCATGCAGATATGTTGATATGGTCTGCAAAAACAGCCCAAGAAGGGCGATGCTTGCGCCATGCACCATGGCTTCATCCAAACAGGCTACATTCTGCACAGATGTTGTCAGATGCAGTTCTAGCAGCTGGTGGCGCACTCACACATGCATGTTGTTGCAGATTGCAGGGTACTTTGTCCAGGGTCTGATCTGCCTGGTGTACATGCCCCTGTGCTTCCAGTTAGCCAGATTCACAGCAGAAGCTGCATCGCGGGTGTACTGTGACCTGGCTAAGGACATTGCTGCTGGCCAAGTACCTGACATTGCAGACGCCAATGTGCCTGCTGTCACCAGGATGTTCTACAGTTTGCCGGTAAGCAAGTAACACATGCTATGCATCAACCTCAGCTGCATTGTCGTGGTGGGTTGCACATATGAATGATGTGATGTGTGATGGCCGTGTAGACTAGCAAACATCTGCACCTGTTCCTGGCCAGAAAAGATTGGGTGATGCGCATATCATATTTGAGCTGTTCCTTGCAGGATGATACCAACATGCGGCAAGTGTGCCTTTGCATTGAAGCTGATGATGTCTTTCATGCCAAATGGGAGCATGCAGCCACGCACCACCATCACAATGCGGTAGCACATATGTATGGCCAGTAGTCATGATCTGCACTTACTTACAGTCTGTCTGACTGGTAGTTGCTCATGTGCCAAGGGCGCACATCCCAGCTCGAGAGTCCTGGCGCAGGCTACTTTGTTGCAAATTGCAAGGCCAACACGCTGTGATGACTTGCAATATTGATTAATCTGACATTGGTGAAACCTGGATTTGTTCACCATTGAATGCATATATCCACCATGTGTGAAATGGGAATAGGTTTTTAGACTTCCTGTTTGGAATGAATCATACATTTCGTTCACCTGTGACCACTGTGTCAGGACTGCAATCGTTGTAGGGCTATGCTTGGTCTGAAGGCTAGCTGCTTAATAAAAACAAGTATTACTAAGCCCTACAACAGGCGTTAGTGGTGGATGCAGGCTGCAATCCTGCTAGCAGGTCTCATTGATCGCAGCAAGCTTGATATTGCAATTTGTGACAACTGTTTAAGCACACTTTGATCTGGAGTGACTGGCTGCTATTTGGCTTGTCGCTCTCAGCGTGCACATCAATTGTGGCAACGAAGCATGTGAAAAAGATGACAGTCGAAACACCTCTCTCATGCTGCTGGCATTGTCAGCGAGCGCAGCAAGCATGCATGTAAGCTCATGCATATGGCATGTAATCTGCCATCCACAAGGCAGGCAAATTGCAGCAATGCCATCCACAAGGCAGGCATTGAGGCAGGCAAATTGCAGCATTGAATGCAGCATGCCATGTGCAGACTGTGAGCAGACTACAATCTGCTGTAGTCCATAACTTAGCCAGGCCATCAACAGGTCTCAGTGAATGCTGCAAGCATGACAGAGCTCGAGCAGCATGTGACAGTCATGCCTGCAGCCCATTGGTATATGACTCATGCAGACTGCATCATTGCTCATGGAATTCAGCAAGCGCAGCCAGCACATGCAGCTGTGACAGTGATGGAGCATACGACAGTGCACAATCTGAATGAGCGATTGGCCCGAACGTCATTGAGTGTGTCATGCTTGGCACTTTCAATTGCAGCAGGGTTGTGCGTTAAGGCTCAAAAGCTGCTGGTTTGTTTCGGCAACGCACCCAGGTTTTGACGATTTAATCAAATTTGTACTCGGAATCTGCATTGATTGACCCTTGTGTATATGATGCGTGCACTCTCTTTACATAATGGCAAGACAAGATTTCAAGTCAACATGGCAGCATATTGATACATAACATAGAAAGCCAGTTGCAGGTGCAACAAGTCAAGGGAAGACTGCAATGAAATGGAGGGAGCTGCTTAGGTCATCTGTTGAGCGTGCATGCACAACCTGTCATTGACGTGTTGCGCAAACTGTCATTGACGTGTTTGTTTACTTGACTTGGTAGCCATCATGTTGCGTACCAGGAAGCTCTTTGAGATGCGCGATGCTGGCGACTGCAACCTCGCATCCATTTCTGGATCTATCTGGTTGTCAAAATGGATTGACATGCGAGACTTGTCAGGTGGTTGGTAGGTGGGCTGCTCCCCCCGTATTATATATGTCCACTGCTGGTCCTCTGTCAAAATGACCAGCTTGCCAATCTGGGTCTTGCCATAGCCCTTGGCAAAGTACTTGACCATGATGGGGGCTTGAGGGGCAGCCTGTCCTGCTGTTGGCCTCACTGGCAACATCCCCTGTGTCCATGCATGCAGCCTTTCAGAGAACAGCACAAATGCCTACTGTAAAGCTAGTGCTGAACAGCTGCAGGCTGATACATTGTGGAAGCCAGTGTGTCTTGTATGCATAGCATGAGACAGTGTGAATGACATGCGGTGGTGACAGATGCACATGCATCAGACAGACCCCGGTGTAGGCAGCATGGCAGACAGGCCGCACCTCGCTGGGTGACACATCAAAGCTGATGGATGAGTCATGGGTGAAGTGACAGGTGAAGGGCTCAGGCTGGTCTGTAGGGCTGTACAGCATGACAGGCCCTAGGGCACTTTGGCCTGGCGCCGCCTGGATGGTGACACTGCCATCCACATCTGGTTGGGTGGCTTCTAACCGCAGCTCAAACCGCCATCTACCACCTGTGCTCTTTTCCACTACCAACTCTACCTTGGCAGAGACTGTCTTCTGGGGCTCAAAGATCACCTTGTACCTGCCTCACCAGACATTTGACTGCAGGATCAGCGCTGTTTGCCAATTGTAAGATCAATGGATCAGCCTTTGCTGGCCTCAGGTTCTTCAATGTTGAACGGATTCACACGGCATCACTCATGCAGGCATGAGCTTTGCTCTTTTGCACCGGTCAGCATGCTTACTGCTAGTCGGATGCTGAAGACAGGCATGACAAGGGCCCTTGACAGTACAAAGATCAGATGTAGCACACAGCAGCAGCGCAGCAGTGCCACACCCTGAATGACTGAAAGCCAGCAAGCCTTCCTCCGACAATCAATTTTGAGGTGACAACTGCAGCTCACTGGCATGGGCAAAAGGCTGGGCATGCAATCAGCAACACACAAGGAGAACAGCCTGATTTGCCTCAGGTGATGATGTCATACAGATAGTATACAATACATGATCATGTGCACAGGTATGGTCAGATGCATGCTCATTGCATACCTGAGAGGCTGAGTTGGGTCAGTGACGCTGGTGAACTGAGGTACAAGCTGCAGGGCATTCTTGAGGGCGCTCTGCTTGCTGGCAGGAATGGTGAAGTCATGGGTGAAGGTCTCAGCCCCAGTCAGCCTGCCCAGACCCTCCAAGCGCAGCTCCAGACTGCTCTCTAGCCTGCTGCGCGCCTGGCAGCTGTACTTGAAGACCTCACCAGAAGCTTCTGCTTCCGGCAGCCCCTGCACACCAACACAACAATACTGCAGACATCACATCCATGTTGAGGATGGCTGAACCTTCATCAAGCAAGGTTGTGGGTGCTATATCTTGGATGCTATGGTATACAGCATGGTATAAGACAATTAGACAGGCAGCGCATTCAGTGTTTGGGCTGTCCAATACAATGTCTACATACTCTGCACGTCATTTGTTGTTGCGCATGGAGTTTGACAGCTCACAGTCAGATAGACTTACAAAATCCCTTGGAGTGTGAGGGGTTGAGGGCAGACACTGCTATTGGGGGGAGCAGGGTTGTTGCCTCAAACTCAAAGTGGATGATGCCCATACCTTGATGGGGTACTGCCACAGCAGGGGTTCTGTCAGGGTCTGCCCCGTGACTGCAGCCCCATCCATCACAATCTGCACCTCACCAGTGCTCTCTTCCAGGGACTGCGCCTTGAAGCTAATGGGGATCTGCAGAATCCCAAAGGACCCAACAGCAATCCCCTTGAGCTTCTTGAGGACCAGCTCAAACCTGTTCTCATCTGCAGCTGGCTCCTCTGTTGATCCACCTTGCTGGAGCAATGTCACATCCACCTACACACGTAAATAATGGCAGACAGTTCACACAACAGTAGATGGACAGCTTGCTTGGCTTCTCGTTGAGTTGAAGCCGAAAGGTGTGGCCTGTTCTTTTCTTTTTCTAGATGGACAGCTTAGGATACAGCATGCACTTACCTTTGGGCTTTGCAAGACCGACAGTGAAGAGCCATGTTGCTTTTCCTCTGTATTTGGTCCTAACTATTGTCTAAGGTTGCATGATGAGGGGCAGAGCCGCATGTATCTTCATGATGCAGCAAAGTGAATTTCCAAAAGCAAACACGACAGCAAGCAGATGCAAAGACAAATGCAGAGGCAAAATCACAAGCAGGTGCTAGTACAGCTGAAGGCATGCAACTGCAAAGACAAAGGCAGAGGCCAAAAACAAGGGCCAGTAAAGCCAAAGTCACAACTCCAAAGACAAGGGCAGAGTCCAAGCCAAAGGCAGGTGCCAGTAAAGCCCAAGGCACCCAAGTGCAAAACCCAGGGCAGAGACAAAAGCAAGGATACTGGCCAGCCAAGGTATAAGTCAGGCTCACCTTGACAGGGTCCACAAATGGATTGCGCCAGCTGACAAAGGAGCTGCCATCCGATCCCAGTGTGGCCGTGATGCGGGTGGGGTCCATCATGCCGGGCCTCACTCCCACCCCAGACAGGTTGTACTCCCACATCCCCACCTCCTCATTGTACAGGCTCACCACACCCTCCTCACTTGTACCTATACATACATGTGGCCCCCTTACTACATTTTCTGCAGTTGGGTGATGCAACACTGCATTCAGGCAGGCCAAAACGGCCAGTGGATGCAGGCTCTTGAGATCTGTGTATTTCCTGATGTTCCTGCTCGTAATTGTGATGTTTGGCTGACCTGTCTACCATGATGATCTGCATATGGGTTGCGCAAGGGCTTTAGATGTATGTGTCTCGGCATGGCACGGACAGTTCTAGTGTACAGCGTACTCAGCTAGGGACACAACTTTTATTGGCAGAAACACAGCCATCGGCATGCAAATGCAATCTAACTATGACATTGCCGCATGTCTGATGCATGATGCCCGTTTAAGCCTATCCCAGTAAAGAACTTTGAGGTAACACTTATGCAGCTGTACTGTCATGGCCAGAAGTCTTTGAAAGCAAGATCAACTGTCAGCACAAGTCATACTCCACGCTCAGCACATCTGTAAACTCATCAGGGCCCTGACAGTTGGTCTTGAGCAGCCAAGCAAGGACTGCCACATTCAGTTGTGATAGCTCAAATGGCAGAGATGACTCTTGTACTGACCTAGAGAGCTGGGCAGGTAGTCCACAGCCACTTCTGCCTGGCCATAAGGCGACAGAACCACTGCTGCAGTGCTGAGGCTGAAGTTGTGAGGATTGCTGCAGGAGGTCTGCAACACCACTTCTGTGCCCACAGGGTTCTGCAGCTCCAGGATGTGCCTGGCTGTGGAGCCTAAACAGGCTTGCATCTGGGGAATGGTTTGGGCCTCTGCTGGGTCAGCATGCATGTTGACCATGTATGAGAAATTTCCCAGCTGCAAACAATATTCAGCACAGATGTCAGTGACAGGCAGTAGAACATTTTTTTGTGTGTGGCAAGAACAGATGAGTACAACATGAAGATAAGAGTGTGCTGATGGCTGCAATGGCTTTGCGAGGCTGGGCTGTCACAATGTGTGTGTCAACTAGATTGGAGATGAGCAGTCGGCAGGACCTTCAGAGCTTTTCTGACTAGTATGCGAGCAGCCATAGCCAAATCTCATGCACTCTTGCATCATGCTGTGATGAATGATGCATGGAGGAAGTCTTGCTGCAGACATACATGCTTCCTTGCAGCAGGAGTAGCAATGAATGATGGGGCTTGACCATATGGCATCAATGAGCCTCTGCTTGCCTGTACATATTTGCTGGTGGTGGACACAGACGCACACATTTGCATGTCTTCCAATAAGGTTGTCACTGCTTGCATCAAGGCAGCAACGCTCTATTGTTTCTGTCAGACAAATGGTCGCTGAGCATGTTGCGTCAGTCAAAGAAGCAGCTTTAGAGTAAAAGTGTGCAGCATAGGGCTGGGGGCATGCCAAGCGGCCAAAGCACGGCATGTGACAGCAGTTGCAATGCATGATGGCATACACGGCGTCAATAACAAGTGGGTACCGAAGCTAACAAGCAACTGCAGGCCTGGCTAGGCATGAAAGGACAGGTGCACAGATGAGCAAAACTCACCCTGAAGCTAGAGAAGGTAACAGATGCCTGTGAGTCACCCTCCACCAGAGGAGCAAAGAAGAACTCGAACTCCCGGCTCTCCTTTGGTTTCAGAGCCAGCACCTCAGGACCCACCAGCTGATCTGAGCCGTAGGTGAGGTCAAAGGTGAGGGCATCATGCAGTGGGTTACTGATCTGCACTTGCACCGCCACCGCCTGCCTCACTGTTGCTGACACGTCTAAGCTGCCTATTGGCGGAGCCTCTGATACATTCAGCTGCAGTGAGTACCAGACATAATGCCCTGCAACAGCATGTGCCCCAATCATTGCCCTGCCCTGCCACAAAAGTGACACAGCCCTTGTGGTTTGAGAACAAGCGCGTCAGGTTCACAGTGCACATTCCTCGTGTAATTAGTGTTGCTGGCATTCTGTGCTGTGTTGGATGACCAGTAGAGTGTCTGATAAACATTGATGCCATAGGCAGTACGGGGACTCCAGGTTGTTAAACATCATGTGCACATATCAAGCAGCACTGTAGGCAAAACTTGAAGGAAGAACTCCCAGAGAAGAGCAGACATAACACCTAAGGAAGACTTACCTGACTCTGCCATGAAGGTGACACTGCCATTGAAGACCCCAGGGCGGGGAGCCAGGATGTGCATGGTATAGCCCCCAGTGCCCCCTGGGGTCACCTGCACCCCCTCCTTACCCCCCAGACAGTCCAGGTCGCTGAAGACCTTGTAGTAGGCCTCCTTCTTTGGGACTGTGTTGGGGACTGCCACCTTTTTGGCCAGGTGAGTGCGTGCCTGACAAGCCAGTTGCAGATGGGCTTCAGCAACTGGGTGACTGGCTTTGCCTACCAGTGCATACTGGTTCTTCTCCTCTGCAATCGATGTACAATTGTGATTTATGTGTCTTGGGCTCCCAGACTCGGCCAGGCGCATACATTATGTATCTTGACATTTGGTTCATGCATTGCAATTGATGGACTGGGCAGTTCTATGTCATGCACGTTGCCCTTTAAAACAACAGACATGGTGACACACAACAAACCACCAGTGAAGGAGCGTGCTAGCAAATGATACCTTACCACAAAGCAGTCGCAGACCAGCAGCAGCATGCATGTCATGTTGTGTAAAGTCTACAGCAGGTTCATCACATTGCTGACTTTGCTTTTATCAATTGCTGATCTGTGTGCCACACAGCCAAATGCAAGTACTATCAGAGGGCAAGCATCAGCACAAGAAGCCTGCAAGGAATGCCCTCATCAGGATTTAGTCACCAAAACCACTCAAAGGTATTATGGACAAATACCTGTGGCAGGGAAGTTGAGATCCAGATTGCCCACATAGTCGCCAATCCAGGGGGCGCGGAAGGTGAGGGGGTAAACAGCAGTCTGGCCAGGACCCACCATGAGATCTTTGGGGCCTGAGAAGGCCTCCCCCGCTCTCAAGTCAGCTGTCACATGCACCACCTGACTGCTCTTGTTGACAACTGGCACCTGCAGCATGTCATTGCCACTGTATATCACCAGCCAAGAAAGGCAGCACGACAAAAGTTATTCACTGGCAAATGGATTGACCCTTGCAGAGATGCCTCAGAGCAGTGACGCATCCACCTGCTAAAAGTCTTACTCCTGCGCATCACTTGTTCAGATTGCATGTGCTTGGCACAGTGAATCTGATGCTGACCTGTCGCAGCATCCCCCACACACACACAGGGTACCCTCAACTACATGGTGAGACAACAGCCTGTAACAGAAATCGCATGCAGCTTACCTCCTGAACCAGCTTGTCTCTTGCTGGGCTGTTGAACTCCAGCATGACCTGCTGACCAGTCTTGACAGCAATGAATTCCACGTCTAGCACCCTGACATCCCCACCGCTGGCCAGCACCACCTTGCTTGGGTATGTTCCAGCTCCCACAGGATGCAAGGTCACTCTCAAGTTGTTGAGCGGCGCCCCGTCAGGGCCCGGTGCTGGAGCTCGGTTGGTGACCGCAGGCTCCGCAGACTCTCGCGGCGACTTCAAGTTGGAGAGCTTCCGGGTGAGGGCAGGTGCGGCGGATGCTGCTGCAGCAGGAACCGGTGCTTCTGACTTTGGTATGGAACTGCGGTGGAGGGTGAAAGCTTCAGGGATCTCGATCCGGCTGCTGTTCTTCTCTACACTAAAGCTGACGGAAGCGCTGATGGCTTCTCCTGCAAAAATCGTTCAACTGGAGCTTCACATAGCATAATCATTTCGAGCTTTGAAGAGCAGACAGGGGACAAACAGGAGACAAAGCGTGAAGGTGAATTTGCGTGCGCAGATAAGGCAGGCAAGCAACCCGCATGAGCCAATATTTGTGTTGTTCCATGTTGCATGACTTACACAGCGACCGCAAGATGACACCTTGCTTTTGACAAGCTTCGTCAACTCTGTCTACAGCGTGAAGCAATGTCAAGACTTGCGGTATCAGAGCAACAAAATGGCCTTAGTGTGAACCTCCGTGCGCCATCCAACTTGTAGTAAGCGTTCAAAGGCAGAGGTGCCCTACCTTCGCCCTTGGCCAGGGCCACCTGTTCCTTGTTCTTGGCAAGAGGGTGGCGGTCTAGGAAAGTGCGGCGGGCTGCATCAATCTGGCTGTTGTTCCATGGCAGGCTGATGTCTCGCGTTTGAGGACCATCACCAGCCACCTGTATGTCAAGCAGGTACAAAAGTGGCATTCTTGGTTTCGCTGTCAATCGCACTGTACCAGTATGTAGATGAGCGCGCTCGGCATGTGCCAGCATCTGCCATACGATAGCCTTTGCTGCTAAGCATGCACTACAAGGTGTACAGTGACACATACAGAACACGGAGGTCATCTCACACAGGCTGCCACATGTACAAGACAGAAACAGCAGAGCACAGCCGCTGACCTGGAATCTGAACTTGTTGAAGGGCTGAGGAAGGCTGGTATCCCCAGTGACCTCATACACAAATTTGCCACAGGAGGCATCCTCAAAGATGATGCTGCATGTGTGCTGCCCCAAAGTGAAGGGCAGGAAAGCTCCCTTCAAAGTCTCTTCAGCATTTGCCTTGATGCGGATCCTCTGCCTATCGATGCCGAAAGGCTTGGGGAAGACCTTGCCCTTCGTAGCGCTGCCTGCTTCCTTTCCATCTGGGCGAGGCTTCTTTGGCACCCTGCAAACGACTTGATCTTTCAATCAGGGCCCGCAGCGTTCATATGTTTACCTGTTGATGCTCACACCCAATGCTTGCTTGGAAGCACAACATCAATGCACCTTCAGGAACAGTGACAGCAGTTCAAGATGCTCGACCATGTCACTCACAACATGAAAATCCTGCCTGAAATGTTGAGATTTAGGCCATGTACTCAAGCTGGCAACTGCCTGTGGATTCTGCTAAACACCAGTAATCTGGGAAAATGCCCCAAATTTTCATTACCTGGATGTCCCAGGCTTCTTAGCCTCTGGTCCCCGGAGCCTCTCCAGATCCAAATCAGCAGCAGATGCGTGAACCACCCGGATGCTGAAGTCACAGTCCACCTGCAACCGTAAAGCCTCCTTTGTCAAGCTCTCAAGAGGCAGTCTGGTGTGAATGATGCAATGATGTGAGAGTCACTGGCCGTGCCTGATCCAACCTGAGATCCCTCAACTTCAAATACGCAGCACAGAAGACCATGTTCACAGTCTGAGCAACAGGGTATGTGAACTGTAAAGCCGGCAAGGCTGTTGTCTATATATGCCATGTGTCATGTCCTGCCCTGACAGGGACTTCAAGCTTTATGTATGGCATGTGCAATAAGGTGCATGGTGAAAGTAGCTTCACCATCACGCACGCATGCATGACAGACTGAAAGGACTGTCCCAACTCAAGCAGCACCTGAAAAGGGTTGGTGAGCTTGACTTCAACTTCCTGGAACTCATACAGCTGAGCACTGGTCTTGATGCGCTTCTGCGGACCCCGTGCATCTACTTCGCCCCTGAGGGCAAAGGCCAGAGGCGCAGCTGGGAGTGCCCCATTGACACCCCTCTTACTCACCAACACGAGCTTAGCAGTCTGCATGCAAGACACATGGTGGCGACATGTGCCATCGACAACAACTTGATGCCACAAGGACTGGCAATGATGTGCACCGGCGCATTGCACCAGGACAATACGATGTGAAGAAGAGACCGTCTATTGTACAAAGATATGTTACGGTTGGCACGCTGGCAGTACTGTCATCTGCAACGTTTTGGTGCAGCTATCAAGACAGATCAAAGCAAGGCCAAGGTGGATCAGGCAAGGAAGCAATGCCACCTCAAACATAAACTAACATCATGTTAAACAGCCCGCAACATTGAGGTTGGTCTCAGTCACCATCGCGCACAAGCAAGAGGCGGACCTGTGCATTTGTGGTGCTGGCCTTGCACTGCACAGCAAAGCTGGCGCTGCTGCCAGGCTCCACCCTGATGGTGGCCGCCTCTAGGCTGAAGTCTGGGTGACCAATCAGGCGCGCGCTGTACACCACTGCCTTACTCCCCTGTGCTGCCAACTCAATGCTCCTCACCTGAATGCCGTTCATGTCTTGAGATTTGATAAGAATCTAATTAAATGCTCACAAACAACAGGATGAAGGAGCAAGTTGCGTTCCCAGAGAGTGGGGCATGAGTGTTGAGGGTCATCTTGCCATAGCTGTAGTTTAGGAGTACACACAAGACCAAAGCAACTTAACAAAGATCTACTGATTTTGACGCTTGGTAAAGACCCACGGGAGGGCAGAATGCAAAGCCCAAGAGCATGACAGCTAAGTGCACCCAGGCTGTGTTGTGGGGAATGCGGACATCAAAGTGTTTGGAAGTTGGGGCATTGGGTGGCGGTCTGGCGACATAATCAGACATGGGGACGTACTGACAGTTATTTGACTCCAACAACCTCGTAGGCGGCAGGATGCACTGAAGCCTTACGTCAAGGCTGTGTTGCATACAGTCTGTGTGCGTCTCGGTGAGACTCAGGGAACAGCTGAATCAAAAGTGCAGCAACAGCAGCATTTCCACACATCAATTCTGACCCCCATGTGACAGGAGGGGCAGGCGTGCACAGCATGGCAACATATGTTGCAAGCAAGACCAGGGCCTGACCTGCTTGTCACCCAGCTTGCCTGCAAATTCAAGGGTGGTCCTGGGGAGGAGCTGGGGTATGGTCTGGTACAAGTACAGCACCAGCAGCACCATATCTCTTGAGTCTGGTTTGGTGATCTCCTCCTCCTGCACTCAACATACCAAAAAAATCTATAGTATACAGTATGTGCAACAGTCCTTCTTGTGCAACAGCACAGCACAGCACAGCACAGCACAGCACAGCACAGCACAGCACAGCACAGCACAGCACAGCACAGAACATCAGCATGCAGAACAAACCATTCTCCACCAATAGACAGTCTGTTCTGCACACCCATACTTTTGAAAATTGCCACACTTGAGAGCAGGAAGTAGAAGGGCACCTGCAGTGTCCAGGGCAGCTGCAGCTCCTCCATCATCTTGACCAGGGTGCCGGCGTTGTACCGCATCCCTGCCTGGTTGCCCGGACTCAGCTTGAGCTGACTCACAAAGGAGGCCAGCTCAGGCCAGTGGCTGATCAGCAGGGCCGCCAGTGCCAGGCTGTCACACAGATCGCTGTCAAAGTTGGTCACCCGCTGTGCCGCTGCTGGCAATGCCTATACCACTCATCCTTGTGGTCAGTGGGAGCAACAGAGGCAAAGCTGCCAGGCCAAGTACCATTGACAGCCCAGACTCACTGACCCCATCAGGACTACTGACAGACCTGCAGTGCTCTAGTGAGGCCACTAAGGCGTGCCAGGCTGTACACTCATGAAGTTGAGTGTTGCATGACAGAGCTAAGAACAGTAATACAAACCCTCTGAGCATTGCACTGACTATGATCAGACAGTCTCAGCTTGATGCAAGCCCTTGCATCTGACACCAGGCAGCTGCACTGCTCTAGCAGACACAATACAGCCAAAGAGTTTGATCAGAAAAGTGAGATGACAATCAGAGTGACACCAGGAGTAGACATACCTTGTGATAGTGCGCTGTGATCCAGGCAAGCAAGACAGTCTCAGCTGTGCTGTACACATTGCTGTTCAGCAGAGCATTGTCAGGTGGCAGCTGGCACCCTTCCATGCCAGGCAGGCTCTTCAGGCTTTTCACAGTCACTCTGGCCAGTACAAACACCCTGACTACCTGTATGCACCAGCATCCACTTGTCTACCACTCACCGTACCAATTGTCTACCAAGCACACGTCCAGTGTCTACCAACCGTCTACAGCTGCCATGGACATGCTCAGGTCTCTGACATGATCTGATGTGTGTGTGCATTTCATCGACGCGCTTGAGTCATGGTGGAGTGCAGAATGCAGTTGCAAGTGGCTGAGACACAGCAAGGCAGCACTCAGGGTGATTGAGTGTAGCCTGCGCAAGCAGAAAGATTATACACTCTTGATGAGAAGATGCCTGTCTCCTATAGTGAAAAGTCGCCCAGGGTAGAGCGGATCAAATCCAGGCAAGGTCACCAAACACAGTCAGCATGGGTTCAGCAGTTGCAGAAGCACCATGACTGTGCGAGTCAGGGCAGGCAGTCTGTGGGAATACATAACAATGACAACAGTGAGCAGGGTGTGACCTGGTAAATGACAGCATTCCAGGCTTTGAAAGAGAGCAGCTCAAAGTCATCCTCCAGGTCATACCACCAATCCAGGGCTTCTGTGTCTGCCTCTGTCACTGCCTTGGCTTCCCGCTTGGCCAAAATCAGCCTGTGGCAATAATAAACACTCAATACTGGTACTTTTGGCCAGGACACTGTCGCATCTGACACATCTGGAACACCTAGTTGGTTGAGCAAAGATGTAAGTGCTGCTCCTGTTCCTCCTTGGAACAGAGCAGGCAGAGACACACAACATTGCATGCATTTGCAGCAGCCTGGTACCAGGTTCAGATCTTGAGTGCTTCTGTGGACTCGGCCAAGTTGCATGCATGCATACTGACAACAGGGAAAGCTGCTGCATGCAACAACCTGGCAAAGAGACATGCACCACTGAAAGGCAACAACTAGGGGTACTGTAGCCCCCCTCGCAAACTAGCAAACAAGACACAAGTCATAGAGACAGCAGGCAGCAGACTGAGGCATATCATGATGCATGGCATTGTTGTGTGCACATGCCAGAGGATAGAAAGGCATCATGATGCATGGCAATGTTGTGTGCACAGGCCAGAGCAGACCTGAAGTCAGTGATGTCCAGCAGCAGCTCTGGCTTGACAGCATTGAGTAAGGCGCCCTGTGACTTGAGGTGGGCCAGCAGGTTCTCGTACCCAGCCAGCAAGGCCGGGGCGCTTTCCCGCCGCCCTGAGCCCCCACCAGATGTCTGCACCACACTGTTCAGGTTATGCCAATTGTTACACACGAGACATCTAGATTTAGAGCTGAGTGTATGTTGGATGTGTCTGTTTGATGTGTGTATATTGTGAGTCCTAAAGACAAGAAATGTGAACTGATCAATCGATTGACGACTGAGGACAAGCAAGCTTGTAGGCATGGTCGTGCCATGCCATACTTGTGCAATCTTTATGGGCTTGCAAGTATGACTGTGCCATACCAAATCTGTATAACCTTCCAGGAAATGCAATACTCCATGAACATTTCCAATGCTACTGGTTCCCTTGAGCAGGTGCGCGTTTGCTTTGAGCTGCCAGAGGCAGAGGCACATGACAAGGCAAAGACACAGGCAAATACTAGCTCGCTTCACTACAGAACCAAGAAGCTGTCAGGAAAGTATGGACAGTTCCCAACGGGTGAAATGTGAAACAATCAAGGAAAGACAGCATACAGTTCTACATGTATGCCAGGCATGGGCATGCAGCCTGGAAGGCAACAGGAGGCAAGTCAAAGATATCACAGCACATCCTGAAGGGAGGCGAGTTACTGCCTGAAAGGCAACAAGAGCAGGGCCAAAAGGCAGGGACCCACCCTGCCAGGCATGGGTTTGCCACTGAAGAGCTCCAGCAGGTCGTGGATGAGCAGTCCTCTGGACACCAGCATCTCACTAGGAGGGTTCTGAAACTGCTTGCCAGAGACAGCAGTCAGGAACTTGCTGAGGGAAACTGGGGACACTGTTGGCCCCATGGATGCAAAGCCACCCTCAGGCAGCTTGTAAGACCCCCTGGGGTCCAGTTGGGGTGGCCCACTTGTGGAACTGCCCCAGACCAAATCAATTCCATTCACCTGCACATGCTCACCACAGATGACCTCTAAAGCATGTCCACAATGTAGTTTTTACTGTCCCCAGACGTTTCTCTATTCAGATTTCCAGTGTAGGGATGACAATTCTGATCAAACATAGACATCTCGAAATTGAAAAGAGCTACAAGTGGCATGTTACAAAGTCAAGACAGGCCGCAGCTATGGAGGACCTGTAGCATGGATGCAGGACAAGCTCAGGCTCAGCAGTGATGGGTGCTTGCATGCATGCAAGGGAATGTAATGTTGCACAGGGTTGTTGTACCTCTGCTTAGGTCAGTACAGGCAGGCACAACAAACATCAGCACATACAAACAACACCGGCAAGAACATAGGGTTTGAGGTGTTACCTCCCTTCGAGGGGGGCAAACACATCAGTGCAAGAACAGGGCACAGCAGACGGTAGGACGGGTGGGAATGGCAAAGGCAGCATAGGGCACAGCAGAAGGTAGCACAGGGCACAGCAGCAGGCAGCACAAGGGACACAGTAGAGGGCAGAACGGGGGACACAATAGAAGGCAGCACAGGGGGCACAGCAAAAGGCAGCACAGGGGGCACATCAGAAGGCAGCATAGGGCACAGCAGGAGGCAGCACACGGGACAAAACAGAACAGGGGACACAATAGAAGGCAGCACATGGGGCTCAGAAGAAGGCAGAACCGGGCACAGCAGAAAGCAGGAAAGAAGCACATACATCCATGAAGGGCTTGGTAGTGAGCAGGGAGGCGTCAGTGGTGCCAGTGATAGGCAGGCTGAACCTCTTGCCCTCCTCATCAAGGAACACCACATTGGCAGTGAAGCTAGTGGGACGGCTGCCTGTGAAGCTCACGTTGACTGGCAGCTTCTCCTTGGCAATGCCTATCAAGCTGCCCTCTGGGAAGTCAAAGGTCAGAGGCAGATGCTGCTCATCAGGTGGCGGCCGGATCTATGCGCACAAACCAGTTTCATGACTATCTGCCAGCTGCCAGCTGTTCAGCAAGTGCACACGGG
>JAABUK010006060.1_pt1 | contig 18333 bp, 6 predicted proteins | sample 5559141 | NCBI WGS metagenome assembly JAABUK01 (sample SAMN10711869, study PRJNA513367) | rock metagenome | isolation source: Antarctica rocks | place: Antarctica: Victoria Land, Pudding Butte nord | collected 2016-01-03 | reverse complement strand
TGCCTCCTCGATCGATTGAAGAATACCAAGTGGGCTGGGTATGTGCCCTTCCCAAGGAAATGACCGCTGCAAGAGCAATGTTGGATGAAGAGCATGAGCCATTTGATAGTGACATTGCAGGCGACAACAACAGCTATGTAGTGGGTCGAGTTGGGAAACACAACGTGGTGATGGCGTGCTTACCTGCGGGTGTCGTTAGTGCTTCAAAGACATTCATGACATCATCGTCACCAATTGCCAACTCTTGACGGAGCAAGCGACCGTTGATTCCGTGTCAGTACGGTCCTTCTTCGACTGGTCCTCGAATGATCACATACTGTGCCACTTTTCTTCCTTTCCCCCCTTTTCATTCGATGCCACACCTTGTTCCGCCCGCTTTCTGCCAGTTTCTATGCCGCAACGCCCTGCAGGCGGCATCATCTAAAGGCCACGAGTCGGTGGTACGACTGCTGGTGGAAAGTGGAGAGGACGTTAACGCCCAAGGTGGATTCTATGGCAACACACTGCAGGCGGCATCATCTAAAGGCGACGAGTCGGTGGTACGATTGCTGCTGGAAAGAGGAGCGGACGTTAACGCCCAAGGTGGATTCTATGGCAACACACTGCAGGCGGCATCATCTAAAGGTGACGAGTCGGTGGTACGATTGCTGCTGGAAAGAGGAGCGGACGTCAACGCTCAAGATGGAAAATACGTGGCTACCTTGTGTTCGTTTTGTGGTGGCCTAAAATATCAAAAGGTGGCAAAAACCTGAAACACAGGCATTTATAGGCCAATCAGAAGTCTCGTCCACTGATAACCTCACTTTTCTGTGGTGCTCATTCCGTGTCAAACGCTCGCCCACTTTCTGAAAAATTTCCCTAATAAATTCGAGCTTGCCAAGATCTGTGAAATCTACTGTAACACCGCGTTCAGGACCCGTCGTCACGTGCACGAACTAATTATACCCCGCCTTTCCTCACCGGAGCCGTCCTTGTCATAGCTCCGCGGTGCCCACGACGCCCCCGACCGACCAGGTCAACGAGCCTCCGACAGCGACCACCATATCAGCTCGAAGCTTAGACCAAAGACCTTGATATCATGCGAGAATAACATAGCATCACAATCCACTCCTGCAAAATCCCAATATCACCATTTCATCCCGCGATTCATTCTTTGGAACTTCGCACATCCTTTTAAGCCACCAAATAAACGATTGGTTTAAGCATGTTGGATAAAGATAAACTGCATCGCTACATTTACGACCGACGAAAAGCACCGCCAGATTTGTGGTTCTCAACCAAGACGGGGCATAGCTGTGATCAATCTCAAATTGCTCAAGCTCTAGTAAATACGAGCAAGATGCAAGACGATGCAGACACATCGAGCATATCGCATGACGATCTCGGAGACATCTCACAGTGCCAGGACAGGATGAACGTTTACTGTGCACATAGGGTTGCTACCGGTAAACTAAGTCATTGACAGAGTCCCATCATCCTGAGCACTCCCGACGCCCAATGACACTCCTGCAACGCTTCTTTCAAAGCTGACTTTGATCGAGGACCGCCTCCCGTTCTAGGAGCACCCACCGATCAGGTGCAGAAGAATTGGATATCGCTCATATGAGCAAGAAAGGCAGTTGAAGCTACCGCGAATTCGACAGAGGAATAGAGTCACTCATCTATACTCACAGTCCCCAGGCTTCGGCAAATGCTCAGTCTAGCAGACAACAGGTCCGTATTGGTTTCTTATCATTATGCAGGATACTCTATGCTGCTGGCAGCATCTGAATGCTCTTCTCTCTTTCAAAGTCGGCCTTAAAAAGCGATGATTGAAGCCAGTTTGTAATGGACCAGGCGTTGAATATGGGCACTATCCTGGAGGCAGAAACGCCTTCGAGTCTGAGATCGTGCGGCTCGGATAACCAGCATGCAAGTACGCATTTACCGAAAAGTTTGCGTCATCAGCGATCAAAACATTGATGGATCCTGCCCTGCGTTCTTCTTCTAACTCAATACGCCGATCCAAGAGCTGAACCAGACAATATCGCCGGATGATGGGATCCGCTAATTTGATTTGGTCAAGTTTCTTGATTGTTTATGATATCTTGCTATCTGCGTTAGTGGAAGTGACACCCCCTTGATTTGCCGCTCGGCAGACGGGTGTTAACTGGTTAATGATGGTGAAACATCTTGTGGTGTAAAAGATTCGCACCATTACCTCTAAGTTATTATGATACTTTTTCTCGGCCTTATGCTTGAATATAATGTATAACTTATCTGAAGTAGTCATGCCTATTAGGAGTGAGGAAAATATAGGTATAGATGGTGTCTTACTTATATAACATCATTATCTTTTCGTGGTAGGGGCTGAATTCTTCTAAATGATAATATCTGATTTCCGTTTTACTCTTTATATTTCCATATACTCTGATTCTACTGCTTCTTCTACTTCTTCTTCTACTTCTTCTTCTACTTCTTCTTCTACTTCTTCTTCTGCTTCCTCTTCTATCACCGCTTCTATCTTCTTATCTACTTCCTCTATTTCCTCTCATACTCTATCTTATACTTTATTCTCTATATAATTATTCAGTAAGCTCAACTTCATTACTATCTTATCACTGGCTGAGTGTGTTTATTTTTGCTATTTATCACCTTACTTAATGATGTATAAAAGAGATCCGTGTATCTTCGCAGGAGTTTTATTAGTCTGTAGTGGGCAATCTTAATCTGATGTGGATATGTATCTAGAGCCTATTAGTATAGTGATGAGGAAAGGTAGAAGGGTGTTTAGTGGCAGCAGTGTCTATTCCTACTCATTATGTCGTTGTTGATCATACGCAACTAGCGGCGTCAGAGGATGGAGGAGCTGGCTGACGAATGAACCGCGAGGCTCTAGTACGCTGCTGATGTTGCACAGGCTATGTAAGGATGTGTTGTTGCCTGCGTGTTCGCTGGTATCAAGTACCTCTAATGGTGACTGCTCGCCTCACTTATCAGAATTCTCTCTGCTGCCTGAGACATCCTTGGTCCGACGCCTGCGGATGGAGATTCCGTCCCGCGTAGAGTCTATCATCTGCACTTGATGCTTGGCCTCCATGCAACGCCTTATTGAATAAATTCCTCAGTCGAGGTGATCCTGTTGCATCTGCAGAGACCAGAAAACCCCACTGAAGACGAATGAAATGGAAAAAGGCAGTGACACTGACCAAAAGCTAGCGAAGAGTCTTCCCAAAGGCTACTTCTCAGAAAGATCACATACCTTTCGCGAATTGTCAGACTTAAGAGCCACGGTAAGTAGAAAAGAACTGTGGCTTGTTGGCACACATTCAATGTGCTTTCTGAATCGAGAGTAACATCTATTGGAATAGGGCTGGGACAACAAAGATGCTGATGAGCATTTCAAACAACAGCGCCAACGCGCAGACAATGCCGATGATCAAGCTTGCCACAAGTTCTTTCACATGATGCGGCAGATCGGCGACGAAATGCAGGCTGCTACTGGCGCCCTCCGCATCCAAGCAGGGAATCCACAAGTACTCGACCTGTGTATGATACCAGGCGGGTACACAGCCTCAGCGCTCCAACATAACCGTCATGCTCATGTATCGGGCATAACCCTCCCCGAAAATGAAGGTGGTCATAAGCTCTTCGTCAATAGAGACCGCCGCGTCAAGGTTACGCAACTAGACATCACGATGTTGTCGTCAGAACTCGGCGCCGAAGAGATCCCCGAAGACCATCCCGATAAGATGAAATTCCTGCCTGGCAAACGCCCTTATCTTGACAAACGCTTCGACCTAGTGTTCTGCGACGGCCAAGTATTGCGCACGCATGCTCGATCCACTTATCGAGAGCGCAAAGAAGCACTTCGACTGATTTGCAGCCAGTTAATCTTGGCCATGCAGCGCATTCAGCCTGGGACCACCATAATAATCCTTTTGCATATGGTAGACGCCTGGGATACAGTCAATTTGTTGTTTCAGTTCAACAGCTTTGCCAGCATACAGCTGTTCAAACCAGTGAAGAAGCATGGTATCCGAAGTACCTTTTATCTCATTGCTAGGAACGTCAATCCCGACCATCCAGCTGCAATTGCTGCAGTGGCACAATGGAAAGCTAATTGGAAAGAAGCCACTTTCATTTACAACGAAGACACAACTCTCGTCGAGGAAGCAAAACCGAGGAATATGTCTGAACGGATACATGTGCTGGATGAATTTGGATCAAGACTGATTGAGTTGGCTGAACCGATTTGGGCAATACAGCGAGATGCTCTGAAAAGCGCCCCTTTCATGCGCCGGAACGAAAACAACCTTGCCTGCGGCTGAGAACGAGATTTTCCAGTCAACTACATCTGTCGAAAGTTGGATCTATCCAAATCTAGATCACACCACAACAGTAGTTGCGAAGGACAGCAGACTATACATTGGAGGAAGGGTTTTTGGCAAGATTGGAAGTGCTTTATGTCTGCCGTGTCAATCGTGATCTGGCTCTGCTTTCTCATCACACGAGAGCTGATGGCTTTCATAAAGCTCAAGGGAAATGCACGTCCTGCGGAGTCCCAGCGCGCGGGCTTACATGGTATTACTCACCGACGTTCCCACTGAAGGGTCATATCACTTACCCGACGGATGAGCATGCCACTTTCCTGCCCGCTTGCCTTGATCCAAGCAATTCCCCCGAGGGTCGCATTCTTGACTGTGTCAGCCTTGAACTCAACGGTAGTTGTGGACTTCAGGCTAGTCATGATTTTTGATCCATTGTCATATGTGAAAGCAGCCATCACAGCTGTATCATGTCTTGTACTATCAAAGAACTCGGAGGGGGGAAGTCATCAAGTAAGTGATAATCAATGTAGTTGGATGTGGCTCCTGGTCCATCCGTTTCGTGGAACTGCGTCGCATAGCCTGCTCAATGGCCTGTCCAATGCCCTGTTCAATGGCCTGCGAATTCTCATATATACTCTGGCACCATTTCTAGCTTACGGAGCTAGTTTCGCCGACATCGCTAAATATTCTTGAGGACGTGCCGAGGAAGTTGACGAGGCACGTGAAGAAAGCCAAGCACTGGGAATAGAAGGTTTCTGTTCTGTCTTCTAACTCTGAACACAGGCGTCTTAAGATAGAGTAGACTGGTAATGACCCTTGAGCGGGCACCAAATTTGTTCCTTGATCATTATTACCTACATATGTATCTATGGAGATGCATGTCTTGTTCTTTCTACAGCATGACCAGTCCGATTGATCTGATGATCAATTGGTGGAGTTAACGTCAGCCGCACCCGCCCCCACGTACACTTAGAAGATCGTCAGCCTTCCGCCTTCGTAGGCAAGTCATATGGTGGACTTCACAGGCTGGCGGACACCAGATGGACAATGTTTTCTCTTTCTTACGAAGTCTAAATGGTCTGAGCAGTAAAAATTTGACCTTGTTGATATGAAACGCTTCCAGGCCTTTTTTTGACGAAGGTCGATCACCATTCGGACCCGCAGGAGAAGAAATACCCGCGGTAATACCGACTCCAGGCCTTTCCACCGAAGAAATCGCCGCTGCCACTTTTCCCGAAGGTGTCAAAGAGCTTCATGCCTGCGAGGACGCCGTTGTCGATGTTCGTTTCGTCCATGGACTCACTGGGGATCGAGAGGACACTTGGACTGCGCCCGGAGAAGACAAGTTATGGCCACAACTCCTCCTGCCTGCTCGCATGAAGCAAGCGTGAATCTTGACCTGGGGCTATGATGCATACGTCTTACGCAGAAGCGTGGCGTCTTCTAATCGCTTGATTGATCACTTAATGACTTAATCACTGATCAAAGCGTCAACTGTGCACTTGAACCTAGATAGAGTGTTTTTAAAACACTCTTTATGCGGTTCTGTTCAAGATCATTAAGAAGATGGCATAAGAGATTATATTTAAATGGCATCTTAAGAATTTTCATAACTAAGAGATGATTCTATAGATAAGAAGATTAATATAGAAGATTTTATAACTTCTCAGCGGAAAGGATTATCTTAATCTGCCGCTGAAGAGGGTTAGCAGACGGGAGTATAGATTAATCCGCATAGGAAGCTCTTAATTATCTTCGGGCTTATTATAGTAATAAACTTTTTTAGTCTTTAGAGAGATATTATATTATTAAATACAAAGATTAAGTTAGAATATAAAGATATAATTAATAATAAGAATGTACTGCTCCTCTAACTCTTACTTTAAGATAAGACATACTAATTAATAAATCAGAATCACTGCTTCAGTATATATATTAGAATTATACTAAGACTTATACTAAAGTTAATACTATTAAATTATTTTCTAAAAAGAGATTATTTTTTAGATAATAGATTTAGAGTGTTTTAAAATAGAAGCTATATACTTAATTTATAAAGAAAAGATCTCTAAATATAATATCTAAATAATTAAAGAAGAGATTATTAAATTAATTGTCTAAATAGATATTAACACCAGATATATTTAGATAAAAGTTAGTAAGTAAGTAATAATAAAGAGAAAAGAAGATATCTTCTTTAATATATTATAGATTATAACACTTACTGATAGAAATACTAGTGAGTTGTTACGATATGAAATCGATAGCTAACAGGCTTAATAATTCCTGTTGAGACTTGGCAGTAAACTAAGTCATAAGATCTCACCTACACACAGTATTCTGCGAGACTATGATAGACTGAATCTAGATAACTATAGTCGATAAAGATCATTTTAGATTAAGCGCTAAGATAAGTGCTTCTAAGTATTTATAAGAAATACTTAGAAATAAGTACTTAAGAGTGCTTATAAGAAGTATCTAGAAGCATATATATAGATCTTAACTAATAATTATATAAATAAGTGTTTATCTCTTAGATTTATAGTCTCTTCTTTTATAGTTAACTTATATTATTAATTATATCTTACTCTTAACTCTTTTATATAAGATTAGTGATTCCTATTTATAACTCTCTAATACTTAGATCTTACTATAGCTAGTCTTAATAGTTTCTAATACTTTAACTATCTATTACTAAATACCAGTTACTCTATTATAATAGACCTTACTAATACAGATATATCACACTCTAAATAGAGATAATTCTAAAACGAAATTACTAATATAGATTATATCTTTCTAAAAGTTAATATTTCTAATATATTTTATAAAGATAGAAAGAAACTTAGAGTCTTTCTAACTTAAGTTAATATATATATATAATTTAACACTTAGAAGCTGAGAATCGCTGAAGCTAAGATGATATTTATAGTTACTTATCTTAAGAATAAAGCCTTTAATTAATTTAAATTCTATTTAATAGATTACTTAGAGAAGTTTATAAAGAATAAAAAGATTAAGATTAAGAGAATCTTCTCTAGTTACGCTTACTTTAAGAAGTATATTTAACGGGTGTATAGAAGAGTGAATAAGAAATAAATCGCTGAAAGAGAGATTTAGAAACTCTAATAGATAGACTTAGTAATGAAGTATATATTTAAGTTTTAATAGATTACTTTAAGAATTAAGTAAAATAATGCGGTATTTATAGTAAAGTATTATCTAGAACTGAAAGATTTAGTTAAAGATAAACTAGCTTAAATTAAAAGATTAGATAAACTAAATAGTCTAGTCGGAATATTTATTAAGATAGATAATTATTTATATAAAAGATAGATGAAAAAAGAATAAGAACGCTCTCAGATATTTATCTCTAATAAGTATTAGAAAGAAGGATATTAGTTAAAATAAGTTTACTACTTCTAAGAAATAGATCTAAATATTATAAATTAAAGAAAATTTAGAGATAAAATTTAGAGAGGAAAACTCTTCTTAGTATAATAAGAAGAGAGGATAAAAAAGAATTTATGTCTCTATTATAAAATATTAGAATATTGAGTTAATAGTTACTCTAATAAATAATAGCTATATATGATCTTCGGAAAACTAGCGGAATAAGTAATAGAAAAATCAGATAATATCTGAGATATCAGCTATATAGATATTAAAACACTAATATTAGAGAAAGTTATTAAACCGTCCGAGCAGTTTTATAATCTTAAAAAGATTAAATTATCTTATATATATCTCTTATAAACCGTCTATTATAATAATAATTACACTATTTATAAATTAAATAAAGATGGCTCAGAATAATACTTAAAGAAATTTAAATAAAAGAAAATATAATAGTTATTAAGCATCATCTTTAAGATATTATAAAAATAGGTTCTAAGTAATCTAAAATATAATAAGAATTATATAGAAATGATCACAAAGTTTTAGAAACTTATATAGTATATAGATACTGACTATAAACTAAAGTTATAATATTAATATAAGATATACACACCCGAGAAACTATCTTAGAAAGTTAAAATAAAGTTATAACTAAGAATATATTATATAGAGGACTGTTTAGATTAAAATCTAGAATAGATTTATTATTACTAAGATAATAACTTGCGAGAAGCTGTTAACTTATATAAGATTAATACTCCCGCGTATCTTAAAGAAATTTAAAGTGTGAGTATAACTTAAGTTTTAAAACCTGAAAAATTAAAGATAGTGAGAGTGATCTATAATAAAGAATATTAAACTCCGCATGATTTATACGCACACTTTCTATATAATAAATCAGAGTGTTTCTTTATAAAAGAAGAATATACTTATTTCTAAAACTACTAATTTAAAGAGTAAAAAAATGAGAAGACTCTTTAAATTAGAGACTTAATAAAGAATTTACTTTCAGATCTTAAAAAATAGCAGTAACTAATATTAGCTACACTAGATATCTAGTTATATAAGCTTAGACAGAATAACATTAGATTAGAATTATAATAGATTTTAAAGTTATTAGAAACTACATCTCTTTAATATATATAACTTAATTCTGCCTGATTATATAAAAGAAAGATAAATCTTATTAATTATTATTAGTAGATGAAAGTTCTATTAAATAAGATTAAGACTGAATTAAGATAGAAACTTACTTACTTAAACTTAATATTTAATAATATATTAAAAAAGTGATATTAGATATTGTGGAAATTAAATATAATATTATTCTGAGTATTTTATAGCTAGAAGCTTATAATTTAATAATTAGCTAAAAATAGCGGATTATTAGTTTTTCTAATTACGTCTGTAAAATAACTACGGTTACAGTATTGTTTATAAAGACAGTATGAGTGAAATCTAATAGTAGATACTTAATAGAAATAGTAGGGAACTCCTCTGAATATCTATCTAAATATAATGAATTTAAATATTTATTATTAAGAATAAGAGTGTATTTATTTTATCTAAATATTAATCTTAAGATTATAAGATTCTATTAAAATCTAGTAAGAAACTTATGTATAAATCTATCTATTCTCTTTTAGAGAAAGAACTTAAGATTCTATGTAAATATCTTAATAAGAATTAGAAGAAAGGATTTATTTAATCTTTAACTTCACCCGCAGAATACTCAATCCTATTTATTCTAAAACTAAATAGTGAAATATGTTTATATGTAGATTATTAATAACTTAATAATATAATAATAAAAAATCGATATGCATTACCACTAATCTTAAAGTTATATAATCATATTTATGAAGCAAAATAATTTATCACACTTAATCTATAAGGAGCGTATAATTTAGTGAGGATGAAGAAAGAAGAGAAATAAAAAATAGCATTTTAAACTTATTATAGTTATTATAAGTATCTAATTATGTTCTTTAAATTAATAAATGTTCCGATCTTCTTTTAATCTCTAATAAATAATATTTTAAAAGAATATTTAGATCAGTTCTGTATTATATACTTAAATAATATTCTTATCTACTTAGAAATTAAGGAATAATATATTAAATATGTTTAAAAGATGTTTCGCGCTCTTTAGATAAAAAATCTACTAGTAAAGATTGAAAAGTGTGAGTTTTATAAGTAAAGTGTTAAGTTTCTAAGATTTATTTTAATAGTTATAGGAATTTAAATAGATGTGTTTAAGATTATAACTATATTTAAATGATTTTAATCTATATTAGTTAAGAAATTATAATCATTTCTGGAATTCATTAACTTCTATTAAAGATTTATTACGGGATACTTAAAAATAATCATCCTATTAATATAAATGACTTGAAAGGAAGTATTCTTTATCTGGGAAATAGAAGTAGAGTCTTTATTTTAGGAGCTGAAATAGAAATTTATAACAGCCCTTATTCTCATAATATTTAATTCTAAAAGATAAATTATGCTTAAGACGAATATATTAGACTATATTATTAGTATATATATAAGTTAATCTAATAATGAAGAATAATTAAGGCCCATCATCTTTTATTCTAGAAAGATGATTTCAGCGGAACTTAATTATAAGATTTATAATAAGAAACTTCTAGCTATAGTTACTATGTTTAGTGAATAGTGAGTATATTTAAAAGAATCTAAGTATTCTATGAAAGTTTATATAGATTATAAAAATCTATTATACTTTACTATTATTAAGATGTTAAATAGATATTAGATATAATAATCTGAGCTATTATTAGTATATAATCTTAAGATCTTCTATTAAAAAGGAAATGATAATATTAAAGCTAATGCTTTAAGTTATTAAGTAGATTATATCTGAGATATTAAACCCGCTTTATAATCAGTTCTATATAAGAATGCGGACGGAATTATAATATATAATTATATTATAATCGCTTTGATATTTCAGATCTCTAATTAAGATTAGGAAAGCTGAATTATTAGATTATACTTAAATAATTATTTATCTCGTAAGATTTAAAAGAATTCTGAAAAATATCTAGTCTTTTAGATATAAGACAGTGGACTAATCTTATATAAAGGACTGATGTATATTATTAATTAAGTGAAAGAAATAATTCTCTAATAATATTATGAGGAGACACCTCATAAATATTAAGAAATAGAAAAAACTCTAGAACGCATTTTTAGATTCTACTATTTTTCTGAAATAAATAAAGTAGTTCAGCAGTGAATTATTAACTATGATACTTATTAGAAAATAAAGCACTTTTAATACAAACTATATAAAGAGATGTAATCTTTAAAATCATCTAAAGAAACTTAGAAATGAACTTACTACTTAATTAAGAATCTTAAGAATTTAAAGGAGATTCTTAATAATTACTATTTAAGAAATCTTAATAAGCTAAGATCTAAGTAATATAAGAATAGCTCTAAGAAGTAAGCTAGAGATAAGAATAAGAATAATATCTCTAAATTATTATCTAAGAAGAAGTTATTAGTAAGCTTAATTAATAATAAAAAGATTAATAATTAGGAATAGAGAGAGGATTAATACTACTAACTATTAATTAAGAATAATTAATCTAATAAGTTAAAGAGTAGTATTATAAGTTATTATAGCTCTATTAATAGCTATATATAGTAATTATAAGCGAGCGGTAGAAATCTAACTATTTTACTATATATATATATAGTAAAATATCTAAGACTTAACACGCGGACTTAGCGTGTTAGAGCTACACCTTCTGATTAAGTCTTAGAACTAGAGAGCTATATTAGAATTAATAACTATAATGCGCATCTAATACTTCTGTAACTTCTCTATAAGCTAGATTAGTTTCTGCAACTTAAGTATTCATTTCTATAGACTATTAAATCTATTTAGCTTAAGCTGTTATAATGTCTAATCTATATAAGAGTATAAATATAGCTCTTTAAGAGCTAATTCTAATATTATCATTAGTAATAATAAGATCTGAATTTAAGAATAAATCTATAAAAGAGATGTACTTAATTCTATTAATTAGATACTTAAATTCGGGCGTAATAACTTATATTATATTGATAATAAAGCTAAGTTTATTAAGATAAACTTCTAAGTAAGTTATTTAGAATTATATTTTAAAGTTTAATAGCTTAAGAGCTTAATTTAAATCTTCTAGAAATTAAATAGATCTAAATCTATTAATAGAAATCTTTATAATAGATCTACAATTCTAATTTAATTGTGAAGTGTTTCTTAAGCTGATTAGATAGAGTAGTATTTCTAATTTTAAGAGTCTTAAATAGATTCTACTTCATATATTTATTTTTAAGAAGAATCAATATAAATTTTATTATTTAAATGCGCTAAAATCTATTATAAGATAAAATAAGTGAAATTTCAGCTCTAAAAAAGGCGTTAGATCTATATATACTTACTATAACTATATCAGTTATTTAGTAGATAGCTGTTAGATAAAATATTCTAAGAAATAATCTTCTTAAGATCTTCTAGATTAAAATAGAATAAGATATAGAGGATTTATAGAAAAGAAAGTAATTATTTAATTAGTTAATAGCTAGATCTATTATAGATGCCTGTATTCTATAAGAGAATAGCTGATTACTTAATTCTGCGGTCTTATTCTATATAATTAAATTCAGAGAAGCTCTTATAAATATAATATCTATTGAATCTTAAAAGATCAAGATAAGTAATAATAATAAGCTAGATATTAAAGAAAAAAAATCTATTCATCTTAAGAATGAGATTAAGCTTTTTAATATCTATTTTATTTATAGCCTAAATATAGATTTACTATTAGTTAACATCCTACTAATAAATAATTAGATAATTAGCTTTAAATTAGAGTAATAGAGAAGAGCTATTCTTATAAAGAATAAGCTCTCAATCTTTATACTTTTAAAAAATGAATTTTTCTAAGTAGAATAGATTGAATTAATAAAATCTATAAAAAATAAAGATTAAAAAGACACTCTAAAGCTATTAGAACAGCTAATTTATTAAAGAATAAGTTATTTAAACTCAGAATTTATATGTTTATTACTAGAGATCTTAGAATATTAATTTAAGCTTAAACATAAAAAGAGAGAATTCTGCAAACTCTATATATTTAGAAAATAGTGTAGAAAGTTAAATTAAGAGTCTATAATATCTTTAAGAGTCTTACACTTTAGTTAGTGAATTTATATTAATTTATATAAAAGAGAATATACTTTTACTTCTAAAGAAGCTTAAATAGCTGAGAATTTTAATAAATTATCTATTAGTAAGAGTGGAGCTAAATTCTTTATAATTATAATTAATAAATTTAGTTGATTTTAAAGAACTGTTCCTCTTAAATATAAAAATAAGACTGAAAAGACTATTTAAAAATAAGTTCTTAAGCTTAATATAAAAGATTATAAGATAAAGACTATTTATAAGAATAGAGAATCTAAATTTAGAAGTTGAAAATTTATAAAATAGCTTAAATTAAGAGAAATTTATAAGAAGAATTCAGCTCTATATACTCTCGAGCAGAATGATCTCTTAAAGAGATTAGTTAATCTGATTTACTTAAAAACTAAATCTATATTAATAGTAATAGATCTTTCTATCTCTCTATAAGTAGAAGTTATAGAAACAGCTACTCAGCTCTTAAATTATAATTTAATAAGATTCTTAAGCTATGAAATAACACTCTTTAAGATATTTTATAATTATAAGCTATTAATTTTTTATTTTCGCGTTTTTAACTGCGTAATTTACACGAAAATTCCTTATATATTAATAGCTAGAATAAGCTCTTCTTAAGAAGATAGAAAATGAGGCTTATTAGTTATAATTCTATATAGATTTATCATCTTTAAGATTTAAAAAGTAGAAAATTAACGTCTATTTAAGATATTAAATTTAATAAGCAAAATTTAAGATTAGATAAAACAGCTGAGCCTAATTCTCTATATAATTCTACAGCTAATTTAGATCACTTAAAATAAATATAAGAGTCTTAAAATTTAATCTCTAAGTCTTCTTCTTTCTCTAAAATAGTTAAAATTAAAGAGGAGGAATATTATATAGAATAGAAGAAGATAGAGCTATTAGAAATAGCTTAAAATACTCTAAATTTACTTAATTCTAATTAAGTATCTAAGAATATAAATATATTCTTTATAGCAGTCTCTTCGCGCATTTTAGAGAGATTATTAGACTAATATTTAAAATTCTTTAATAAGACTTAAAATGATCTTAAATGAAGAGTATAATATAAGATTATAAATATTTAAATTAAGATTCTTAAAGAGAATAAGATCTGATTAGTTATTAACGCCAATTCTGTGCCTAAGAATAGTAATATACTATTAGATAGATGAATATTTATAGAAAAAGAGCAGGAAATTAGATCTAAAATATAGAAAGCTTAATAAGTAGTTTATAGATTTAAGTAGAAAGATGAAGATATTAATTTTAATGAATTAATAGTCTTAATCATTAAAACTTAAATAATGTGAATTCTCTTTACTCTAATTATAGAAAATAGCTAGGAAATTTAATAAATAGATATTGTTACCGCCTTCTTAAATAAGAAGATTAAGAATGATATTTTTATTAAATTACCTCTTAAATATAGATAGAAGAATAAGATTTATAAACTAAAAAAGACTCTATATAATCTCTAAACATCTTTAGCTATTTAGTATAAAACTCAGATTATTTTTCTATAAGATCTAGACTATTTATAGACTTTATATAACTTAGCCCTCTATTCTTAACACTTATTAAGATATTATCTTCACCTTCTCTTATATTAATAATTATATTATTATAAATAGTAATAATTAAGATATTTATAAGCTTAAAGAGATTATATTAAGTTAATTTAAAATAAAGAATATTAATATTTATAAGATCTATTTAGATATAGAAATCACACGCGAAAAGTAGACTATTTATCTAATATAAGTAAAATTTATAACTTATCTTCTATAGAATATAGAATTATAAGATATTAAGCTTAAGCCTACTCTTATAAAGATAGGTCTAAAGATTAAGCTTACTAATATATTTATTTAGATAGAGAACTTTAGAAGACTTATAAATAAAATATAGTAACTAGCGATTATTTTACGCTCTAATATAATCTAAACTATAAGCTATCTTATAAGTATAATAATAAAACTCTTAGAAATAATCTAGATTACTCTTAAACATATTTTATATTATTTAAGAGATATTATTAATAAAGATCTGATTTACTAAAATAGTAATTCTCTATAAGACTATTCTGATATTAATTAGATAGAGAGAAGCTCTGTGAAATTAATAATAGATGTTATTTTTATACTAAATAATAATTCTATTTATTAGTTTATAAAGAGATAATTAGTGATTACTCTATCTACTTATAAGATAGAGTATATAGCTATATTAACAGCTACTTAAGATGCTATATAAATAGGCTCTTATATATAAGAAATTTAGAATATAGAATTAAGCTCTATTCTGATTTAAATTAATAATTAAGGGGCTATAATATTGACTAAGAAAATGGGATAGAATAGATGAATAAGACATATTAATATTGAATATTAATTTGTGTAGAAGACTATTAAAGATGAGACTATTTTAATAGAATACATACTTATAGATAGTTAATTGGCGGATAGATTGATTAAGACACTGAAATCGAATAAGTATAATCTATAGAGAGTTCTGATTAAGCTAGTTTAAGAAGACAAAGGCGCGGATATAAATAGTAAGAAGAGAGAATAAGTGAGCAGAGATCTTAACATTATGATTTTCTATATAATTATCTATTTAAGGCGATAGTAGGCTTCATCTCTACTACTATACTTATAGGGATATGTTATAGATCCTTCTTAGCGGCTTACTCAGCATAGATCTATTTCCTTCTTTCTTACTATTTTGCGTAGATAGCTTCTTTCTTTATATACTTATTTATTAATTTTAACTTCTAAACTTTAATTCACGCAGACTACTCTAAATATCACTCCAACTTTATTTCTATGCGTCTTATAATAGTGAAAGCTATGCTGATTTAGATTAGACTTAGATAAGATAGTATTAGCTATAAGAAATTTAAGCGTATGAATATATAGATCTCTTAGAATAACACTCACTATTATTAATATTATCTTCTAGTATTTATTATTAGTTCTATAAATCCTTCTTTTTAATCACTTTCTATATAGTAATAGAATATACGTTATTTACTTATTCTTATAGTATTTTCCTTATTATTATTATTAGCTAGATTCTATAGCAATTTATCCTTTAACTATATTATTATCGGCGAAGTAACTGTAGATCTCGCCCTTATTAATAGATCTTTAATAAAATTCATTATTATAATATTTAAAGCTGAAGGTTTCTATTAAGTAGTTAATAATAGAACCGCTCAGATTTTAGGCTTAGATATTTTTAAGGCTGATATATATTCTAGTAATCTTTATTAATATAGATTAGTAATTTATTACTTAATCTTAAGCTGGCGTAAATAATCGTGAGCTTTATTATATCTATAAGAAGTGTCTGAGTAGAAGGTGTATATAATATTAGAGGCTAAAGCTTTAAAATTATTAATAATAAAAAAATATAGCTCTATATAAAGTTATATAATCTATTAAATTAGAATATTAGACTCTTATAAAAGATAAGTAGAACGCGTTAATAATGAAAGTTATATCTTTAAGAAATATCTTTCTAATCTAAAAAAAGTTTAAATTTAATTATATCTTCTTCAGCCTCTTATAAATCTAAACTAACTTATTATTACTATTAATTAAGAAGTTACTATTATAGTCTATAAGTAGGTTCGCGCCCTTTTTATAATAAAGATTATATATTCTCTTCTTATAAAATCAGATCTAAAAGTCTTCTCTAGTCTTAATATTATGAGCTTAGATAAGTAGATTCTAGAGATAATATATAATAGTCTGGTGATGATTTAGTATATAGTAGAGATGTGTGATATATAATAGAGATGTGTGAGATAAGAAGAAGAGATAATTAGATAATGATGATGAATAATAAGATAAGAATTATTAGAATGAAGAGATTAAGAGTAGTGAATATAAGTGCGTTTATAATATTATTATTAGATTATCTAATTAGTTTAGATTATAAGCTAATAAAGAAGATTGCGGTAGATATTTTAAGAGAGAGATAATACAATATTAATTAGATTATTAGAGATGCGATATTTATAGTCTCTATATACTACTTAATAGATATTAGATAAGTAGATATAATTTCTTAGAATTTTCGCTCTTAATTTTAAGTCTATCTATCTAATCATCTTCTTTCTTAAAGATCTGAATTTTTATTATAGTGTATTATTAATACTAATAGAGAATAGTTATATCTTTTAAGATTTTTTTTAGAAGAAGTGAAAAGAATAAGACGGAAAATATAAAGAGATTTAGTCTTACTGAAATTTAGTTCTAAGAGCTGCCTTTAATATAAGTGATATAAACGTCTAATTATAATATTTACTTAGGAACTTTATTATATATTAGAGAAATAAAAATTTGGTATTATTTATATATAAGATAATATTAAATATATCTATAAAGTGCTCTTATATATATTTAAGAGCTTTTCCTCTTACTCTATCTACTATTAAATCTTATATATATCACTCTTTTATTAGTAAGAAATAGCCGGCATCTTATTTATAAATATGCGTTGAACAGCTCTTTATAAGCTAATTAACTAAGAGTAATATTTAGATTAGATTAGTATAAGAGTATTTATTCACGCACTCACTTCTATAATATCTATTAATACTTACATTCTACTTATTCTCTTATTAAGACTTATCTTATTATTATCTACTAGACTTAGTTTCACTATTATAATATTATTCCTACTTATTATAATTAGACTTACTTTTATTATAATAATACTAATAAATATTAAAGTTAAGCTTATAATACTGAGAGATATACTTTCTATAATAAAGATTATAGATATAATTATATTAGAGAATTACTCTAAGATAGAGATGAGGAGCTAAATTAAGAGTGAGACTAATAAGCTAGTAGTGATTTAATTTATAAATATAAAGGGAGTACTAGAAATAGAGCTATTTATAAGACTGAGATAAATATTACTGACTGCTATATCTTAGAGAGATAAGATGATAGTGAGATAAGAGATGAAGTTAGAGCTGTTTATAAGACTGATAATAGTGATTATTATTATTAAATAGTCTTTAGTGCTAAAGCTCATTAACGCGCTTATAATAATAAATGAAGTTAAATAGTTTAATATAGCTATAGTATTCTTAATAATAATTAGAATTAAAAGTGCCGTGTTTATTATAAGCTATATAATAATATTTAATAAGATGAAGAGAATAATAGTGTAGAGATAAAATAGAAGTAGTAAATATATAATAAGAGAATCTATAGAGAAAGATAGTATATATTAAGTATTAAAATTGAATTTTAATTAATTAAAGATATAAAGTAAGTAGAGAATATAATAATATCACTCTAAAGAAACTATAATAATTATTCTAGATTAACTATAAATAATAAATAATAGTAAATAGATAGCTTCTCTTATTAATATTTTCTA
>JAABUK010006059.1_pt1 | contig 18333 bp, 24 predicted proteins | sample 5559141 | NCBI WGS metagenome assembly JAABUK01 (sample SAMN10711869, study PRJNA513367) | rock metagenome | isolation source: Antarctica rocks | place: Antarctica: Victoria Land, Pudding Butte nord | collected 2016-01-03 | reverse complement strand
TACTCGCCAACCTGTGAGGTACGTACGTTCGGGACGGCGAATGTACGAGTGGTTTGTATCGTCCCTGAAATCCATATCCATCCATAATCCGTACTATTAATCGGCAACCTGTGAGGTACGTACGTTCGGGACGGCGAATGTACGAGTGGTTTGTATCGTCCGCCAACCGGTGAGGTACGTACGTTCGGGACGGCGAATGTACGAGTGGTTTGTATCGTCCCTGAAAGTTTCTGTTCCTACTGATGGTCCGGTTTTCCGGGGACCGACGTATCCCTTGGCCTGAGTTGCGCCGGGCTGTGCCTGCTGCCTGTACGCCGCGCTGCTTGCCGTTTCGACGAAGCTCAAGTGCTGTGATCGTGGTTTGTATCGTCCTTGAAAGTTTCGTTCCTACTGTATGGTCTGGTTTCCTCAGATTTTCTGCGTCCCAGGTGTTGGTGTTATCCGTGTCCTCTGTCCATCTTGGCATTGTGTGTGCGGCGTCTGATGCGGACCTGCCATGTTTCGGGTTTTTGGACGTCCTTGGATGCGACACAGTTTCTGCGTTACTGCTGCTGCTGTAGGAACAGTAGGGCTGAGCGATTGCGTCGGGTTTCAGCAGCAAAAGCGGGGACCCGAACCTTTTTCGGCGACCTATGAGCGATTGTTGAAGCAAAGGTAAGCGCTTGCGGTTGCAGTGTGTTAAAGCTTTGGCGAGGTTGCAGCTGCGTGTGTGCTGTAGCCGGTTGGACCCTGATCAAGGACGGGCTCCGGGGGAGGCAGAGTCCCGGCGGGTTCTTCGTTGCTGTCATTGCAAGCACAAGCCAGAAGCACCAGTGTTCCCTTGCCAAATCTTCATTTAGCGTAAGCTTCGTTTGTTGGGCGCATAGTTGCAAGCAAAGTCCAACTTTCAGTGTATGGATGCCTTGCTGCTGCAGGCCCGCGCGGTTGGCCAATCTGCGATTACAGCAGCAACTGCAACTGGGATCTGACAGAGGCTTTGCGCACGAGGTGTTAACTGCCATTGAGGAGCAAGAGCGAATTGCTAGGCAAGCGTTGCAGCTACAGCAAAACACTGACACAACAGAGCAGCAAGCACCAGCAGCAGCAGCAGCAGCAGCAGCAAGAGCCAATGTGCCCCGTGCTAGCAGGCCAGTGGTGCTTCTTCCAGGAGAGACAATGGAGCAGCGTAGGTCACGGCTGGATGCAAGGAATGAGCGTGACCGGTCACGAAGAGCAGACAAAAGCACAGCCGAAAGGCAAGCCAGCGATGCCACAAGAAATGAGGGTGACCGTCGGCATAGAGCACGCAGAAGTACAGCTGAGCGTGATTTAGACAATGCTGCCAGAGCTGCACAGGCTGCCAATCGGACTGACGAGCAGCGAGCTGGGCATGCAGCCTTCCAAGCCAATGCCAGAAGACAGCAAGCACAGCAGCCCTAGCAGCCAGCAACATACAGAGCTGCCAGAAGCTTTCTAGCTGGTGGCACCATGCAACAGCATGATCTTGGGCGTATGGAGCATGAGTGTCCCCATTGCAAGGCTCTGCACTGGGCTCATGAACGCACAAAGGGCAGTGTGAACACAGGCACAGCTTCGTATGGCATGTGCTGCATGCACGGTGCTGTGCGTCTGCCAGCTTTGCGCGCCACCCTAGAGCCATTGAACACCTTGCTCAAGGGCGAAACTGCAGAGGCCAAACATTTTCTGTACAACATCAGACACTACAATGCTACATTCCAGATGGCCTCCACAGGTGCAATCCCTTATTGGGCTATTTATGACAGTGTTGTTTCAAGGCTGATGTTGTTTGCTAAATGCAAGTCTTACAGCACAGTGCAAAGCACAAGGCATTTGCTTGATGACAGTGGTGTTGCGACACTCATGTTCTTTGTAAGTTAGTACTATGCTTTCTGTTGATAGCAAGTAAAATTTAACGTAGCATGCTTTGACTCTGGCCAATTTGTGCAGGAGTCAAGGATGTCAGGCAGAGCTTTGGTTGGATGCACAATTTCTGTGCAGGCTTGCGAGCATACCACATGATTGGCTTGCCTCCTGCAAGACCAGGAGTGCGGCCCACGTATCTGTCGCTGTACATATATGATGCAAATGAGTTGGATGATCGCATGCATTTGGATGTGGCCAAAGACCTGCAGCGTGGCACAATGGAGCGCTTGCAGCGCATGCTCCATAGCCGCAACCCCTTTGTGCAGTGCTTCAAGGCCATCAACATGGCAAATTTTGGGCCAAATGTCAACATTGTTCTCCATGCAGATGTTGGTATGCACCACACCACTACCTTGAGCATGCAGACTGCCATGAGCATGCTGAATATGATGATGACATGGTGCATATGTTGGCATGCTTTGGAACATGCAAGGAAGCGCATCACTGCAGTATGTGATTGTTGTGTGATACTGGCGAATTCACGTCAACACTTTTGTCGTTGCTCATGTAGAGGGGGTTTATGGGCGTTTGTATACCACACCCACTGCTGACAACATAGCTGCCATCATCCCTGGCCATTTTGATGATGAGCCCACTCACCATCGCCGAGAAGACTGTTTTGTCAATGATATTGTGTTGAACCCCATCAGGAACACAGATAAACCGTTCCGCATCAACGCCAAGCACCGCTTCACAGATCCGCTTTGTGCTCCTGTTTCCCAGCGGAGAGCTGGGTTGGCGTCCCGGTCTGCTGCGCACACGCAGGTGATTCTCTACAGATTTGCTTTACTGCTTGGACGTTTCATCTACAACTTGAACTTTGTGAGTGTCATTTTGCTAAGAGTCCATGTATGCTACAGTGATGGCACTGTAGCCGATAGAGGTCAGCAAGGCAATGAGCGTTGCTCAATCACACCTAAGGAGTGGGCCGCCTACTACTTGAGTGTACGGGCAGAGTCTGCCACTTGGCAGGACAATATGCGCTTATTCAGGGCTCGCCGCCTGTTTGAGGTGAGTTAGAGTAACCTATAGTCAGAATTGAGTTGCTCTACAGTTTTGGTCACCCAATTTTGACGCATGAAGATGTGCATCAAGTTGCGCACAGAGCCTTTGTGGGATGCAGGAGTACATTGTGGACGCATATGGCAAGACAGAGTATGAGAAGCTACTGTTTCATCGAAACAACCAGAAGAAGATCCGTGCTGATCTATATAATGGTTTGATGGATGCTGTCAGAGCTGATGATGGAGTCAGTGGCAATGTTGTGGGCACGCCCATCATCTTACCTTCGTCGTTTGTGGGGGGTGCACGAAGCATGCGAGAGAAGTACCAGGTGAGGGTGACTACAGCTAGTGCATGCTACATTGACTTGGCTTTGCAGAATTTGAATCATTGATGCTGTCATGTGACAGCCCATGAGGTGATCAGCACTGATTGTACTGCAGGATGCTATGGCAGTCGTCAGGGTGAAAGGCAAACCATCACTGTTCATCACCATGACTTGCAACCCTGACTAGGCAGAAATTCAGCGCGAACTTCTGCCTGGCCAATGCGCCAAGGACCGCCCAGACTTGGTGGCCAGGGTGTTCAATGGAAAGTACAGGGCGTTGTTGCATGATCTGCAGCATGGCAAGTTCTTTGGCGACGTGTCTGCTATGTGCCACGTCACAGAGTTTCAAAAGCGTGGTCTGCCACATGGCCACATCTTGCTGGTGCTTGAGGATGATGATAAGCTGCGTTGTGCTGATGATTATGACAGTGTCGTGTCAGCCGAGCTCCCTGACCCAGCAGTGAACAAAGAGCTGTATGACATTGTCGCGAAATGCATGATGCATGGTCCATGTGGCAAGCTGAATGAGAACGCTCCTTGCACACACAAGGGCCAATGTTCCAAGGGCTTCCCAAGAGACTTCTCTGATGAGACCATGGAGAATCTTGAGGGCTACCCAATCTACTACAGGTCAGATCTTTGCGTTCTATTCTTGCAAGCAGCAACTGCTTTGTCATTTCACCAAATGCTTTGTGGCCTTGCTGAGGCTCCGAGTTGCTATGGCTCTATATGCTCCAGCATTTAGACCTGATAAGGACAATGCAATGTGCTTGAGAACTGTGCTGATGAAATCACGTGTGTGTACAGGCCAGACAATGGCAGGCATGTGCTGAGGAACAATGTGAAGCTCTTCAACGACATGGTGGTCCCCTACAATCCAGCGCTTCTCTTGAAGTACAATTGCCACATCAATGTGGAGGTTGTCAGCACAATCAGGGCAGTCAAGTACCTATACAAGTACATACTCAAAGGGGGGACCAGGGCAGCGGTAGAGTTACGTGCACCAGGCACCCCCAACAGGCAGCGCCAGCCCCCGATGAATGTGCAACAGGACGCCGACCGCCATGACGAGGTCCAACATCACATTGATGGAAGGTGTGCATGTCATCATTGCATACATACACCACTATGCCTGGCAGTATGAGCATCCCATGGCTGTCTAGAGCATGTCCATGCAACGTGGGAAGCGCTGTCAAGCTATTGCATATGTAAAGCACAATAACATGCACATGATCTGTTGCTGCCCTGATATGCAGGTTCTTCTGCTCCTCTGAAGGCAGCTAGCGTCTGATGGGCTTTGACATGGATGGTGTGTATCCAAGCGTGACGCGCCTTCAGGTTCACGATGATGGCGGCCAGCTGGTGTACTATGGCGAAGGCGATGCTGTGACAGAGGTGCTGAACAAGGAGTCCAGAACCACACTCACAGAGTGGTTCGCAACGAACCTGGCAGATCCATCAGCTCGCGGCCATACATACTTGGAGTTCCCCCAGCACTACACCTGGAGCAAGAACACGAAGCGTTGGTCGAAGCGCAAGAGAAACGATCCGGCCGTCGGGCGCATGTATAACACACTGCCAGGTGAACAATCATGAAGATGACACCACTCGATGACACATGTTGCTTGAGACCTGTTGTCTATTAGATGCTTCACTGCAATTTACGGCTCATGCCTGCCTCAGCATTTCACCACTTTCTGCCTTAGACTAATTACACTACATGCACACTGTCACTCAAGCTTCGCCTAATTCCTACATGCCAATGCAGGTCAAGGTGATCGCCACTACATCCGCTTGCTGTTGTGCCATGTCAAGGGAGCCACCAGCTTTGCAGATCTGCGTACCTTTGAGGGGCAAGCATTTGGGACCTTCAAAGAGGCATGTGCAGCTCGCGGCCTGCTTGATGATGACAAGATGCACGATGAAATACTGGCAGACGCCGTCACGCATCAGATGCCCCGACAGCTGCGCCACACCTTTGCATTGCTTTTGCTTTGGGATGAGCCAAGGGAGCCCTATGAGCTGTGGAAGAAGTACGAGGCTGACCTGGCTGAGGACTTCCTTCATGAGGCAAGACAGGTGAAAAGAACATGCTCACATCTTTGTATTTACCAGTCACTACACATGCATGCGCTAAGCCACATGTGGCTGATGGATGATTTGCATTTGAAATACTATGCTGGCATGTTACAAGGTTAACATATTTTGCATGTGTGCAGGCAGCCAAGGACAACAGCCTACCACTCACAGAGAGCATTGCGAACCGTGCTTTGCTTGAGGTCGAGCAGCATCTACAGAGGCAGAACAAGAGCCTGCTGCTTTATGGCATGCCATTGCCTGAAGACACCAGTGTGCCATCAGAATTTCTGTCCCAGATGGAAGCTACAGAGCATGACTACAACGTGGAGAGGTGCGCTGCCGAGGTGCAAGACAACGTACCAAAGCTCCGCCCAGCTCAAGCAGAGGTGTGGGAGAAAGTGACAGCGGCGTTGGAGCTTCCAGCTGATGCCACAGTGAGTGTCTCACATGCACATCTTGACCTTGACCATATCAGTTATCTGGCGGTACTGTTGCTATGACCATTGCTGCATCTGCTGTCACCATTGTGCAATGCCAGTTCATGACGAGCGACAACACGCCTTCAAAGATAGCGTGTATTCACAGGACAAGATGTTCTTTGTTGATGGCCTTGGCGGGACACGCAAGACCTTCCTGTACAAGCTGCTGTTATCTCATGTGCGCAGCCAAGGCAAGATTGCGTTGGCCGTCGCCTCAAGCGGCTTGGCTGCGCTCTTGCTACCAGGAGGGCGAACAGCACACTCTCGGTTTGCAATCCCCATCCCCATTGAAGGCCAGACTCATTGCAAGTAAGCTTGAGCAAGCATGTAGCTTGCAACTGATCTCACAACACTAAGCACTCATTACCACATGTTCACTGTCATGCAGATGTTGCATCTAACAGTGTGGCTGTTGCCTTTGATGATTGCACAACAGACATGAACTGTGAATCTTAACATCAGACTGAAACGTTGAAACACTGTTGTTGTTGCTTACAGCATCAAACTTGGCACAGCTCCAGCTCGCCTGATACAAGCAGCCGCCCTGACTGCCTGGGATGAGGCTCCCATGTTGAATCGCCGCTGCTATGAGGCCGTGGACAACACCTTTCGCGACATCATGGGCGTTGTTGACCCAGCCCTAAAGCTCCTGCCTTTCGGCGGCAAGACTGTTGTGTTTGGAGGAGACTTGCGCCAGGTCATGCCGATCATCAAGCAAGGCAGCAGGGCTTCCATCGTCAATGCTTGCATCAACCGTTCCACCATCTGGCAGTGCGTCCAAGTGTTGAAGCTAACAGAGAACATGCGTGCGATGAACAGCCCAGGTACATGCAAGCTGTGCTTACAACTCAACCGGTATGCTAATTCTCATTGACCAGCACGCATCCGTGAACAAATGAAGTTAAGTCAATGCATACAGCTGAGCCAATATGCTTTGGTGCAGTAGGTTCTGTGCAGCAAAATGATCAGTTCATGTCTCATGCAGGTCAGCAAGGGGCAGCCCTACAAGAGTTCACAGACATGTTGCTCAAGGTGGGTGACGGCACTTACCCAACAGAACCATCCTTAGAGCCAAACCACATCCGCATTCCACCTGCTATGGTGTCCCCAGCAAACACTTTGGATGACTTCATCACCAGCATTGTGGGCGGCAGCATGATTGAGCATGTGCCAGGGCACCACATTTTGACGCCGAGAAACGATGATGTAGATATGCTGAATGGCAAGGCTACAGACATGATGCCTGCAGAGGTGAGGTTTTTGGAACCCATGCTGACTATTTTCCTGGGACATAGTTCTAAACATGCATAGCACAGACATTCCCCTCTGCTGTTGCATGAACCTATGCGTTGTGCACAACATTGTGAATCACGATTAAGCTTACATGTAGGAGCACAGGTGCCTAAGCGCGGACGACACTTATGACCCAGAGGACATCGCCACCTACCCTCACGACTTCCTCCACACTTTGACACCACCTGACCTGCCACCTCATGAACTCAGACTCAAGGTCGGTATGCCTATCATGATGCTACGCAATCTGGATCAATCTGAGGGCAAAGCTAATGGAACAATATGCGTGATCAAGCACATCACCAAGCATATCTTACAAGCACAGATTGTCAATGGCAGCCACACAGGCCAGATGGTCTTGATACCACGCATCAAGCTCATCAGCAATGACACAAGTTTCCCATTCCAACTCACTCGGCGTCAGTTCCCAGTCCGTCCAGCATTTGCCATGACTATCAACAAAGCCCAAGGCCAGACCTTGCAGCTGATGGGACTGTACTTGCCCAAGCCAGTCTTCTCGCATGGCCAGCTGTACGTGGCGTTGTCCAGAGTTGGCAGCAAGGACAATGTATCGGTCTTCGTTGTCGACGGCCAGCACGAGGGGCTTGAAGGGGTGTACACTAAGAACATTGTCTTCAAAGAGGTTTTTGATGCCATGGCGTAGGGATATTTGAGCACTTGGAAATAGATACTTGGCATTGGGCACTTGGTACTTGAAACTGCATGCTTCACATGTGATGTCCTGTTCAAGTTTTGAAAAATTTGGGAGTTGCTACTTGCTTCAGCATCTTCAGCAGGCACATTTGATTGATTTTGATGCTCAACATTGCATGATTCAGCATGCGCATTTCATTTCATTTGATTGCATTGTTTTAGACCTATGACATGCTTTACACCGATTTTTCAAGACGTTCGCATGCCGTAAGCGAACGACAGCGTGAACTTACGCCGCGCGAAGCGCGGCGCCTTAACTTGTCCCAGATAATTCTATGTACAGTATAAAAACTGTCATGCGCTACAATTGGCCATGACCGAGTCACCATTTACTTTTTGCAAAGTCAGCCCCCTCTTTATGGACCAGTTCCACTGGCAGTGCATGTTTCAAAACGCCCAGGTTCCAACCGACCGTGGACACAAGGGACAGATTGCCTCTGCACCAAGCGGTTGCAGACATGTCCTATGAAATAAGTGAAAGCAGTAAGAAACCACAATACTGGAGTGCATAGGCTCAGGCGACGAAGGCTTGTGTGCGTGCATGTTCTTTTGGCAGACAGCACATTTCTTGTGTATCGGCTCGTCCTCATTGATCATCTCGACAAATAGCTGCTGCATGTACTCTGCTGCTTGGATTTTTTAGGTTGGGTCTCTTAACATGTGGCTGAAGCTCACAGTTGTTGGCAAGAGTCAGCAAGACAGCCAGCAGGTTGCGGTAGTCACCATTGAGATTGGCATACTGCAAAAGCACAAGCTGGTGAGTTGCCTATACATGGTGCTTGGTCAATGCTACATAGCATGTTTGACTGCATGTGAGCTTGTATACGAGTGGAATGTTGCTGAGCTGTCACTGTAAGTAAACATTGGCATGAGGGTTTGCAAAGAGTATATGCTGCACACACCATTTCTGACAAAATCAAGACACAACATGACTACACATACACATACGTAAACGCATACGCGACCCAAGTAAGACATACACATGTACCTGCTGTGCTTCCTTCAGCATCTTGTGAGCCTGCTTGTACTCAACCCAGGACTTCCCAACAAGTAGCCTTGCAACATTGACTAGAGACCTGACCAGGTTTGATGATACTAACATCAAGCTTGAGTTGCCTGCCTCTCCTTGAAGACTGGCAGCCTTTATGAGGTCCAACCAGAAGTCTGTGCTGCGTTCTGAGTACACATCGGCGCCGCTGATCCTGCAAGCACAGCACAAGCCAGCTGTGAAAAACAACCGATTCATTGTTTCTCTGTTGGAGTGCATCTTGCAGCCTGTCATGGTGAAGCATTTGCTGGTTATGCACAATGCCAGGCAGCATAGCTGCATGTATAGCAGGCTTGTTGCCTGATTGCAGCGTGCCTGCGCATACTGTCATACTGCCAACTCAGTATGGCAATGATTATGGTGCCAAAGCATTTGGCATGGTGGGTGTTTCACCAGGTTGCGCAGCCTTCATTTCATGTGTTTTTAGTCTTTTGGCGCAGCCTCAAGGTAGCATTAGATCATTGCGTGCAGTTGCGTCATTTCCAAAGTGCTCACAATGTGCCCTGTCTGTTTCACAGAGTCATGTGCTGTAAGCAATGACTTACCAATGCATTTGGCATGAGCGCATTAGCTTCCACAAATTCATGAGCTGAAACAGGTCAGGGGCAACATATCAAAACTCACCCTTGCTTCGCCATGAGAAATGCACTCAAGTGGTTGCCTGTAGCTAACAAATACATGTCTTGATGCTGCTCTGCTTCTCTCAGCGCATTATCACAAACTTGAAGCTCAGGGATGCCGGTGTTGACCCCAGCTATATGTGGCAGCATACTCAGCTAACCTGCAGCATCATTGCAATAACATTGTAACAGCCACAGTCAAAAGTCAGTACATCGCTGCACTTGGTTCTCTCCCTGTGGCAACAACAGTTGCTGGCAAAGCCATTGCCAATAAAAACATGCTCTGAAACAAGGACACTTTAACATGCACAAGCTACGGTCAAGAGGCTGGCAGTGGAGATGCGCTCACCTCTTGTGGCATCACTTGTGAGCTGCCAGTACTTGAGCTGCCTTCCAGCAGCTTTTGCATGCTCAAAATATGACCACGCTTGCACATTGACCCAACAGACTGCGTCACAACACAGGCTCTGCCATTCAGACACGCTTTCAAGTGATTCAGTAGTCTGTAGAACTCACTCTAGTTGCATCATGTTTTCCCTGGCAGTATGTGGCAATCCAATAAGCAGCTGATCCTGCCTGATACTGCTCAAAGAGTGGGGCATCAGGATTAGGCTCTACTCCTGAGCCTGTCGAGAGCACTCTAGTGCCGGCTTCGTGCATTCCCAGCAGCACACTCAAAGACGGGGGCATTGTGCATGCATACATTGTGGATGCATACATTGGAATTTCCAGCTCTGTCAAAGCTTCATCGTGCAGTTGCTGCATCACATTGACTCCAGTAAGCTGGCTTTGACATGAGGTCAGTGTTATTGGATAATGTACATAATGATATGCACGATTCAGGCATTTGAGTACATTGTTGAGGAAAAGATACCTCCAAAGATGCAGCATACTGCCGCAGGGCTGGCTGGAGGCAGTAGTGTTTATGTATAGGGTGAGCTGTAGCTTGGCACGCTCTGCTGCAGAAATGCATCTGGAGCGGAATAACATGTTGCTGCTGAACTACTGAGAAGATTGCTAAGAATAGCGATTGGCAAACAAGTGGCACCAGCTTGCACTTGGAGCACCGAGCCTTAGCCTGGGATTCAGGTATATTGACAGCACAAGCTGCACAACGTCGCAATCCATCGGGCGTTTGCTTCTCTTGTAGCCAGCCCCATGCCGCGTACTGCGCTGCAAATAAGGTTGCACGAAGCCAGCGCGGGTTTTGCGGGTTCCAAGTGTGATCAGCTAGTTGATCATGCGTGGAAAGTACCCCAAAGTGCCCCGCTTGAAGCTGTACAAGCCTATCAGCGCAGGTTGTGCAACTCTCAACACAATAGATTTGCACAATACACCTGTATGCGCAATGCTAGCTCGCCATCGAAGACCTGCTGTTCTCCGCTACATATTAGTGTAGGCTGCAATCACTTATCTGATTAGTTATGTCACCTCAAGGTTACTCACATTACACGAAAGTAAATTAAGAGTGTCATGCAGATGGCATTTAGTGCCTAGTGTATGTTGTTTCCCAGTCATTGTCTGTTGAGTCCTGATGAGTCCTAAAGACAGGAAATGTAAGAAGATTGATTGCTTGATAAACTGAGGCTTGATGAGAGTGTACACGTGAGCATGTGTGCTACTATTTGGCCATCGCCAAGTCACCATCTACCTTTTGCAAACTTACCCCACTCTTTCTGGACCGGTTCCATTGCAGGTTTCCACTTGCCTGTTTGCAACTAGTTGTGAACAGATGGGGCAGATCAACTCTGCATCAAGCGATTGCAGGCATGCCTTATGAAATAGGTGAAGGCATTGAGAAACCACAATCCTGGACTCCATAGGCTCGGGCAGTGAAGGCTTGTGTGCACTCAAGTCCTTTTGGCAGACAGCGCATTTCTCGGTTATTGGCTCGCCCTGATGGATCATCTCAACAAACAGCTGCTGCCGGTACTCTGCTGCCTGAATTTGAAGGGTTGGGTCTCTTGCAGGCTGAAGTTCACAGTTGTTGGCAAGAGTCAGCAAGACAAGCTGCAGATCGTGGTATTCACCATTGAGGTTGACTGCAAAAGCACAGGCGGGTGAGTAGCCTATACAGGGCACATATGATGCGCAGTCAACGCTGCATAGTATGTTTTACTGCATGTACACAAGTGGGAAGTTGCTGAAACATGTTTCAGAGCTGCTTTTACATGTCAGGATTGGCATGCAAATTTGCAGAGGGCATATGCTGCACGCACCATTGCTGTCACCTTTTACATAACCACATATGTGACCCAAGTAAGATATACACATTTACCTGCATCACGTCCTTGAGCATCTCGTCAGTCTGCTTGTACTCAACCCAGGACTTCCCAATTAGCAGCCCTGCAACGCTGACTACTGACTTGACCAGATTTGATGACATTGCCATCAAGCATGGGTGGCCTGCCTCTCCTTGAAGACTGGCAGCCTTCATGAGGTCCAGCCAGCAGTCATTGCTGCGCTCTGAGTAAACATCAGCGCCACTGATCCTGTACATGTAAGCACAGTACAAGCAGGCTGATGGACGTGGTCAATGTGTTGCTTCTCTGCTGTTGTGTGCATTTTGCAGTCTGTCATGATGAAGGGTTTGCTGTTTAGGGCAATGCCAGACAGCATAGTGAATGTGCAGCAGGCATGCTGTCGCACATCCATTCCAGGATGGCAATGTCTGAGGTGCCAAAGCATGTGGTATGGTAGGTGTTTCACCAGGTTGCACAACCTTGACAACCCTAAACCCTAAAACCTTGACTTCATGTTTTCAGAAGTCAGCATCAGCATTGCATTACAAGATTGCATGCAGTTGTGTCATTTCCAATGTGCTCACAGTATGCCCTCATCTTTTGACAGAAATATGTGCTGTAACCAATGGATTTGGCATGAGCGAATTGGCTTTCACAAAGCAATGAGCTGAAACAAATATCCAGGTGAGGGTGAGATTGGGGGCAACAGATCAAGACTCACCCCTGCGTCATCATGAAATATGCGCGCAAGTGGTTGCCTGTAGCTAACAAGTAGATGTCTTGATGCTGCTCTGCTTCTCGCAGCGCCTCGTCACAAACTTGAAGCTGAGGAGGGATGCCATCGACGTCCCTAGCTAAATGTGGAAGCAGATTCAGCTGATCTGCAGCACCACCACAATTTTACTGTACCAGCCTAAGTCACAAGTCAGTACATCACTGCACTTTGATGTGTGCCTGTGGCAATAGCAGTCACTGGCAAAGCCATTGTGCTCTGAAACGTGGACAATTTATCACGCATAAAGTAAAGTCAAGAGGCTTGCAGTGGAGATGCGCTGACCTCTTGTGGCATCGCTTGTGAGCTGCCAGTACCTGAGCTGCCTTCCAGCAGCTTTTGCATGATCAAAATATACCCATGCCTGCACATTCACCCAACAGACTGAGTCACATCATATCCTCTGTCTCTCAGACACGCTTTCAAGTGATTCAGTAGTGTGCAGAACTCACTCTAGTTGCATTATGTTTTCCCTGGCAGTATGAGGCAATCCAATACGCAGCTGATCCTGCCTGATACTGCTCAGAGAGTGGTGCATCAGGATTAATCTCAGGATGGCCTGCTTCTGAGCCCACCGAGATCATTCTAGTGCCGGCTTCGTGCATTTCCAGCAGTGAAATTAAAGACGGTGACATTGTGCATGGAAACATTGGGATTTCCGGCTCTGTCAAAGCTTGATTGTGCAGTGACTGCATGACAATGACTCCGATTGCAAAACGTCATGTCAGTGGAATTGGGTAATAAGTATACTTCTACGCATGGGTAAGACACTTGAGTACATTATTGGGAAGAAGTTAGCTGCAGAGACGCAGCATACTGCTGCAGCGCTGGCTGGAGGCAATAGTGTTTATGTATAGGGTGAGCTGTGGCTTGGCACGCTCTGCTGCAAAAGTAGACCTGAAGCAGAACAGTTTCTAGATGCTGGGCTACTGAGTCATCTCAAAATAGCGATCGGCAAACGAGTGGCACCAGTTTGCATTTGGAACACCGAGCCTTAGCCTGGGATTCAGGTATATTGATAGCACAGGCTGCACAACGTCGCACTCCATCGGGCGTTTGCTTCTCTTGAAGCCAGCCCCATGCCGCGTACTGCGCTGCATACAAGGTTGCGCGAAGCCAGCGTGGATTCTGCGGGTTCCATGTGTGATCGATTAGTTGATCAGGCATGGGAAGTACAGACAGGGTCTCGAGTAAAGCTCTTCAAGTCTTTCAGCGCAGGTCGTGCGACTTTCAACACGATGGTTTTGCACAATGCACCATTGTGCGCAATGCCATCTCGTCAAGTCCAATTCGAACCATGCTCAATTAGCCACGGCTTGCGCATGCAGCATGTCGCAGTGCGTCCTGTTAAAGTGAGCTTGGCTGTCTGCTCAGCTGTTGTTAGGCCCCTCTCCACGGCAAACAACTTAAAGTTGCAACTAGCAAGCAGCTCGAAGATCAGCTGACGCAGTCTGAGACTCTTGCAGTTGCTAATTGTTCTGCACTAAGTCTTGCAAGTTGTTCAAGTGTGATAGGTTCGTGGTGAATAGTTCCGGTCTACTGGCGAGCGGCACCGGCGTGGCGTGTAGCTGAGATTGCTCTGCTTTCCAAGCAGCTAAAGCATTAAGCTTGCCAGCCGACACTGCCCATTGAACGGCTTGACCTAATCACTGGCTGTGATCATCAATAAGTGAAAACGGATCCCATGAACACAACAAGCAAGCCACTGCCGCACCTTTGGGTGTCGGCAGTCAAACAGTACGCATATAGGCGCTGTCACACGGTGTTGGCCCATAAAAGATTGACAGGGCGTCACCAAATGTGAGTGTGACTTGCTCCAGAGTAATGTTTGTTGACGTAACACAAGACAGCTTAGTTAAATTGTGAACAACTTTTGCAGATTGCGAAGACTTCAAACAAAATCCCAGCAAGCCCACGAACGTCATATGCATGAGGGAGAGGTTGTGGGCACACCTCAGCCAATGCTAAAGCCCTCTGGTCGCCCTGCTGTCTCAGTAGTCACACTCTTGATACTGTTACAGGTGAGATGCACAAACATCATGACAGAGCAGTATTTGTTCTGGAGGCAGTCTAGCTGGCCGGCTGGCTGCAGCATCCCCATGTATGCAATCACACCTGAACCGGCCTGAGAGGAATTTCACTGCATACCAGTATAGCATGTCCAGACAGGTACATGGCCCAACTCTGCTTTGTTGCTCTTCAGGCGTTTGCAATTGTCGGAGCTTTTGTTGGTGGGTGGCTTGCTAGGCAACGGCGCTTAGAGCTAGAAAGCACAAATCGGAAGCTGCGGCACATCAATACAGAGCTTCGGCGCCGGCAGACTGAGGTACTGTCATGTTTACCACTTGTCAGCAGACTGAGGTACTGTCATGTTTGCCACTTGTCAGCAATGCCTGTAGGTCTGCATTATTATTCAATCTTCCACATTATTTGCTCACTCTGATGCACTGTGACTACTCAAGATCTAAACTGTTTTGTCTGACGCTGCTGAGCAAGCAGTGCAGCTTGCTCCTCATTGCTAACTGCTGAGCAGGATGCATCCTTCTGCTGCATGTGGTTGGCAGCTACACTTGCATCATCAGTGGATGCAGCTGATCACTTCTGTCTTGACCAGGGCACTGATTGTCAAAGCAGAATGCATGATTCATTCAGGATGATGATGCAGATGCATTGTCTGGCAGTCTGGAAGCCGTTCAGGCCAGCAGGACAACAATGGAGAGCGCTCTGGCAGGACCCTCAGCTGCCCATCCCATTGAGGGGTATGGCTCTGACAACCTGAGTCTAGCGAAGGTACCTGCTCACTCTGCAACAGCTTCTTTCAGTCTCTGTCGGTAACAGTATTGTCAGCAGCTAACTACTGTATGTAGTTCCGAACCCAATCTGTGCATGGCGTAGGTAGTTTGTCATGTAAGTCAGTTTAGCGACTCTTCAGGACTGCTGTTGCCGTTCAAGATGCAGAGCTAATACCGTGAGCAGCTTTGCCTCTGCCAAAGTCTGCAGGAGACCGTTGCAAGCATCTCCAGCTCTTTGCCAGCAAAAGTTTTTGTCATAAGCTGTATGTTGCATTACCAGCTTAGCAATTGACAAGTGGTGCACAGAGCTGCGGCCTGTACTTCTGTATATGTGATCCTGTGACTGATGTACAGTAAAGCTACATGCAATCAAGGTGTAAACAAAACCTCTTGTGGTCTTTTGGCAGGCTAGGCGGCAGATCTCAGGCCTGCTGAGAGAAGGCAAAGCCAGCATCAGGCAAGGCAATGGACAGCATGCTCTGGAGCTGCTCAGGCAGGTCTGTTCCATTTGTTTTCTCACTTGCTCGCTCACTTGCTCATGCCCTCGCTCATGCACTCAGTCACTCACTCACTCACTCACTCACTCACTCACTCACTCACTCACTCACTCACTCACTCACTCACTCACTCACTCACTCACTCACTCACTCACTCACTCACTCAATCAATCACTCAAATAATTGCTCGCCCGCGCACTCACTCAGTCTGTCAACCAACTAATCTATCGATCAATCATTGCTTGTCTTCCCTAAGGTCAGGTGTGTCCTATACTGAGCAGCTTCCTGTAGACGGTCTCGTGTGTCCACCTGGCGCACCGTGCCTAAGCTGTCAGGATTTGTGCGGGATTTCCACAGTCTACAGGGGTTTGTGAATCTTGGTCTAGGCTTAAGCTACCTCAGCATGTCAATGATGCCGGCCAGGATAGCATGCACACCACATTCAGTAATCTGTACAGCTGTGTACCAGTGTGCACTTGCACTGGATATCAATGGGTGCATCCATTCTGCAGGCAGGGCAGTTATGTGAAGAGTTGGGAGATAAAAGGGCTGAGAGAGCTGTTGCGCGAGCCACAGCAAACGCTTATCGAGAGGTATTCCCATACAGCTGCGCGTTGTTGTGATTGACAGGCGGGATGCAAGTCTGATGCCAGTCCTGCAACATACTGCAGGCCATTATCTCAGCAGACTAAGTAGCTGCAATGACCTGCATGAATATTGCAATGCAAGCAGTCTGCTGACCCCAAGTTGAGCTTTGCAAATTAGCCAGCTGCATCTGGCCTGACTGGATTTGCTCACACTTGCGTACATGGCAAGACAGACCTCGCCATGCGCTAATGCTTTTTGTGTTTGTAGGTTGGGGATCTGAACATGTGCCTACGGTCTCTGGACTTTAGCCTAGGCCTTTCAAAGGAGGTTGGGGACACTGGCAGAGACTCGGATGTGCTGGGCGAGATTGCAGATGTCTACACAGAAATGGGAGATTTAGACAAAGCTGGTCAGGCAAGTTCTTTGCATTGTGTGCACTGCCACATAGCATTGTTGTGCTCTGTTTTGTTAAACAGACTTCAGGAGATGGCTGCCACAGTTGCTTTTGCATACATACTTGGGACAATCTCATGCACTAATGTTGAGTTCCTAAAGGCTGCCATGTTGTCTCAAGGACTGCACGCAGGCTTGTTGCCATGTGAAGTCAGCAAGTTCTGACAGCTAGCTGTGTCTGCAGTTCTATGACCGTTGTATCAAGGCAATGGCAGGAGATAGCCCTTCACCAGAGGGCACAGCCAGTTGGGAGGCCTAATAACGCTAACTGCTTGATATCCATTTTTTGAATGTCAAGACCAAGGGGAAATGGTTGCCAGCTCACAAAGAGCAGACAAGCAAAGGTGCATGCCACCATGTCTTGGACTGCACCTCTTGTGTACATGGTGTAACATGGCTACAGTGCATCATACAGCTGGCAACCGTAGGATACGTCATGTAGTCTTGTGGAGCAAAGAGCACAAGACTTTTCTGCTACAAAACCTCAAAAAGCACTTGCATCACCTGCAGTGGCGCTGCTGGACCCCATGTGGCCATACTGTGCTGTGACACACTATCATGAGCAATCACTGAAGAGTACATATTACCATAGATTCACTACCATATACGTACGTTCAACAGACATGCACATGTACATGGTATGCACATGCATTTGATACTAACACAAGTGCAAATCAACAAAGTATAATTGCCCGCCTGCCTAATCATGTTGTATTGTGATCTGAGTCAGATGTACGGAATTGACAAGCGGTACACAGTTTCCAAACAACATGCTGATTGCAATCCAATTGTGCTGGCGTTCTAATGAAGTGTAATGATGCCAGCAGCGCTTGCTCAGCATTCAATTCAGATGTACAGCATGAACAACACAAATTGTATCAGGGGGCACAACAAAAGGTGTCTGTAAAAGCGTATAACGCCAAGAAGGTATAGATCAGTCTGTTCAGATAATGAAATGTAAAAGACAAAGCAGACACACTCAGCACCATGGACAACAATGAGTTACTAACTATCATTGAACTACTCTTCCTCACCTCTTTCACCAACAAATTGTGACAAATCATCAAAAGGCAGCTTAACTACCTGGGACAGGTCTGACAGAAACTGGACAACCGCAACCTGTGCATCCTTGCTTCTCTTGAGAAGGCGAGCACGTTGGCCCTTATGTTGACCCTGCACTACCAGTACCCTAGCACCCTCCTCTTGAGGCACAACTGTCTCAAGCTGGCTCTGATGCACATCAGAGTGATACTTGCGGGTGTCTCTGCTGTAGAGGGTACACAGCTTTGGCTGCAACACCTCAATGATTTCAGCCTTCTTGAGGTACAGCTTGCCGCCATGCAAATGCTTGTCGACCACTTTGACCATGATGTGCCCAGCCAACCAAGGCTTCTCACTGGATTCTGAATCAGGCAGATCATCCTGATCCAAGACCTCTGTGCGTTGCTTCTTGCTGCTGTCTGATACACGGTGCGTCTCAGACAGGTCGCTGTCAGACTGTG
>JAABUK010006058.1_pt1 | contig 18333 bp, 20 predicted proteins | sample 5559141 | NCBI WGS metagenome assembly JAABUK01 (sample SAMN10711869, study PRJNA513367) | rock metagenome | isolation source: Antarctica rocks | place: Antarctica: Victoria Land, Pudding Butte nord | collected 2016-01-03 | reverse complement strand
CCCGCCGCAGCCGCCCGGCTGCGCAACCCCGACCAGCTACACCGGGCGGCCGCTACCCTTGGAGGCTGCATACGGGGGGTCAATATTGGACGCCGATAAGGGGTCAAATTTCAACGCCGATTGACAGTATGGAAGGATGGGCTTCGACGAGGAGGGCCGCTTGCGTGGTCGGGTCCGAGGAGCCGACGGCGCACTGATCGACGACATCTCCATGGCGCGGCTCCGACCGGCTGCCGATACGTCGATCGAGGACCACGAATCTGAGTTCCGTGCCGCCGCCCGGGACGGGCGGTTGGACACCCATGGCCCCCAACCGGCCAGCATCGGCGCTAGAACTCAGCAGTGGGCGGCGACTATTATGCTGCCTTGCTCACTGGTCTGCGCGCCAGCTCGGAAAGACCGTGCAGCTGCCTGGCGATGAAGCGCCGGGTCTGCTCGTCCCTCAGTGTCCCGGCGTCCTGATCGAGCTTCCCGTCGACCTGGGTCACGGTGATCTCCGGCTTGTTCAGCACGAACGCGTCCATCGAGACCAGGATCTGGCGGAGGTGGTCGAGACATCGGGCACCTCCGAGCAGACCGGGCGACGAGCTCTGCAGAGCGACTGGCTTGTGCTCGAACGGCCGGCTCGGATGACGGCTGATCCAGTCCAGGGCGTTCTTGAGCACGCCCGGCACGGAGTGGTTGTACTCCGGCGTCACGATGATCACTCCGTCGGCCTTCGCGATCGCCTCCACCATCGCGACCACCTCCGGCGGATGTCCGACATCCTCCATGTCCTGATTGTAGCGCGGCAGGCCGCCAACCGAGGCGAGTAGCCGCACGGCGACGTCGTCGGGCGCGAGTTCGTCGAGCGTCGCGGCGATCATCCTGTTGAACGACCCTCGACGCAAGCTGCCGAGCATCGTGACGAAGTGGAAGTCGTGCTGGTCCATTCGATCAGTTCCTGGTCGGACACCTGCCCATCGTACCTCCTGTGTCCGGAAAAGGTGTCGCGGGGATTGGAACTTAGCGTTCGGAATGTCGTCCGGATCCGTAGTTGTGCGCAGCGCGCGGCGTTCCCACGTCAATCGCTTGGTCGGTGTCGCTCTTGGATGGGCGAGCCCAAGGGAGAACACTCATGGCCTCTGCCGCCCTCCAGTTCGGGCTCGACACCTTCGGCGACGTCACACGCGCCAAGACCGGCGGCCTGACGTCCCACGCCCAGGTCATTCGGGACGTGGTCGACGAGGCCGTTCTCGCGGATGGGCTCGGGATAGACTTCTTCGGCGTCGGTGAACACCACCGCTCAGATTTCGCGATCTCTTCGCCCGAGATGGTGCTCGCAGCGGCGGCTGGACGGACCAGCCGTATCCGCCTCGGATCGGCAGTTACGGTCCTCAGCTCCGACGAGCCAGTGCGGGTCTTCCAGCGCTTCTCGACGCTCGACGCGGTTTCCAGCGGACGCGCCGAGGTCATCGTCGGTCGCGGCTCCTTCACCGAGTCTTTTCCGCTCTTCGGGCTACCGCTCGACCAATACGAGCAGTTGTTTGAGGAGAAGCTGGACCTGTTCGCGGCGTTGCTGCGCGACAGGCGGGTCGATTGGCAGGGGAGCCTCCGGGCACCGCTTGTCGGAGCGGAGGTGCACCCTCAGCCGCAGGCACCTCTGCGGACCTGGATCGGCGTCGGCGGAAGCCCTCAGTCGATCGTTCGCGCCGCCCGGTACGGCCTGCCGGTTATGCTCGCCATCATCGGCGGCGATGCATTGCGCTTCCATCCCTATGTCGACCTGTTCAAGCGGGCGCTTTCGGAGTTCGGCAAGCCCGCGGCGCCGATCGGCGTTCATTCGCCGGGACACGTGGCGGCGACCGACGCCGAGGCGCGCGACCGCTTCTGGCCGCACTACAGGGAAATGCACGACCGCATCGGCACGCAGCGGGGCTGGCCACCGCTCGCCCGCGACTCGTTTGAGCAGGAGATCGCCGCGGGATCGCTCTACCTGGGCTCGGCCGAGACGGTCGCCCGCAAGATCACGCGCATGGTGCGGCTGCTCGACCCGGCGCGCTTCCAGCTGAAGTACAGCGCCGGCACGCTACCGCATTCTATGATGATGGACTCGATAGAACGCTATGGTCGGGACGTCGTGCCCATGGTGCGCGACATGCTGGCCAGCCACGCTCCGGTCGCGGCGGTGGCCTGAGCCACCGCGACCGGCGGAGGGAGCGGCATCGCCAATCTCGCAACCCTATCGTTGCGAGCATCTGATCGGATATGGCGGGAGCTGGGCAGATTGCCGACCGGCCGGTTTCCGACAGAGCAGGCTCCGCGTCGGACCTTCGCAATCGGGAACGATCCTATCGTGATCCGAAGCGAGCCTTGGCGGCTTCCGTGACGGGGCGTGAAGAGGCTGACGACCGTGCCCTCGGGTCGCGGAACTGGACCGAGCGATTGCCCCAAGGCAGGAGCTTGGGCTCGTGCACCAGTTCGGCTTTCCCCTTCAGGCGGGCGAACGCGACATCGACGTCCTCCATGAACTCCAGGATCGCCGTGCGGTTCGCGCCGGCCTCCGCGCTTCTCTCACTGAAGAGGGCCACCGTCTCGGCGCTGCCGATAGCTAGGGTGGGGAGGGCGTGACGATCTCGGCAAACCGCGGGGCAAGCCACTCAGCGGCTTGGCCGGTTATCATCTCATAGAAGGCGACCATCGCCTTGATATCGGCGGCGATCAGGCGGGTGGATGTGGCACTGGTGCCTCGACGCACGAGGCGGTCGCCGTCCGATCACTCCCAGTCTCGGATGAACTGCCAATTGGATCCCGATAATGTGCGCTTGACGTGACCGGCGGACGACAGGGGGAAGTGGCTCGTAAAGACGACCGTGCCGCTGTCCGCGCACGCTCCCTGAAGCTGAGCCTGGACCGGCGCGCCGCGTTTGGGAACTCGCAGAACACGATCACGAGGTCCGGGACGAAGCTCTCGGTCAGGTGGTGGAGACGTCGCCGCTGAACAGCGCGGTCTGGCCCCCACTGGTGATCTCTATTGAGGCATGGTCGATGCTGTGGCCCGGGGTGGGTATGAAGCGCATGCCGGGCAGCACCTCGGTGCCGTCGATCGCGATGCGCCGAATCGGGGCGCGTCCCTCGAGCGGCAGCATGCTGTCGGCGAAGGTGCCGGAGACCGGGACCCGGACCGGTTCGCCGAGCGTGGCCTCGGCGCGGCATGCCGCGACCTGACCCTCGTCGCTGTCGGTGAGCGCGGCCCCGTGGCGCCACTCGAGGTCGGAGCAGACCACCTCGGCGTTGGGGAAAGTCGGCGTCCATCGGCCGTCCACCAGCGAGCTGTTCCAGCCGATGTGGTCCGAGTGGATGTGGGTGTGCAGCTATGGTCGACGTCGCCGGGCCGGACACCGCGTGCGGCCAGCCGCTCGAGCACCGGATGTCGAGATGGTCCAGCACCTGCTGCGGTGGGGACTTGTCGTTGCCGGCACCGGTGTCGATCAGGATCGTGCGCCCGTCGTGGCGCACCAGCCAGAGGTGCAGGCTGAGGAACGCATGCCTGGAATCGTCGGCGGTGCCGCCTGGCAGCCACTCGGGATGCGGGGCGAGGTCCTCGAGGTCGAGGTCCGGCATCAGCTGCCGCAGCGTCATGCCGTTGAGGTCCATCTCCGGGACCTTCTCGACCCAGGTCGACCCTACCGCATGTCGGTCCCTCGATGGGCCGACCGAACCTTCCCAGGAGGCGCACGGCCGCCCCGTTCAGGAGAGGACCATCAGCACGGGCAGGCCGGCGTGATGGTCCTCGATCAGACGATGTGCGTCCGCCGCGCGGTCGAGCGGGACCTTCTCGGATAGCTGCACCTGGTAAGCCGTACCGCCGATCAGGCGGTTTAGCTCCTCGAGGAGCGTCCGGTCTATGTCGCCGTTGTAGCCCTTGGCCTCGCGCCCCTCGGGCGCCTTTGGCTCCGGATCCACCCCGTTGGGGAAGGCCACGATGCCGCCATGGCGCAGCGCCGCCGCGAGCGCCTCGAGACCGTCCCCGTTGGCCGTGGCCAGGATGGCGTCGACGCCATCCGGCGCGAACGACTTGATGGCGTCGGTCGCGGCCCCGTCGTGACTGTCGAAGACCGCGTCCGCGCCCGCCGCGCGGGCCACGGCGGCGCCGTCGGCGCTCGAGACGACGGCGAGGACCTTGGCGCCGAGCGCCTTGGCGAGCTGCACGGCGGGGAGGCCGACGCTGCCGGAGGCACCGAAGACGGCGACGTGCTGGCCGACCTTGACGTCGAGCGCGGTCGTGAGGCCGCGCAGGGCAGTTCCGCTAGCGATCGCGAGCACCGCGGCCTGGACGAGGTCCATCCCTTCGGGCAGTGGCGCGACCTGGTCGACGGACACGGCGACGTATTCGGCGTAGAAGCCCCCTTGGGCGACGTGTAAGCGTAGCCGTAGACTTGGTCGCCGACCTTGAGGTCGGTGACGCCCTCGCCGACCGCGGCGATCGTGCCCGAGCCGCCTCCACCGATGACCCTGGGGAATTGCTTGGCGGCGTCCGGGAACATGGCCGCGACCGCGCCGCTCCGTTCCTTGACGTCCCACACCCCGACGCCTGCCACTGCGACCTCGATCAGCACCTCGCCGGCGTCGAGCTGCGGCATCGGCTGCTGGGTCGCGCGCAAGACGTCCGCGTCGCCATAGCCGTCGATCGTGACCGCCTTCATCTGGGTTGGCAGGCTCATCGTTCTTCTCCTCGTTGGGTCGGGAGCGGGTGCGCCGGCCGATGTCGGCGAGCGTCGAGCCTCCGGTGCATGTGGTGTAAGGGGGGTAACGCGCGGCACCGAGGGACGGCAGCCGGGCGCTGGCGGAAGCACCGTCCGCGTACTCGGACACACCCGCTGCGCGTGACGCGTCGACTCTTCCCGAACCGTAGGCATCTGCGACCCGCCAGGCCCCAGCACCTCTCGCGGGTGGATTCGGATGCCGCCTAGCGCCGGTCGCGGCGCAGGGGTCTAAAGAACGCCCGGATGTCGTCGACCAGGGGACCCGGCTGTTCGAGGGCGGCGAAGTGTCCGCCTGCGGCCATCGTCGTCCACCGCCGGACGTCGAACACGCGTTCGACCCAGGACCGGGGCGGCATCGGCAGCTCGCGCGGGAATACGGCGACGCCGAGCGGCGTCGCGACGCGCTCGCCCGGTGCGAACGCGAGCGGCGTCGCGCGGTTCTCCTTGTAGAGGCGCAGCGAGGCTGTGAGGTCGTCGCTGAACCAGTGCAGCGAGATGTCGGTCAGCAGTGTGTCGATGGTTATCGTGCCGGGGAGGTCGCCGGGGCCATCGCTCCACAACTGGAACTTCTCGGCGATCCAAGCGGCTAGGCCGACGGGTGAATCGCTGAGCGAGAACGAGAGCGTCTGCGGCTTGGTGCCCTGGAGCGCCGCGTAGGCGCCCTCCGCTGCGGACCATGCGGTCCCGCGTTCGCGGAAGTCCCGCTCCGTGGCCGTGATAGGCGGCATGTCCCCCTCGAGCGGTGGCCGGAAGCTGCCCGGGATGAAGTTCAGGTGGATGCCGACCATGCTTTTCGGGTGGAGCCTGGCGAGCCAGGTCGAGACGCTGGCGCCGATGTCGCCCCCCTGCGCGCCGAACCGCTGGTAACCGAGCCCTTCCATGAGGCGTCGCCACGACCTCGCGATCTCGCGGGATCCCACGCCAGGCGCGGATGGTGCTTGGGAGAAGCCGTATCCCGGAAGGGACGCGACGACGACGTGGAATGCATCCTCCGGATCGCCGCCGTGGCTCCCCGGGTCGGCGAGAAGCGGGATGACGTGCTCCATCTCCGCGAACGAGCCGGGCCAGCCGTGCGTCAGTATGAGCGGCAGCGGCGAGGGTCCCGTCCCGCGTCGATGGACGAAGTGGACGTCCATTCCGTCGACCTGCATCAGGTACTGAGGCATTCGGTTGAGCCGAGCCTCCTGGGCGCGCCAGTCGAACCGGTGTAGCCAGTGGTCGACCAGGCGCTCGACGAAGGACAGGCTGGTGCCGTCGTTCCAGCTCTCTCTGTCGAGCGACGTAGGCCAGCGAGCGGCGCGGAGCCTGTCGTTCAGGTCCCGGATCGACGAATCCGGGATACGAATCTCGAATGGGCGGGGCGTCATCGCTGCTCCTCGTTCGTGCACGGCGGAGCTACTGATTTCGGAGGAAGCTCAGAAGCTGGCCGGTTACGAAGTCGGGCTGCTCCATTACAATGAAATGGCCGCTCCTCTCGACCTTCACCAGCTTGAAGTCGGTGGCATGCTGCTTTTCGATCTGAAGCCACGTGAACCCCGTGAACTCACCCCCGAGCCCCAGTACCGGCATCGTCAGCTTCGGGTATGCCTTCTGGTCATTGATGTCTCGTGGCCATGCCCGGTACCAGTCGTGTCCCGCCCGGATGCGGTCCGGGCTCGAATAAATGTCACTATAAACCGCAAGGTCGATCGGCTCGATCTTGGAATTGTCTTCGAGCAGGTAGCCAAACAGCCACGCGATGTACTCGCGCATCCCGTTCCCTGCGAGCAGCTTCTCGTCGAGGCCGGTGACCTGATGGAAGGCGAACCACCAGGGATAGGGCGGGTGCGAAGCATCGACCTTGTCCCCAAACTTTCCTTCCTCGGGCAGCATCTTGAAGTCGTTCCAACTCTCGTCCGGATGTGGCACGTCGAGGAGGACGAGCTTCGTCGCGGCCGCGGGATGGTTCGCCGCGAAGCTGAAGGCGACCATGGCGCCGATATCATGCCCGACGATGTTCGCCTTCTGGTATCCGAGGCTTCGCAACAGCTGGTAGATATCCTCCGACATCGTCTTCTTGTCGTAGCCGCCGGTCGGGGCGGACGACAGCCCCATCCCCCCGGATGTCGACGACGATCACCGTGAAGTCCTCGGCGAGGGTCGGCATGATCTTGTGGTAGGCCCACCAGGTCTCGGGGTGGCCGGGGATGAGGACGAGTGGCGTCCCCTTTCCGCCGATCACGTAGTGAAGGCGAACCCCATTCACGTCGGCGAACTTGCTCTTGAACCCTGGCACTCGCCTCATCAGCGCCGCGTCGGATGTGTCGAAGCGACCTGCGGGGACCCACTGCAGCGTCGACGCCGCTTGTTGGGCCTGCACTGGCCCGTGGCAGGAGATGACGAGCGCAATTGTGGCGGCACCTAGCCTCAATGTGCTAGGAAGGCGCCCAAGCAAACCTGTGTTCTTGGCCATTTTTATCCTGTTCTCAGCTGCGACCCCACCACCCTGATCTCTCGCTGTCCGACTTCCATTGTCTGTCGTGCAGCTCTCAATTGCGGACTTGGTCAGGCGGCGAGCTTGGCCGCGCTCGTCGCGACCCGTCGACCGAGATAAATGGCCCCGTCCAGGTCGGGACCGCTGGGCCGTCGGCTGCCGTCGCCGTCGGCGATCGTCGAAGCGCCGTAGGGCGAGTTCCCGTGCACTTCCGCCACGCCCATCTGACCCTGGAAGCCATAGTCGAGGCCGACAATCGTCATGCCGAAGTGGAGCAGGTTGGTGATGATCGAGAAATTCGTGGTCTCCTGGCCGCCGTGCTGGCTCGCCGTGGAGGTGAACGCCGCCCCGACCTTCCCGACCAGCGCACCGGACATCCAGAGCCCGCCGGCCTGGTCGAGGAACGCCGCCATCTGGCTGGGCATCCGACCGAACCTCGTCGGGCATCCGACGACGATGCCGTCGTACTGGGCCAGCGCGTCGACGCCCTCGATCTGCGCGTGGTTCTGGTCGGCGACGAACCCGGCACGAGCTGCGACGTCGTCGGGGACCGTCTCCGGCACGCGCCGGACGTCGACGTCCGCCCCCGCGTCGCTGGCGCCTCGCGCGATCGCGTCCGCCATTGCGGCGATATGCCCGTAGGACGAGTAGTAAAGTACTAGGATGCGGGCCATTTGCTTCTCCGTTTCGACGCGGGTTGAAGGCGCCGCTCGGAAGTGCGCCACGGTGGTGGCTGAGCTTCCAGGCGGTGTTGATCACGCTCGGCTTGATCGCGGTTGATAGCGCACTCGAGAAGATCAACGGCAGGGGACGATCCTGCCGTTGCGATGATCGATCGGTCGATGCGGCGTGTCAGGACTCTCGGAAGAGTTCGTCCTGGCGGTCAACGTAGGGCTGGAAGGCCTGGGCGGGCCAATTCTGGTCGATCGTCGAGGTGCGCTCCAGGCACTTCCAGACGCCATCCCGCTTCTCGAAGACGTCGTCGTAGCTGCCGGTCGAGATCGTGCCCTGTACCTCGTGACGCCACTTGACGGCCCACCGCCAGTGCACGGTCGCACGATCACCGCTTCCGGTGATCTTGAATGGACCCATGTCGTGGCTCCACTTCTCGATCGGGAACACGCTGTGGCCGTAATCGTACATCTTCTTGAGCTCTTCGGGTCCCGCGAAGGTCTGATGGCGAAGGTCGATGACGTTAAACTTGCCCTCCGGCCAGTAGAGGTCGACGTAGGCATCCGCCTGCTCGCGCCCCCATCCGGTGTCTATGGAGACCTGGTGCAGATTCATCTGCTCGAAGATGGCGAATTTGTCTTCGGTAGACAGCGGTTGGGCGTCCGTCATGACACGTCTCCTGGATGGGATAAATCCTGCATGTCAGTACTTTAGCGAGCCGCCGTCCACCACCGACGCGCATCGGACGGTGCGTTCCACTTATTGGCCGCTGGCCGCGTGGATCGCGGCGCCGGCCCGCTCAGAAGCCGGCGTTTACGCGCAATCAGGATCCGAAGCCGGCGGCTGCGGCGTGTGGAAGCTGGGACAGACCGAGCTTGAACAGCCTGTTCGCGTTCTCCCGGCCGATCTGCAGCTTTAGGGCGTCTTCGAGCCGCATGTCGTCGAACCAGCGTCCGCCCATGTCCATCTGCTCGTACGGATAATCGACCGAGAACATCATCCGATCGGCGCCGATCTGGTCGACCGCCTCTAGAAACGGCTTCGTATGGAAGTGTCCGCTCGTAGTGACGTGGAAGTTGTGGGCGAAATAGTAGCTCGGGCGTCGCTTGGCCTTGGAGCCCTTGTTGCCCTCGCGCTGCTCGTCGAGGCGGTGCTGAATCCGAGGCAGCATGTACGGCAGCCCCTCGCCGAGATGGCCGAGCACGACCTGAAGTTCCGGGAAGCGGTCGAAGACGCCGCTGAGCATCAGCCGCACGGCGTGCGTCGATGTCTCGTAGAAGAACGCCCAAGCGGAGCCTCCGAGCTCGGGATAGCCCTTGATCGACCGCTGCTGACTCGGCAGCGGCTCGCGCGGGTGCAAATAGACCGGCGCGCCTAACCTCGCGCATTCGGACCAGAAATCGTCGAGCGGCGCTTCGTCGAGGTAGAATACCTCCTCGTCGGGACCTGAATTCGTATAGCCGTTTACGAGGACGCCGACGAAGCCCTTGCCGATCGTGGCGTTCAGCTCGTCGCAGGCGGCCTTCACGTCCTGCAGCGGGGCCGCGGCGAACGCTGACAAGCGGTTGGGGTGCTTCGCCATGAACGACTGCGCATATTCGTTGCTCTCGCGGGCGAGCTCGACCGCCTTGCGTGGGTCGACCACCGACTGAGCGCCCGGCGAGGTCAGCGACATGATGCACATTTCTATGCCGGCGCGGTCCATCTCGGCCACGCAGGTGTCCGGATCCAGCAAGCGCCGCTCCACATCCTGAGCGTACGCCTTCCCGTTACGGTCCTCCTCACCCTTCGCATCCCAATTCCGATTGTTGAGCTCCGTCGAGAAATGCTCCTCGAGTGCGACCTTGCCGTCCATCGTGGGTCTCCGAATGTCCTACGCACCACTACGACGGCGAGGCGTGCCGGGGCAGACCGGCAAAGCCGGAAGCTGCTTCCGCAGGTGCGGACTTAGACCGAGCCATCTCACATCATCGAATGGCCCCGCCCAGCATCAGCGCTCGCACCAACCGTACCGGCGGCATCCCGTGCGCGAGCACCGCGTCGTTGTAGCGCCGGAGATCGAACGCAGTAGTCATTCGCACCGAACTCGAGCCCAAGAACCCGATCGACGACACCGCTCCGGGCGGCCACCATGATGATGGCGACCTCCTGGCCTTGCGCGCGCAACGTGCGGCAAAGTTCCAGCCCGTCGCCATCGGGCAAATTGAGATCGAGCACCACGATGTCGGAGCGCCACGCGGCCAGCTCCTCCATAATGTCCGCAACGCTCGAGGCGCGCCTCGAATTGCGAACCGCGCGTCGGCGAGCTGGTCCACAATGAGGGTGCGAATGTCCGGGCCGTCATCCGCGACGAGCACGCGGCCCGGTTGAGCGATAATCTCGTTCATGGGTCGGCGGTAGCGGTTTCCGTTGAGGGGGTCGCCGGCTCAGGCCTGCTGTTACGCGTTGTTACACGCGCGGCGGCCGCCTGGAGCCGGCCCCGTGCAATCTCGCCAGGACGGGCTTTCGTGCATCCATGGCAGTGCCGAGACCAGATTCAACTAGCAACCTCGTCACCCCTCCTTTGCCGCTCTCACTTCTTCAGAAATAACGACCGTCTGAGGTTAGCTGTTGGTGGCATCCGACAAAGCCGTTCCACGCGGAAGGTTCGTCCGGATTCCCGAACCTAAGGTCGGCAGCGTCCGACGTGCGTCTCTGACCTGAAACCCGGACGGTCGTTTCGAGATGAGCACGTCGTGGCGGTGGTGAAGCACTGCTAGCTAGCGTCCTCGGACAGGAACGGAAGCCGGCGATGAGGACGATATTGCCTTGGTTGGCGGGTGTGGTGATGGTTCTGGGTGCCGTCGGCCCCGCAGCGGCCAAGTACAAGCGGGAACCGTCGACCACCACGCCGCCCGCGGTCTCCAAAGCCGCGCTTCGACGCATCGCCACGCAGAAGCGGGGCCAGTATTCTGTCCCATCAGGCTTCACCAGCGCTTCGTGGACGCCGCCGGGACGCGGCTTCACTACTTGGCGGGCGGCCAAGGCAGCCCGGTCGTCTTCGTGCACGGTTTCGGATCGACGTGGAAGATGTGGGAGCCGTCCCTCAAGGAGTTCGCCGGACGGCACCGGGTGATCGCGATCGACCTTCCCGGTCTGGGGCAGTCCGGCCCATCGAGTAGGAGGTATAGTTCTGAGGAGGTGTTGTCCGTGCTTCTTGCGGGCATCAGGAAGCTAACGTCAGAGCCGATCATCTACGTGTGCCACGACCTGTGCATCTCGGCGTCCTATCCGCTGGTCGTCCGGAACCAGGGCTTCATCCACAAGGTCGTTCTCATGGACTCGCCGATCCCCGATCGGGCGATCTTCACCTATTCGGGCCTGACGGCGGACGGGCCGGGGCTGGGCTGGCACTTCGGCTTTTTCGCTTTCGGCGACATCGCGGAGAAGCTGATCGCCAACGACCCGATGCTGTTTTTCAGTTTCTTCATCCGCGATCATGCGGGGAAGAAGCAGGTCTTCAAGGAGCGCTTGCTCGAAGAGCTGATCGAGCCCTATTCCCGCATCTTAAACCTCCATGCGGCCTTCAGCGGCCACTACACCTCGCACCCGCAGGACGTGATGCAGAATGAGGCCCTTCTTAGCCAGGGGAAGACGATCGACATCCCGACCCTGGTCATCAGCGGCTCTGAAGGAGTGAACGACGTCCTACCCAAGCAGGTCGCCAGCCGCTTCATGACCCAGCGCTCGCTGCTCCGCGATAAGATCCTAGATGGTTGTGGCCACTGGTTACTCGAGGAATGGAGCGCCGAGGTCAACGTGGAGCTTAGGTCGTTTATAGATTGATAGAGGGAGACGGTGCGGGTGGCCGGGATCGAACCGGCAATCTTGCGGAACCGGATTTTGAAAACGGTGTGCGAGAGCTCGGCCGAACCCTAACCCGCCGCCGGAGATCAGAGTGATATTATCTAAGCCATTGTGATCGAGGTTCGCTGCCGGAAGGCGGGTTTACTGTTCAGACTATTCACGTCTCTGTCAAGTACTCTTTCGAAAGCGCACGCTGCACCCCCGCATCAGACGCGAGCTTCGCGAAATGCCGCGCGACATTGGGATAGGCGGGCAGCGGCGTCGGGGTGTTCGCCAGCCACCGCGACATGACATGGAGATAGGCATCGGCGATCGTACGCCGATCGAGCACGATCCAGTCGCGGCCCTCCAGATAGCCGTCGATGCGCCGGAACGCCTTCTCGACCATGATAAAGGCGGCCGCGCGCGCGCGCCGTCCTGCGCGCTTTCCTCAATCACGAAGCGATCGGGCACGAAGGCCGGAACGAACGCCTTGTGGACCTCGCTAACGAGCTCGGCCATCACCTCGTTCATCCTCGCCTGCTCCAGGGCGTCGCCCTCGGTTGCGCCGAGCCGTGCCGCCGGGTTCTGAGCCGCGATGTAGAGCAGCACCGCGAGGGACTCGGTCAGCACGAAGGGACGATCGCCGCTCGTCTTGGTCGTCATCGTCGGGACCGCGCCCTTCGGGTTGGGCGCCAAGAACTCCGGACTGTGCGCGGTCTCGTGGCTGAGGCGCTCGAGCTCGTATCGGCCGCTGTCGAGGTCGACGAGGCGAACTCGGCCGCTGAACTGGTCGCGCATGTACTGCATCCCCTGCCAAGGCGGGAAGGCGGCGTCGGGCTGCGGCCCGACCAGCTTGGCGAGGCGGATCACCATTCCGAGTGAGCCGAGTGTTCCGGCCCACAAGGGCCTGTATCTCTCTCCCGTCACGCTGCTCATCGTGGTGGCGATGTCGCGTGCGCTGACGCTGTCCCCGGCGATGCGCAGGATGCGCGGCGCCGTGTCGTCGAGCGTCGCCGCCGCGGCGTAGGCGGCGACGTCGTCCTTGCTGGTGAAGTCGAGGATCTGGTCGGCGTCGTGCCAGTAGAGCACGCGGTGTATCCGCGGCTGGATGATCGGCATCTCCGCGCCCAGCATGTCGAGGAACGCGCCGTTAAGGATCGATGTCGCCCTGATCGGCGCGGCGTCGACCCTCGCCATGAACTCGCGGCGCAGGTCGAAATTCCGGTTACGCCCGCGCGGCGTCCTCGTGAAGTCGGCCGCATAGTCCGACGGAATGAAGCGCGGCACGTCCGCCTTCACGGCGGCGTCGAGCAGCACGCCCTGACGACCGATCATCACGTCGCGCAAGCCATTTAGCGCCGAGACGACGCAAGCGGCTCCGGTGACCGCGCGCGCCATGTCGTTGACGTCTGCGGGATCGGCGGACACCGGCGTCACGCCAAGTGCCTCGATGCGCGCGCGCTCCTCGTCCTTCAAACCGGGACGGACGAGCGCGCGGACGTCGGCGCCGCACGCGGCGAGCGCCCTGGCAATCCGGCCGCCGAGGTCGCCCCCGGCGCCGGCGAGCGCGATGATCGGTCGATCGGCCACGCTCATCCCTCCTTGTAGGCACCGTCCTGCGCGATGATAGCGGGAGCCGGCGTGAACGCGCCGAACCACTTCATCAGTTGCGGCATGCGCGACTTGGTGGCGTCCGGGTCCCCGTTCATTGACGAGTTCTGCAGCTCGCCTGCGATCGACTGGACGTTCGTCGGGGTGGCACCTGCCTGCACTAACCGGTGGAGCGCCCAGTCGTTGATCTCCTTGGTCCACGACCCCGCCGCGTCGACCGCGATGAAGACGTGGTAGCCCGCCGCGATCAGCGACAGCGCCGGATAGACCAGGCAAAAGTCGGTCGTAATACCGGTGAGGATCAGCTTGCGCCGCCCCGTCGCCTTGACGGCTTCCGCGAGCCGCGAGTCGTCCATCGCCTTGAGGTTGGCCATGCGGTTGATCGGCGCGACGTAGGGAAAGGCGTCCGTGATGCCCTTCAGCAACGCCCCCGACGGGCCTTCCGCGCCACCGCCCGTGGTCGTCAGCACGACGGGAAGCGCGAACACCTTGGCGAGCTCGCGAGCCCCTCGATGTTGGTCTTGAGCAGGGTCGCGTCGATCGATTGGACGCCCAAGGAGAGCGTCGTCTGGTTGTCGATGAACAGCACCGCGGCATTATCGGGCGTGAGCTGTTCGAGGTAATCAGCTTGGGTCGTCATGACTTTATCTCCTGAGTTGTGGATTTTTCAACGAGCCGCTGGATCTCGAGTGGCGCTGACGAGCAGCCATCCGGCGACCGCGACCAGCGCGAACAGGATGAGATCGCCCCTCAGTGAAGCGGGAACTCAGTCAGCGTGTGCCCGGGCTGGAGCAGGTTCGGATCGGTCCAGGCGACGCCCGGAAAGCCGACCGCGAACGGCTGGCTGATCCAATAGCGGCCGGCGAACAGCCAAGCCGGGAGCAGGTTAGCGCGCGGAGCGCCCTGTCGACGCCAAGTGAAGAATAAAGCCGCTAGGCCGAGCAAAACCCCCAGCACCATCGTCTGCGCGTTGTGAAACTTCGCGTGCGGCGGCCAGAGCGGGTTGTAGATGTGGGTCGCGTTCCAATCGGAGAGATAAGGCGAGACGATAGTGCTCACCGCCATCACCGTGAGGATCACGCGTCCGGTCAACAGCTTTGCGTTCGGGGACATGGAGCTTTCCTTTCTCCGGGCGGGGGCGCCCACGAGCGCACCGCCGTTGCGATCAGTCTTTCGAGACGCGTTGTCAGTGACCGCGCGGGGCCAGCGGATCTGGCTCGTCGAGCCAGATCAGGCCGTAGCGAGCGAGCAGTTCTTCGGGCATCTGGGGCTTGCCGGGAGGCTGGGCTGGTCCCGGCGGCGGCATCGTGCGCTCGTCGGTCCGCTTGCCGAGTTCGGCAAGCATCGCTTCCATGCTCGCAGGCGTATAGCCGTTGAGGATGCGGGCGCTGTCGCTGTCGACGCGAAAGCCATGCCGGGTGTTACGGGCGATATTGACGAACGCGCCTTTGTTCGCCGTCTTGATCTCGTTTCCCATCAGGAAGGTGATCGTACCGTCGAGGATGTAGAAGGTCTCGTCGGACCACAGATGCTTGTGGGGCGGCGGACCGGCGCCCCTGGGCATGAGCTGCTCCATCATCGACCAGCGGCCGCCGGTGTCGTCGCGGTCGGCGAGCATCGTCCAAAGTATGCCCTGCATCCAATACGCGGGCGCATCGTCGGCGTGGTGGATGAAGCTGGCGTCGCCGGGGATCGGAGACAGCTTGGGAAGGTCAGGCATTATTGCTCTCAAGCGAGTGCGGGCGCGCCCGGTCGGCGCGGCGCGGGGTTGGCATCAGGCGTGCGCGGCGACGGGCAGGTTGTGGGCGATGAATTCGGCGAAGTGCTCGAACCGCATGTCTGGGTAGCGGTCGTTCTGGAGATCCGTGAGCGCGGTCTGGCCGTTGGTCATGTAGAGCAGGTAGGCGAGCATCACCTGCTTCTGCGCATCAGCTGCCGCCATCGCAGCGCGCAGATCGTCTTCCGAACCGTAGGAAATCGGTTTTATCGGACGCCCGGTGTGCTCGGCAACGATCGCGCCCGCATCGCGAAACGAGGTACGGTCTCCGGCGAAGGCGAACTTGCCGGCCGGCACATCTCGGTCGAGGGAGACGCGCGCCACCATGCGGGCGGTATCCTCGACGCTTGTCACCTCTACTAGGCGCGTGCCATCTCCGAAGAAGCCGACCGTGCCCTTGTCCAAGTCGATCGCGCCCATGCCGGGCATGAAGAGGTCCATGAATCCGCCCTGGAGCACGTTGACCTGCTCCAGCCCGATCTCGGCGATCTTGGAATCCGCTTTGGCGCGCATGTCGAAGGCGGCGTGTTCGCCGGAGGTTGCCTTGAACAGGTCGAGCCCGAACTCCGACGGCAGGATGCGGCGAACGCCGTTGCGCTTGCCCGCACGAGCGAGCGACACTTGGCCATCGATGACGATTTCCGGGCCGCCCTGCACGGCCGACACGATCACGTCGACGCCCTGGGTCGCTCGGTCGAGCGAGGCGGGATCGGTCAGGTCGCCTTCGATCAACTCGGCACCCTTAGCAGCAAAGGGCTTGAGCAGCTCCTTCTTGCCCGCCGCATTGCGGACGAGCAGCCGAACGCGTGCGTCGGGCTGATCGAGCAGATGGTGCGCGATGCGGCCGCCGAGCATTCCGGTCGCGCCGGCGACGAGGATCGTTTGAGTCATTGCCATAATCCTTTGGCTGGGTACGACGCTGAGATAGCTGTTCCCGCTCCCGCCGATTAGGCTCTCAAGGCTAGACAGCGCGTTCCAGCCGTTGAACGATCCGTTCATGTTCGATCTCACTGACCTTCGCGCGTTCGCGCGCATCGCCGACCTCTCCAGCATCTCGGGCGCGGCCCGGTCACTGCGAATGCCCAAATCGTCGGTCAGCCGTTCGCTGGTCCGGCTCGAAGAGTCGGTCGGGGCTGTGCTGGTCGAGCGGATCAACCCGTTACCTGCGCCTGACCGATGCTGGACTGCTTCTTTAGCGACACGCCAGGCGGATCCTGGACGATGTCGGCGAGGCCGAGAATGCCATTGGTGGGCTGGTCGGGCGTCCGAGCGGCGATCTGCGTGTCAGCGTCCCCTTCACCTTCGCCGCCGGACCGCTGGCGCCGATGCTGCCCGGGTTCATAGCTCGCTACCCCGACGTTCGCGTCATCCTCACGGTCGACAATCGCAACGTCGACCTGCTAATCGAGGAAATCGATGTCGCGATCCGGATCGGGCCGTTGCCTGATTCCGAGTTGATCGCGCGCCGGCTCGCGACGTTCGAGTTATGGCCTTGCGCCAGTCCGACCTATCTGGCCGGGGCTGCTCCGATAGCAGCGCCCGCCGATTTGCTGGCGCATCGGTTGATCGGCCATGTCAGTCGTGGCGAGCGCTGGGTGTTTCGTACGCCGGGTGGGGCCGTTCGCGACATCGAGTTCGATCCCGGCATCGTCGTGCCCGAACCCGACGTGTTGCGCACGATGCTCCTGCTGGATGCAGGCATAGTCATCCTGCCGGACTTCCACGCAGCGGACGGCATTGCAAACGGCACCCTGGCGCGGGTCTTGCCGGGCTTTCAGGGTAGGTCAGTGGATGCTCACGCCCTCTACCCGAGCCATCGAAGCCTTTCGGCGAAGGTCCGGGTGTTTATCGATTCGATGGTTCAGCACCTTCAACACCCTCGTTAAGCAGAAGCCTTTCGGTTGTTGGGCATCGCTCGACGCAACGGCTAATCTCCCGGCAGCATCACCAGTGATGGATGACCGAGGTGGTGAGAGCGCCAACCCCGAAATAACATGGTGCGGGTGGCCGGGGTCGAACCGGCACTCCTTGCGGAACCGGATTTTGAATCCGGCGTGTCTACCATCTAAGTTGCTGTTTTCGCTCGTGCGCCCTTGAGCGTATACAGACTGGCCCGAGGTGCATTGCGCCGCTGACCGGGGTTTTCGTGGTGCCCAAACCGACTGACAGATTCGACCATTGTAAACGCGCCGGACTCAAAAAGCGGTCTGTTTAGGGGCCACATAGGAGCCATCGGGGGCTAGCATCATTGGCCGAGCGGTTGCTCCCAAAGTTTTTTGCCGCACTCGGGCGAAGCCGGGCGCACGCCTTCCGAGACGAGCGGACGATCCACTTTCGAACCCCGCTTGAGAGCCCTTTTTCGTAGTTAGCTCGCGGGCTACGTCTCTGTGAGCCACGATGACGAAGAGGGTTCGGGAATGACCGAGCGGATTTTTTTGACAGCCGAAGAGGTTTCAGAGCGCTACCGCAGCGAGATCACCGTTGGCACGCTGCGGAACTGGCGGGCGATGCGTATCGGGCCGGGCTTTGTGAAGATAGGTAAGGCTGTGCTCTACCCGATTGACGCGCTCGATGCCTGGGACGAGAAGAATCTCGTGGCCTGCCGTGCCTCACGGAGACCCACCCTGAGCGAGCAGGATCAGCCGTGATGATCAAGGGCAAGCACGATCTGCCGATCCCAATCGCCGTCCTCACTGAACTTCCTTTAGCTCACTTTCGTCTGTAATAGCAACCATTTGGCATATGGAGGATTGGTGGTCCACAACCATCCGTCCGGCGACCCGACACCCTCGACCGCCGATATCCGCATGACCCACGAGATTATCGCGATCGCCAAGCCCATGGGCATCGCGATCCACGATCACCTCATTGTCGGCCGCCACGGCCACAGCAGCCTGAAGGCGCTGAAGTTCATCTAGGCGGAGCAGACGTCCCACCGCTCATCTTGCTGGGTCGGGCTCATCGCGCCGCCTACTGGCCCGCCATCTCCAGCACGACCGCCCATTCCGCATCCGTTACGGGCTGCACGGACAGGCGCGAATTCTTGACCAGCACCATCTCGGCCAATCGCGGCTCGCCCTTGATCCGGTCGAGCGTGACCGGCGACAGCGGCCGCACGGCCCGGACATCGACCATGCCGAACCTGCCTGTCGGGTCGGTGTGGTCGGGGTAGTAGGCCTTCGTCACGGCCACGATGCCCGCGACGGCACGCTCACCGCCGGAATGGT
>JAABUK010006057.1_pt1 | contig 18334 bp, 15 predicted proteins | sample 5559141 | NCBI WGS metagenome assembly JAABUK01 (sample SAMN10711869, study PRJNA513367) | rock metagenome | isolation source: Antarctica rocks | place: Antarctica: Victoria Land, Pudding Butte nord | collected 2016-01-03 | reverse complement strand
CAGCGCCTGCTTGGTTTGTCCATTTTCTGCAACAGATCCTACTATGCTGGTTTGCAGGTACAGCAGTGCTTGGCTTACCATGCCCAGTTGGCCATCATCCAGCAGAGAGAGTGTCAAGGACCGTGTCGCCATATCTGCGTAGTCTACTTCCAGGGATGGCATGCCCATGCCACCTTTTTCTCTGTCTTCAAACAGCATGGCCGTTGGCGTGCAGGTAGGTAGTCCCATCGCTTGTTTGCATATCCTGGAGTACAGTCTGTCCAGTTTGGCAAGATCTGCTGGGGTGAGGTATGCTAACGGGAAAGCGTATGTTGCTGCTGGTATAATCACTGTCCTGACAAAATGAAGTTTCTGTCGGTATGTCAGCATGCAGCTGGCCATCCTGATACCTCTCTCTTTGACGGTGTCAATGGTCTTCTTTAGCTGAAAGGACCAGTTTAAGGTGGGGGTCATATCTACCCCCAAGTATGTGTATGGGTCCCTGTCAGGGTGGTGGAATGGAACTCGTTCCCCATTAATCGTGATCTGCGCAAGCTTTCTATCTAGCATCTGTATTGCCTTTGTGCTTAGGGCACTGTCTAGCAGTCCTGATTTGACATAGTTGTACAGCATTCCAGTTACACCGCATTTCTTGCAGTTTACTTTCATGCCTGCCCATTTTGTAAATGCTTCTATCTTATGTGCTTGCTCTGCCAGGTCATTGATGTTCGAGCTGTCGGCAAGAAGGTCGTCTGCGTATGCCATGGCGCTGGTTGTGTGATCCCTAGCTGTGCTTTGCCTGAGGCACCCATACTGATAGCCCCTGCCCCCTGATTGGAGCCATCTCAGCAGAGGCTCTATGAATATCAAGACCAAAAAAGGTGATAGGCTGTCTCCTTGGATTGTGCCTCTGTTGATGTAAACTGCATCTGTCTTGCCCATTGGGAGTTTGACTTGGGTGGTTGCGTTGGTGTACAGGTCCTCTATCACGTTTATGGCATCAGTTGGGAAGCCTAGGTCATACATGATTTGCAGCAGCTTGTCATGGTCTATGGTGTTGAACGCTGAGCTGAAATCAATGTATAGCATGAACAGATTTTGCTCAGAGAGCTTTGCATCTGAAAGCACATTCACCAGCGTGTGTAGCTGGCGCATTGTGTTCCTGTACTTTCTGAACCCCTCTTGTGAGTTGCTCAGGATATTGTAGTGATCAGCATACGTGTTCAAGCATTCTTGTCTGAGTCCTGTCCAGAGCTTGTACATAGTGTTAGCCAGGGCAATTGGTCGATAGTTTTCTAGCAGAGTCTCATCATTTTTCTTGTGCAACAGGATGGTTTCAGATTGTTTCCAAGCATCCGGGGTGGTGCTTGTCATCCACATCAGTATAAACAGCTGGTGAATGGTGTCCTGCATGCTGGCAGGCAGGTGCTTCAGCAGCTCATTAGGGATCTCATCCGGACCTGGCGTCTTGTTATTGCTCAGGTGTGATATTACCCTCTGCAAGACTGATTTGTCTCTAATGTGTTCATCAATGCAGACTTCTGGTATGCCATGTTTGCCAACATCAGTCTCAATATCAAAATGATCTTGGTTTTTCATTGGCCCATGTTCCCATGGGTATTGTCTTGGTGCCTCCTCTGGCAAGAAGGCCCCTGTCTTGCCGGCTGAGGTGGCAGGGTCAGCTAGGCGTTGGTAGAACTTCTGTACACATTCTTTGATTTTCTCAGGGTCTGTGTGTAGTTCTCTTGTGTTAGAGTCCCGCACAGCCCCAAGTGAGTGTTGGCTGCCCTTTCCCAGGATCATCTTGTGCGTCTTCTTCTGGTTTCTCATGTAGCCACTCTGTGTTTTCTTTATCTGTTTTTCAATGCTCTGTTGGTCATGTGCTTTTGCGCTTCCCTCTGTGCAGCTTTGGCCTTGCTCATCTCTGACGCGCAAGTCTGTGACCATTGTTTCCATGTTGCATCGCAAGGGCATTCTGGTGCGGGTGGGAAATGCTGCCGAAAGCTTGCGCTTGTCTTGCCTCTATGCAAGCTTACAACTCCACTCAGTTCTTCATGCCAGTTGTCTGCTGCTTCCTTAGGCTTGCTATTGTATGTGTCTAGCGCCTGCTTGAGCTCAGCTCGGTATTTGTGTAGGTCTTTCCAGCGGCGTCTTTCCTGGCGGTTTCTGTAGCGTGTTGGCTTAGCTGGGCTAGGTTTAGTCCAGTCAAACACATCATGTGCCACATTGTCATAGACATCTTTCAGCATCTCTTGACACCTTGTTAGCATGATCAAGCACCATCTCTTTAGTGAGCCCAGCTGCGCTGAGCTCGTCCTTTTTGTTCAGCCTTAATCGTTCTGTGGGTGACTGGCTGCCTATGGTCTCATCAGCCATTTTGATTGCTTCTCTCATTTCCGTTGCTGCTTCTCTAGCAGCCTGTCCCACTCTCATTTCCGTTTGCATTTTGTAATCATGCAGCTGCTTTTGTGTTGCAGGCCATTTGATCCTGGCTGCCCTGTCTGGCTGTGGCACTTCTGGACCCGGTGGGACAAAGCTGATGTTGTCAAGGGGTATGTCTGCTAGCAGTGGATAATGGTCAGAGTCCCCTGTCACCGCCTTCAGCACACTGGTGGTAGCCTTACGCCCAGTCTGCAATGTCTAGCTCCAGGTGAAGTCATCTATCCTGCTGTGCTGCTGCTGCTGGCCTTCTGCATAGAAGGTGTGGTGTCTGCTGTCATCCTCCCTTCTGCCCTGATCGGTCGGCTGCATTTGCAATGCCTGCAGTAGTTGTGCGTGCTCTTCGTCTGCTGGCCTTTGCAGCTCACCAGTGCATCTGTCTCTCGCCAGATATGCTGCGTTCCAAACTCCTGCCATGATGAAGTTACTGTTTTCTGTTGCGTTGTTTGTCAAGACTTGGTACACCTGGCGTCTTACTGCCATGTCATGAGGCATGTACACAGCCCATAAGTCAATAGCATCACTGCCTGCTGGTTCCAGGCATATCTTTTGGCAGTGGCCGCTGGCTGCTGGGGCATTCAGCGGGGTGACCTTCAGCGAGCCATGTGCAGCCAACTTCTTGTGGATTGCAATAGCGACCCCAGCTGCTCCTGTGCGCTCTCCTTCCCTCATGTCTGGTGTGTCCCTCTTGCAGCTTGTGTGTACAGCATAGTCCTCCAAAGCCTCTGTGAGCTTTTTTCTGTATCTAGATTTTTTTCTCAGCTTGGTCTCAGTCAATATGACAAAGTCTGGGGCGTGTTGTTCCACTAGGTGTGTGAGCTCATGTAGCACAGTTGTCAGGCCTCGTACGTTCCAGCAGAGGCCTCTCAGTGACGGCATCTCTTTTGCTGGTTCCCCTTGTGCCTTGTGCCTTTTGGGTGTGCACTGCGCCATCTGCCCAGTATCTGTGGCTTTGTGAGCCTCTCTGCCCTGTCCAAACACAAAGAAGCTTCTGATATCTTTGGTGCCAGTCTGCTGTGTCCCCTTTATTTTTGTACACACCTTTGCAGGCTGCTTGGTCTCATGGCTTCCATTTGAGCCATCCTCATTGACAGCTTGTCTTTTCTTCCTTCTGTTATGTACATCGCAATTCTGCGCCTCTGCCTTTTTTGTCCTCTTGCTAGTCTGCCTTTTTACAGCTGGTTTCTGAGATACTGTTTCTGGTCCTATGGGCCACATTCTGGTGTGTGGTATGTAATCAGGCAAGGGGTTTGTGCGCCGTCTTTTTTGCAGTTGTGCATCTGACGCGTGCTCAGCTAGGTGGTCAGTGGCTGTTGTCTCCTGATTCGTGTTGATTACAGCTGTCCCTGCCTCCGTTGCCCTCCTAGTTTTAGGGTGCAGATCAGAGGGCCTCTCAGCTGTCTCCATTCTGAAAAGCCTCTTGCCACATGCAATCCTTCTTGGTCTTTGCTGCTGCTGAGCCTCATAAGGCAGCTTTGACTCATCTGAGGCAGGCTTGAGTATCTTCGGCATGTCTGAGTCATGCTCCTGCACTTTTTGTTTGCTCTGCTGGTCAGAGGTCACAGGTCTTTCTCGATCTAACCTAATGCATTGCGGTCTTTTGTTTGCCTGTCGTGCAGGCCTCGGTCCTGTAGTGGCTCGTGTTGTGATGCCCACTTCTCCAGGTGTTATGAAGTCTAGCACATCCAGCCATTGTGTGTATCCTTCGGCGGCTGCCCCTGGAAGTGTATTGTGGTTGTATGCACTCCCTTTTGCAAAGATGCATACTGTTCCTTTGAGTGAATGCCATCCTGCATCATCTAATCGTATTGGCTGTCTCTTCTCAGAGTCTAGCAGGTACCACTTTTTGCTGATTGGATGCCGTTTGACACAGACAGCATGCCCATATGCTGAGTCTTCATGTGGCATGTTTCCGCAGTGCCACCTGAGCACAAAGGCATTCTGATCTGCTGGTAAGCCCCTCAGATACATGTCTGCATCTGAGCCCACTGGAATGTTTTGGGCCACTTGGTATAGCCTTGTGCTTGGTACGCTGTGAAAATGTAGGAAAGCGTCAATCATCATGTCTGCAAAGTTTCCATCCTTTGAGCACCATCCTATACCACGCCTCAGGTTTTGACCTAGGGCTGTGTTGTCCTTTGCATGCTCTTCACAGAACTTCAGCATGGTTTCAAGTTGGATTGCATTCCTGCCGAGCATTGCATTCAGGGCATGCACTTGACAGAACTTCCTCACTTGACGCTCCATATACAAGCCTGTTGTCCCATGAGCTTGATGTGCTTGCAGGCCCTGTTCGTTTACGTCATTACTGTTCCCTCCTTTTGGATTGCAGTGCTGGGAGTCAGCATGTGCGGTCTGTGTGTCCAGCTCTGCTTCTGGTGTGTCAGCTTTGCTTCTCCAGATGCATCTTCCAATAAGTTTGAGAGGAGCTAGTAGCATGTTATACAGTCCAGAGATGCATCTTCCTATAAGTTTGAGAGGAGCTAGCAGCATTTTACTCAGTCCAGAGATGCACCTTCCTACGAGTTTGAGAGGAGCTAACAGCATGCTACCCAGTGCAGAGATGCACCTTCCTATAGGTTTGAGAGGAGCTAGCAGCATTTTACACAGTCCAGAGATGCACCTTCCTACGAGTTTGAGAGGAGCTAACAGCATGCTACCCAGTGCAGAGATGCACCTTCCTATAAGTTTGAGAGGAGCTAGCAACATTTTACACATTCCAGAGATGCACCTTACTATAAGGTTGAGAGGAGCTAGTAGCATTTGCAGTCCAGAGATGACTGCTTTCACACACTCTCCGCTTTGATGCAGCCACCTCCGAGCTGTTAAGTGTTCAGCCTGGTACTTGATAGACTTTCTTTGGGAATATCTGATTCGTGACCAGTATTTTCCATTTGCGCACTTTGGGTGATCAAATTTACGTAGTTGTGTGCGTTGGTTGTTCCATGTCGCATGCATCATCAGACCTGCATATTTAGACATGAGGTGTAGAATGAGTATTCCTATCATTAGCCCTGCAATGCATATTGCTTCCATTGCGCTCATGTAAAGTTTTACTTCGCGCACATCAAGGCCAGTGGACAAGCATAGCATCAGAGCATCACATAATAAGATCAGGAATTGGGTTGTCCCATGTGTTTGCCTGAAAGTGTTATCGACATAATATACAGTTTTATGAAGGTAATACAGTACCGAGCACTCAGTGCCGAGCAGTCTGCATACGCTTCCTGGCTACTGCTGTGGTCAGCTGCGTGGTGAAGTGCAGCAGAGTGATGCTTGTCAATGCTGTTAGTCGTAGTGCTTGAATTGTAACTGTAACTGCACATGGAAGCAACAGCCCTATGAGTGCAAGGCTGATGTGTTTGCATGTCTGCAGTACTATCTTCCCAATTGGCTCCCACTTTGCCAAACTTCTTGTCTGCATGCGCAAGTCATTTGTCAGTGTCTGTACAGTTTGTACTACTTCGCCCGACACATGCGTGTCATGACGGTGTTGGCGCCAGTGAACTGGCACCTCTATGCTTGGAAGCAAGCCATTGTGCACAATGTACAGGTCATCAGCAAATATCCAGACAAAGTTTGGCTTAAGACTGGGCAGCATTGGCACTATCATGCTTTCAAGGCTAGCGTACAGGTGTGAGACTGCAACTGCCACGTGGGTGCTATGCCACTTGATTGCATCCATAGGCCTTCTTGGAGTCAACATATAGTTGTTTACGCTCGTGTGAGTGCTTGTCACAGATGTGCATTTCCTTAAATCCATATTTACAGTCGGTACCGGTTTGGCTGCAACTAGCATGCTCGCATCATACATTTTGCTCTGATTACCTAAAGCTGTGTGCATATTGCTCATGCCGTGGGGTGTCATGTGTTCATTGGCATGTATGCATGTAGGGCATGGCTCACCATCTCTACTGTACCACATCGTCTGGGTAAGCTGGTGGCATAGGCTGGTCTCGGCCTTGGTTAGCTGGTGCATCGTCCATTGGTGACCTTTGGTCATCGTCACTGCCTGACTGGTCAAAGGCTTTATTGTCGGTGACCACAGCGCCTTTGGGCAAGGCAGCTTTAGCATCTGGCCCACCAGAGTCTGTACTTGCTGCCCCTGCTCTCTCAATATGTCCCTCCAATGCCAGTCTCTTCCTGGCTTCAGAATCGATGGCCTATATTTGTAAAGACCACTGTTGCAGTATTTCAGACTGGTGCATAAGTGGTACAACCTGTTTGATGGAACAGAGGTACCAAAGCTTGTAGTTTGTGCACTATGAATGATGTTCATGTGCCAATGGCTAGTTGGCAATACAGGAAGGGCTGGGTTGATAAGATAATCACTGTGATTGGTATGCTTTCTGCATGAGTGACTATACTGCTGGGGGTGTTGTTCACAAGTGTACTCGCGCTTTGAGCTCACCTCATCTCTAGCACGTCTCAGGCCTTGTCTTTCGCTTTCTGGGCTTGGACCAGGCAGCAAGTCACCCATGATGTCAGGGGAGTCGTCAGCCTCCACTGGTACCTCAGGCACAGTCTGAGCTGGCATGCTCTTCCAAGCCTCTGTCAAGGAGAACTTCAGGTTGGTCATGTCGCCGTGCCACCCTTGCAGCTCTGCTGGCGTGGGCTTGGCGCCCTTGGCCATTGCTAGGCATGCCACAGATGCCGTGATGCTGTTTTGCTTGGCATGAGCTTTCAGCATTGTGTCGCCCACAATTGACTTCCTTCCTGCTGAGTAGAAGTGGGGCTGGCCGTCCAGCTCTAAGGCTGGCTTGCTTGAGCTAGCTGTCAGCATCAGCACACTTGTGAGCTGAGTTGTTGCCTTCCACGTGGGCAAGAGGCCTCCAGCTGAGTTTGCTTTGTCCTGGACAAAGCCTTGGGGCATGCTGGCCATGGACTGGCCCCCTGGGGTGAATGTGACATTGGCAATGTTGTTGAGGTCCACTGTGTCCACATTGATAGCTTGGTCACTATCGTTGTAGAGGTAGAGCTGGATCTCTGTGGCGGGGGTGGCAATCATGCCTGCGTTGGCCAGTGCCAAGCCCTTTGACTTGGCACGGCGAGCAAGTTCTTGTAAGTGGTGCAGCATGGTGCCTGCTGTGTAGCTGGCAGCGCTGACCCTGCCTCCGACTATGCTGTAGTCCATGGTGTGGCTTGCTAGCTTGAGGTCTGGCATCAGGTGCATGCTGAACTTGCTGTGGATGCCAAACTGCACATACGGTATCTGGCTCAGAGCGTCTGCTCCAGCTTGGGTGGCAGCTGTAAAGACCAGATGGCCTTTACTGTCCTTGACAAAGATACCGTTCTCCTTAGCCTCCAGAATTTGGAGGACCTCAGCCACAATTGCGTGTTTGAAGGCCATCTCGTGCGTTGCTCCTGCATATGTTGTGCTCATGTTTGTAACAAGTGGCAGCAGAATAATCAGGACTGTACTTGTATGTGCAATACTGTGCATGTTTTTACTGTGTCTACACACTAGCAGATCTAGTCGTAAGCTAGCGAGTATGTGTCGTTGCAGCATTGAGCAATGCATGAGCAAGTCTATTGAGTTTATGAAGCAGTTCTTGCCTTCATCAATGAGCCTCTTTGCTGTGTCATCCATGGCTGCTTGCATGAACTGCCGGTGCATCTCATTCAGCACTGTGGTCTCCGATCCTTGGATGTCTGCTGCATTGTTGACAATATAGTAGGCCATCTTGACCTTCTGACTGACAGCAGCCCATTTGCACACTTTCAGCTGTACGACCATCGTAAGCAGGTGGTCAAGGGTGCACCATCAGCAACAATATACTCAGCTAACAAGCCACTGTCCAATGGCTTGTTAGCTGAGTATATTGTTGCTGATGGTGCACCCTTGACCACCTGCTTACGATGGTCGTACAGCTGAAAGTGTGCAAATGGGCTGCTGGCAATGTCGTAGGACGACAAGAACGTCCCAGCTGAGCCAGTGTCTGTGATTTGCGGCTTGGCCGCATAGCATGGACCTGCGCCTTTTGGGCACAGCCTTTTTGTTGTGCTGCTGTCAACATAGACTTTGTCTTTCGGCAAGGTCATGCTGGCACCGGCTTGTTTAGCCAGGCTAACAAAGTATTTTCTGAAGCTTTCTGGGCTGTCCTGGGATCCTGGTGCTGTGGCAAAGTCCTTCCAGACAATTCTTTGCATCCAGCTGAGGCTGTCCCCCATTGACTCAGACAGCTCTGCGCCTGAGGCCTGTGCATTCTGATACTGCAGCCCTATGAGGGGTTGGAGTCTGTACTTGCTGCTGAAGCTATCGTCGTTGCTGTAGGCTTTTCTGGTCCTGTTGGCAACTCGTGCTTTCTCAGTCCTGACCCCACGTGGGTATTTAGCAGCCAAGATTGGATTGCTGCCAGCTGCTAGCGCAGGTAGCCTGGGTGTGGCATGTATTCCTGTGTTCATCAGTTGATGGCTACGTGGGTGGCAGTAGCAAAACGCTTCAGAGCCTGCGTGCCAGAGCGGACGATTCGAAGAGTTGTCATAGTACGTTGTGTGATTCAGCAGCCATTGTTGTTCCGAGCTACAGGTGTCTAGGCAAAAGGGTTTTTGGCATGGTGTCCTGGTGTGGTTCAAAATCAGTCTCTCGTCGCATTGTCGCGCTGTCAGGACACTGAGTACAACTTGAGCTTCATCTCGAACGTGTGTTTGTTGGCAGTAGTTGTAATCAATTTGTGCGGTGTATTCGGCGAGGTGTGATCGGTAGTTGTAGGATCGCTCACAGTCCGCTGTCACCGCTTCCCGCAAGCAAACCTCTTCGAGGACTTGCTGCTGGAAGGTTGCGGACTGGGCATATGCAAGTGCTATGCAGATACAAAGAGCAAGAAGCCGGATCACAACCGTTAGACACCAAGCATGGCAACACCCACCTGTGGGGTTGACGCGCAGCTGGTTGTCCTGCGTCATGGTTGTTCTGCTAGGTATCTTGTCTCTTAACACGTTGAAATGAGCTGTTCCGACGGCTTTATTTTTTGCATATCACATTGTGCACCCAGCTTAGTTCATGTAACGAACTCACTGATGTCAGTCACTCTGTACTCTTCATTTCAGTAAATCAGTCAAGGAAAGCACTGAGCATATCTTACAGAAAGAAATCTGTACCGCGTATATATACTAAGCTAAGCTAAAACAAAGCTGCATACCGCCAATAAAAGCATAAATCACATTTGATCACAGACACCAATCCAAATCACATCCACAATGCTGGTTCACATTCATCAAAAACACCCATCCAGGTTATACCCACAAGGGTGGTTCACACTCATCAAAATCAAGCTATACAACTATTCAAGGCTTGGAATGCTTGCTGCTGCCCCAAAATTGGACACGAGGCCGTCTATGCCTTGGTGTGCTTGCCAACGCTGCTGCCAGGTGTCAGTGTGTCCTTCAGCTTCTGCATGGTGGTTCTGTCATCCACCTGTCCACCGGTGGCATCATACTCAGCTCCCTTAGTGGCACTGCTGACCTTGTTGCCATGTCCATGGCTGCCCACTCCTGTGCCAGTAGCACCAGTAGCATTCGTGTGGTGACCCACCCTGCTGCCTGTGTGACCCATTGGGCTGCCAGAGCCTGTGTAGCCCATTGTGTTGCCGGTGCTGCCCATTGCGCTGCCGGTGTTGCCTACTGTGTTGCCAGTGTTGCCTACTGTGTTGCCCATGCCTATGCCTGTGTTGGTGCCCATAGCAGCGCCACTGCCAGTGTGTCCATGGTGAGAGTGACCCAGGTCTGATCCTACACCTGTACCAGTGTGGTGGTGGTGGCCGGTGTGACCCAGGTTTGAATCCAAGCCAGATCCAGTGTTAGATCCCACACCAGCAGCAGTGTGGTGGTGACCCTGGTGACCATGGCCAACGCCTGAGTCTCCTAGACCGGTGTTCATGTTGGTCATGCCAGTACTGGTGTTGTTGAGGCCTGTGCCAGAGGTGCCATGCCCACAGATGAGCCTGTGTAGCCAGTGTTGCCCATGCCTCCTGACATACCTGCAGGACAGCAGCTTCTCAGTCGAGTTGTGTTGTGTAGGTAGTGCGATCAGCTCAAAGCGACAAGTGTATTGGGGGCAGATCAGCTGATTGCAGGACGGAGCAGTGTTCTAAGCAGCAGCGTACCTGAGCCGTAGCCAGATCCGTAAGATCCGCTGCCAGTGTTGCCGTCGAAACCAGTGCCGAGGTTGCCTTGCTCAAAGCCCTGACCCATGCTGCCCTGGTCAAAGCCTCGGCCTAGGTTGCCCTGGCCGCCTGTCTGGTTCTGCAGCTCGTTGTCAACCATCTGATTGTTTTGAGCACTGTTGTGGTTGCCTCCCGGGCCTGGTACAAGCGCACCATTGGGTCCTGACATAGTGCCCTTGGCCTTTTGCTTGATCTGCAGAGGTGCAACAATGTCAGAAGCGCTGGCAAGTTCCAAAAATCTCTGCAGTGCAGAGGAGAATGCACCGCAGTGAAACAAGAGATATGACGAACAGCACAGTACCTCGTCCATGATGCCGGCCATCGTGAATGTGCTACGTAAAGGTTGATAAATGAGGGGAAAGGAGTGACTGCAGGTTGTGTCGCGCTTCGAAAGCAGTATACAGTCGATGTCGGAAAAAGGTGCAGAGGTCAAGATCTTATATCCGCATGTGGAAAGTTTGCCACCTGTTGCTGAGTCAGCCTCAGCGGGTCAGGCAGGCGTTACGTTCGGCATTACATATTTATTATATTATTGTTGTAAGGGGTAAAACTCCAAATTTTACAAGTATCGGTACGACCTAAGCCCCGAGCGCAAACAGTTGCAGCTACAGTATACTACTCGTTTCAGACAAGATCGACGTAGCGTAGCAGTGCAAGAGTTCGTTACTCGCCGGAGACTTGTCTACTACTTGTCGCAGGTCCGATGTTCAGCGCGCCAATGGACGGTGCAAGGGGAGCACGAGCAGAGGCAAACGCAGGTGAGTACGTGCTGTCGGCGGAGTCGATGGTGCTCACTTTGTTTGCAACAAGAAGTTCTGACACGTCTTTGCCGCTCCGAGCGTTTACATAATGCACCTGCCTGACGCAGGCTTCACTCTCGATAGTTTCGATCTCACATTGTGCACGGACGACATCGATGACGTACATGTACCTCAGATCAGCGACGATGCCGGATCTCAAGGAGAGTGGGACCCCAATCAGGCCACATCTTCGCCGCCGTTTCTGCGTCAGCAGCCTCCTCATGGTCTGTCTTCTCCCATCACCAGCTCTCTGAGAACGGCTTTAGCAGACACCCAGATAATGCTTCTCAGGGAGTTGAGCTTGTGCTGGTAAAGAACTTGCTCAGAGACCTAGCTGTTTGCAAGCTAAGCTACTGTGTTGCGCTGCCACTGGAAAACACTTCTATCTGTTACCATGCTGCTGATTCAGAGTGCCCAAGCAACTCAAGCGACAGCTTTGTAACCAAGCACTCAAGTGTCTATGCAACACAGTTGCTGGTGCAGCTTGTTACTGCAGCTCCTCAAACTTGTATGCAGCTTCCATACTCCTGCTCAGGAGATACTTCTCATTGATCTGCAGCATGTTAACCTATTAAGTTGAGTCACACAGAACAGGCGCTCACACTGTGCATTGCAGGAGTCTACCTATGAGGACGGCAACAGGCCAGGGCACAGTGGTCAAGCAAGAGACACGGCACGGTCTGATGGTGCCCAACTCGCTGCTGCACAGCCTTCAACAGTCGCAGCAGCTCAGCAACCACAGCAGCAATGTCAGCACAGCCAGTCGCAACACCAGCCACAGCCTGACATTATGCCAAGCCAGCTGGCTCAAACACCTGTGATGGAAGCTGCTGGACCTCTGTCATCAGTCACATGCTCTGATCATCCTCCAGCTGATCCATCACGTAGCTCGGCTGCACAAGCAGCACCAAGGGCCTCAGGCCACCAAGGACAACCTGCCAGCACTGGCATGCCAACATCAAGTCTTGCCAGACAGCAACTGGTCGCCATGCCTGTCAGCTCCCCAGGTGCTGTGATGCAGAAACCCTCTCACAGTCAGCCTGAATGCAGGCAGATTGGAGCTGCTGCTCGCACTCAACATGGCAGAACTGCTGAGCAGCCTGCAAGTCCCCCCCAGAGTCAGCAAAAGATGGCGACGCCCAATGTCTACTATACCCAAGCACCTGTCTCCCATCAGAAGGAGGCGTTTCAGCAAAGTCCTGTTCGGAACAGCCAAACACAGAACTGTGTTGACTCACTTCAGAATCAGCAGCCAGCTCAGCCGGGTCCAGTTCAGCGTATTCCTCAAGGTTCTGTCAGTATAGCACAGCCTGAGCAGCTGCAGTTAGAGAGTCTGAGCAGGGAGGACCGGCTGAGTAAGGAGAAGGGGCATGACATGATGCAACAGGGGTCACCCATGAGCTGGGTAAAATTTGCCTCTGAGCTTGACTTGAAGCAGGAGTTGCCCTGCAGTTGGTGCAAGCATCCTATCAGGTTTGTTTGCACAAGCCTTCCCTTATTTAGCATGAAGGGCGCCTGTCCAATGCAATATCTTGCATCCCTGCTTGGCACTCTTCTTGTCTTCACATCGGTGCTTGTAGACGAAAGACGTACACATCAAATGTACACTCATAAATTCAGGGTTGGCATATTGTCAGACCAGGGCACTGAAAGCTTTATGTTTGTGTACATTTGTAGGTGTACGTCTGTGTAGATGCGGTTTGATCTTGGCTGTGTCCACAGGGTTGGTGACAAGATCTGGCATGAGTGCAAATGTGGCAAGCGCAAAGGCAATGGGTGGTGTTGCAAGAACCAGCCATGGGAGCACGCCTATTGTGCACTCGTCAGCAGAGTGCCTTCCCCTGCACATCTCCCTATTAGTTCCCCTGCTGGCGCAAATGCCCCCAGTGGCGTAAGTGCCCCTACCGGCTCAAATGCCCCTGCTGATGTTACTGCCTCCATGAGTCCAAGTGGCCCTGCTGGTTTGGCTGCCCCCAAAGGCCCAAGTATCCACTTGTGTGGAAACGCTGTTGCTGATGGAAGCAGTCAGCAGGTGCATGCTCAGACAAGGGCAGTTGAGTTAGAACATAGGGTCACAGGGCCAGAGCTGAATCCAACTCAGGGTCTCGCTGAGCATGGTGACAGGGCTCAGATATCTCTGAGTTCAATCCAGGTAAGATGTGAGTGCATTCAGACAGGATGCCGGCCTTTGCAGCTTTGCATCCTATCTATGAATTGCTAGAATGCAACAGTGAGCAGGGTGGTGTCTAAGGGCATCAGGCTGGAAGGTTGGATGTGCACTAGAAAACGCTTCTGTGGTCTTTGTGCTGCTGTTGGGAGCAGAGCATCTCATTAACACTTGATCGGTTGCTACAGCCAGATGGTGGTCTTGCAGGTCTCCCAGCCTCACCCTCCATCACAGCACCTGCATGCGCAGCAGACAGTCTCAGGGCAATTGCATCCAGCCTCAGGGCAGCAGTCACTGGCTTCTGGGCAGCTGCAATCAGCCCCAGGACAATTGCAGGCGGGCCAAGCGCATCAGCATGCAGCCCCAGGGCACTTGCAACCAGCCCTAGGGCAGCTAGAGATAGTGCGTCCCCATACGCGGCCCCTGTCACAGCTGGGTTCGTACATTGATCTCAGGTCACCAACACAGTCAACGTCACATTCACAGTCACAACCACATTCACAGTCACAACCAGGGTCACAAGTACTGTCGCCCTGTCTAGGTGAGCTGTTTCTTGAACATGTCTGCTGATTAATTGTAGCACACACACTTGCTAAGTGCGTCTTCTTTTGGCATTTGATGCAGAGCATAAATCTGCGTTGTGCTGCATGAGCTGCTGCAGTGCATGCATTGCTGTTGAAATCTGCACAGACAGCTGCTAAAAGGAGATAGACGTGACAACCCAGGTTCTGATTGCTGTTGCTTTGTGCGATGTCTGCAACTGCCCACGGAGCACATTTTGGATATAGCGCAAGGTCGCAGTGAACCTCAATGTTGACAGCAAGCAGGCAGTCATGCATCAACGCACCAAATGTTCATCAACACAGCATGGTATACCCTGCAGCTTCTTGACAATCCTGCCATTCCTGCAGTCCACATGCCAGGAGCTTTATGAAAGCACTGATAGAAAAGAAAAGAAAAGACTACACCTTTTGGCGTTTAATGAGGGGCCGAGCATTACACCGGGCTGCCCAAGGAAAGCACTAATAAGCGTTGCTTGCAGGTCTCGGCAGCCCAGGAGGGTTTGACAGGAATGGCATCTCCATTCAAGCCAAAAGGGAGGCAGCCTTGAAGCGACTGGAAGACTCTCAGCGCAGGAGGTTCTTGGCTTCACAGCCTCAGTCACACTGTCAAACAGATCCTCACTCACAGTCAAATCACCCAAGTCCTTCAGAGCAAGCAGCACTGTCACAGAACAGCTCTCAGCCACCACACACACAATCAGACACCACCCCAGGGTCTGCGTCATTGGCCTGGTCAGGGTCAGCGTCGAGGTCGGGTTTGGGGTCTGGCTCTAAATCCACGTATGGGTCCCCTTTAGGGTCTGATCTAGGGTCTAGTCTGCCAATCCAGGTGTCATCACCACAGATTCACACCCCTCCCAAGCAGCCACCCCAGTCAGACCCCCCTTGCTGGCACAGTCCAATTCTGTCACCCCCCCTATCTCAGCCCGCTGTGCATCTGTCACAGTCATTGTCACCACCATCACATGTACATCATCAGGCACTGGTAGAATCACAGCACCAGCTTCAAACCCACTCACAGCAGCAGTCACGGTCACAAGCCCAGTCTCAGTCATTTTCTCAACATCAGCACCAGCCTCTGTCACAGCCACAGTTTGGATTACCATCACAGCTGCAGCACCAGTCACTCTCCCAGGTACAGCTGCAGCAGCAGCAGCAGCAGCAGCAGCAGCAGCACTCTCAGCCGCCTTTCTGGTCATCAGTTCAGCTGCCTGCTACAGTAACAGCTCAGGAAACTCCTCAGGCGATTGCTCAGGCAACTGCTGGGGCACCTGTTCAGTCATTGACTGCATGGTTTCCTGCTCACTCACCTTCCCAGCCAGCTGCTCAACCAGCTTCCTGGCCGTCATCTCAGCAGTCTCCAGAGCACTTGCCAGCTTCCCAGTCACCTGCCCAGGCAACTTCTCAACCAGCTGCTCAGCCTTCTGCTGCAATGCCTGATTGGTCACCTGCCGTGCAGCAGCAGCAGCAGGTGCTGTCACAAACTGGGGTGTTCTGGGAAGCAGAGGCAACAGGAAGTCAGGTGAATGGTGGCCGTAAGAGGAGTCATGACGTAATGACAGCAGGTAAAGCTCTTGATCACTGCTCGAATACACTCGTACACACATACAACACACTCTTTATGTATTGTTTAGCTTCTGACAGGATCAAACAGGCAGAAATGGCCTGTGATGGGAGTACTGGCAGAAACCAACTCTTGCCATAAGCTGTGTGCCAGCAGATGTACACCAACCACTGCTGCACAAATTCACCGTTTTTTTTGCACTCATGCTTTCATGAGCTCTGTTCACAAACATGACCCCACTGCTGTTAAGGAAGCACAAAAAGGATCAGCATACTAGTTCATCCAATCAATATGTTTGTGCTGTTTACTTGTGCAGGGCAAGGCACTTCTGCGGTGCTGTTTGATGACAAGGGCAGATCCATTTCAGAGAAGAGGGAAGCAGCTCAAAAGCGTTTGTGTGCCACTTTAGCTCGCCGTGGCATTGCATTTGGATCAGCCTAAGTCTTCCGTCTGGACCAGCCTAGGTCTGTTATGCAGCACAGGCATCACAGGTGCAACCCCAATGGAGTGCGGCAAGGGAATGCTGAAGTGGGTGGACCAAGCTGTGCCCAAGAAGGAGGTTGTCACAGACACCTGCAGCTCAGTGCATACCATAAATACCAAAGTGTTGATCAGAGTGCCCGATTTCCATGTGCTTGTGAGCGTGGGTGGATCAAGCGTGTGTTTGCTGTTGACAAGCAACAGAATCAGGATGACAGGCAGCGCGCGCTCTGTTTGGCAGTAGATATGGCAGACAGCTTTTGCGTGCTGGCAATTCCACTGAGGTAATGTGTTGCTCAGCTCACTCGACACATGCCTGTTTGAGTGAGTCATGCCATTCTGCTGCACAGCAATCTCTGCTGCATGCCCTGAGTCGTGGTCTGCATGGGTTATTGGTAGCATGCTACAAGCAGCATTTGCCTGGTCTCACGATGCAGATTGCATTCAAGTACATCAGTATGTATGGAGCAGGTACATGGTACCACAGCCAGCAAAGGTGACTGTATCATACTCTTGTTTATGTCCTTACTTGAAACAGTATCAGCATGCCGACCCACCAGGTTCTGTTACCTGCTGCTGAGTATCTCCTTGCAGAAAGACTTGGTCACAACCAGCATGTGTCTGATAATAAAGTAATTTACAGGCGTTCAGCTAATCGTTCTTGCCAGGTACCTACTAGGTGTGCCTAAACCCTAGTCCTGTGAGCCAACATGCACTAACATGAGACACTAGTTGCACCCAAGGGGTGTGCGCAGACAGGGCAAGTGCCATATGTCTACCACACATAATTTGTGGAAAGCTGCATCAACAGATGCGCAGTAAGATTTTGCCTTGCTGGTTGCAGGCGGACATGATGCTGACAGAGATTTGGGGCAGCTGTGCTAGCTGACCTTACCGCCACCCCAGGCATCACTTCCGCCATCCCAGCCATCACTTTTGCCGCCGCAGCCATGACCCCTGCCACAGGGGTACAGCTTGCACAGGTACGCTCTGCCTCACTACATCTGCATTTGAACTGTCACCTGAAAGTCACGTGGTCATACTTGCCAAGCATGCCTTTGTAGTGTCAGCTTAGCAGCCTGACTGCTTGTCATCACCCCCCATGAGGTTCCATTGTGTTGAGACTGCTGCTGCTGTATGTCTGCACAACTTGAGTGTACCAGGTCGTGGAGCATCAGTTGTACAGAGGAGTTACGATTGTTACTGTGACCAGGCATGCCTGGCCTGCATTGTCTATATGTATTGCTCTGCACCTTCAGCAACAACTTCTCCTTTCTGCACCTGTTGTTTTCTTGAGCAGGCTTCCCTGTGCTGCAGGCCATCAGGACTATCTAGAAGGCTTTGAGGCAGACACACTTGGATTGGAGTGTTTACTTAACTGTGATGTGTACCGGCAAGGACTTGGAGGTCTTGCATGTTTTCTGCTCATTGTTCCAGCATTGTGAGCAAGGTGTTTTAGACTACCTGTCAAGATGTGGATGCTGTTCAGCAATGTCTTCATGGTGACCCAAACTGCAGGCCAACAAAGGACAGAACTTCGCAATTTTGCTTGCTGTAGCCTGCTAGGACCCAACTGGTGCACTGTGGAGTTCAGACAAGAGTATGCTATTGTGGCAAAAGATGGACCACCTTTACCACGAAGCATATTCTTAGGGTGTGGAAGCGGCAAGTAGATTAGTGGATTGTGACTGTTGTCCAAACAGCACCAACTAGCACTTACAAGCTGGTGATTGTGCCAGTGAAACAGATGTTTTGACTGATGTATGCAAGTGCCGCACTAAGGAAACCGTTTGAATATTGAGACTTTGTGCTGAAAGGCCGTTGGGGTTAGGGTACTTGATGTGTAGTTGTCAGACGAGTTGTTTAGAATCTCCATGATTGAGTACAGGCTGTCCTTAGTCATACATGTTTCTGTGAATCAGGCCTGACCTGCAGGTTTGGTTAAGCTGACATCTTGCGCTCAGATCTTAGAAGCGTGGGAGGTTTTGTGACCGGCATGCAACACCTGTCGGCATTTTCTGACACGCATGGATTGAATGTTTTCTCTGTTATGTGCACTCCAACTTTAATTGACACCAGTGATGACTGACCGCAATGAGAAACTTTGCCAACACAAGATCTCTGCACTGCTTGCTTTTTGACAGCAGGGTTGCTGGTGCTGGTGCTGCATCTGGCTC